>Ga0180434_10001057_pt1 | contig 40384 bp, 32 predicted proteins | sample SS_ome_7_FD_132453 | JGI IMG/M metagenome (GOLD analysis project Ga0180434, IMG submission 132453) | Hypersaline lake sediment archaeal communities from the Salton Sea, California, USA - SS_1_D_2 metaG | ecosystem: Environmental > Aquatic > Non-marine Saline and Alkaline > Hypersaline >... | reverse complement strand
TTTCGTCGTAGTGAAGCTTTTCGCCGCCTTCGCAAGAAAATGAGGCGGTGAAAAGAAAGGCGGAGGCGAAAAACATTCGCCGGATTCGCAGGAGCCGATCTTTAATTTTTTGGTTGCGGCTGATCGAAGCGAAGCCGCGCCAAGTTAATCCGTGTCCATTGGTGGTTCACTCCGGGAAATTCAGACTTGCGAACTTGCCGTGGTATTTAATTGCGGCCCGGTCATAGGCTTTGGCGGCTTCGATTTCGTTATCAAATAAACCGATTTGTATCTTGGTACGGTTGAGGCATATCCGAACACGCCACTTGTTGAAGTGCCTGTCCCAGTGAAGCCCTTTATACCGCGAACGGCTGTTAAAGTGACATTTCTTTCGGTTGCGTTGGTTTTGAGCGCAAGTGGCCGGGCGCAGGTTCGCCTTGCGGTTGTCAAGCCCATTACCGTTGATATGATCGACGAACATATTCTCGGCAACCGGGAGCACTTCCCGGTGCATGTAAAGCCGGTACCTTTTACCTCCCTTTGGAGCAACCGAATGAACTGCGTAAAAGGTTGAGCAGCCCTTGACGGCGAACCATTTGTGTTTGGAAAGCCTGAAATAATCATCCGGATCGACGATGGCGTACTTTCCCTGTGTCAGCGGTATCCGGCAGAAGGCGTAGCCGTAGCGCAGGCGCCGATATAACAGTACCGGCCGGATAGCAATCCAGACCAGCCAGATCGGGATGGTTATGGTGAACTTAATTTTCTCCCCCGCGAAGAAATATCAAAGATTAAAAATCAAATATCAAAATTACATATCAAAGTTAAAAATGAAGATATTTTGAGCGGAAAGGCTCAGTGTCGGTTGATAATCAGAATTTTGAATTTTACATTGTCATTTAGCATTTTACGTTTTTGACTTTTAATTTAGACCTTTTCGGCCGGGGCCGAAAAAAGGCGCGCCCCCATAATTGGAGCTACCTGCGCTTTTGATGCGAAAATCTACAAAATTGTAGACAGCTTTTTTGACGTAAGTGCTTTTGTGATATGGAATAAAAAATTTTTAAACTTTTTTATTTTTGGTTTCAACTACCATCGTTTTTGATTGATTTGCTTGAGAAAATCTTACCCATTTTAACACCTGAAACAAAAGCATTAACCGCAGATGTACGCAGATATACGTAGATTTACGCAGCTTTTTTATATGATTTCTTAAACTTGAATACGCAAGTTTTTCTAAACAGAAAATTGGTAAATAATGAATGGCATGGTTAGGGAAACCTAACCATCATACGAAACTTGACTTTTCTTTATCAGCTTTGTATAAGTTGTTGTTATGACATTAGAACAGCGATCATCAGAATTCGGTCAAGCCGGCATAGCTCTGGCAATTATTCCATGGATTCCGATGCTCCCAGAGTTATTGAATATTTCCGGCTCTACATGAGTTGCCGCATCGGGATTCCTTGGAGGAATCATAATTATTTTCATGCCGCCAATAGCCCTGATAATCAATATCTTCGGATTATTCAAGGACAGAATTAAGCGGTATGCTGTCATCGGCCTGGTAATAAGTATCGTTACTTTTTTATTCTGGCTTCAAGTCATGTACGTTCGATACTATCGAACCTCGAACAGAGAAGAACCTACGCAATCGATAACTAACCAAGCAGTAGAAAGACCATAAAAAGATAAGCTTTGATTGGTGGGCCAAGGCCCACCCTACCTTTTTAAAGCCTGTGCCCTCCGCGGTGAGCTATTCCCATTCGATAGTTGCGGGGGGTTTGCTGGAAATGTCGTAAACGACGCGGTTGACGCCGCGGACTTCGTTAATTATGCGGTTGGAAATGACGGCGAGGACTTGATATGGGATTTTTGAGAAATCGGCTGTCATGAAATCGACGGTCTCGACGGCTCGGATTGCGACGACGTTTTCGTAGCTTCGCTCATCACCCATCACTCCCACGGTGGAAATTGGCAGCAGCACGGCTAGGGCCTGGGATATTTTCCGATAAAGGCCGGCCGACTTGATTTCATCAATCAGAATTTCGTCGGCGGCGCGGAGTATTTCCAGCCGCTCCGGTGTAATGTCGCCGATGATGCGAACCGCCAGTCCCGGGCCGGGAAAAGGATGCCGCCAGACCATATCTTCGGGCAGTCCTAAGTACTCGCCAACTAATCTGACCTCGTCTTTGAACAAATCCCGCAAAGGCTCGAGAAGCTCGAATCCCAGCTCGGCGGGCAGACCCCCTACGTTATGGTGCAGCTTGATATTAGCAGCGGGATTGCCGTCTTTCGAGCCGGATTCGATGACGTCGGGATAGAGTGTACCCTGTGCGAGGAATTTGGCGCTGGGGATTTTCGCCGCCTCGGACTCGAAGGCCTTGATGAACTCGGCGCCGATGATTTTGCGCTTCTGCTGCGGCTCGATAACGCCTTTCAGTCCGGCGAGGAACTGCTTCGACCAATCCACGACCCGCAGGTCCATGTGGAAGTGGTTGCGGAAGGTCGAGACGACCTGCTGGCGTTCGTTCTTTCGCAGCAGGCCGTTATCGACGAAGATGCAGACAAGCTTCTCGCCTATCGCCTTGTGAACGAGCGATGCGGTGACGGAGGAATCGACGCCGCCGCTCAGGCCGCATATCACGGTTGCATCACCCACCTGCCGGCGGACGGCCTGGACGGTTTCGCCGGCGAAATCGCTCATCTTCCAGTCGCCGGCACAGCCGCAGATTTCGTAGAGGAAATTCTCCAGGATTTGCGAGCCTTTGGGCGTGTGCGAGACTTCCGGGTGGAACTGGACGCCATAGAATTTCTTCTTTTCGTGCCGGACCGCCGCGTACGGGCAGGTCTCGGTGCTAGCCAGCTTTGTAAAATCGCCGCCCAATTGTTCTATCTGGTCGCCGTGGCTGGCCCATGCCGTAATGGCTTCAGGCAGATTCGCCAACAGGTCATTTTGGTCGATGATAGTCAGGCTCGTCCGGCCGAATTCGCGTCTTTGTGCGGGCGCGATTTTTGCCCCCAGGACCTGACAGCCCAACTGCATGCCGTAGCAGATGCCGAGGATAGGCACGTTAAGCTCGAAAATTTTTACGTCACATCTCGGCGCGTTTTTCCCATAGACGCTGGCCGGCCCGCCGGAGAGGATCACACCCTTGAGCGGCAACTTCGATAATTCCTTTGCCGTAACACCGGCGGGAAAAATACGGGAATATACATTCTGCTCGCGGACCCGCCGTGCGATCAACTGGCCGTACTGACTGCCAAAATCCAATATGGCGACTATTTCCCGGCTCATAATTAGTCGTTCCCTGATTCTCGATGTCCGTTACACTCCGAACAATCGGTGTTAAGTGTAAGGTTTGCCGCCGGCTTTGTCAACGGTTCGGCTGAATCCTTGTAATCGGCCCCGGCTGCTGTATAATGGGCCGGTTAATTGAGATTATTTAGGAATTCTAACATGGCAAAACTGACCAAACTTGACGACATCGTCTCGCTGTCTAAGCGAAGGGGTTTTATATTTCAATCGAGCGAGATTTACGGCGGGCTGGCGAGCTGCTACGACTACGGGCCGCTTGGCGTCGAATTGAAGAACAACGTTAAAAAGGCCTGGTGGAAGAGCGTCGTGCAGATGCGTGACGACGTCGTGGGGCTCGATTGCAGTATTTTAATGCACCCGCTTGTGTGGAAGGCGAGCGGGCACGCCGACAAGTTCGCCGATTTGATCGCCGAATGTAAAAAGTGCAATACCCGTACCCGCGTGGACCACCTCAAGGAAGATGTCGCCGGGCAGGCCGATGAGCATACAGAGCACGTTGATATCGACGCGGCTATGGCCGGGGCGCAGGATTTGAGCAAAAAAGTCTGCCCCAACTGCGGGACGGTTGGCCGGTTCACCGAGCCGATGCCGTTCAAGCTGATGTTCGAGACCCAGATGGGGGCCAACGTGGACGATTCGATGACGATGCACCTGAGGCCGGAAACGGCGCAGGGCATCTTCGCCAATTTCAGGAACGTGCTCGATACGACGCGAGTGAAAATCCCGTTCGGCATCGCCCAGATCGGCAAGAGTTTCCGCAACGAAGTGACGACCAAGGCTTTCATCTTCCGGACGCGCGAGTTCGAGCAGGCCGAGCTGGAATTTTTCTGCGAGCCCGGCACGGATGAGCAGTGGTTCGAGCACTGGAAAGAGGCCCGCTTCAACTGGTACCTCGAACTGGGCCTTAAGAGGGAGAACCTGCACTTCCGCGAGCACGATGCGGACGAGCTTGCCCATTACGCCAAGGGCTGCGTGGACGTCGAATACAAATTCCCGTTCGGCTCCGGCGACTGGCAGGAGCTCGAAGGTATCGCCAACCGCACCGACTTCGACCTGCGCCAGCACCAGCGGGGAATGAGAACGCTCAACAAGTGGTACGAAAGCAAAGGTAACATGACCGGCATCGAGCTGGCCGGCGAGGCCGACGAATATCACAAAGGCCCGCTCTCGTATTTCGACGACCAGAAAAAGCTGCGATATATTCCCTACGTTATCGAGCCGAGCGCCGGCATCGACCGCAGCACGCTGGCTTTTCTGGTCGATGCGTACGACGAAGAGGAGGTCCGCGGCGAAACGAGAAACCTGCTGCGCTTCCATCACGCCCTTGCGCCGGTAAAAACCGCAATCTTTCCACTCGTCAAGAAGGACGGCATGCCGGAAATCGCGAGAAAGATTTATGATGACCTTAAGCGATATTTCAACTGCTTCTACGATCAGAAAGGCGCGGTCGGCCGGCGTTATCGCCGCCAGGATGAGGCCGGAACGCCCTTCTGCATAACAGTCGACGGCCAGACAAAAGAAGACAATACGGTCACACTCCGTGAACGTGACTCCATGGAACAAGTAAGGCTCTCAACCGATAAACTGCTTAACCATTTGCGAGAGAAACTGGACATCTGAGAAATGTCCGAGGATAAACCACAAAACAAAAAGACTGAAAAGACCAAACGCCAATCATGGCATCTTTTGGCCGTCTTGTTTATCGTATTTATTTTAGCAATCGTCTGTTGCTTTATCTGGCAGAAACATTTGTGGAATCTCGGATCAATAGATGAAAGACTTGCCGCGATCGATGCTGAGTTGGCGATTCCAGATGCCGAAAACGCCGCCGTTTACTACATTCGGTTTTTAACCGATCCGAACACTGCCGCTATCCTGGATGATCTTTCCGACCAGACTCCATCGGCCTATAGAAAGCCCTGGCTCGACATCGAACATCCGGAGTTGGCCGCCAAGCTCAAAACGCACCGAGCATTCATACAAACACTGCTCGATATCTCTGAAATGCAGGAAGCTCGTTTTCCGGTTTATCCAAGTCCTGACAGCGACTCGTTCGGCGTGCTGAAAAACGTGAGAACGGTGACCTTCATTCTTTCCTGCGCCGCGGCCAACGACTTAGCGGAGGATCGCGCAGAAGAAGCTCATAACAAATACCGATGCCAGATTCAATTAGCTTCCCACCTCCAGCAACAACCGGCGTGGTATTACAGACTCGTCGGAATCGCAATCGAAGCTCTCGCTTCCGGGAATATCAGGAGGGCTGTGATGTGGGATGAAATAACGACGGAGCAGTTGAGATCACTTGAAAACATCCTCGAAATTCCTCCAACCTCGAATGAGGCAGCAGCCGAGGTAGCAGCCAGGGTCGACCGGCTTATCGAGGAGAAAGAAAGGTCGGAATTGTCGCTGACTGCACGATTCAAGCAGTGGTTCCTTAGCCGCGACGGCCGACAACAACGCCAGCAAAGACTACATCTGATTCATCTGAGACTCGAGGCCACACGGCGGGCGACGCCGATCCTCATCGCCCTTCGCCGTCACAAAGAAAAGACCGGCACGTGGCCCGAGTCGCTCGAACAGATCGAACCGAAGCTGCCCGAACAAATGCTCACCGATCCTCAGAATAACGGCCCCTTTGTTTACAAGCGCGACGTCGATAGCTTCGTCTTCTACAGCAAGGGCCCCAACGTCATCGATGAAGGAGGTTCTTATTCGGGCTCTGCCGACGATTGGCCCATCTGGCCGCTGAAAATTAAATAATCCCGGCAGGAGAACAATAACGGCGACTACTAACGCGAAAAATCGGCTTATGAGCCTGCCGGCCAGAAAAATTTTGAAGAAAACCGCCTTTATGAGCGTCTCTGTTTAAGACAGAATAGGAGTTTGAAATGAAAAAACTGTACCTTTCAAAAAACGACAGCAAGATTTTGGGGGTCTGCGGCAGCATCGGCGAGACGTATGACATCGACCCGACAATCGTGAGACTTATCACCATTTTCTTATGCCTTTCAACCGGGATATTGCCGCTTTTGTTGACCTACTTCATAGCATGGATAATCATTCCGAAAGCACCCAGAGTCTGAACGAAATACAGCATCGCCATTCGGGATAAAAAGCGGAGAGCTAAATAATGGCTGAAGAAAAGCAAGAAAAGAAAACACACGGTATTGTATGGCGAACCTTCAAATGGATCGGACTGAGTATATTGATACTTTTAATTCTTCTGGCTCTTGTTGTCGAAGCTCCAAAGAAACTTGTCATTCTGCTGTTGATTATTCTTGCTGCTTTTACAGCTTTACCCAAGCCGGCAAGGAAATGGTTTTGGCTCGGTGTGGGCGTGGTGGTTCTTGTCTTGATCATCTGGGTCTTTTTGCCGGAAAATAACGAAGGTTGGCGGCCCTACACATTCGATAAGGAATTAGCCGCCCTCGAAGCAAGGTATGCCATGCCCGACGAAGAAAACGCGGCATTAGATTACAAAGCCATATTTGAAAATTTAGATACCGATTCCAATCAGCCCGAATTCTTCGTAAAAACAAAGCCCTCATCCAAAGATGAACCATGGCTTTCAAAAGACCATCCGGAAACCGCCGAATGGCTCGAAGGCCATAAAGACACGATAGAAAAGTTGATTCAGGCCGGCCAAAAGGATAAATGTATTTTTCTTCCTATAGGCTCTGATATTATAACAGTAAGCAAGCTTATAGAGAAAATACCAAAGATCCGCCAATGTACATTTTTGCTCCTCTCTGCCGCTAATAATGATATGGCTGAAGGCCGAAGCGATGCCGCTATTGAGAAATACCTTGTCATTCTTAATATTGCCAACCATTTATACCAGCAACCTACACTTGTATATTACCAAATGGGCGTCCTGGAAAGGCTGGGTTTACAACAGCTAAACCGATACACCATCGAAGGCCGGCCAACCGAAGCCCAACTGAAATTGATTTCCAATTCCATAAAGAATCTGAACGATAACTGGGGCACCGATTTAAGTAATATCCTCGATCTCGAAAAGCTATATGCCAAGAACATGCTTTCCGGCATGCATTATGAAATTAATCCGCAGGGAAAAACAAGATTTAGCCGTGGTTCTCTTAGAAGAACATTAGACCAAAACCTCAACGGGACGTACACACGTAGAAAATTCGCCAAATTAGGTACGATATTCGCATGGTTTTATGTCCCTTCCTCCCCGGAAAACATCGGCAGGATTGTTGATGCCGGCTTCGAAAAATATTATGCCATGACCAAGTCGGACTTCGACTGGAAAAAACAGCCGGATCAACCACAGATGGGATATAAAATTAATTATGGCCACATGGTAAAATTATTGACATCTCTTACATATCCGGTCTATTTCAAGATACATGAAACATATCAAAGACACATTACCTTAAGAAGAGGCTCTCGACTCCTAATAGCAATAAAACAGTATTACAATGAAAATAACACCTGGCCGCCTAATCTCGATTCGATAAAATCCGTTGCCCCGGCCGAAGCTTTTATTGACCCTGTCACCGGAAATCCGTTAGAATACGAAAATCATGGTGAACGTTTCTCGCTTTATGGAGAAACAGCGAACATTTGGCCGAAATAAGCAGATTTTTGGAATCGAGTGCAGGATATGGAAAAAACGACGATTGATAGTTTAGGGCGGTTCGCAGAAAAGCAAGTTACTCTCGAAGGCTGGCTATATAACAGCCGGGGGAGCGGAAAGATTCAATTTCTTATTATTCGCGACGGGACAGGTCTTTGCCAGTGTATTGTTGAGAAAGGCAAAGTCACCGACGAGCTTTTTGAAGGACTCAAGCACCTGGGTCAGGAATCATCGCTGGCTGTTACCGGCCTGGTTCGGGCCGATGAGCGGAGCGTGGGCGGGTATGAGTTAGCGGTGACCGATGCGGAAATAATCGCTCCGGCGACGGATTATCCGATTACGCCGAAGTCGCACGGCATCGATTTTCTGCTCAAACACCGCCACCTGCACCTGCGTTCGCAGAGCCAGTGGTGCATCGGGAAAATCCGGCATACGGTAATCGACGCTATCCGGAGATTTTTCAACGATAACGGCTTTATATTGATCGATACGCCGATTCTGACAGCGGCGGCGGGCGAAGAGGAGCAGTCGCTGTTCGAGGTCGATTATTTCGGAGAACCTGTGTTTTTAACGCAGACCGGGCAGTTGCATCTGGAATCGGCGGCGATGAGTTACGGCAAGGTTTACTGCTTCGGGCCGACCTTCAGGGCGGAAAAGAGCAAGACCCGCAGGCATCTGACCGAGTTCTGGATGGTCGAGCCGGAGGTCGCTTTTATCGAGCTGGACGGACTCCTGGAACTGGCGGAGAATTTTATCTCCTCGGTAGTCGCCCGGGTTCTGCAGGATAACAGGAGCCAGCTCGAAAGCATCGGCGCCGATATCCCGGCGCTGGAAAAAATTAAGCCGCCCTTCTACAGGCTCACCTATACCGAAGCCAGTGAGATATTGACCAGTCAAAGGGCGAAGGATTTTCTCGCCGGGCAGTTGGAAGAATTCAGAAATCAAAAGCAGCAAATCGAAAGCAGAATCGACGAGCTCGAAGAGCAGCAGAAAGGCCAGATAAAACAGTGGAAGCGGGACAAAAACGCCGCCGAGCTTATCGATTTACGCTCGGAGCTTACCGAAGTCGATACGAAAATCGAAAATAATCCAAAGCACGCCCAATTAGCCGCCGAGTTTCGCTGGGGCAAAGACCTGGGCGGCTCGGATGAAACCATTATCTCGCAAATGCACGACAAACCGATATTTGTCACGCACTATCCGAAACAGGCGAAGGCCTTTTACATGAAGGCCGACAGGGACAACGAGGACGTCGTTTTGAACTTCGACTGTCTCGCTCCGGCCGGTTTCGGCGAAGTCATCGGGGGCTCCGTCAGAGAAGACGACCACGACAGGCTGGTTGCGCGGATTAAAGAACAGGATCTCAAAAAAGAAAATTACGACTGGTATCTGGACCTGCGAAAGTACGGCTCGGTCCCGCACGGCGGCTTCGGCCTCGGCGTCGAAAGAACCGTCGCGTGGCTCACCGGCCAGAAGCACATCCGACAGTGCATCCCGTTCCCCAGAATGATGGACAAGGTTTACATTTGAGAAGAACTTATAATCGTGTCTTTTTAAACCCCACGTAAAACATGGGGCTAAATATAGTTTGTGCTCAATAACGTCATGGCTATCTGGACGATACAAAAGCTCTTGAATTGGACTACTGAATATCTTACGAACAAGGGCGTCGATTCTCCAAGACTCAGTTCCGAGCTGCTGCTGTCTCATGCATTGGGTCTCAAGCGGATTGAGTTGTATACGCAATTCGGCAAACAGGTGCATCAGCAGCAATTGGACCTGCTTCACGATTTGGTAAAACGTGCCGGGCTGCATGAGCCGGTTGCATATCTGACCGGAAAAACGGAATTTTATTCGCTTGAGCTTGCGATAACCGCCGACTGCATGATCCCCCGGCCGGAAACCGAGCTGCTCACTCAGCGGGCGATAGAATTTCTCCGTACCCGTGACGGCATTCAATACGTCTGCGATTTGTGCACCGGCAGCGGATGTATCGCCGTGGCAATCGCCAAAAACTTCCCCGAAGCCCGCGTGACAGCAATGGACATAACCGCCGCCGCCCTTGAAGTCGCCGCACGTAACGTTGAAAAGCATCAACTCAAAGAACAGGTCCGGCTGTTATGCGGCGATTTATTCGAGCCTATCATTCAACAATTGGACGTGAATCAGTTCGATTTGATTGTCTGCAATCCTCCTTACGTAAGTACCGCCGAGTACGAAAATCTTGATAATAACATCAAAGATTACGAGCCAGAATCCGCTCTGCTCGCGGGAGCCGATGGTATGGATGTCTATCGGAGGATCATCGAGAAAGTGGACAAGTTCTTAAAGGCCGGCGCCGCGTTAATGCTGGAAATCGGTTATGTCCAGGGCCCCGCCGTCACAGAGATGCTCGAACAAACCGGTTCTTTCGCAGAAATCAAAATCGAAAAAGACTCTCACGACAACGACCGTATCGTCACGGCCATAAAAATGTCATCATGACTCGGTCGAAGAGTCGTCTCCTACGGATTCTCTTTGCTTTCGCGTCTGCTCAAGCTCATCGGCGAGCTTTCCGACCTCCAGCCTCAATCGTATGTTTTCCTTCTTGTTCCGTAACAGCAATCGAAAAAACAATATGGCCAAAGTAACTGGTATGGCGAAAAGAATAAGAACAATGAGCGCCTCCGGCGCACCAATAGTTCCAAAAGCTAACAAGTCTTTTGTCATTTTGTGTTCCTTTCTTCCTGGCAGTCTTGACAAACTACCAACTTTGTAGCTTCTTTACGTACCTTCTCCAGAGTAACGCCAAGCTTTTTTAGGATTTGAAAACCCAGTCCTTTACCCGCAATAAGTATCCCGGCAAGAAGATGCTCTGCTCCTATGTATTTATGGCTCCATTTGTTGGCTTGCTCATAAGCACATTGAACAACATTTTGAATATCTTCGGAGAGCTTAGCTTTACCGGCACCATTTGTCTCTATTGGCTTGCACAACTTCTCGTATATCTCTACGCACTTTGCTGTATCGGCGCCGAGATTCTTAAGAATCGTTGCTCCGAGGCAATCTTTCACAGAAACAATACCGATGAAAATATGCTCGGTACCAACAATTTCAAAACCATCCATATGAGCCCGTTTTTCCGCCGACTTTAAGACGTTCTGTGCATGCGGCGTCAATGGTAGTTTGCTGCTTTGGATCGCATTTTTAATCAATTCTTTTGCATTATTAACCATATGAAGATTACTCATTTTTTTACATCCCGGCCCAGGATAGACTTTCTTCGATTCCAGCCAGGCATCTACATCCGCCCGGTCAAATTTGATATTCTTTGCACTTATCCGCATATAAGCAGGGCAATCGCCGGAGGCGATATACTTGTAAATTGTTCGTTTCGAATCGCCCAGATAAGCCGCTAAATCTTCAATCGACATCAATTGCATTGTGTTGTATCCTTATTGATATGCAGTATTATATCACTATATGCACTTATATGCAATATTATTTTAAAAAATTTGTATTCCTTTTTCTGGTTTGAGCAGATTGAGCAGATATAGATACTGAAGTTTGTATATAACACCAACTTGGATACTTCTTTTAATATATTGTAACAGAGAAGAAATTTCAGCTATGGATTTCTGAATGATTTATCTATTCTCGCCTCTCGTCCGAAACACCGAACGAACTGTTAAGTTACAAGTAGTAGTATTGATTTTTTTTGTGTGAATTAATAATCGCAGCACTACACACGCGACCAGCGTTGCGCATATTTCCCATACTGACACACATGCCTATTTAATATTTGCCCATATTAAATATATAAGCAATAAAAAAGCCAGATTCCAGAAATACAGAATCTGGCTTCGGAGGAGGGTGATGAAAAGCTGATAATAGCGCGCCCAATAACTCCTTTTATTTGGTTTTAATCTTCCCTAATTAATTAATCGAATAAATACCAGAAATTTCTTTAAAGAAAAAGAATAATTTTGAAAAAAAGATACACTTTTTTTATCTGAAATTAAACCGCGAATTGTAGAAAATTCGAATAAATTTAATAATTCTTCTAAAAATATCCAAATCTAACTCAATAACCACATTAGATTACGCTTGATAAATTAACTTTGTTCTCATATTTTAACCACAAGGCTGTTATTTCTTTTTTACGAGTTTACTTATGGATACCCGGATTACAATTAAAGAGCTTCTTGGCGCTAAGCGCCAGAACCGTAAAATTTCCGCTATCAGTTGCTACGATTACAATACAGCCAGGCTTATATCACAGACCGGCGTTCAGATGATATTAGTCGGTGACTCTGCTGCTCAGGCCGTACTCGGATTCGATACAACCCTTCCGGCAACAATGGATTTTATGGTCACTATAACGGCCGCCGTTCGTCGAGGCGCGCCTAATGTTTTTCTGGTGGCCGATATGCCGTTTTTATCTTATCAGCTTGGAATAAACGAGGCGATAAAAAATGCAGGCCGGTTCATCAGCCAGGCGGGAGCGCAAATGGTAAAAATCGAGGCGACCAGTCCGTATCTGGATGTAATCAAAGCAATCAGCGACGCGGGCATAGCCGTTATGGCTCATATCGGCATAAGGCCGCAAAGCATCAGCAAAATCGGAAGATTCAAGGCCGAAGCAACTACGGCGGAGATGGCCGCCGAACTAATAAGTCTCGCCGAACAGATGATAAACAGCGGCGCCACCTCCCTGCTGATCGAAGGTACCGCCGCCGAGGTAGCCGGGATAATCACCAAACGTTTCGAAGTGCCGGTAATTAGCTGCGGTTCGGGACCGGACTGTGACGGGCAGATTCTGATCGCACCCGATATTTTGGGGCTGACGCAGGGGCCGAGTCCGAAGTTCGCAAAGAGTTACGATAACCTGGCCGAGCGTACAATTAAGGCGTTTAACGCCTATGCCGACGAAGTGGAACAAGGCCGCTTCCCCGACAACGGGCACAGCTATCACATGAAATCAGGCGAGTTCGAGAGGCTGCAAAAGTTACTTAAAGGCTCACTTTAACATCATCCGACCGCCCGGTTCAAGTTACCCCTATTTAGAATCATCGCCCGAAAATCGTCAATACAGAGCGCCTGAACATCAAAATCAGCGGACGACAACACACCTCATTTGCTTCTGATCGCGAATCAGCAGCTTGCCGTCGACCAGTGCAAGCGGTCCCCAGCACTCGTTCGTACCGAGCAGCTTGGCCTTCGCCAGCTCTTTATAACCAGCCGGACCGGGTTCGACAAGATGCAGAATCCCTTCCCTGCCGTCGACGCTGAGAATCAGACCGTCAGCCAGAATGAAACCGCCCTTATCGAAACGGGGAGAACGCCCAGTCTTCCACTTGACGTTGCCGTCGAGGTCCATACACACCATACCATCCCGCCGCGTATTCGTTGTGCAGTGGGCATACAGATGTCCCTTGTAGAGGATTGCCGGATGGACGTGCGTACCGAAGTCATCGGTCTTGTACAGTTCGTTAACGGTATAAGCATCGCCGTTTTTGGCAACCTCAATCATCGCCGAACCTGCCTTATACCCGCCGGTAATAAACAGCCGTCCATCTCCGATTTCGGTAACATTTGCAATCGGAATCTGGCAGCTCCATCCTTCGTATATCCAGAGTCTTTTGCCCGATTTGGGTCTCATTCCAACAACGGCGCCGCCGCCCCCGCCACGCGAGCCTGCCGTGATCATGACCAGGTTATCGCTGCCGCCGATTTTCACAATCGCCGGGCTGACATAACCGACCCTGCCCGGAAGAGCGGGTGAGGCCCACTTGACTTTGACGGTTAGCTTATCGTATGCAACGACGCCGGCCTTCGATGTCTGCGATGCCAGAATAACCGAGTCGCCGTATATCAGCGGGTTCTGGCTGATGGCCCATCTGGGCACGTTGCCGTCGTCATAATCCTTCCAGACGTTCTTGTTCCAAACGGGCTTGTGCGTGTTCTTGTCAAAGCAATATAGATCGCCGAACGATCCACACGTATAGATATAGTTGTCGTCAATGGTAGGCGTGCTTCTCGATCCCGGATGGCTCACCCTGCCCTTTGCATCGTACGTATAGGACCACAACTCCTTGCCTGTAACCAGATCGAGGCAGCGAAGTATGTCTTTCTCATTGCCGATACGGTCCAGGACATAAACCTTGCCGTCACTAATGGCCGCCCCGCCGTAGCCGGCTCCGAGGGAGATTGTCCAGAGCACTTTTGGACCGGCATCCGGCCAGGACCGCAACAGCCCTTTCTCCGGCGAGATTGCATTTCTATCCGGCCCGAGATACTGCGGCCAGTCGGCCAGACTACTGCATGCCGTCACCATCAAAACTACTACTGTCAACGTTGCTTTAACCTTCATTTTTACTCCTATCAAGAATAATCATGCGCGTGTACAAAAACGGAATTTGCACACTCACCGCTTCATACCGTACCGCTCCCAAATTTTATCCGTACTTGTGAGATCAAAATTGCACTAATTGAAACGTCCAGGTTTTCATCTTCTATCTTACAGGAATCACTGAACAACTCTGACACACATTAACCGGCTTTGATCTCGAATAAGGAGCTTGCCATCGGAAAGTGCCAACGGTGCCCAGTTTTGTGTTCTACCCCCAACTCGTGCTGCTATACCACCACTGTCTGTTCCTGCTTCAGCAAGCAACTCTGCTGATGCAAGTGGCTTAAATCCGGATGAATCAGGTTCTATAAGATACAAAGTCTTCTCACCGTCGGAAGCCAGAATCAGTCCGTCGGCCAGAATCATACTGCCTTTATTAAAATCAGGTGAACGTTTTGTTTTCCACATGATCTGGCCATCCATACTCATACACGTCAGGCCGTCGTGCCGACTATTGGTACTGTACTGAGCATAGAAATAGCCGTTATGCAGTATCGGCGGTTTTGTCTGGTCGCCAAATTCTTCGGTAGTAAAAAGTTCCGTTGTGCCGTAGCTGCCATCCGCCTTTTTCTCGACCTTTATCATAGTTGCGCCGAGTTCATATCCGCCAACAACAAGCACTTTGTTGTCACCGGCATCAACAGCACTCGGTACCGAAATATGACATTTCCACTGCTTGTACTCCCAAAGGATTTTTCCCGTAAGGGGTTCTATTCCAACAACATTACCCAGAGTTCGAGGCGCTCCTCGATTTCCGAAAGGATTAGTAGATGAAATAACCATTACAACATGGTCTTTTCCGTCTATTTTCACAACTGAAGGACTGGCATATGATTCATTGCCAAGATTGGGTGTTTTCCAGACAACATCACCTGTGAATTTATTATAAGCTACCGCACCGGCTTCAGGAGCCTGGGATAAAAGAATAAGCAAATCACCGTAAATCAACGGGCACTGAGTAATTGCCCATATCGGCAGCCGTTTGCCGCCGAAATCCGTCCATACGTTCTTGTTCCAGATGGGCTTGTGTGTATTTATGTCTATGCAATAAACATCGCCGTTATGACCACATGAATAAACATTACTGCCCTCCACGATCGGTACGCTTCGCGAGCCGGGAAACATAACACGCCCGGGAGCATCGTATGCAAAATTCCAGAGTTCTTTACCATTGGAAAGGTCAAAACACCGAAGATTATCGCCAACCTTGTCATCTCTGTCGAGCAAATAGACTTTACCGTTTTTGATTACGGATCCGCCAAAACCTTTGCCAACAGCAACAGTCCATAGAACTTCCGGCCCTTTCTCAGGCCAGGAACGCAAAAGACCTTTCTCCGTCGACGTTGAATTTCGATTAGGGCCAAGATACTGCGGCCAATCGGCCAAACTGCTACCGACCACCACCATCAAAACGATTGCGGTTAACGTTATGTTAATCTTCATTTTTTTACTCCTTTCATGAATAACTGTGTACTTGGGTTACGACGGACTTCACACATGCTGTGATTCATACTTAACCTTTATCTCGGATGATTTTTTCACCCGACATTGGTTTCGTTACTTTGCTTTGACGTCGTAGCAAAGCAGTATATCCTGATCGCGGATGTACAGTTTGCCGTTGGCAATGACCGGGTGCGGCCAGGCCGGCGCCCTGCTACGGTCCGGCTGTTCAAAACGCCCACGCTCGATGTACTGCTTCGGGCTCGGCTCAATAAGGACTACGGTACCGTTTTCCATGCGATAGTAGAGCCGACCGTCCGCCAGTGCCACCGAGCCCTTCGCGCGACGACCGACGTTGTCCCGCTGGTCCCACATGACCTTGCCCGTCTTGAAGTCGAGACAGACCAGTGCCCCGCCCTCATTGCCGCCGCTGGCGCCATACAGATAGTCGTCCAGGAGGATCATGCCGCCGTGATGGTTTTGCATCTCGGTGGTGGCATAGACTTCTTCCGCCTTGACAGAACCATCAGCCTCCTTGCTGAGCTTGACCAAGCCGCCGCCCGCACCATAGGCCGAGGAAGCGAATACCATGCCATCGTGGTAGATCGGCGTGGCGCAGATAATCCCGAAGCGGTTGGCGGGTTTGTCATACTTCCAGAGGAACTTACCGTCGGATGCTGCGACCGAGATGAGCGCTCTACTGGTGAGCTGTACGTACTGGCGCACCCCGTCGAAGTCGAAGGCGATGGTCGAGGAATAGGCCGCTCCACCAGAACCGCCTCCGAAACCGCCCCGGCCGGGACCACCACGACGGTCGCCGGAACCACCACGACGACTACCTGACGCTTCAGATTCACCGGCCTGGCTGTCGGGTAACTTGCTCTTCCAGATAGTCTCACCGGTAAGCTTGTTCAGGGCTACAATGATCGCGTCTTCTCCACCTGGAGTGCATATGACCTTATCGCCATCAATAAGCGGCGATTCGCGATAGCTCCACCTTGGTACGAGCCCGCCGAACTCCTCTGTCATGCTGATTTGCCAAATGATCTTGCCGTCTTTGACCTGCAGGCAAACCACATTGCCGCCCAGCCCCTCGACATAGAGCCGTTCGCCATCGACTGTCGGCGTGCACGCGGGTCCCTCTTTCCCCTGTGACGCTCGCTGCGATAAAGCCGGGCCAAGGCGGGTCACCCAAAGCTCCTTGCCGTCGGTCTCGGACAGGGCCCAAACGACTTCATCCTCGCCCCGGTTGCTCATGCCGAAGATCCGCCCGGAGGCGATTGATGGAGCGGTATAGCCGCCGCCGAGTTTGTCGATTTTCCAGGCGAGCGGGGGGCCACCGTTCGGCCATTCCTTGAGCAAGCCGGTATCTGCGGACTTGCCATCCCTGTTCGGCCCACGCCATTGCGGCCAATCAGCAGCCACACTGTTGCAGGCCGCTATCATCAAAACTACTACTGTCAACATTACTTTAGTCTTCATTTTGTTTTCCTTTATAAATTTATCTTGACATTAAAACAAAATGGGCTCTGCCCAGTGCGTTATCTATAGACCCTGCCCGGCCCGTTTTCAGGCAAGCCAACTAATTATTTACTCCTTAGACGCCTTAAATTGCTGTTATATTTCAAGAAAATGCTTTTTTAGCCGGGAAAAGCTCACTTCATCTATAAGCACTGCTTGAACTTCATGCCGAATTACAGGGGAATATGCGGGAAAGTTGACTAACGAGTATGCTGCTAAAATCTCCCATAGATACAAATTAACAAACTGCTCAAACGATTCATTTCGGTAGATTACGCAATCCAATCCGGGTTTTCAACTGATTTTCACCTTTTTAGGGGTTTTTCATGCTTCCAATAGCGGGCCGACGGACATTCGGAACAATCGTTAAAACCCAAATAATCGTCTCAAACAGAAAAAACGTTACATTCGGACGCATTAGCGGCACTTAATTATAGCTCTTTGACGATCTGGCTTTTGGAAGTGAGGATGTATGGTGTATTGAATATACACTGTACCTTAAAGCCCCTGTCTTGCTCATCCCTCTCCTCCAGGCAGGGGCTTTTTCTCGGCATTCAAGTAGCCCTGCTATCGCATTCGATATATGACATTTTGTTCATCTATGGTAAGATGATTGTATAATATTGCATGCTCTGGGTAGTCCGAAGTCTTTGAATAACTCCAGGCTATCGGATTCGGCACGCGATGTCATCCCTACTTGTTTGTTGTACTTACCATGTGAATTCGCGTAGAAAATCAATTGGCAGCTCGTGTATTCCACCTTTGGCGCCGGTTTATTAGCCGCCGGCCATCCTTTTCTTGCGGATCTCTTCGGTTTCGCTCTTGCCGCATTCGGGGCAGCGGTCGAAGTGGTCGTTCGGAACACTATCCCTGAAAAATACTGCATCGCAATATGGACATTTTATAGCCTTGAAAAGGCTTTCTTTGCCGCATTTTTTGCACGTCAACGGCGGCGATGTCCTTGCTATAGGATTGAGGCGCTCTTCCACACCTTTGAAGTATTCCCTCTCACTCATCTCGTATTCGGCATTGCAGGACGGATTGCTGCATTTTACCCAGGTCATCTTACCTTCCGGGATTGCATTAATACCGCCCCCACCGCCGGAACTTCTCATTAAAGTTACCGCGCCCGCCACACCCAGGCATACGACGATAACACCGATCATAATCGGTTTTTTCTTGCTGTCTTCCATGCCGGAATCTCCAAATCACTCAACTAAAAATGGTTGTCAATTCTTGCTAACAAATTAATACTTACAGCATTATTTGTCAAAGGATTATTTATATATAATTTACCTTGTTGCTATACACTTGCGGCCTTATCGGCGCCGAGTGACGCCATTTGCAGGATCCTGCCGGGCTCCTCCGGAAAACGGGTGCGGGCCGAAAGATATGCCGATTCTATTACGGCCATATCCTCCAGATTCTCTCTGCCGCTGCTGCGGAGCTTATTCTTTTCCGGCGACAATACGCTTTGACCGAAACTCTTCAGAAGCTCGGTCGCACAGACAAGCTCGCCACCGTCGCACTTCAATTTCTCGCTGACCTTGCCGAGACCATCGCAGACGGTCAGTTGCGTGTCGCTGACGGTAACGATCGTGCCCTTGCCGTACAGCCTTAAATATTCATCCTTGTGCCCAGTCTCCGCTCGCCGGGTTGCGATAAAGTTACCGATAAACGTATCGCTGAATTTCATCGTGACTATCGCCGTATCTTCCGTTAGATACAATCGCTGCCGTTTGTCCCGGGCCTGGTTCGTATTGAGAGAATAAACCTGTTGAGGCATGTCAAAATTCGATACAATCTGGTCGATTATATGGTAGCAGTCTTGCAGCAGGACCCCGCCGCCGGCGAGCTTCGGGTCGGTCCGCCAGCCGGGTTGCGGATGATCGCCGAGGTTGCAAAATGCGTTCATAAGAAAAAGCTGTTCGATCTTGCCCTCTTCCAGGTACTTTCTCAACGCAATAAAACTTCGAGCGAAGCGGCTCGGATTGGCTATGGCAAATTGTATCTCTTGCTCTTCGCCCAGTCGGACAAATTTTGCAGCTTCCTCGAAATCCCTCGCCGCCGGCGCCAGCTTCAATACGTTAAATTTCTTCTTCATCGCCATTCGCACGAATTCATCGCAACTGTGTATCGGCGCGGCCACCAGCAGGCAATCGAGCTGATTCTGTATGATCAACTGCCTGTAATCATCGTAAGCGGCACATTTGTACTGACCGGCGATCTTCTCGGCGAGATTCGTGTCCTTGTCGGCCACGGCCTGAATCTGCAAACAATCAATTTTTTTAGACGCTTCCAGCAGAAGCTGTCCGGCTTCATTGAGACCGAGTATACCCGTCTTCAATTTGCTTTCACTCATCTTCGTAAATACCCCTACATTTACCCGTCGCCACCGGACGTAAACAACTAATCAATTTATGAACATATTCTACCTCGATTCCGTAAAAAAGAAACAACTAAAAACCATTTATTATATTCGCATTTTATCCCCGGCCCGTCCGGGATGGTCTCTTGTCGTGATATTATTGCTACAGCAAGCTTTTTTGGTAACAAAACGATATGTCCTTAAGAATGTTGCCTTTTATGGAATCGTCGGTACTATGGTTGGTGAATCGAATAGCAAAACAATTATTTTTCAAGGGTCCCGAAATGAATCGTAACAGATGTCTACGATTGACAATTGTTATTTTATGGACACTCAATCCATCCTTACCAAGTTGTCGTTCTTATGCACAACAGTCCAAACCGATAGACATTGATTCTCGCCGAGAGCTGTTTATCGACCATTATCTGATCGACCGTCTTGACCGGACCCGTCTGGTATTGCATCAACCGCGCGATGAGGGATCGGTGCTGAGATTCGACGAACCATGGGAGGGCCCTTTCTGCGGCTATTGTACCGTGATTAAGGACGGGGATAAATACCGCTTTTACTACCGGGGCCTGCCGGAAGCCGGCAGAGACGGCAGCGAGCGGGAAGTCACCTGCTACGCCGAGTCGTCTGACGGCATTAATATCTTTAAGCCCAAACTCAATCTCTTCGCCGTAAAAGGAACGAAATTGAACAACGTAATCCTGGCCGACGCCGCTCCTGTAAACCACAATTTCTGCCCGCTGCTCGACACAAGGCCGGGCGCACCGGAAGACCGGCGTTATAAGGCTCTCGGGGGAACCAAAAAAAGCGGCCTGATAGCATACATCTCCGCCGACGGCATACACTGGAGAAAACTCCGCCAGCAGCCCGTCTTCACAAAAGGACTGTTCGATTCTCAAAATGTCGCCTTCTGGTCCGACAACGAACAATGTTATCTCTGTTACTTCCGGACCTGGACCGGCACAGGTTATGCCGGTTACCGCAGCGTCGGCCGAACGACATCCACAGATTTTCTTAACTGGACCGAACCGGAGCAGATGAGTTTCGGCGATACCCCTCGCGAGCACATTTACACAAACCAAACACATCCCTATTTCCGGGCGCCTCATATCTATATATCGATTGGGGCCAGGTTCCTGCCCGGCAGGCAGATTCTCAGCGACGAGCAGGCAAAACAGTTGAACGTGAATTCGGACTATTTCAAAGACTGTTCCGATGCGGTCTTAATGACATCCCGCGGCGGCAATATCTACGACCGGACATTCATGGAAGGTTTCATCCGGCCGGGCATCGGCCTGCAAAACTGGGTCTCCCGCTCCAATTATCCCGCCCTGAATGTTGTTCAGACCGGACCTGATGAAATGTCGCTCTATGTCCAGCACGATTATGCCCAGCCGACCGCGCATCTACGCCGCTACTCGCTGCGGCTCGATGGTTTCGCTTCAATTTATGCTCCATACGAGGGCGGCAGTATTACTACCAAGCCATTCACTTTTACAGGAAAGAAGCTGTTGTTGAACTTTGCCACATCCGCTCCCGGATTCATAAAAGTCGAAATCCAGGAAGCCGTCGGCGAACCTGTAGCCGGCTATAGCCTCGAAGACGCAAAGGAGCTGATAGGAAATTATACCAAGCATCCCGCGGCGTGGAGACAAGGAACCGATGTAAGCCCGCTTTCCGGCCGGGCGATACGACTCAAATTCGTAATGAAGGACGCCGATCTCTACTCGCTGCAATTCCGGCCATAACAAATTTCTCAAACTGACTATTCTTGAGTCGAGTACTGCAACATATCGTTCGATGATAATAACATAGCACAATCTGTTATTCCCGCACCTGCTTTCGCAGGGATGACAGTAGAGAACCGGCCAATTTTAGCAAATATGAGTTTATTCTTTGTCGAAAAGCGGGTCGGACATAGAGTTATATTCGGCCTGTAGTTCGTCAAGATTTACGTCGTTGACGCCGCCCCGGTGGATAATGAGGCGATATCGCAAAACAAGCGGTTTTTCGCGGGATAGCGGAACCGGGTGACGGCCCGGATAAACCGGATTTTGCGCGCTGCCTTTTCGCCTGAGGATCCATCGCTGGGGATAACCGGGCGAGGAACTGTGACATAGTATCGCCAGCCCGCTTGTCTTGCCGTCCCCGCCGAGATTGCCCGAAAAATCCAGCCAGGGACCGGCTTCGACGGATAGATTCGTAGGTTCCACGGGTCCGTCGGTGCCGGTGAATGCAAGGCCGTCGGGCAATGGTATCCGTGTCGTGAAGCCGCCGTAGCCCTTAGCGTCTTCGGAGCCGCCCAAACGCATTTTATCTTTCAATGCGAGCAGCTCAATCTGGAAATCAATCTTTCGGATGCCGTTCTCGACACGATGAATCCGGATGGTCGTTGTCTCTTTGACAAACGGCTGCTGTTCGCCATCAGCATCGGTCAGGAGTGGGGATTTCCAGTAAACGTGAAGCCGCAGGCCGCGCGATTTCCTATCTATCGTCAAAATCTCGGCGTCATAGACATCCCAGAAAAAATCCTGCGCCGCCCAACAGTCTCCGAGTTTCCTATCGCCGAGCCATACCTGGTGCCAGGCCCAGAATACGCCGCGATGATGCGGGTGGTCGGCGGGAAAATCCTCGGTCAGGATTTCGCCGTCAAGACCGTAGAGCGGATGGATGTAATTGGCGCGTGTGTATTTTCCATCCAGGGATTTATGCTGACGCTGATAGAACATTACTCTTTGCCGGCCCTCTGTGATGCTGAAGCCCCGGCCGGTTTCGGATATGTTAATCGGATTTTGTGTTGCTGCTCCGGCCTGGTTGGCGTTCGTGCTGCAACCAGCAGGTGCTATAAGAACCACCAAAATTGCCAATATTATTAAAATGTGATTCCTGAAATATTTCATCTCTTTATCCTTATATGAAAAACAAGATTATTATTTTGACTTACAGCAAGAGTTTTCCGCTATCGGGCCCATTAAATCTTTAACAATAGAAAAAACATAAAAGAAGTAAAATGGCAATAAAAATCATATTTCATAGCTTTAAATCCGTTGGGGATAGGAGTCGGTGTACCAGGTATTGACAGCGGTTTCGGCTTCGGGGCGGGTTTTGGCCTTCATAAAGGCCAGCAGGGCCTGCTTGCGTTTCGGGTGCCAGCGTGCATAACCGACGGCGTACTTGCGAAAAACGCTGACCGCCTTCCTTTCAGGATAATCCTTCAGGACCTGATTGAAATGTTCGAGAATAACGAGCCGTTGTTCGGCCAGGCCGGGAGGCGGGGGCACAGGACGGCTCTCCCATACACATCGCAGATCGCGAAAGATCCAGGGATTGCCGACAGCACCCCGGGCGACTATGAAACCGTCGAGTCCGGTTTTTTTCATAAGGTCAACCGTAGCCGCCGGATCGAAAATGTCGCCGCTGCCGATGATTGTTGCCTGGGGAAAGCGTCTTTTTACCACGGCCGGGAGGTCCCAGTTAGCTTTATAACGGTACCGCTCGGAGACGGTGCGGCCGTGGATAACGAGAGCGTCGACGCCGTTTTCGATTGAGCGGGTCACGATCTGCCAGAAGTTGTCGAGGGACTCAGGCTTATGATTCAGCCCGATGCGGAGTTTCATCAGGACCGGGCATGTAACGGCATCACGAGTCGCCTTCAGGATATCGATGACAGTATCCGGGTCGTTAAGCAAGGCCCCGCCGCGGCCCCGTCGCAAGACTTTCGGTGCCGGACAGGCAAAATTCAGATCAATTACATCGTATCCGGCGGCCACCAGAGCACGGGCGGCGCTGGCCATCGTCGCGGGGGCTCTGCTTACGATCTGGGCGCCCACCGGATGCTCATCGGCTCGGGGCCGAAAGCAGGCTTTGTTCAGGACGCGGAGATTGGCTGCACTCTTGGCCAGCATCATATCGGCCATCGTAAAGGGGCAGCCGAACCGGCGGGCAAGTGAACGCATAGCATAGTCACTGTAACCGCTCAGCGAAGCCTGGAAGAAGGGTACGTCCAGCGTTAGACTGCCAAGTTTTAGACTTACAGCCTTATCCCCTTTTGTTGCGGCTATCTTCATTTCATATAATTCCTGTAATACTCAAACTGCCCAATATACTTGATTGTCCCAAGTATTGTTATATCCTATTCATCCGGCGTCAACCACCAACCACCTTAAACATTAAAGTGTGAGTGCTGCCCCCCTGCTGTTATTTCGCCATCATGCGAATAAGGAGGCCTATACTTGTGCAATATTGCTATTGCATTGTCACGATAATATTGTTTAATTATCTGCAATTTAATGTATTTATGTAAGCAGCAGGTGATAAATCGTATGGCAAAAGCAAGAAACATCAGAAAAGACAAAAAGAAAGCCCCCCAGAGGACGGCAAAAGAGAAGAGACAGGCAAAGCGGGAAAAGAAGAACAGATAATTCGCTGTCGATCTGTCCGATTAACTCGTGATACACTGCATATATTAGTGCGGCAGCGAGCCCGCCGGGCCTGTGTCAAGCGGAAAACGTGTGGACAGCCCTGAATAACTTCTTGTAATTGCCCGCCGTGACGCTCAGGATTGGGATTTATGCCCCCCGTACCCGACTGATTTTCCATAATAAATATTTTTTTATTTTTATTGTAGCCCGGCGGGCTTTTAAGGTAGAATGATGGTCATTGAAGTATATTCTTACGTCTCTCAAGAATATTCTCCATGAAAAAACCGAGAGACAAAATAAACGGCCTTTTAAAGGTCAAAGGAGCACAGAAGTGAGTACAGGTACAGTAAAATGGTTTAATGGAAAAAAAGGCTTTGGTTTTATAACACCCGATGCTGGCGGCGAGGATTTATTCGTTCATCACTCGGAAATCAAGATGGAAGGTTACGCCACTCTTGACGAAGGCCAGAAGGTGGAGTTCGAGATCGGCGAGGGCAAAAAAGGCCCTTGTGCGACCAACGTCATCCCTGGCTAATTCAAAAAACAGCGCACCGGAAAAACCAGCGGGCTCCGCTCAAAGCGGAGCTCGTTTAGATATAGCGTTAAACAAGACGTATTATTTGAAATACTATTATAATTTTTTTTATTTTTATTGAACTCCGGCTGGTTCTCGAAGTATAATAGTATTCAGTGTAGTATATTCTCACGTCTCTCAAGAATATTCTCCCTAAAAAAACGAGAGACAAAATTTATGGCCGTTAGAAGGCCAAAGGAGTACAGTAGTGAGTACAGGCACAGTAAAATGGTTTAACGGAAGCAAAGGTTTTGGATTTATTACCCCGGACGATGCCAGCGAGGATTTGTTCGTTCATCATTCGGAAGTCAAGATGAGCGGCTATGCCACTCTTGACGAAGGCCAGAAGGTGGAGTTCGAGATCGGCGAGGGCAAAAAAGGCCCTTGTGCGACCAACGTCATCCCAGCCTAATCCAAAGTAATAACCGGAAAACCAACGGGCTCCGTTAATCCGGAGCCCGTTTCAATTTGATATTCAATCCTCTTATAACAACCATTCAATCCTTTTTAACCATACCAGACAGCAGAACCGTATAGGTGAAGCACTCAGAGATTCTCTGTTGAAATCCGAGACCGGAATAAACGAAAAACAGCCAGGAAGAGCAAAAACAGTAACAAAAGAGACTTTCGAATGTAATCACGTGGTTTTTTTGCTGTTTATTGGAAAGATTGTTGTAATTTAAATAAAAATTTGGTATTATTGGACTTGAAGTTTGAAGGAGTTTATCATTGAAGCATTCAAATGCAAAATTTCTATTGTAACTATTGTAGTTTTTTGAAAGGAGGAATGTCATGTCCAAGAAATTGTATTATTCATTTTTTTTACTCCTGGTGCTGAGCATTGCCGGTATTGCATGGTCAGGCGCATCAAAGCCGATCCCGGCTAACGGCGCCGTCGTCGAGGATACATGGGCGAGCCTTGGCTGGACGGGTGGACAAGCCGCCGCCTCGTTCGATGTGTACTTCGGCGACAATCTTGACGATGTGAAAAACGGTACCGGCGATACGTCCCGTGGCAACCAGGCTTCCACTCAAAATTTCTTTGTTGCCGGCTTTCCCGGATACCCTTATCCGGATGGTCTTGTGCCGGGAACCACCTACTACTGGCGGATCGATGAGGTTCAGACTGACGGCACAGTACAACAGGGCAGTATCTGGAGCTTTAAGATTCCCTCTAAAACCGCCACCAATCCCGACCCGGCCGATGGCGCCGAATTCGTGGATCCGAATGCAAGTTTCACCTGGAAACCGGGTTTTGGCGCTAAATTGCACACAATATATTTCGGTGACGATTTCGATGCCGTAGATAATGCCACCGGAGGAGTCCCACAGGGTACTATAACCTACAGTCCCGGTCCGCTCGAATTAGAGAAGGTTTATTATTGGCGAGTCGATGAGTTCGATGCAGCCGATACATATAAAGGTGATGTCTGGAGCTTTTCGACGCCTGGCGCTATAGGGAATCCCCAGCCGGCAAACGCAGCAGTGGACGTCAAGCAGACACAGATTCTGAACTGGACGCCGGCGGATACCGCCGCCTCATCTGACGTATACCTGGGTACGGATAAAAACGCCGTGAAAAACGCCACAACAGCTTCTCCCGAGTATAAAGGTAACAAAGCTCTCGGCGACGAAACTTTGGATCCCGGTACACTCGAGTGGGATACGCCGTACTACTGGCGTGTAGATGCAGTCTATACCGACAATACCGTCAAAGGACTTGTCTGGGACTTCACGACGGCCGATTTCCTTGCCGTGGACGATTTTGAGGATTATGACGTTGGTAATAACGAGATATGGTGGGCGTGGAAAGACGGCCTCGGTTATGCCGCGCATGATAACGAACCGGCCTTCGGTGGCAACGGGACCGGCTCAGCGGTCGGCGACGAAACAACCGCCTCCTATACAGAGGAAACAATTGTCCACGGCGGAAAGCAGTCTATGCCGCTCTGGTACGATAACAATAAGGAAGGCTATTTGAACTATTCAGAAGTCGAGCTGACTCTGGATTATCCACGTGACTGGACCGTAAACGACGTCAATACGCTGACGCTTTACTTCAGGGGCGGTTCACAAAACGCAGCCGAACAGATGTATGTCGCTCTTAACGGCAGCGCTGTGGTTGCCCATGACGATCCGGATGCTTCACAGATATCTATTTGGTCCGGGTGGAATATCGAGCTTCAGGCTTTTGCGGACCAGGGTGTGGACCTTGCCAATGTAAATACAATGGCCATTGGCCTCGGCGATAAGAACAATCCGCAGGCCGGTGGTTCCGGTAAGATGTACTTCGACGATATTAGATTAGCCGCCGCCGCGGCGCCTACCGGACCGGTCCTGTTGTTCGATGAGGATTTCGAGAGCGTGGAACTGGGTACTACCATAGAGGAATCTGCGGGTACTGAAAACGTCTGGACGGATACGCCCCCTGAAGGTTGGATAGTCGACGAAAGCGGCGTTCCCGGCATCGGTAACCTGGCAACTGACGGCGTTACCGAGTGGGCCGGATGGGCTTTCGCGGACAGAGACTGGTGGTTTACAGTCGATCCCCAAGGCCGTGACAACTTCCAGAAGAGTCAGGGTACAATCGCAGTGGCCGACCCGGATGAGTGGGATGATTCGGATCACACGGATTCGGCATCTGAGGGATGGTACAAAACCTATATGAGCACGCCTCCGATCGATATATCCGGTGCCGAAGCCGGCACCGTTCAGCTCACGTTCGATTCGAGCTGGCGACCGGAATTTGACGGCGACTATCACCAGAGTGGTATTATCACCGCATCCTTCAATGGAGAGGAGGAGGTCGAACTGATGTTGTGGCTGTCGGATCCGAGCAGTCCTAATTTTAAATCCGAAAATCTTGCCCATGAGAACGAGACGGTTGTGATCAATGTGGACAATCCTCCGTGGGCAACGAGCGTTGTTTTGAAGTTCGGTATGTTCGACGCCGGCAATGACTGGTGGTGGGCGATTGACAACATTAAACTTACCGGTATACCCAAATAGAAAATCGGCAACCTCGGAATCGAGTTAGTATCGAAAGACAAAAGGAGTCCCGGGACTGCTGAAAAAGCCCCGGGACTCTCCGTATGAATGCTTCCAGAAGGTACAGTCATGCACTCATCTAATTCGTAGCTCATCGCCGCGATGTTGTTAGTTCAACGGTACGCCGGCCCTATGCTGGTCAAAGTCCGCTCACCTGGCATCGGGATCGAAGCCGGCCCACTTGTTTAGTTTCGCCTGCTCTCGAAATAATTCTCGCAGTATTATTCGTATCTTTGGGTTTATGACAGCCCTGCTGCTGTCACTGCCCTGCCGAGTCCGATTCGCTAAACACTATACGTTTTCTGCTATTTTTGTTCGGTATGATAAAGTGCTCCGGCACGGGAAATTCCGAACACAGAAGCAGGACTTCTTTTCCGACCTGCTCGATAACCGATTCATTGTCAATGTTTTCAGCGATTTTACTTATGAAGCCGGCGATTCTCTTGGCCTGCTCCTGCTTAAAACCGCGGGTAGTAATAGCCGGCGTGCCTATTCGCAATCCGTTCGGATTCATCGGAGGCGCCGGGTCGCCCGGTATAGTGTTATAATTGGTGACAATTCGAGCCCTATCCAGGGCCTTTGCGAGTTTTTTGCCGGGGATATTTTTATTTCTCAAATCGATTAAGATAAGATGATTGTCCGTCCCGCCGGTTACGAGGTCGAAACCGCACTCCAGCAGTTTTTCCGCCAGGGCTTTTGCGTTTTCGACTATCTGCTTTGCGTAGGCAACGAACTCCGGCGTGTCGGCTTCGGCCATCGCCACGGCGATAGCGGTCATTGTGTGCATATGCGGGCCACCCTGCAGGCCCGGAAAAACCGCCTTGTCCACCTTTTTCGCACACTCATCCTTGCACAGCAGCATCCCGCCGCGAGGACCCCGCAGCGTTTTATGCGTCGTGGTAGAGACAACATCGGCGTAGGGAACGGGACTTTTATGTATGCCGGCGACAACAAGACCCGCAATGTGGGCAATGTCGCTAACCAGGTACGCATCGACTTTTTTGGCAATCTGGCCAAAGATTTCAAAGTCTATTTCCCTCGGATACGCAGTGGCGCCGGAGATGATTATTTTCGGACGGTGTTTCTTCGCAAGCTCTTCTATCTCGTCAAAATCCAGCTTGCCGCTCTTAGTATTGACAGGGTACGGCACGGAATTATAGAATTTACTGGTTAGCGAGACTTTCCAGCCGTGAGTTAGATGCCCGCCGTGAGAAAGAGACATGCCCATAATCGTATCGCCGGGATTTACCAGACCGGCATAAGCGGCAAGGTTCGCAACCGAGCCCGAATATGGCTGAACGTTCGCGTGATCGGCCTTGAATAATTTCTTCGCACGTTCCTGAGCCATTTTTTCGATAAGGTCGGTCACCTGCTGGCCCTCGTAATATCTTCTGCCGGGGTAGCCCTCGGCGTATTTGTTGGTCAGGCAGCTTCCGCTGGCCAACATAACGGCTTTCGATACATAGTTTTCCGAGGGAATCAGTCGGATTGAGCCGCTTTGGCGTGCCCCTTCCTGACGTATTAACTCATAAATCTGCGGATCATACTGTTCAAGAGCATCTATCATATTGTTTCTCCATAATCGGTCTTAATTCAGATGTTTTAAGGATTCCCAACGCATAATCATACGCTTTGGATTTTTATAACACAGCTTTAGATTCTATACAAGTATTTATTTGTTGACAAAATTTAACCGAAGATTAGTATAGTTCAGTTTAAACATACATGAAATACTGATTTGGTAAGAACTTATGCCGGAAGAAAATAGCCAGGCAGCGGCCAGAGCCAAAGCTTTTTTTGATAAAGCCAGGAAATTGGTCGAGACAAAGAATTTCGATTACGCTATCGATATGTACCTCCAGGGCCTCCAATACGCCCCAGATGCGCTGAGAGAAGGCCATTTACCGCTGGCCGAACTGGCTTTACAAAGGCAGAATTCCAACACTAAAAAGCCTACGATGGTGGAGCGAGTCAAGCGGATGCGAGGCAAAACACCGCTGGAGCAGATGCTAAACGCCGAATACCTTTTCACGAAAGATCCGGATCACCTGCCGTACGCCGAGGCAATGCTGAAGGCCGCGGTGGCCGGCGACTATAACAAAACAGCGGGCTGGATCGCCAACCTTATCTTTCAGAACGCCAATGCATCCCGGAATCCCTCGGCACGGACATATATCCTGTTGAAAAACGCCTATAGTTCCCTCGGCCAATTCGACAAGGCCATTGCCGCGATTCAGCGCGCCGCCAGACTTAGGCCCGAAGACGGTGCACTGGCGGACGAGTTCAAAAACCTCTCGGCCGAGCTGACTATGGCCAGGGGCAAATACGACTCCGAAGGCGATTTCAGAAAATCCATTAAAGACCGCGAGGGCCAGGAAAAACTTCAAGCCCAGGCCGCCGTAATCAAAACGGAGGACTACCGAGTCAAAGCAGTCGATAATGCGAGAAAAAAAATAGCTCAGAATCCGGATCTGCCGGCGAATATATTCGAACTGGCCGATGCCCTTTCGGGTCTGGAAACCGACCAGGCCGAAAACGACGCTATAACGCTGCTGGAAAATACATATAAGGCAAGAAAAGATTTCAGTTTCATGCGGCGTGCCGGACTGCTCAGAATCCAACAGCTTAAGAGAAAGCTAAGAGAAGCAAAGGCCGCTCTTAAGGCTAATCCCGATGATGCCCAGGCTAAGACCGCACTCGAACAGCTAACGGCACAACTCAATAGTACTGAATTGGAACATTACAACCTCTGCGTGCAGAACTATCCGACCGACCTTGCTGCTAAATACGAATACGCCATTCGTTTGTGCCGGAATGAGCAATACAACGAAGCGATACCTTTGTTCCAGGAAGCTCAGAAAGACCCGAGACGGAAGATTGCATCGCTGAATAAAATCGGCTTCTGCTTTTCCATGAAAGGCTGGCTTGCCGATGCAATCGATGTTTTCTCCCAGGCGATAGAATCCCACGAGATAAAAGACGATGCCGTAGGCAAAGAATTGCGGTATAATCTGGCCCGTGCTCACGAACAGCAGGGTGACGCCGACAAGGCACTCGAGATATATCGCAAAATAGCTCAGAGCGACTTCACATACAAAGACGTCAGCCAGCGGGTAGATAAACTAAGAAGTGAATAAACAAAACCAGACTCTCAATAAAGTTTGCAAATAGAACAATAAAAGTTTTTTAGGAGAATAGAATACAGTGGCACACTCGTTACAGGCTAAGAAAAGAGCAAAACAAAACGCGAAAGGCAGGACGACTAATCGCTCGCGTAAAAGCCAGGTGAAGACGCAAATTAAGCATTTTGAAGCGGCCCTGAACAGCGATGACGTGGAAGCGGCAAGCGAACGGCTCAGGCAGGTTACAAAAAAGCTGGACAAAACAGCCTCGAAAAGCACCATGCACAAGAAGACCGCCGCCCGAAAGAAATCACGCCTTGCCAAAAAACTTAACAGACTCAAAGCAAAAAAGGGCTAATCATCTCGGATTTCGTGAAGCGCTAAGTGTCAAGCGCCAGGGAAGGTACGAAGCGAACGTTTCCGTCCTTGTTCGGCGGATAAGCTTCACAAAATATGCCGGAAATATTTAAAAATCAAATAATCAAGCTATTGAAGCACTCCGATTACGAGCCACTCAAGCTGGCGCAATTAGCTAAAACTCTGGACGTCGGCTCGGAAGACTATCAAGAGTTCAAAGATGCTTTTAACGAGCTTCGGCAAGCCGGGCATGTAGTGGTCGGTGCGCGCAATCTGGTAAGTCTGCCCGCTTTGGCCGGTCAGATCGTAGGAACGTTCAGAGCCAATCCGAAAGGATTCGGCTTTATTATACCTCTCGAACCGAACTCGCACGGCGATTTATTCATTCCACCGGATTCAACCGCCAGCGCGATGAGCGGAGATGTCGTAATTGCGAAAGTTAAAAGAAAGGGCAAACGCGGCGGAGAAATGCGCTACACCGGCGAAATCATCGAAGTACTCGAACGGGCACGGAACAGATTCGTCGGCACCCTGGCGAAACATCCGGAAGCATGGCTCGTTCAGCCGGACGGCAAGAGCTTTTTAGACCCGATTTCCGTAGACGACGTCGGCGCAAAAGGGGCCAGGGAAAAAGACAAAGTCGTCGTCGAGATACTTTCATATCCGACGGAGAAATACCTGGCTCGCGGCGTCATCGTCGAGGTTCTCGGCAAAGCGGGACGATACGATACCGAGATTAAATCGATAATCCACCAGTATCACCTTCCGGGCCAGTTCGACGCCGACTGTCTCGAACAGGCTCGCCGGGCCGCAACCCGCTTCAATCCGGAAAAGCCGGGAATCCGGCAGGACATCACGGATAAAGTCATCATCACGATCGACCCGCCGGATGCGAAAGATTTCGACGATGCGATTAGCATCGAAAAAGATAAACGCGGCAATATGGTCCTGGGAGTACATATCGCCGATGTCAGTCATTTTGTTACAGAGGATTCTCCGCTGGATACCGAAGCAAAAGCTCGCGGAAACAGCGCCTATCTGCCCGGCAAAACAATCCCGATGCTGCCGGAGATATTAAGTAACGGCGTTTGCAGTCTCCAGCCCGACCAGAAACGATTCGCCAAAAGTGCGTATATAACTTACGACCGGCAGGGAAATATCCTGTCCCGCAGTTTCGCCAATTCAATTCTATGCTCCAAACAGCGTTTGACCTACCTCCAGGCCGACAGGATTTTGAAAGGCCACACAAAAGGCGCCGGGCCGGAAGTGATCGAACTGCTGAAAGATATGGAAACGCTCAGCCGGGCAATTGAACAGCGAAGAAGAAAAAATGGAATGTTACACCTGGACCTGCCTGAGACCGAGCTGGTGTTCGATAAATCAGGCCGGGTGGTCGACGCTCACCCCGCAGATGACAGTTATCCACATACTATAATCGAGATGTTTATGGTCGAGGCCAACGATTCGGTGGCCTCGCTTTTTGACAGGCTTAACATCCCCTTCATGCGTCGGATACATCCCGAGCCTGATGCCATGAGCATGAAAAATCTCGCAAGACTCGTGAAGGCATTCGGTTTTACTCTGCCGCGGAATCCGGGCCGCAAGGTCGTTCAGGATTTATTGGCCGCCGTAAAAGGCGCCGACAATTCTTTCGCCGTGAACCTGGCTGTCCTGCGAAGTTTCGAGAAGGCTCAGTATGCCCCTCTGCATATCGGCCATTATGCGCTGGCTTCCACGCATTATTGTCATTTTACAAGTCCGATCCGGCGTTATGCGGACCTGATTGTTCACCGCGCATTGGAACGTCATCTGCAGAACGAGTCGCCCCTGAAAGAACAAGAGCAGAACCTGGTCCAGGTCGGCAAACACATCACCTTCACCGAGCAGCGGGCCGAGGATGCAGAAAGGGAGTTGACAACCGTATTAACTTTGCAAATGCTCAGCAAAAAAATCGGCGAGCAACTCGACTGTGTCGTGTCCGGCCTGACGGGCTTCGGCGTATTCGTGCAATGCAGGAAGTTCGGCATCGAAGGGCTTATCAGGATGGACGCTTTGGGGCCCGACCACTGGAAATATAACGAAAAGACCCAGTGCATCGCCGGTGAGCGTTCCGGCCGCAGCATACGTATGGGCCAGGCAATTAAAGTACGTATCGTTTCAGTGAACGTCCCGGCTCGTCAACTCGACGTCAGCCCCGTCGAGCTTTTGGCGAAAGAGCCAAAGCAACAACGCAAAAGCAAAGCCCGGAAAAAACAGGTAAAAAAGAAACGAAAAAAACGAAAAAAATAAAAACACGGGTTCATAGCATATAGTTCAAAGGTTATAGTTTCGAAAAAAGGAGAAAGAGCCGTGACCGTAAAAGTTGTCGGAATCGTTGGCAGCTATCGAAAAGAAATGACTATCGACAGCGCAGTCTCGGCGGTCCTTCAAGGAGCTGAGGCTGGGGGAGCTGAAACGAAAAAAATTAACCTGCTCGATAAGCATATTGAGTTTTGCACGAATTGCAGAAGCTGTACACAGGAAAAAGTCGAGGGCAGAAGAGGCAAATGTGTGCACAACGACGATATGGACAATATTCTGTCGGAGATTGACGGAGCCGATGCCGTGGTGCTGGGATCCCCGGTCAACTTCAGTACTGTTACGGCACTTATGAAAAGATTTATTGAGAGGCTGATTCCGTATGGGTACTGGCCGTGGGGCGAAGCTTTAGCACCCGTAAATCGAATAGTCAAACCGGACAAAAAAGCAATAATCGTCACATCAAGCGCATGCCCTGCATTTCTCGGCAGAATTTTGATGCCGGGCGCACTGGGCACGTTGAAAAAGGCTGCGAAGGTTATGGGAGCAAAGGTAGCAAAGTCGCTTTACTTCGGGCCGGTTGCCGGCAGAGAAAACGCACAATTATCTGAGAGAGCGTTGCGCAAAGCACGCAAGGCCGGGGAAGCACTCGTCCGGCAGGTCCGGGCAAACAGATAACAGGATTTGCGCAAATGAATGCAAATTCATTCATCTATTGACATCGGTTGTCAATTTTGTCATACTCATTGGTTCCTGGCATATAAATTAATAAATGATTCATGGTTTATTGGAGTAGCACATGAGAGCATCTGAGATGCGAAAAGGTCAGACCGTTAAGATTAACGGTAAATTGTACGCGATTGTGGATTATCAGCACGTCAAATTGGGTAAGGGCGGAGCGGTTTACCAGACAAAGTTAAAAAGTTTAACCGATGGCTCAATTCAGAATATTCGCCTGCGAGCAGACGAGACGGTCGAAGAGGCTTTTTTGGACAAACGTACATACGAATACCTATACTCGTCCGGAAGCGAGCACGTCCTGATGGATACGACGACATACTACCAGATCACCCTCGACGACGATACTTTCGGCGATGGTGCGAAATATCTTAAGCCGAACAGCCAACTGCAGGTCAGCATGTACGAGGGCAAGCCGGTGATTGTGAGCCTACCCAACACGGTCGATCTTCAGATAACCGATACACCGCCGGAAATAAAGGGAGCCACGGCAACGAATCAAAACAAGCCGGCAACGCTCGAAACCGGTCTTGTTGTGCAGGTGCCGCCTTTTATCAAGCTCGGCGAGCTCATCCGCGTAGATACGCGTACCGGTGAGTACTTGACGCGCGTGAAATAACGGCACTTTTTATGTCATTCCCGCGTAGGCGGGAATCCATATCATAACGATTGTGGATCCCTGCTTCCGCGGGGATGACAGGAAAACGCAATGGTATTAGATAAAGTAAGCAAGACACTCGTAAAAGTTTTCGGCTCTCGCAATGAGCGGCTGATCAAGGCGTATTCTCTCATTGCTCAGCAGGCAAGCGAGTTCGAAGAGCAGACCAAAAAGCTCGACGATGAAGCTCTAAAGGCGAAAACTGCCGAGTTCAAGGCCGCGATAAAATCGGGAACACGACCCGAGGAGATTCTTCCCGAAGTCTTTGCCGTCGTTCGCGAAACGGCAAGACGAAACGTCGAAATGCGGCATTTCGATGTGCAGCTTATCGGCGGCAACGTCCTCTACGAGGGAAAGATCGCCGAGATGGCTACCGGTGAAGGCAAAACCTTAGTAGCCACCCTGGCGGCGTATCTTGTCCATCTGACCGGGAGAAAGGTCCACATCGTCACGGTCAACGATTATCTCGCCAAACGGGATGCAGAATGGATGGGGCCGGTCTATGAAGCCCTGGGCCTGACCGTAGGCGCGATCCAGGCGGATATGGACAGCACCGGCGAGGAAAGAAAAGCTCAATACGCCTGCGATATTACCTACGGCACAAACAACGAGTTCGGCTTTGACTATCTCCGCGACAACATGAAGACCTCGATCGAGCAGATGGTACAGGGTCCGCTGGAATATGCTATAATCGACGAGGTCGACTCGATTCTTATCGACGAGGCCAGAACGCCGCTTATCATTTCCGGCCCGGCATTCGATGATGTCACCAGATACAACAAGGCGGACCATGTGGCAAGAAAGCTGATAAGTCTTCAAAGCAGCTACGACCGCCTCAAAAAACAAATTGATTCGGCAGAGCGAACAATCGCAAACGCCCAGGGCGAGCTGGCCGAAGCGAAAAAGGTCAAAGACGGCAAGCGAATCGAAAAGGCTCAAAAGGCAATCGAGAAAAGCGAAGCCGAAATCGACGCAGCCCAAGCCAAGCTGACAAACACCACGCAATATTACGAAGTTGAAATCGACAAGAAAGCTGCACATCTGACGCACGAAGGCGTGGGAGCCGCCCAGGAAATCGCCGGCGTAGGTTCGTTTTTTACCGGGTCGAATATGGAATGGCCGCACCTTCTGGAGCAGAGCCTCCGGGCGCATGTCACCTTCGAGCGGGAAAAAGACTACGTCGTCATGGAGGGCAAGGTTATTATCGTCGACGAGTTTACCGGCCGACTGATGCACGGCAGGCAATGGTCCGACGGGCTTCATCAGGCGGTCGAGGCAAAAGAAGCCGTCAAAGTAAAAGAGGAAAGCCAGACTCTCGCCACCATCACGCTGCAGAATTTCTTTAAGCTCTACGAGCAGATATCGGGAATGACCGGCACAGCCGCTACCGAGAGTGAAGAGTTCATGAATATCTACAGGCTCGAAGTTATTGTAATACCTACCAATGAGCCTTGCATCAGGGACGACCGGGAGGATGCAATATATAAATCGATGCGAGAGAAGTTTAACGCGATAGTGGAAGAGATAAACGAAATCAGCATGGCCGGCAGGCCGCTTCTTATCGGCACTATCAGCATCGAAAAAAGCGAGGCTCTTTCAGAAGCCCTTAAAAAAAGATACGGCCTCGATCATGAGGTTCTCAACGCGAAACAACACGCAAGAGAGGCCGTCATAGTCGTCAAAGCCGGCCAGCAGCACAAAGGCCGGGAGGGTCAGATGCGCGGCAATGTCACTATAGCAACGAATATGGCCGGTCGAGGCACCGACATCAAGCTCGGTCCCGGCGTCGCCGAAATAGGCGGATTGCACATACTCGGCACCGAACGGCATGAGGCAAGACGAATCGACAATCAGCTTCGAGGCCGGTCCGGCAGACAAGGAGACGCCGGCTCCAGCCAGTTCTTTCTGAGCTTCGACGATGACCTGATGAGCATCTTTGCTCCCGAATGGACCGTCAAAGCGCTTTCCTGGATCGGCTGGGAAGAGGGACAGCCGATCTACCACAAGCGCATAAGCAAGGGTATCGAAAAAGCACAAAAGAAGGTCGAAGAGCGTAACTTCGACGTACGCAAGAGCCTGCTCGAATATGACGAGGTAATGGATTACCAGCGAAAGATCTTCTACTCGCGCAGACGCCAGATCTTAGCCGGCAAAAAGCTCAAAAACGTCATCGCCGAGATGATTGACTCGTCGATTGAAAAAAGTTGCGACACAATTCTAAGTGACGACTACCCCATAAAATGCATAATCGAATGGGCAAGAACAAATTTCGGCGTCGACCTTAAAAGCTCGGATATAATCGATGCCGGGGTCGAAGAGATTGAAAGTAAAATCAAACGGCAGACAAAGGATAACGCATCCAATAACATCTCGCTCTCGATGGGCGAATATTTCGAGGATTATAACGATACTCGCACCTGGGATATCAGCGGGCTGTGCAAATGGGCGATGAGTGCCTTTCAGGTAAGTTTAAGCCCAAGCAAAGTCAAGCGTCAATCGCCTGAGGAGATTGAAGAGCAGTTGATTTCCGCCGCCGCCGAACAAATCGAGAAGAAAGACTGTTCGCCGCTCATCGAGTTTCTGAAGGAAGATTTTTCACTCCGCCGATTCGCAGAATGGGCCCGAGCCAAATTCGATATCAAGCTTGAGATCGACGATCTGGCGGACCTCAACGCCAAACAAATCCGCCAGAAAGTCACTGAGGCCACCACGGCCAAATACAAACAGCGAGAGATCGAATATCCAGTTGAATTTGCGATGAATATGGTTTACGGCCCCCAGGGAGCGAACGTATACGCATTCGAATCGCTCGCCGAGTGGGCCAACAAAAAATATAACGCCGGCCTGACGGTGGAACAAATACAGGACACCAAACCCCGTACACTGCACAAAAAGCTTCTCGAATTAAGCCGGAGCTTTAACGACGGCGAATTGGAACACGAACTTTCCGATAAAATTACCGGCCTGAACATCGCCGAATTAGTAAATTGGGCCAATGAAAGATTCGCGGCATCTCTGACGGAAGATGACCTGCCCGATGACAGAACCGAGCTCGAAGAAAACTTGTCCGAGATGGCAAAAGAGTTTTTGCGATCCGAGCTCAGTGACCTTGAAAAATATGTTCTGATCCAGGTTTACGACAGCACATGGAAGGACCATCTCTATTCAATGGATCATCTCAAGGGCAGCATCTGGATGCGGTCCTGGGCGGAGAAAGATCCCAAGACCGAATTCAAACGTGAAGGCTCGCGCATGTTCGAGGAGATGCTCGAGACCATCGAGGACCGTGTCACTGATATTATCTTCAAGGTACACCTTGAAGCCGGCGCCAGGGCCAGGAACGTCTGGAACGTAAGCCAGACGAGCCACGATGAGGTCGGTCAGTTTGCCATGGCCGAACGTCAGCGAGCCGCCGCACAGGCACCGCAGGGCGAAGTGAAGGTTAAACAGATCAAGCTCGAACAGCCCAAAGTCGGCCGGAACGATCCCTGCCCCTGCGGCAGCGGGAAAAAATACAAAAAATGCTGCGGAAAGAATTCTTAGAAATCATCTTAAGGAGACACAAATGTTCAATGGTATTTTTCGAATTCCACAACCGGTCAACGAACCATGCCTGCAGTACGCTCCGGGCAGTCCGGAACGAGACGAATTATCCTCCAAGCTCCAGGAGATGCTGAACGGGCAAATAGAAATTCCGATGATAATCGACGGCGAAGAAGTGCGCAACGGCAACCTTGCGGATATTCGCTGCCCCCACAACCACCAGCACGTATTGGGCAGGTATCACCAGGCGGATGGAGAATATGCCATAAAGGCTATCGATGCGGCTCAAAAGGCCAAAAAACAGTGGGGCCAGATGCCCTGGGAATCAAGGGCCGTTGTGCTGCTCAAGGCGGCAGAACTTCTGGCAGGCAAATATCGCCAGACGCTCAATGCAGCAACCATGCTAAATACAAGCAAAACCCCGCACCAGGCGGAAATAGATTCTGCGTGCGAGCTCATAGATTTCTGGCGGTTCAATCCGCACTTTATGGAGGAGGTCTACGGCGACCAGCCGATGTCCACGCCCGGCATATTGAACTATATGGAGCATCGACCTCTGGATGGCTATGTTTTGGCGATAACGCCGTTCAACTTTGCATCTATCGCCGGAAACCTTCCGACCGCTCCGGCATTGATGGGTAACACCGTGGTCTGGAAGCCGGCGTCGGCTGCGGTGCTTCCGGCGTACTTTATTATCAAAATCCTGGAGGAAGCGGGCATGCCGCCCGGCGTGATTAATATGGTGCCGGGACCGGGCTCTGTAGTCGCCCCGCCCGCTCTGGACGATGTGCGGCTCGGAGGAATCCACTTTACAGGAAGCACCTATGTGTTCTCGACGATCTGGCTGGCGGTTGGTAAAGATATTCGCAAATATGTCTCGTATCCCAGAATTGTTGGCGAGACAGGCGGAAAGGACTTTATCTTCGCGCATGCAAGCGCCGATACCGAGGCACTCGTGACCGCTTTAGTGCGTGGTGCATTCGAATACCAAGGACAAAAGTGCTCGGCCGCTTCGCGGGCGTATATCCCCGATTCGAAATGGCCGCAAGTCCAAGACAAACTGTTAAGCACGATCGGCGAGATTAAGATGGGGGATGTATGTGACTTTAAGAACTACATGGGTGCGGTTATCGATAAAAAATCCTTCGATACCATCAGCGAGTACATCGAATACGCCAAGAACTCGCCCGATATGGATATTATCGCCGGAGGCGGATGTGACGATTCGGTCGGGTACTTCATCGAGCCGACCGTCGTGGTCAGCAGGGACCCGAAGTCCAAGCTCATGGTCGAAGAAATTTTCGGACCGGTTATGACGATTTATGTGTATCCGGAGGCCGAATACGACCAGACCCTGGAGACCTGCGACCAGACGTCGCCGTACGCTTTGACCGGAGCAATATTCGCCCTGGACCGCGAAGCGATTGTTAAGGCGATGGATACGCTGCGCCACGCAGCAGGTAACTTCTACGTCAACGACAAGCCCACAGGCGCAGTCGTAGCCCAGCAGCCATTCGGCGGCACACGGGCATCCGGTACAAACGATAAGGCCGGCAGTTGGCTCAACCTCGAAAGATGGGTCTCCCCGCGAGCCATAAAGGAAACCTTCCTGCCGCCAAGAGACTTCCGATACCCCTACATGGCTGAGGCATAACAAATAATAGCAGACATACGAAAAACCTAAAGCCGAAGGTAAAGAATTTGCTCGTTTTTGCCTTCGGCTTTTTATGCAGGTCTGTCAGACCATTAATCCAGATAAACCATCCTAATTTACCGGCTTTTCCTTATAGAACACAAGCAGAGCAGTCTATTATCAAGATGCTTTGAGAGTAGTCTGCTCTTTTCGGAATGCTTTATTTCGCATGGATATTGACTTGGCGCGGCTTCGCTTCGCTCAGCCGCAACCAAACAATTAAAGGTCGGCTCTTGCAGATCCGGCGAATTGTTTTTCGCCTCCGCCTTTCTTTTCACCGCCTCTGTTTCTTGTGAAGGCGG
>Ga0180434_10001056_pt1 | contig 40391 bp, 20 predicted proteins | sample SS_ome_7_FD_132453 | JGI IMG/M metagenome (GOLD analysis project Ga0180434, IMG submission 132453) | Hypersaline lake sediment archaeal communities from the Salton Sea, California, USA - SS_1_D_2 metaG | ecosystem: Environmental > Aquatic > Non-marine Saline and Alkaline > Hypersaline >... | reverse complement strand
GGTGCTGACTTCTCCGTGAGTCTGAATCCCGCACACTTCCGATCACTTGTGAAAAAGTTCGGTGTGCGGGAGAATGCACGAACCGTGATCTGTGGTGGTGACGGATCCGTCAATATGGCGCTTAATGAGCTGCTTCCAAACCGGATTCTACGGCTTGGGTTGATACCGTGTGGTCGGGGAAACGACCTCGCTCGGACATTGGGTATATCTCGTGCCGCGGAACGAGCAGTAAAGTTACTCACACGGGGTCGGGAACGACCGGTAGATGTCGGATTCGTTGGAAAGAGACCGTTTGCCACCATTGCCGCGGCGGGATATGACGCGGATGTATCCGTTACCGCTTCCAAAATCAAAAGAATCAAGGGCGGCTTGGTGTATCTTTTTGCAGCCCTCAAGGAATTCGTGCGACTCAAACCGCGTACGGTGATTATCGAGGGTGACGAGTTTTCTTTCGAAGGGCAGGCACTCATGGTTTCTTTCGCAAACGCACCGTTCTACGGCGGTGGTATGCAGCTTTCTCCCGATTCCAGGGTAGATGATGGAAAGATCGAAATATGCTTGCTTCGAAATATGAGTAAACTGGAATTCCTTATGACTATGCCCGGAATCTATTCCGGACGACACGTTCGTTCTCCAAAGTTTATATGCGGATCCTCCTCCCGTATTCGAGTATCATCACCGGATGGCGGTCCGATTACCGCGGATGGCGAGTTAATCGGAACCTTGCCCGAGGAGATCTCGGTCCGACCGTCCTGCATTCGTGTAATAAGCAACCCGCTGCATATGTAACATCGAGAGATTGCCATGACGTCAAAACTCCTTCTTTCAATACTTATTATTCCGTGTGCTATCGCACAGTCCGCTCAAAATGATATGATCAGAGTGGTACATGATACATCGACTGAACTCGTGCTCGTCGCGGATTGGAGCGGGATCGACATTACCCGTGATTCAGAGAATTTTTTACAGATAGATGGACCGGGTCTTTCCGATCCCATGGCATTCTCCTTTCCCCAACTCAAGGGGATTCCGGTTCATATCGCCGTACCGCCTGATGGTGACTACGAATTGCAGGTAGATACCGAGGGTATTACATCTTATTCCGGAAGAGTGCGAGCCGTTTCCGATTCCACGAGACAGATGGGGTTCAGATCAGTACCCGACACGTGGGCTGCCGTGTATTCAGACGGGATGCTGCGACATGCGAGAATCATAGAAATCTGGCTTTTCCCTGCACTATGCAGGCCAGACGGTTCAGGGTTTCGCTCCGCTGATCGGTTAACGGTCAGCGTATCATTCACGGGCGGAGCAGGCGGCGTTCAACACTATCGTACCGATAGTTTCAAGTCGGTGTACAAAACCATACTGAACAGCAGAACCGCGCGTTCCTGGCGAAGGACTCCGAGACCCTCACACCTCAGGCCGGACCGGTTGCCGGAGTATGCGGTAAAAGCATATATACGTGATCAAGGGCTGTGTATCATTCCCGGTGAAGACTTCGAGGATATCGGAGTATCGCTGGACGATATAGATCCGGCAACATTCCGAATCATGAACAGGGGAGTGGATATTCCCTTTTTCATCAGGGAAAACGGCAATGGATTTTTCGATGCCGGCGATACACTTGTCTTTTTTGCCGTGCCGAACTACCGGCCTGATCCGGGTTGCAGACTGATGCCATGGTGGGATCAGTATACGAAAGAGAATGTGTACTGGATTTCCTGGGGGGAGGATCCGGGAACAAGGTTCGTTGAACGATCCGCGGCGGTGAGTGGTACGGCCGAAGTAGTCGACTGGCACGTGGCCATAGCGCATTCGGAACAGGATAACGAACCGTTCCTGAGTGAAACTGACGCGCCAAAACCCATAGAATGGTTCTGGATCAGGTGGGGAGCCGGGGCCAATAGTACCAGCAAGCAGTTTCCCATTACACTCAACAACCCTCTGTCTACCGGATCGATACCTCGATTACGAGCGGGTTTACATGGGTATACAGATATCGATAATGAATATACGCAGCATCACACGGGATTTTCTCTCAATGGTACTGCGGTCGGCGATACCGTCTGGGGGCTTGGAAACGGTAGAGTTGAACTGTGTTATGATAGCATGGAACATGGTGATGCGTTCCTGCTTGAGTGGCTGCAGGATGGAGAAAATACGATAAAGGTTCAGGCATTTAACGATACCGATGCGGGAAACAGAAGCACATCGTATTTCAATTTCTGTGAAATCGAGTATCCTCGAAGTCTTACCGCCGTATCGGATACCCTTCTTTTTTCCATTCCGGATGCCGCCGGTACCGGTACTCGGGAATTACGGATAGACGGTATCGAGAGTGATGAATTCGTGGTTCTTGATCTGGCTCGTGGAGAGATTCTCACAGATGGTTCGATCTCAAGTGGAGTTCTCTCATTCGAGACCGAGATAGGCGATTCGTCGCTTTTCTATATCTGTTCGGAAAACCGTTTCATAACTCCTGCGCGTCTCGTCCGGGAATATCCGGCGGAACCGCCCCTTGGATCCGGGGCTGGTCAGGCTACGTATCTGGTTGTTTCATATGACCGGCAATCAACCGGTGATACCGATCCGCTCCACAATATTTTCCCGGCAGCGGCGGATCTCGCTCTGGCCAGGCAGGACAGCGTCGAAACACGACTCATTGATGTACAGGATATTTACGACGAATTCAATCACGGTATTCTGCATCCCGAGGCGATACGGGATTTCTTTCACTTCGCTTTCGAGGAGTGGACTGAAACTCCACTGGAGGCGGTCCTGCTCTTTGGCGATGGTTCGTGGGATTATCACCAGCAATCCGATGTTGATGCAACGTTCCCGTTTATCCCATGCTACGACTATCCACCATCCGAGAATTTTTATGCTGAGCTGACCATGTCCGGCGATGAATATGACGTATTCCCGGATATCCATATCGGGAGAATGCCGGTACTGGATGCACTCCAGGCGGATAATGCGAAAGATAAGTTGCTTGGATACTCGGAAGTCTATGGATCAGACGACATAGCGGGCGATGATTGGCGAAAGCATGCAGTCATGGTAGTGGGTGGTTTCAACGAAAGTGAACAAGCGACATTTCAATATCATTCCGAATTGCTGCTGGATGATTTTTGGTTGTCCTCCCCATTTCTGGGGGATACGGAGCGAATTTATCGATCCCTGGAGGGATATCAGGAAGGGTATTACAATCGTCGTATCGTGGAAGCCATCAATGACGGATGTATGCTGGTGAACTATATCGGTCATGGCGCGGCGCTTACCTGGGGCGTTATGCTGGATGTGGTTGATTTCGAGGGACTTGAAAACGGGATGAAACTCCCCGTGAGTCTCGGTCTGACCTGTAACTCGGGAGCATTCGCGGAGCCGGATACCGGTTCTCTCGGAGAAGCTTTTTTACGGCTTGATGACATCGAGAACGGAGCCATCGCATTCTGGGGGGCATCGGCAAAGACTTCGGAGTCTCAGGCATATAACGGCTCGAGGAATTTTCTGGACGGGCTCTGCATCGATCTCGAGCGAAAACTGGGACCATTGAGTACCGCGGGTAAAGTCGCCGCCGGGACGGCATATCTCGAACTGTTTGTGTTGCTCGGAGATCCCATGACAAGCCTCGGGATTCCTACTTCTCCCGACCTTTCCGTATCCGCGGACAGTATACTCACAGATCCCTTTCCCGTGGGGGAGGATCAGGATGTTACGGTCCGCATCATAGCGGAGAACGATGGAAGAGGCGACACACGACTCGTACGAACCCGATTTCAGGCGGGGAAGCCGGGAGAGCTGCAGACAATTGCCAGTGTACTTGATTCGAGCGGGAGTCGGCGAAGAACCGAATATGCGATTCCCTGGAATACCGGAATGGGATTGGGCGACAGGGATCTACTCTGTACAGTTGATGCCGATATGACTCTGATCGAACACGATGAGACGAACAACGTGGCCGAGCGACGAATTGACGTTCTCATATCTCCGCCGGAGCTTTCAATTCCATTTGACAATCAGGTTGTCTCTTCCCGCTCTCCGAACCTTACCATAGTAAATATATCTGAGGAATCCGGGTCAGTATCATACCTCTTTCACATCTCCGGTTCTGATACGTTCGAAACGGTTGATCCGGATTTCCAGAGTTCTGGACTCATCCCGCAGAGTGAAACTATTACATCGTGGAGCCCGTCGACACTGCATCAGGGCAGCACATACTACTGGCGATGTCGTGCGGATGACAATGAGTTTGAAGGTGCCTGGTCTCGAACGCGCAGTTTTCGCGTCGATACTACGGTAACCTCAATCATGTGGGATCAACGAGATGGAGGGCAGTTTTCCAAAGATTCTCTTTTCTCAGTTATTGTTGATCATACGCTGAACCATGTACAACTGGAATCAGGAATAAATCCCCTGGATTATGCCCACGTTGACCAGGGTGCCAGTATCGTTTCTGTTTCAAGTCAAAATACCAACACCGATCCCATGAATCTCATCGGTGAATCTATCGGGACGGGTGCAGGGGGGTATGGCCAGTTTCTGTTCTCGAACAGCGATTTCGATCAGCAGGCAGTCATAGACCTCGGACAGGAACGGATCATTGGAATAACCGGGTCCGAGCATTGGATCGGTTCTGATGACAGGCCGGTCTGGGAATTGTACCGCATAACCACCTGGACGGACGATGATCCGCAGGGAATCGTATGGGGCAGCCTGGGACCGTTTACGGAACCGGCACTGGAGAATATCACTACGCCCTTGTTTTTCTCAATGGATACGCCTCGCGCCGTGCGATATATGCAGTTCGATTTCGGCGCCGGGTTACCCCACCCGTGGCCTGACGGAAATCCCTGGGGTTCGAGAATCTATGAACTCTTTGCTTTTGCAGTGGATTTTGTACAAAGCGGCACCATCGTAACCAATCCCATCGGGCCGGCATCTCACTGGGATAGCCTTATGTGCGATTCTGATGATCCGGGGGAATCCCGTATCCGGTTTTCCATTCTCAGCTCGGAAACGGCGGATGGCCTATATGAACCGGTAGAGGGATTGACCGATCTGAACGAGACACCAGCCGAGCTCGATGCAGTGTCTGATCCATATATTCGAGTGTCAGGACGGCTGGAGACCGATGATCCAACAACCACTCCACGAATCGAGTCATGGAGTATCGAATTCACAAGCGCGGTGGATCTTGCATTTTCCGACAGCATCTCTATGAATCCCGGACTTCCCGTGCCCGGAACAACGGCGACAATCTCATCAGTTTTGAGAAATGCTGCTGCCGTCACTGCCCGGGATATCCAGGTATCGTTAAACAGAATATCCGGAGATACGTCGATTGCCGTCTGGGATTCCACTCTCGGTACTCTTTTTCCGGGATCTCATGTGTTGATATCCGCTCCATGGCTCGTGGAAGAAGGAGTATTTACCCTGAATCTTATAGCGGAACCGGGTGGAGGGGCGGAGGACGTGGCGCCTGCCGACAATTCACGAGGGATCCCGATTCGAATTCTTCCCGATCCCGCATTTCTGGATTCTTTTGTCGTGCAGACTGATAATCCTCAGGTCGGAGATCCGGTGACGTTCAGGTCATGGCTTTCAAATGCCGGTCCGGTGACGAGTGATTCCCTGTCATGGATGTTATCGGTGAAATCCGAGACGGATGATTCGTGTTATGTGGTTGATACCGGATCCGTTGAACCAATCCCGCCATTTCAGCGTGCGGAAATTACCGCTGAATGGGATTCGCCGGTTTCATCGGGAATATACGTTGCAGAGCTTGCTTATGTACCCGTACCCGGAGAAGAACAGATCAGCGTTGAAAATGACACGACGCGTATTGAGATACGAGTTTTGAGTGCCGCGGACTTCGCGGCGCGACCGGGCGGATTCTCTAATCCGTACCCACCGGCGGGTGATCCGGTGTCCGTCAGGTTCCGGGTAGTGAATAACGGAGAAGTTCCCGCGGAAAGTCTTGCAGTCGATCTGTATCATCGGGCTCCTGAAACAACGGAAACACTCCTTGCTTCCTGGGGGAATATTGCAGTCGGCGGTCTCGATTCCATACGTGTCGATACTGAATTTCAGACGCTCGGGAAAACGGGGATCCATGTGTTCAGACTCGAGGTGGACCCGGACAATAGTGTCTCTGAAGTGAATGAGTCGGACAATACGGCGATTGATTCAATCCTCGTTCAGGACGGTGTCGACCTATCGATTCTCGAAGATTCATTGAGTGTTGAGGATAGCATAATCATTGTAGGTGATACGCTCAAGGCAGATGCCACTGTTCGTAATGCGGGTGTTGCGGCAGTCGATTCATTCTGGGTTTCATGGCGATCAGACGGTCTGTCGCCTCTGGATTCCGTCCGGACCGTACTCCCCGGCACCAGCGGGGTTACTCTGACCGGCCGTTTTGTCGCAACACAACCTGGAGACGATATTGTTTTGACTTTGATCCTGGATGCGCCGGATGAAATCGACGAGACGAACGAGGAAAACAACTCCTCTACCAGTCGTGTGGTTGTCCTGGGTGAGCCGGATCTCTCGATTCGGAATCAGGAGATCAGATTTGAACCGTCCGCACCAACCGAGGATGATACCGTACTCATAAAGTATGTCATTCGGAATGTCGGCGGCAGTTCTTCGGACCAGTTCTCAACTGAAATCCTCCACCGAGTTTCCGGAGTAGAGGAATGGGATAATTTCGGTGTTTTCGAGGAACCTGCATTAGAAGCGGGAGCACTGGCGGAACGGGAATATACATGGATAGCGGAGGATCCTGAATTCACTCATTGGTTCCGAATCATCGCAAATCCGGATTCCTCGATCAGAGAGGCGGAATATTCAAATAATACCGGCGAACGTTCCCTGTTGATTTCACCACGTGATACTAGTCCGCCCAGTGTTTCTCTATGGATTCCACTTGCCGGATTCGCGGATAGTGCGTGGGTTCCTGAGATAGTTCCATTCTCCGGTTCCGTGACGGATAGCGGATCAGGGATTGATACCACGACTATCTCCATCCGGTTGGATGGAGACCCCGTGACTCTGAGTAATATCTCCTGGACGATGCCTGAAGACAGCACATGGAGAATCAGGGGAACCGTCGGTCCACTTGAGCCGGGATTCCACGAACTTACGCTTGCCATAGACGATAATGTCGGGAATCCGGGAATCAGTCGCGGCATACCATTCCGGGTGGGCATGGAGAACAGACCGGTATCACTTGTGATCATGAACCGTCCGGAGCGCGACGAAACTGTTTTTGTCATCCGCAACGCACTGTCCGAACACGCACGGCTGACTGTATATACGGTGTCCGGACGCGCCATACGCTCCTGGTCCGTGGATGTAGTTCCCCCGGAGACGCATATTTCATGGGATAGACGGGATGAAGACGGTGACAGAGTAGCCAACGGGGTGTATCTCTGTGCCTATCGTGGTGAATCCACCGGAACCATTCGACGTTCGTTTGCATTGATTCGCTGATCCGGAGGTCGCATGTACTCCCTTTTATCGCTTATACTACTCGCCACATGGTGCCCCGAGACAGATGTCATTTACTCGTCAAACTCCATGGTCCAGTTTGAAGTACGATACGATACGAGTATGGTCGCAACCATGATAGAGACAGGAGTCCACTCCACCGGACTCCCCGTAATGGCAGTTACCGGGGGAAGTGCGGAAGTCAGTTGGACCGTGTCCGGTCGCCCGATCCGTGTTGCTGCTCCGTGCACGTTGTCCGCGCGCGATTCCGAGGATCTGGTCTCCATCGAAGGCGAGGGTTATTTTCGGAATATTCATCTAACCAGAGTGATGATTCGTCCATTTCAGATGCTCTCGGGTCGCCCGGTATTTTATCCACGGGTTCACGTCACGCTTCGTTGGCCCCGGATTCGCAGTGTGGATCCTCATGGAGTGGAGGATTTTACGGAATCCATCCTCGATGCCGTTGTCGTAAACAAACATCAGGTTCCCTATCTCGCTTTTGATCCTGGGGAGTCATTTGATCGCGCAACGCCGCCGCCTTCACCTTCGTGTCGGATTATCGTTGAAGAACGTGGATTGTATAAGGTAAGCGCCGATGAGTTCGCTTCGGCGGGTGTAGCTATATCAGGTGAGGAAATATCTCTGTTCAGGCTCTGGTATCACGGGGAAGAACAACGGTGTAGAATAGAGGATGACGGTGACGGTATCTTTCGTGGGGATGACGCGGTCATTTTTTACGGAGAAACTCGTCACAGGGAAGATCCCGAGGGTAGGGATGATCGGTATATCAGTCATTTTTCACGTGAAGCCGTATACTGGCTTTCATGGGGCGGATCGGAAACGGGACTCCGCTGGGTCGAAGTCGACGGCACGCCCGGTACAGGGGTACCCGAAGCGCAGTGGTACAGGCATCTCGTCCACCAAGAGGAAGAGAACGAAGTATTAATCGCATTTCACAACGAGGCGTATAACAACAGCCTTGAGTGGTTCTGGCAGAAACTCGCCGCCTCTACGGTTGTTCGGCAATTCGACATCCCGACCACCGAAATTGTGGCGGCCGATACATTCGTGCTTCGAGTGGGTATACAAGGTGCCGCCGATGTTCCCGTTCATCATAGCGAGTTTCTGATTAACGGTACGCTGGTCGATACCGTATGGTGGGGATACGGTGGGGGGCGTGATACGCTGATCTACGATAGCGGGGAGAGAGGTAGATCTCTTGTCACGGAATTACTCAGCGAAGAAAGTACGACTATCGGGATCCGGGAGTTGAACGATGGACCGGCCGGCTCATCGACAAAGAGCTATCTGAACTGGATCGAACTCCGGTATCCCCGTGGATTGGCGACCGTTGATTCGGCTCTGGGTTTTACCGGTCCGGCGGGATCCTCAGATGAAACATACACGTTCAGACTTTTCGGATTCCCGGATGATGAGGCAGCGGTGGTAAATCTATCCGAAGGTGAATGGATCACCGGAATGACGGTATCAAATGACTCTCTCTGTTTTACCGCCGATGTGTCGGAATCCGACAGCCTCTGGGCGGAATATATTCCCGCCATGAACAGTGTGACGGGTATCCAACCGTACACTGGGCTTGATCCAGCCCTGGACGATGTGTCCCGGTCGGCGGATTACGTCGTGATAACCGATGAAGCGTTCAGTGGTCCCGCTGATACGCTTGCCCAGGCGATTGCCACCCATTTCGGCTGGGACACCGATGTGATACTTGTCCGGAACATCTATGATTATTTCTCCTTCGGCGAACTGCATTACCGTGCCATCCGCGATTTCCTTGAAGCTTCGTATGACAACTGGAGCGAGTCACCGTCGCATGTATGCCTTCTCGGTGACGCAACGTGGGATTTTCTCGGATATTCGGATGTTTTTACCGAATCGAATATCGTCCCCACGTGGGGAAATCCGGGCAACGATTTTTACTACAGTCGATTGACCCACGACGAACAGGGAATGTATGACTGGATACCCGATATCGCGATCGGGCGATTGCCTGCCCGGAATCTTTCTGATGCGAGAAAACTGGTGGAGAAAACGATTTTATCTCTTGAGACAGATCTGTACGGCAAGGAACTTCTTATAATGGCGCACGGGTCAAATGATTGGGAAAATGCAAGCTTTCGAGCCATGTCCGAACTCCTCGCCGACTACGCGATACCATCCGAATTGCTGCCCACGTTTTCCACGGTCTACGGTGATTCCCTGGGGTATCAATGGGAACGTTCATACAAAGAGGATTTCGTGCAGGCATGGTACAATGATCCCGTCCTGATTCATTTTATCGGGCGCGGAGATTACTACACATGGTGTATGGAGCTTCACAATACCATGACGGATACTCTCGCGCAAACAGTTCTACCGCCCTTTATGATCGGAGGATCATGTCATAGTGGTCGTTTTGCGCTTCCTGACAGCAATTGTCTCGGTGAACGAATGCTTCGGTCTTCGGATTCACGGTCAGGCAGTTCGGGTATCATCTCAAGCACTGGTATAACCAGCACGAGTAATGTATATATCTGGGCGAGCCATGCTCTCCCTCTCATGTTTGATATCGAACCGATCACAGTCGGTGAAGCGAATGTGGTCGGCATAATACAGGCCGGTGATTTTATTTCGCAACGGTTTATTCTTCTCTCCGATCCGACGCTTTGCATTCCCCGTCCCAGAGGAGCGGATTTGGGAGTCAGGGATGAATGGTTTGGAACCAATCCGGCGGAGCCCGAAGAAAATGATTCGAATCTTCATCTTTCTCTGGAGCTGGCGAATCTCGGGTGCAGTGATGTGGATGGCGAAGACAGCTGCTGGGTCGCGGTTCTCGACACTACCCCTACAGGTACGGTGGAACAGATCGCTCTCATACGTACTGCAATCCCTTCCATGGGAGATATCGCGCTATCCGTTCCATGGATACCGTCGCCGCAACGGGGTTCGCATGCATTATCGATTGAACTGGACAGTGAGGATGAAATTGACGAGCTAGATGAAACGAACAACCACGTATCCATGATCGTTGATGTCTCATTCATCGCGCCCGAGCTTCATACGCCGGATGATTGCGCCTCCCTGGTTGACCAGATCGTTCAGCTCGGTATCCGGAGTATTCCCAATGAAGCAGGCATCAGATACCGGTTTCAACTCAGCAGCGATCCGTTTTTCGCCCATCCTGATTCGTATTTTACGGAATCCCCGTTACTACCGGCCGGAGAGTTTTATACGGTTTGGAATCCGCCGTCACCGCCCGAGGAAACCGTACTGTACTGGCGGTGTCGCGGTATTGCGGGAGATATTTCGGGATCATGGTCTGATATACGGTCATTCACCGTTGATCACATAGCCGACTATGGTGGATGGGAGCAGTCCCACTGGAGTCAGTTTTCCACGGATTCACTCTATCAATGCTCCATTGATACCAGTCTGTCACGGGTTACGCTCAACAGGCAGAAAGGAAATGATGTCGCGCTCTCCGATTCAGGAGCGACGATACAGACATATTCATCTTCGAATCCCAATTTTGAACCGGAAGCCACTATCGGGGAAGGTGCGTTCATCTTCGGAAACAACGATTCAGATCAGACTATAATTATCGATCTCGGACGCATACGATATCTTGGTGAAGTCGGTGGCGAGTTCTGGGCCGGGGCCATGGATCGGGGTGTATGGTCGGAATTGGAGATCTCGACGAGTATTGATGGATCAACATTTTTACCGTGGATAACCTACGGACCGTATGGTGAACCATCGTTGGAGATACCGGCGCGGGTGTTCGCCGAAGTGGACGCGGGGATCTATGGCCGATATATTCGCGGCCGATTCGGTCTTGGTTGTCCCCAGACCAGTGGAGTATATTGGGGCTCCAGGATTTATGAAATTTACGCCTTTCCCGCGGTATTGCCTCCCGGCGGGGAAGTCTGGAGTCCCGCGATAGGTCCCGCGCTCCAATGGAGATCACTCTCCACGGAGGCTTACCTTCCCGACGTGTCGGATTCCATCCGTGTATCTGTTTGGGGCTTTTCCATCACCGGTCAGGTATGGGAAACCGTAACCGGATTCGAAAACCTGATCGCACCTGGCGTTTGGGATTTACGTACAATTGACCCGGAGGAATATCCGTGGATACGACTCCAGGCCACGTTCATTCCCGCATCCGAAGAAGGACCCGCACTGGAATCCTGGGGGGTCCGATTTGATCCCCGTTAACGGATCATGAAGGAGATATCTCGATAGATGGAGTTTACAACGGATACGTTCCAGGAGATCATTCGCTACAGGGAACTGCTCATTAATCTCGTGGGCAAGGAGTTCAAAGCAAAGTATAAAGGTACGGTATTTGGTTTCCTTTGGAGTCTTTTTGTGCCGATTATCATGGTTCTGGTATACTGGTTTGCATTCGGCTATCTCATGCAAACCGCTATCGATGATTTCCCCGTATACCTTCTTTCCGGCCTCCTCCCGTGGGTATTTTTTTCCGGAAGCCTTATGGGCGGTGTATCATCAATCACCACCAACGGGAGTCTTATAAACAAGATCTATTTTCCTCGAGAGATCCTTCCGGTCTCTACGGTTCTTTTCAATATGGTTCACTTTCTCCTGAGTTTTGCTATTCTCATACCCGCTCTCATAATATTCGGGCGACCCGTTCATATAGAACTCTATCTGCTCCTGCCTGTTGTTCTGATAATCCATCTGATTCTCTCCATAGGTGTCGTTTTGATTGTTTCGGCATGGAACGTGTTCTTCCGGGATGTACAACACCTGCTTGAGGTACTCCTCCTGGCGTGGTTTTTCATGACGCCGATTATCTACTCCTATGATCTTGTCAACGGTACGCTTACGGGTCCGCTTCTTTTCCTGTACAATATCAATCCCATGGTTGGTGTAACGGAGTTGTATCATTCGATTCTCTATGGATCTGCATTTCCCGGCCTGATTGTTCTGCTTCGTACAATGGCGGTGGCTTTCTTATGGTTCGGGATCGGGTATCTGATTTTCAAACGGCTTGAACCGCGGTTCGCTGAAGAGGTGTAAGGTGACTGAGACGCCGGTAATTCGTTTCGATAATGTATCGAAGCGATTTCGTATCTATCATGAGAAACACTATTCTCTGAAGGAGAATATTCTCACGATGTTTCGAAATCGTCGAAACTGGGAGGATTTCTGGGCGCTTCGCAGCATCGATCTCGAGGTTCCGCATGGACAGATGATTGGCCTTATCGGCGAGAATGGTTCGGGGAAATCCACATGTCTGAAGCTGCTTGCCCGAATACTGAATCCGGATACGGGAAACGTGTCAGTGAGTGGGTCACTCTCCGCGCTCATTGAACTCGGTGCGGGATTTCAACCGGATTTCACCGGACGGGAGAATGTGTATCTCAATGGTTCGATCCTTGGTTTTTCAAAACACGAGATCGACGAAAGATATGATGAGATAGTTTCTTTTGCGGAACTGGAAAAATTCATTGATACTCCGGTGAAGAACTACAGTTCCGGGATGTATATGCGACTGGGATTTTCCATCGCAATGCACGTGAACCCGGATATACTCCTCATTGACGAAATTCTCGCGGTGGGTGACGCGGCATTTCAGGCGAAATGTCTCGAAAAGATACAGAACTTTCGGACATCCGGTAAAACCATTGTCTTTGTATCCCACGCGTTAGCCTCGGTTGAGGGACTCTGTGATCGTGCGGTTCTCTTGAGTCACGGAAAACTTGTCGCTGACGGTAAACCCGCTCATGTCGTTGCCGAGTATCGCAGGCGAATTGGTACATCGGCACATGCGCAGACCCTTGTACCGGAGTTGTACGAGACCCCCGAAGATCATTCGGAATCATCAGTTCTTATACAAGGCGCCATGGCTGAAGTATCCGCAAACGTGGAACGCGTTCGCGAAACGGCCTCCTGGCTCGAAAAGCGGATCGGGGAACCAATTTCAATTGAAAATATGCGAGAACGCCTGGAAGCACTCGAGAACACCATGGCCGGTTCTCAGCGTCAGGGGGCTATACGTGATCAGGCGCTGGGAGATCTTACAAGAAAGCTTGAATCATTGGAAAGCAGGATTCATACATTATTCATGGAAACGCCTCTCTCAATACCGCGAAGATTCGGAACTAAAGAAATCGAACTTCTGGATATAGCGTTTATACGTGAGGATGGTTCGGTCTCGCGTAAATTCAGAAGTGGTGAATCTCTTAGAATCCGAGTTGGATACCGGCAAAATGAAGAGGTTACCCGTCCGGTGTTCGGAGTTTCCATGAGCGATCAGAAAGGCAACATTGTTTTCGGAACCAATACGATGATAGATGAAATCGATGTAACATCCATAGGTGCCGCCGGAACTATAGAGATTCAGATAGATCGGCTGAATCTCCTCTCAGGTCTTTTTTATGTTACCCTCGCGGCGCATTCCAATGATAACAGAGTACAGTATGATCGCCTGGAGAATTACTATCAGATTGAAGTTGAACCGCGCCGGTCTTATGACGGACGACTGGACATGGAGTGTTCCTGGGATATCAGGAAGCATGAGGTGGAATCGTGAATCGCTGGAACGAAACCGATGAAATCGATGTGAGGGAACTTCTCAAGGCCATTCGAGATGAAGTAAAAGGTGAAGACGAAGCCGATTCACCCCGAGATTCCGAAGTAGTGAGTCTGTCTGACAATACTGATCTGCAGATAATGAGAAACAACTACGACATTCGACAATATGATCTCGCCACAGATAGTAAAATGGGTACACTCGTCGTTGGTATGAAGAAGATAGTGGAGGCGGTTGTCCGACCGTATGCCGGTCATTTCCTTGATAAGCAGGCACACTTCAATGCAGCCATTAATCGTTTGCTTACCGGTTTTCTTGCACGGCTTGATGCGATGAATGATCAGTTTGTTGCCCTCAGAAACGAGCAGAAGGAGATCCAGGAACTCATAACCTGTGAAATGGCGGATGTTCGAACGCGCCTGGACGCTCTCCGCAGCGAACTATCTGAACAAGGCGATTCCCTCCATCAAGCATTGGACACACGAATCCAGGAGCAGACCGAGCGATTGATCAATGCCGATAACGAAGCCCGTTCCGAGATACACCAGGTTCGGGAGGAAGTCCACCGTGGTATACATGAGACGAAACAGGAACTTCTGGATACACGGGCGAACTGGAAAACGGATTTTTCTTCGGCTGTGGATGATCTCCGTTCACGATTAACAGCCATAGAACGACAGACGGTGGAAAGCCAGAAGGATGTTGAAAATCGCGTGACACGAGAACTCGAAGCCGTGATCGACTTCATTGAGGAAATTCTTACATCCACGGAAAAGTAGGGGAATAGCATATCCAGTAGGGGGGACGGTTATGACACGAAAACGAACATCTGAAGTCAAAAAAACGGTAGAAGGAAAAGACACTGCGCCGGATATCACTTCGCGGATTACGGTATTGCGGCAGAAGTTGAAGGATAAGGAGCAGGATGAAAAGGGTGCATCGATACTCAACTATGATGTGCTTCTTGAACGTATGGACGGTTTAAACAAGCTGACCGAAGTAATGGCGAAACAATTGGAGACACTGGAAAAATCCAAATCGAATATGGAAGAAGAAATCATCTCACTGAGAAAGAAACATGACGCACTACTGGAAGAGACGGAAGCATTGAAATCGGTAGTTGAAAAGATCGATATTCCTGATGTGCTAATAGACTCAGAAAATAACATTTCTGATGAAAAAACAACATTTCGTACGAAATTTCATGATACTCTCCATTCGATGAACGAACAGATACAGGAACTGAAACGATTCAGTGTTCTCTCTTCAGATGATTTTTCATATTTCTGGTTTGAGGATCAGCACCGTGGCCCAGCCGACAGAGTAAGGGAGTCTCTGCATCCATTTCTCCGGTATTTTCAACGCTGCCAGCGGGTTGCGGATCTGGGCTGCGGAAGAGGAGAGTTTCTGGATCTCTGCGCGGAGAATGATATCGGGTGTTACGGAATTGATTCAAATGAGGATATGGTTCTCCATTGTCGCCGGCTGGGACATGAGGTAATACATGCGGACGTTATCGAGTATATCGCGGGACTCGGTGATAAGTCGCTGGATGGAATATTGTGCTCGCAGGTTATCGAACACCTGTCTATGCACTCCATGGTGAAGCTTTTCCGGGAGGGATTCAGGGCGCTGAAGCGTGGCACCAGATTCGTGGTGGTCACCATCAATCCACGCTCGCTGTTTGCTCTTGCCAATAATTTCTATCTGGATCCCACGCATGTACGCCCCATCCCCCCGGAGACGATACGGTTTCTCCTCGAGGACGTTGGATTCAGGAAAATCGAAATCGACTATTACTCCCCCTTCAGTGGTGAATATGCACTCGTGCCGATTAAAGAATCAGATAATGAGATGAGTGAAGCGAGTCGGATCAATTTCGAACGTTTGAATCACGTGGTATTTGGTTTCCAGGAATATGCGGTCGTTGGTACCAAATGATATAACCGTACTGTTACCTGAAGAGGGGGTGGATCAGGAGTACTGGACAGAGTTTCAACATCGCATCGTTCCCCGTATTGATGAAATCTGTGATTCCGTTCATATCATTCGGTCAGATAAGAATAATAAGACAGATACCAACATCCGTCATTCCGGGCTTTACCTCGGTATCGCTCCGGCGGTACACGCCCCCAGACCCGCTAGACCGCATCGTTCGTGTTGGATTCCCCGTATGGGTGAATCCAATTGGCGGAGTCATCCCTGGTCTCTTAGCAGGCGGATTCTGCTTCCCCTTGGCATTTCAGGAGTACCGGAAGGATTGCCCGTTTCGCATCTCGGGTGCGGAGTTCAGATTACTCCCACGGTCAAGACGGAAACGGTGTGTATCATATCGCACGGGAGTGAATTAGAGAAGCATCCGGATATACATACTTCATCGTATATCAAATTGTTAAAAACCACGGATTCGCCGCATGATCTATCGGGCTCGATACTTGCCCTGATCTGGCTTGCTGATCCGGCTGAAGCCATGCCCTATTTCCTTTCAGCACTGTCTCATGGCGTCGTCCCTATCGTTCCGAATGAGAATAGACTCCTCCGGTATATGTGTGAATATGGTTCATTGGGGATTCCATGCACGAATGGCATTGAAGCAATACAGGTTGCCCGGTATCTGATTTCTCATGAACGTGCCCGGAAAACACTCATCGATGCGGGACGACGATATATTCGCCGCCGTCTTAGCTGGGAAAGTGTCTGGCGAAGACTCAGGGCGTCGCTTCTTGACATGGTCGCTCCCGAACCCCGCGTTACCGTCGTGGTTCTGAACTGGAACGGTAAGAACCTGCTTCCGGATTGTTTCGAGTCGCTTCGAGAGCAGGAATATCCGGGCATGACTCCGATGCTTGTTGATAATGGGAGTGCCGATGGGAGCGTTGACTTCATGCGAAACATTTTTCCCGAGGTCACCCGTATCCGAAACGAACGTAATCTTGGATTCGCCGAGGGTAACAATATCGGAATGAGACGGGCGGTATCAAACGGTTCTGATTATGTTGCACTCTTGAATAATGACACCCGCGTCGGGAAACGGTGGATTCGGGAACTGGTCCTCGAGGCGGAAACCGGGAAAGATGTCGGTATCGTGGGATCAAAAATGTTGTTCTATGGTACCCCGCGTATTATCAACAGCGCCGGCGGCGTCATGAATCAATGTTTCTATGGGTGGGACCATGGCGTATTCCAGCACGACGGTCGAGAGTGGAACAGATCAGCCGATAGATTTTCAGTAACGGGCGGGGCAATGCTGATACGAAGTGCCGCACTTGAAACGGGTGGATACTTCGATCCGGTATATTTCGCCTATTACGAGGATAATGACCTCTGTCATCGATTGCGACTCCGTGGATGGCGGATTCGATATACACCCAGGAGTGTTGTTTTTCACAAGCACTCAGCTACGTCGGGATCAGTTTCGGATTGGAAAACATTTCTCCTCGAACGGTCGCGATACAGGTTCATACTCAAACACATACCATCGGAATATTTCCTCAGTCATCTGCCGGCGATTTTAAGGCAGGAGCTGACGGAGATCAGTGCGTGGGCGCGAGGGAGGGACTACAGACGCATCTTGCTGCAGATCAAGGCGGCAACCTCCGCTCTACTCCGACTGCCACATATTCTCATGTGGAGATTATTCGGTTCCTCAGGAGACAAGTACCACTGGACGAGACAGCTCGAACCCGGTTTCTGTCGCCCGGAATTTCCACGAATCGGTGGAGAGTTCGATGATCTTTACGATGGATTGATGCCACGCGGAAGAGCGATGCCCGCACTGATGAAATCAGGATTGAGTGGCGATTGGTCGGATGTCGTGGTTTCTCTTCCGCGATATCGTATACTTGATTCCCATGGAACAGTTAAAATGGGGAATCACGCATATGACTCCGCCGTTCTGCAAATTCACGTATTCCTTCCTCCCGGTACGGATTGTTCCGAGCTCACGGTACGCCTCTCTGATGATAATGAACAGTGTTTTCACATTCCACATCCGGGATGGCATACACTTGGAGCTCTGTGTGATGATGTTCCTTCCGATATGAGATTATCGCTCTATTCGGAGCATCCCGTCGGTATTAACGAAATAAGTCTCATTCCGTCCGATCATCCTGTTGCACGAGTCATGTAGTCATGAATATACTAATTATCGCACCTATGTACTGGCCGGATAGCTCCGGGGCAACACGTCTTCTTCGGGGATATGCAGAAGGACTCACAGGTCTCGGTCATCATGTGGAAGTCTGGACGAGTGACGCGGCCGAGAACCATTATCTGTATTTTCCCTGGGCTCGACGTAGTGAATCCCGGGACGAGATTCATGCCGGCGTTCATATACGTCGATTCCCCATTTGGCATCCCCCGAACAAAGCATCCGTATTCACCCGTTGGGAGCGCATGCCGTTTCCCGGTTCAGGGTATATGTTTGATTCTCCCCATGTTGTTTCCCGATCCATGCAGATCGAAGCTCGGATTAGAAAGCCGCGGATAGATGTCATCTTGGGGGGGTATCTTCCGTTCACCAGTTTTCTGCATGCGGGAGCGGTGCTTTCTCGTCGCCTTCACCGTCCATTCGCCATCCTTCCACTTCTTCATATCGGCGAGCCCGGGGATGAAACACTACTCGCCTCATTTGGTCGTCCGAGACAACGGAGGATTATAAACCATGCTGATCTCCTCCTTGCAAATACTGAAGTCGAAGCCCGGGCTCTGCAGAGGTGGGGCGTTGATCGGAACAAGATCGCGATCATAGGTGCAGGTATACATGAAACACTTGTCCGAGGCGGAAGCGGGGGACGATTCAGAAGGCGCCATAATCTAAAGAATGCAATAGTATTTCAGATTTCCACGCAAACGCATGATAAAGGATCTCACCATCTCGTTGAAGCCATGAAGCAGGTACGAGGAGCAGGCATCAATGCCGATCTTGTAATGATCGGTAAGGTACTTCCTGATTTCGATGAGTACCTTGCGTGTCAGCCGAAAGAAGTCCTGGAATTTGTATACTGTCTCGGGCATGTAAGCGAACAGGAAAAGCGCGATCTTCTCGCCGCGGGAGATATTATGGCTATGCCCTCCCGTGCCGAGAGCTTCGGTATCGCGTTTTTGGAGGCGTGGCACTATTCAAAGCCGGTCATTGGATGCTATGCGGGATCGCTTCCCGCTCTCATCGAAGATGGAACAGATGGCTTACTTGTTCCCTTTGCGGATGTACATATGCTCGCCGAAAGCCTGAAACAGCTTCTACAGGATGAATCGCTCAGAAGGAGTATGGGTGATGCCGGACGCATGAAGCTCCTTCGCCTCTATCTGTGGGACCGTAAATTGACCATACTCGAGCGGAAACTGTGTTCTCTCTCAAATGGAGGCGATTAACGCATGCATATCGGCATTGATATCTCAAGAACGCTCGGGAATCCCACCGGTGTCGGATGGTATACGGCTCATCTGGTGGATGCCTTTCGGAGCATAGATGTGGATAACGAATACAGCCTCTATCCGTTCTTCTGGCATTGTCATCCGAACGATTACAGGAATGCCCTGCGATTCAGTGGAAGGAATTTTACTGTTCGCGATACGGACAGGAACTTCGCCGAATTGGCGAAACGGTGGTCGGAAAACACGTTATCGGCCGAACAATTGCTCGGCCCCATAGATATACTCCACTGTCCTGCATACACGGCACCGGATGTTTCTCATTGTCGACTTATCGTCACAATTCATGACATGAGTTTTCTCACTCATCCTCACTTTCACACAGATGAGAATAGACGGTTTTGCATGATACAGACCCTTCGAACCTCGCGTTTCGCCGATGCGATTATCTGTGTATCGGAAGCCACCGCCCGTGACGTGCAACGATATCTCCATATAAACGAGGATAGACTTTTCGTAATTCCTGAAGCCGCCGGGGAAGAGTTCCGAAGAATCGACGATCAGGCCGTCATTATGAAAACACTTCTCGATTATGGTATTCAGGAAAATTTCATACTCTATGTGGGAACCGTTGAACCGCGAAAAAATCTTTCCACCCTTATTGAAGCTTACGCGCGTCTGCGGAAATCCACTTCATGTAATGAATGGTTGGTCGTCGCCGGGGGCAGCGGGTGGAAAAATGAGGATATATACAGGCGAGTCGAAGAACTCGGATTGACATCGTATGTGAAATTTCTCGGATACGTTTCTTCCGACGCTCTGGTCGCGTTGTACAATTCATGCCGGGTTTTCGTCTATCCGTCACTGTACGAAGGATTCGGTCTTCCGGTTCTCGAAGCTATGGCCTGTGGTGCACCGGTGATTACGTCCTCCGTTTCTTCATTGCCTGAAGTGGCCGGGGATGCCGCGATCGCCGTTGATCCTCAGCACATTGATTCATTGACCGATTCGATATACTCCATTCTTTCCGATGATACTATGCGAATGGAGCTCCGAAGAAAGGGTTTGTACCGTGCCTCCCGTTTTTCATGGGAGGAAACCGCAAGGAAGACTCTTGCGCTGTATGCACGGGTTTTTGCAGGATAAAACGCTTTGTCAGCAAGCGGCCCGTTCCTCGCCGGAAAGCGGTTTCCGGTTTTGAGCCGGATAATGTAAAGGAGAGATCTCTTATGAAGTATGGATTAATTCTGGTACTCGCAGCGTATATCAGCTGTCTCGCCGTCTGTTCAACGGCCGAAAAAACGGAGAATCTCATCAATGATTCCAGTTTGGATAATCGCCTGGCATGGGAATCCATGAATGCGTCCATTGCGGAAGGAACAGTTCAGATTCAAAGTCCGGACGGGGTTGATCCGGGAATGGTACGACAGGTTATCACTGCTCTGAAACCTGATACGCATTACAAAATGTCCGCGACCGCGCGGGCGTTGAATACTCCAACGTCACAGCTGAGTGTTGATCTGTTCATTGACGAATCATACGATAGTCCTGATCAGGAGCTTGTCGTCATGCCCATGGAGATCGGACCGAACTATACCACGTTTCACCGAATTGTTAATACGGGTTCATTCACGGAGCAGCCCTATATAAGAATTTTCACTCTCTCAACGGTTCCCGTGGAAATATCGGATGTTTCCCTCATTGAAGTCGGGTAAATCGGAGTGTCCGCGGTCAAACCAGCGATAGTATGAACATCAAACACTCCAACCGATTACGATTGGAGTCTGGATTGTGGTTTCTCATTTTCCTTATTGCCCTGATACCGGCGCTTTTTCGAGACATAGAACGATTCGGCGATTCGAGCGACTACGTTATGATGGGATCGAGCATGGCGTATGATGCCGATTTGCTATACTCAGAAAAGGATTTACTCCGAATACAACGGATGAAGCCGTCCGGAACGGATTTCCCCGCGGGGATGTTTCTGATACGTGATGATTCCAATCGACTTCTCATTGGTGGGCACAGTTTTTACTACTCGCTTTTTGCCGCGCCATTCTTCCGTGTTCTTGGTATAAGGGGATTCCAGGTATTCAATTCACTGTTATGGTTTCTCTTCATCATACTCATCTTCGTTCGATTTCACCCCGGAGTGGGAATGATGAGATATGGTCTTCTTCTCGCTGGAATGCTTTTTTCCGCAACATATGACTATATCATCTGGCAGACTCCGGCGACCTGGTTACTCGTCATGAGCGGATTGTATCTCCATTTCTATGAAACCAGGCGCTGGATAGGTGCCGGGGTATTCCTGGGTATGGCGGGAGCAAGTCAGTACCCACTATTTTTATGGGTGATTGTCCCGTGTATTGACATCATCAGACGCCGTTTAGAAATCGCGGATATGCTTACAATTCTCATCGCCATGGTTGTTGTCAGTGCTCCCCAGGTACTCTTCTTCCGTCTCGGTGCCGGAACCTGGCATGTGACGTGGCTCGATCTCAGCACATCATCCCGTTATCTTTATTATCCTTTTTACTTCCCCGGTGAATCTCTTTTCGACAGGGCGAGACACGCCATTGTATTCGCGCGATTCGCACGTGTTGCGCATTTCAATCCTCTGGATCTTCTCAAATCGGTGGCGTCCCCGAAATTCGGTCTATTATGGTTTTATCCGTTTACGATATTTGCCGTGGTACGAATGATTCGGGAGCGAAGCAGCATAGCACCCGTTATTGCCGCTATTGTCATTCTCTCTGCATTCTGCACCGCGGGAAGGCTGGAAACTCATCAGGTTGGTCTACGATATCTGAATCCGATCTATCCCGTATTTGTATTGGGTTTTCGGCGCATTCGTATCGATCGGCTTGAAAAGCTGGTTCTGATCATCGTCCTTATTTTGGGACTCTCATTCGCTCTTTTTCCCGGGGCGAATTCCGAAGAAAATCACACTCATAAGATGACGATTCCGGCTATCGTCGAACGATTTCTGTAATCTGAGCGATTCACGTGTCTTCCGGCTCCGCATACGCTATCGATGTCAGTTTTCAACCCTTCGACAAACTCCGGGACTGCATCGTTCAGCAAGAGATAAATCCTCCTCTGTCTTTTTTCTAAATAGTTCCCGTGTCAAAACCCCTCCCGTCGACTGACGTGCGGGGCAAGAACCGTCTGCGTCGTTCCCGCTCCTTGCATACGATTCCGCCGCGCTTCGTGATTCTCGGTCCAGGGTTTTGACACGGAAACTAAATACGTAAGGAAGGGAAAGAGGGCTTCTCCGTACTTTCGCTACAAAACCTGGTGAGAATTGCGGGATAGGGTATGTAAAAGGCACATCGAAAAAAAGCGGCTTCCCGTATAGATGGGGAAGCCGCTTTTTCGAGTGTCTGTTATCTCAGAATCACCAGTCTGTGTCCGGCGACGAAACCTTCACCGTTGGAAACGCGAATCGCATAAATACCCGAAGCGAGTTCCGATGGAATCGTCACGTCTATACGATCCGATGCGGGAAGTACCGGTCCGTCGATCCTATGGACTCGGCGACCGGCGAGATCCACAAGTTCGACATGGAGTCCTTCGGAATAATCACGGTTAAGCTGCAATGTTACGATATTCGATGCTGGATTCGGCCATGTCTCGATGACGGCTAAATCGGTTTGGAGAGGAAGAATATCGTCCGCGGCGAGTCCCTGGTATCCCAAGATGAAGTCAATGTTTCTGGATCCAGCCGATACCTGTGTCGCACCTCGCGGGATCTCCTGGTAGGGCATATATCCGAAGAAATAATAATAGCCATAGGGGAGATATAGTCCGTATTCAAGTGGGAGGAGAGGCGCTGCGAGATCATTGTACCATTCATCAGACGGGATGACTTCGGCACCTTCATTGAGAAGAATGTATTCAACCCAGGCAAAGAGGCTCCATGTTCGCACATAATGCGAACTGCCTCCAGCGACACTCTCGATTTCGTACCGACCGGGTGCCCACTCATCGTAGGTACTCATATCGAAACCGGATAGAGACATACCGGAGATATGACCCGTAAGATCATATGAGGTCACCATGACGTAATTCAATGGTTCGCCGTCTTCGGTGGTAACACGCCCACTGATGGTTTGAGAAGATGCTTCCAGCTGAATATTGACATCGCCGGTATACTGCTGTCCCGCGACCAATGTAATTGTACTTCCCTGGTCAAACGTATGGCCACCACCATAATAGGTGACATTGGCGTCATACCCAACGGGGACAGCGGCTATCTTGATATCACGAGCGGGGAGTCTTTTGATACGGTATCCACCTGAAAATGTATTGTTCTCATCCATAAAAATGGGCGCGTCTTCGATATTGGCGAATCCGACGGGACCAAAGTTGCCAGCATCAAAGGCGATAACCATTACCTCGATTTCTTCATCACTGGCGGGACTTCCGCCGGGGAGATTGATGAATCCTTCGACTATGGCTTCCTTGTCGAGTTCGATATCGATATTGGAGGTCGTCGATCCTTCTGTGACCGAAACCAGTTCCGCATCATAGAAATTGTATGCTCCGCCATAGTATTCGGGGGCATAGCCGAATTCTCCATACTCGGATACATCAGTTGCCGCCCATACTCGGTAATCACCGGTAGGTAGTCCGGAGATCGCGTAATCCCCGTTTTCTTCAACCGGGATCGGAAACATGTAGGCAAACGCTTCCACGTCGCCCTCCAGCGGGAGCTCTTCAGGGTATGCAATAACGAAATCGACTACATCAATGATATCCGGTCCTGGTGTAGCGAGTGATACGGTACCCTCGATGGTTCCCCGGGCTGGAAGGTTGAAGTCTATCCCCGATGTCGTACCGGTTCCGACGACCGTAACGATGTCTCCATCTTCGAAGCTCAGGGCATCGTCATAGTAGATCGGGATAATGGGAAATGGAATGCCGAATAGTGCAACCTTGTAATCACCGGGTGGCATGCCGCCAAGAGTATACTCCGTACCCTCCTCGGCAAAGGTGAATCGGATTTCACTCAGGGAATCGCTGGCGTCGTATGCGGATATGATGAAGAAATAGTCATACGATCCGGCGGCTTCAACGGTTACCGTCCCACTGATAGCGCCTGCTTGTGAAAGCGAGAAATCGATTCCTGTAGTTGTCTGATCAGCGATAACGGTGACGATATCGGCTGACTCGGCAGTGGGTTTGTCATTGTAGTACTCCGGCGCGTACTCAGGGTACACGAAACTCGGATCAGCACGTACGATATAATTTCCCGGTGGAATCCCTTCCACCGTATATGAACCGTCGAAATTAAAAACAGCGCTCGTTGCCACCGGTTCCGTATTCTCGGGTTCATATACCTCGATGAGTGCCGCAAATGCCGGGTCGCCCGTATCCAACTGTGCTATTCCAGAAATATTTCCCCCGGGCGGGAGATCGAATGTGATACCGGATATCGTCTGCCCGGCAGATGTTAGATCAAGGGGTTGCGCAGCAGCGGGATCCTGGGTATTCGGGTAAAACACCCGACCGAAGTTCGCCACACGCGCCGCCATGTAGAACGTTCCGAGGGGAATTGGTCCGATGGTGAGTTGACCGTTTGCATCGGTCATATGGTTCCGTTGCAGCATATACTGTTCGATGAAGAATCCACCGATTTCGTCCTCATCCTCCGGTGGATACGGGTAGAGATCGAACATAACCATTGTATTCGCAAGTGGTTGCCCTGATGCATTTCTTACGGTTGCTTCGACGAATCCGCTGTTGCTGTCTAGATCGAAATCCACCCCGGAAGCGGTGCCGCCGGATACGCTGACCAATGTGGATTGATCCCAATCAGTCGTGTTGTTGTAGAATTCATGGACGAGTTCGCCAACGTGTGTATCGTCATCCCATCCCATGGTATAGGTGAAAATGTAGTAGTCACCGTCAGGGATTCCGTTGATTTCATAGGTGCCTTCGCCGTTGATTGTCGCGTAACCGACGTCTACGAGGATTCCGTGGGTATCCAGGGCCATGACGTCTACATTGTACATGCAATCACCCGGGCATGCGGGAGCGGTGATTGTTCCGGATATGGAGCCTTCTCGTGAAGAGGACGCCATCCCGATTGATTCCAGACGCTGCTTATTCAACATATCGGCGTTCCTGCCGTGTCGATGCTCCTTCAGTTGCATTTTTAGCATCTGTTCTCTCGGCGTTTCCATAGTGTTGGACTGAATATCCGGATAGAGACGCTGCGGGCTGACGACCCGGACGCCCGCATGTGCCAGCGATATGCAGATGACCATGATAACCAAACCAAGAAGAATACGAGACTTCACTGACCACCTCCTACATGGAACAGGAATCTTTTTCCGCGACCATGGCGGTCGCATCTAACAGTGTGTCCAGGAATTTCGTCCGCGATAGGATATTATGCAAGCGCGGAAGGGGTGAATTCCTGGAGGAGGTTCAGGGCCATATCCAGTTCCTCAGCGGTGGAACTCCCGAAACTGAGTCGCAGATGATATTCACCCCGTGAACCGAATGAAGAACCGGGAACGAGTGCAGCACCGGTTGTTCGAAGTATTTCAATTGCCAGGTCAGCGCTGCTCCTTCGAGATCCGTAGGCGAGAAACGTGAAGAAAGCGCCGCTCGATTGGCGCCAGCGAAGGAACGATCCGGGCCTGTTGAACGTATCTTCAGCTAACCGGTGCCGTCTGTGTAATTCGCGAATCCGGACTTCCAGCCATTTTTCTACAGGACCGTTGAGTATGATTTTTAAAAGAAATTGTGCCGGCACGGGGGCGCAGATGGCAACGGAATCCTGAACCTTGAGAGCCTGTTCAAGCAATGAGGCGGGACCAAAGAGATATCCGATTCTCCATCCGGCCATACCGAAGGTTTTCGAAAAACTACCGATCGTCAGGCACCATGGTCTCGTTTCTTTATCCATCCAGGGATGCCACGCAGGAATCTGATCGTACAGGAACCGCTCGTATGTTTCATCAAGTATCAGGTAACAACGGTGTCGTGCACATGAAATCGCAATCCGTTGAAGATCCGACGCTGGAATGACTGTTGCCGTTGGGTTCGAGGGATGTACCAGCACAACAACTCGGGCACCGTTCTTTATCGCTTCTATAGTACCATTCACATCGTATGAAAACCCCTCATCTGTCTCTCGCATGGGAACGAAATGAGGGAGGCAATCGAGGAACTGTACCGCGTAGAGGTGATCGAAGTAATACGGATCACTGAGAACTACCATATTGCCTGAATCAGCAACGGTAGTCAGTGCACTCATGAATGCCTGGCTTGCTCCAACGGTAACGTGCAGTTCGTTCAGCGGATCAATGATGAAACCCCGGTTTCCGAACCATCGCTCCGACAAAAGGATTCTCAATTCAGGAAATCCCGGATCCGGACTGTACCGGTTAACGGCGGGTTCATGTATCTGATCAATGAATTGTTCCAGAGCCCAGTCTGGTGGGCCGAACCAGGGAACCGCCTGACCTAATCTGATTATTTCCCTCCCGGCTTTCTCGAGATCTCGAGCGGCGTTATATACCTCTGCGATGGGAGGTTTGCGTATACTATCAACGCGATGGCTCCATTGCGTACTCAACTCAATTGATGATGAATTGTGCGTGTTATCATTCACAGCAAGAAAATCCGTATAGATGTAATTTCTAAATCACATAAGGGTGTTTCGAACCGATTAAAGCTACAGAAGACCAGCATCCTGTGAGATTAAAAAGCTTACATATACTATCGGGTGCAACCCTCAAATGAAAACCGGGGATGGGAAAATTCCCAACCCCGGTTTTCAGGTACGGCGCTTTTACCGGAGTACGACTACCTTACGTGTAGCTGAACCGGCGTCGGTCTGCAGCCTCATGAGATAGGTCCCGGCGGGCGCGGATCTGTTATCCTGATACCTGCCGTTCCACTGGGCCGCATACATTCCCTCGGTCTGGTATCCGTTGTGGATAGTACAGACCTTCCGGCCGCTGAGATCGTAAATGGAAAGATTCACATCCCCGGCCGTGGGTATGGTGTAGTGAATATAGGTATTCTGTGAGAACGGATTCGGCCAGTTATGACCCAATGCCACTGCTTCAGGTCGCGGCGCGCCCTTCAGTTCGTGGACCGGCTGGCTTCCAAACTCATCCAGAATAACCTGGTTTTCTTCATCAAGCTCGAGGACGGCGGTGTGATTCATGGCCATTCCCGCCTCATTATCCATGGGTGAGGTACCATCATTCAGGTCCTCAACACCGGGATACCAGATGCTGTATTTGTATAACAGCGTATTCGATGATCCGGCGGTAAGGAGTACGTTAGCCTTCCATACACCGTCACCGGCGACGTCGTCGCCGTTTGTACCATCGTCATAGAGACGAATCATGCTGGTGGTGTCGTCCGGAGACCAGCTCGGCCAGTCATAGGGACCGAAATCGCCTGCGGCCCAGACGCTTCCAATAGACGGGAAGGGTTCATCGGTATACCAGCAGATAGCGTCGTTTACGTCGCAACCCCAGTTAATGGTTACGTCGACTTCGAGGGAGTCACCGGCGGGAACAATATCAGGCAAACGAGGCGGTAGTACTTCTTCACCCATGAATGAGAATTCATGGTTCGCCCCGGTTTCCCAACCACTGTCAATCCAGTTTTCATCGGGGAAGGCCTTGAATTTCCAGGCAACGGTGGATTCAAGTTCCGCGATGACTTCGTATGTCCACTTGTAGATAGTGGGATTGATGAGATCGGGGATCATGGGATCCTGGTTGCCCCAGCCTTCGAAACTACCACGTACGGAGATCCACTCATCAGCCGGGTCGAACCATCCATTACCCAGTAATTCCGACATATCCGCCTGCCATGTGATATCCGCTGTGTCGATGACAGCCTCAGAGGGTTCCTCGTTGTTCCAATATGCCCATACCACGGTCATGTCTTCGGCAGGTACGGTATACGTACGGTTATCAACGCTTTCCCATTCATCGGGACCTGCGCCGCGTACAAATTTGTACTGGAGTTCACCGCCGGCGCTGTCAGCGGGAACCATGACCTGACCGGAGTAGTAGTAACTCTCCGCTTCGCGGGCGAGTACGAGGTTCGCTCCCCAATCGAGGTTACTACCTGCACCTGATCCACGCATTCCGACTTCGTCGGTATCGGGATTGAAAAGAGCGTTTGATTCCATACTCACGCGGAACCAGAGGTCGATGTCATCTGTGGGCGTAAACGGCGGCGTGTAGCCGTTGTTGAAGTACGCCAGATCGAGAACAACATCGGTCTCGAGAAGCAGCGTTTTGTTGTCGCCGCCTTCCCAGTCTTCCGCGAAGAACTTGTATTCGAGTGTGTTACCGACCTGATCAGCGGCGAAGACGACGTCGGCTTCCCAGTAATCACCGTCGGTATTTGTCAAATTAACGGAATTTTCATCCCAGGTTATAGGAGTAATACTTCCGCGAACCTGAACCATGCTCTCATCCGTGATGTCATAGGCATTCACGGTGGATGTGTTCAGACGGAAAGTAACGGTAACCTGGGCCGTCGCTCCGTACGCAAGAAGCGAAAGAATTCCCAGAGCGACGAGGAGTTTGCACCGATTCATAGATCCTCCTTATGCTGGTGCACATGTACTCAGCCGGAGCGAAACGCACCGGATAGGATCGTGGCAGTGCCACGTGCGTTCGAGTTGAACGCCGTCATGGAATGTTCTTCGCATTCACCCCCTTTCTCTTGCGTACGATTCCTGGCTATCCAATCGTACTGACAAGCACACTTACGCGGTGTGCCTGCTCGAGTCGTCCGAAACTCTGGTACGCGTAATCGACGTTAAGATTCGCGGATCCCAGGATCGCTAATGAAAGACCCGCCCCTGCGGTAAGTCCTTCTTCGGTATCTTCCATGAATGCCGACTTGTAACCGGCTCGAATATATAACCGGTCCATAAAACCGTACTCCATCCCAAAGTCCATTGCTTCGGAATTATCATTGGGATGAAGGGCATCGATGCTCAGGAGCAGACTGTTTCCCGGTACGTCACGGAGAACGTCCATGGCAACACCGACGCGGAATACGAGCGGCATGTCGAATTTATCGAGAGAAAGATTGGCATTGATGTTTTCGTTGTTCCCTTCGATGGTGGGATCCGGATCAACCTGTACGAGTACGTCATTCCCGGCCATCTGCATCTTGGTGCCGAAATTGGAGATGCTCATACCAAGCATGAGACCCCGCCATTGTGTCTCGAACAGCGTGCCTATGTCGAGAGCCAATCCGCCGGCACTTGAATCTTTTATATATTCTCGAACGTATTTGCCCATGAACCCGATGGAAAACCGATCAGTAAGCATCATGGAGTAGCCGACCGCCATGGCATAGCTTCCGGCATCGAATTTTTCACCGGTTCCTTCAGGTTGACTGACCGTCCTCACCATCTGTTCACCCATGGTGAGAAATGTGGCGCTCAATCCGAGTACACCACCGGAACCCATGGGTATGGCCGTGGCGGCGTAATCGAAGTTGATGTCAGCAATCCATTCATTGTGGCTGAACATGAACTGCGACGTCTCAAGCCGAGCCGCTCCGGCCGGATTCCAGTATAGAGCAGATGCGTCGTTCGCAACGGCGACGTATGCGCCGCCCATACCCAGAGCCCGGCTCCCGACACCGATGGAAAGAAATGTTGCTGCGGTTGTACCGGTTTTTGTTACCGTTTCCCCTTGAGAGGGAGTAAAAAGCACTGACATGAGAACCGGAACGAGCCATAGTCGTTTCATTCTCTCACCCCCTCTATTTGATAACGGCGAATCTGCCGATTTTTTCGCCGATTCCCGGAGCATCGACATGGAAAACATACACTCCATATGCGATGTCCAGGTTGTCTTTTGTCAACATGTCCCAGTTTGCGGTACCGGTCAGTGAATCATGTTCAATGGTATCGACCAGATGACCACTGACCGTGTAGATGCGTATCGTGCATTTTTCCGGGAGATGTACGAAATGAAGTTCACGCGGGCCACGTCCGTCATCAAAGGGATTCTTACCCTCCCAGCTCGCGGTGCCTATATACGGATTCGGAACAACAATAATATCATCAAGAACACTTTCGGATAGTGCATCGTTGTTCACTATCTGGGGATCAACTTCAAAGACGAATACGTCAGTTGCGCTGAAGGGTTTTGTGAACGTGGCGCTCAATTCATCACCACCCACGGGTATATGTGAGAGTGAATCATTTCCCACGAAAGCGACCTTCCAGGTTAAGAGGCGCGCATCCCCGATGGGTTCGAAGAGGATTACCTGATCCAAATTGGTGATAAATCCGGGGTCGGTGAACTCCGGTCTCAAATTGGCATCGATGAACGCGAATGATAGTTCCTCTCCGGTATTGGGATCCGTTACCGTGAAGTTACACGGCCGGGGCGGGAGAGGAGTCGTGTCAATGGTCAGCGCCAGCGACGTTTCTGAAGGTTCATCGTAGAATGTGAATGTGTAGTCTCGCGGAAATGCGACGCCCTTATCGTCGTAACCCGCGGCGGCAAATGGCGTGAAGGAATAGGAGTAGTTTGGTACCTCGTTGTTGCTCCATCCTGAGAGACTATCGATCTTGACGATGGTCGAATCATTATCGATTCGGAGACGCATGCCCAGCATCTCACCGTCATAATCGAAAAAATTTCCATCGCCGTAAAGCATTGTTTCATCTTCTATGAGGTATGTACCGCTTATACGATCGTACACCGAGAAGCTCGTGGTGAGCGGTATGTATTCATCCGGATCATTGAGATCGATATTCGGCTCGCCGGTGTTCGGCATACCATTCGCTTCAGTACCGTCCGCATCAGGGCCGGGATAAAGGGGATCACCGGGTTTCAGCCCATCCGTTCCGGTATCGTGGATGATCGCTTCTCCCGGATCAAGGACGCCGTCTCCGAGATCAGTCCATGGTTCAGCCTGCTCGAACTCGGGATCGTAACTGCCATTCGAGTTATTATCGGTGAAATCCCATTTTTCATTATGTTCGGTCCCACCGGGATTATGGAGCGCATCGTAGTTATCACCCGCGGGATCGGGATTGGTTACGGGATTGTAATCGCGCCCGTCACCACTCACTTCATTCTCGTCGGCAACACCATCGATCCCCACATCCCGGAATGGCTCCGTTGCTTCCCACATACCGTTTGGTTGATCATCCCACGGTACCCAATCACCGTCGTTATCCATCTCATCGTTGCTCATGTCAGTGAAACGGACTTCGCAGTCAAGACCTGATTCGGGGACATCATCAGGATTGAGGATCTCCAGATAGGTTTTCCCCGTACCATGTGAGCGCCCTTCCCGGGCCAGTTCACCTTCACCGGTGGGTTCTTCGTACCCGGCGGCCTTGGGATTCGGGACTGCGAATCCGACATTCTGACCTGCCGAGACTGAACCATCAGGATTGATCTTGACGAATTTTGACGTTTCAGCCGGCGAAATATCTTTTGACATATCGCCCCGATCATATGCGGTCACCGCATAAAAATACCGTTGACCATTTACCACGTTCGTATCGACGAAACTGTGTTTCAACCCTGAATCCGTACCAAGGTTGAATTGAACGCCGAGCCGTTCATCAACCATCTCGAATAGCCCTGAGATGCCATTTTCACGATCGTATATGGCCACGGGTTTATCAAACTTCGGGCTTCCCCACGCGTCAGTGATATCCGTTGCGTCAGCCCACTCCGTATCGGTTGCTTTATAGACCTTGTATCCTTCGAAATCAAACCCCGAGATAACGTCAAAGGAGTTTTCGCTCGCGGAATCCCAGTACAATGTTACCTGTTTATCACCTTCCACAACAGTCAGGTCGGGCAGATCCGGAGCTTTCGCGAAGTTGTAGTTCTGGTCGTATATAGTCTGTACGGTTCGTTTGTTTCGTATGATATCATCCCTGTCATCGCCCATGACAAGACATACGGATATTCGTTCGGTCTTCCCTGCTTTGAGTGGGAAATAACCGGAACCATAGATAAAATCGCCGTCAACGTTTTGCGCGGTGGCATTAAAATATCCCGGTGCCATGGCTTCCCACAACTGATCGTCGTTGCGTAGTTTGACTTGTCCGGACGGGTGGAAGAAGTAAAAACTCGTCAAACCCAGCTGATCGGATTCGTCGATATCAGTTTTGTCTATGTGGGGTTCTCCCGGGAGGTTCGTTCCAGCTCCACTCGTAGGTATGCCGTCGCCTTCGCCGGGATCGCCCGTTCCCGCCTTCCCATCAAGTCCTACATCGTCCGCGATGGGATCCCAGTCACCATCATTATCGATACCGTCATCCCTTGCTTCGTCAAGCATGAGATTATCGACTCCCGCGCCGGTGATCCAGTTTTTAGCCTTGAGACCTTCGTTCAGAAAAAACTGAATGCCCTCAACCTCGAAACCGTTGTTCTCATCGATCAGGCCGTCGAGGTTGTCATCGATATTGTTCCGCGGTATTTCAACGATCTCCTCGCCGGGATCAATGTGAAAAACATTTCCGCGATAGTCTACATCCACGCCATCTGCCGGCATGGTTTCAACGGTTCGTTCATACGTATCATAGTCGATGATGACGATTTCCTCACCCACACCATACATTTTCGGGGTAAAATGCGATCTCGTGAGCGTGAACCCTGATCCCAGTTCGCCATCGCCGTCATTGTCTATACCGTCGAAGGGGTTTCCGGGACTTTCGAGAAACGCGTACCCCACGTATCCAACGGGGCTGAATCCGCCTTCGCCGATGTTGTCGTTGTCCCAGCAGTAGGTGATATTATCCTCTTTCAGAAAGTCAGCCCAATCGTCTCCCGCATCTCCGCCGCCACCAACCATGCCGCCAACGATCATGCCGAATACGACTTTGTCATAATCGGTGGTACCTATGTTCGTGACATCATAAACCCAGAATATACAGTCTTCGGCAAGAACATGACTCCACTGCATACCCCGGACAGAAACTCGTAACCCGAGTCCGCGCCTGGTGGAATCCGTTGCATCAGGGTAGAACAGGAATTCCTCGTCCGAGGCATCGTCCATAACCCAATAGCTTTCCTGATCGGCGTTTTTAACATCTTTGCCGAAGTAGCCGTTCCACTGACCAATCCAGCCGGGATCAACCTCATCATCGAGCTTGTCCGGCCAGTAATCGGGCCATGACTCCGGCTGATGACTCATGGCCACGCAGCAGTTATCCTGATCTTCCACGCGCGACGCATACCCGGGGATGGGTTCCCATCCCCAGAATGTCGATTGGTCGGGACTGTATTCGTTGTTACCCCGCGGGCCATCAGATACTTCCACTGAAAAAGCCGTATCGCCGTTGACATCGACGATTTCTGCTCCCACGAGAACGCTTACGTCTCCAACGTACCAGTGTCCTGAGTTGATGGGCCATTCACCTCCCACCTCGCCCTGAACTGCTGGAATCTCACGACCGATCATGCCGTAGTTGAAGAAAGTCGTGTGAACAAGGTTGCCGCTGTGCCAGTTTTTTAAACGGGCATCGAAACTGCCGCGTTCATCTACCCTCGCGTCCACTCCGATACTAAGCGCAAGCAACCCCAAAATCACTACTGTGATCGCTGCATTTTTCATCACTGTCGTCCCCTCGTCAGAACGTAGCCGTCATGCCGAACTGAATGCGGCGTGGTTCGGTATAATAATCCGGTCTATTTACGTATTCTTCAACCGTGTTCGGTCGGTTTGCATCATCAGATGCGTTTTGCGCGTCGAGATCATATGTCGCGCGCCCCGTGGTTGCATAAACGCCGGTTTCGTTTCGCCGATCGAATAGATTGAAGACATTGAGAAACACCGTGTATCCGAATTGTCCGAATCTCAGGCGTTTAAACAGCTTGAGATCAAAAGCGTAGTTGTTCGGTTTCCGTTCCGAGTTCTCTTGAAGGCCGGTGAACTGACCCGAACCGGATATCTCACCCCGGGCAAATGACGGAGTATACGGCGTACCGGTTGAGAATCGACCAAGCAGGGTAGCTCTCCAGGAATCGCTCCCTACGGCGAGATTCGCATTCAGTGTATGGGTCTGATCCCAACCAAGTGGTATCAGGGAGATCTTGGGAGACCGGTTGTCGCGGGCGGCATTGTACGCATCCGCCGCATCCGAGGCCGTGCCTTCGACCACCATGTAGCTGTAATCCATTCCCGCGCTGAAACCATCAGTGAACCGCCGGTCATACGTCAGGGTTACACCACGAGCGTTCGCATAATCTTTATTGATGTATCTGCTGTAGGCCGTGCCGGCCACATATGTGTCTATGGATTCACTCGTCCCGACCCAGTCGCGGATATCCCTGTAGAACATGGTGATATCAAATACGTCTACGTCACTGAGTGCCTGTTGCATACCAATCTCGTACATTACCGTTTTTTGCGGGTTGAGATCCGCGTTTCCTACAATGGTATTTAAACCCGAACCGCGGGATACTTCAAATTCCGGATTCTCATACAGGTATCGGAATTGCGGTATCTGAAAGAAGTGTCCGTATGAAAAATGAATAGCGCCCCGGTCGGTGACAGGGTACGCGACCCCCAGTCGCGGGCTTATCTGTGTCTTTGCGTCCACATCGTTGTACCAGAATTCTTTCCGTTCTTCGGGCGTATACAGTACAAGCTGGCTGTCGGGGAGGTCGGGGGAGTAGTTCTTGTAAATGTGTTCCGGGAGAAACGGATTATTGTAGTCAGGATCCTGAGGATCCGCCAGAACTTGGCCATCAGGATCGAAGTAATCAAAACGAAGTCCGATATTCAGGATGATCTCACGAAACTCGATTTTATCCTGTATATACGCACTGAACTCGGCGGGCTTCTTCAGATAATAGTCATGAGACGGACTGCGTATGGGATGGATTGTCGGTTCGAATGGTGTTATCTCTGAACCCGCCAGTTCATCCCATTCACCGTATTCATTAAAGCCACCGGTGGTTTTGGGTCGCACTTCCTTATCATCCAACTCCAACTCATGCGCCCGATATTCGATTCCCGCCTTGACCTGATGACGTTTGTTCACCTGACTGATGATGTCAGCCTTGGCGGCTACATATGCCGTGGTTCGAGAAAAATGAGACATCTGAGTTCCGCCGACACCGAAGCTGTAGTCAGCTGGTGAAGTCAGGCTGTCTGGATGTACGTATCGTGAATCATACGGATCTTCATATAAATACTGTTTGTAACTGTGGCTGAAACTGGTCCCCCGCAGTTCATAAAAAGTATTATTGGATAACGTATGGGTCAGCGTCAGGATATGCGTTTGCCCATCATTGAATCTGTTCAGCGTGGCTTCGGGATTATACTTGAAATAGTGGTCATAATCTTTGTACTCGGTATCCTCCAGGAACAGGCCATATGTGAGTTTCAGCGTGGGTTTAGCCTGCCATGCCACCTTGCCCTGGAGAAAAATGTTCTCTCTGGGAGACATGGGAACAGCTGAGCTGTCTCCGGCACTGCCATCGGGATTGAAAATGCGTTTGCCGAAGAAGTATCCATCAGTATCGTAGTATCTTCCCAATCCGAAGAACGTCAATTTCTTGTTTGTTGCGGGTATCGGGCCACTCAAGGTTGCTTCAACATTCATTTGCCCGAGTGGATCGATATCGTCGATGTTATAAAATAAGTCGTCATCATTACTGATATGATCCCCGGCGTATGCGGTGACAGAGCCTTCGTAGTCCGGACCACCGGCATTGGTAACGATATTCACAATGCCGCTCATGGCTTGACCGTACTCCGCGTTGAATGTGCCGCTGATCACCTGGAGCTCGTCCACGGCCGAGTTCTGAACTTCTACGCCGCGACCGCCCTCGTACACATCCGTGGTCTGGACGCCGTCAACCCAATATGCAACTTCATCGGATCGGCCGCCACGTATATGGAGTTCTCCGAATGCACCCTGCACAACCCCCGCTTGCAGAGAGAGAATGTCATCGACTTCATTGACGGGCAGAGTATTGATTTCCTCGGACTCAACCACGGCGCTGGCGGAGGTAAGGTCCATCTGAACAGGCGCGCGGGTCGCCACGATTTCAACAGCTGTTTCTAGAGCAATTGCTTCTGTGGCGAGTTGAAAATCGATCCACGTCGTAAGATCTACACTCACCATGACCTGAGACGTTATTACGGAGCCGTATCCGATCATCTCCGTTCGTAATGTGTATTCTCCCGGCGGAATATTGATGATCGCATATTCTCCATTTCCATCAACGATTGCTCCTATCATCAATTCTTCGACGATGACATTTGCGCCGACGAGTGGTTGACCGGAAGCAGCGTCGGTAACCCGTCCGCCGATCTTACCCGTGGTACCGGCATATACCATGGTACCATAGCCGATGACCGTGAGGGATAGAATCATCAGTAGGAAGATATGTCGTTTCATAGGCACGACTCCTCTACATCTTGGGGTGAATCAACAGTGTCGTTACTTGCATGTATCTTGGATTCGGTATCTGTTATTCGCTCTGTGGTTCCTTGTCACTCATAAGGCTTTCCGCATCATCTATCCATTCACTCTCAGGATACCGATTCTCCAGTATCTTGAACGCTTTGGAAGCTTCTTCAGGCATGGAAAGGTCTTCGTTATAAACAAAGCCGATCATGAATTGAGCTTCATCAGCCTGGGGACTGTCCGGGTAGGTTGATACAATGAGATGAAAGAGTTTTAATTTTTCTTCTGGTGTATGAGTCTTCTGAGCTTCAGTGAGGAGTTGCGACGGGCCGGGGATCTTTCCGGGAGACAACTCCATCTCAAATGTCTCCTCGTTCTCGGCTTTCTGACCGCAACCCACGATTAGTGCCAGAAGTACTATGCCAAGACCACCGGTGACCATATGTGCCAATTTCATATAGACCTCCTCATTGGCATGTCCGGTGACATATGGGGTGAAACCCCTACTCTAAGCCAACCTTTCCATTTCGCTCTGAGTGCTCTATATGTCAATAAAAAAATACACGGCCGCGCGAGATAATCGAGGTCTGAAATCATGAATCTTCTGCTTCATGAATAGTATATGCCGTATCGATTTCTGCATCCTTTTTCAGGTTAGCCATCACCGGACAATACTTCGTCTCGGAAAGTTCAATGGACCTCTCCACGGCCGCGGGATCTACGTTGTGACCGCTGATGGTATAATGAATCCATATTTTCCTGAAAACCCGGGGAAAATCCTCGGATTGTTCCGCGTCTATGTCAATGGTGAATGCGGTCACACGTTGTCTTTTCTTTCGGAGTATCGAGAGCACGTCCATTCCGGTACAACCCGCAAGCGCTACGGCCACTAAATGGTACGGTCTGGCACCTTCATTATTTCCGCCAACTTTTTCATCGCTATCCATTGTTATTGTGTGTCCCGTAGGAAGAGTCGCCTCAAATTTCATCGCTCCCGTGAGTCTTGTCTGAATATGTAGTGCCATTCAAATTTCCTTTGCTGAGTCGGTAATTGATAACGATACGGTGATCCGTTGATATCTGTATGCTGTCAGACCTGTTAGCCACCAGATGAGTAAATACATCTGATCCGAACTCAACCGAATATTTCGGTATAGACAGAATCCATCCATCCTGAAGCGTTTCAGATATCGACTAAGCAAGACTTATGAGTATATTGAAACACATCAACTAAGGAATAGTACGAATCATCACATACGGCTTGCACGAAGCTCAATTGATTGATTGCAATTCATGCCATACCATATAGAACGTTCACCGGTTTTATACCTACGGAAAATATATAATGATTTGCCCGAAGTCCCGGATAATTAATCACGATAGATTGTCTGAATTATTAGGGCGATTCCCTTTGCCCGATGATACTCCGCTGAACCACCTTTTGGAAGCGATTACCGAAGCAGGTGGAGACTCATATCTGGTGGGTGGATGCGTTCGTGATCTCGTGATGAATCGTGAACCAATTGATCTTGATATTGAAGTATTTCATCTGTCCCCCGATACACTTGAAAACATTCTTCGGCTCAATGTCCCTATCAATATCGTCGGGCGAGCATTTTCCGTCTACAAAGTGGCCGGTACGGAGATAGAATTTTCCCTGCCACGAAAAGATTCAAAGATCCGATCAGGACATCGGGGATTTGAAGTTACATGCGAACCCGATTTGCCTTATTCCGAGGCATCAAGGCGTCGAGATTTCACTATGAACGCCATGGGTATCTCTCTCAGAGATTCGACTATTCTTGATCCCTGGAACGGAATGAGAGATATTGAAAATCAGCGCCTTGAAATCGTAGATGAATCGACGTTCACAGAAGATCCGCTGAGAGTCCTTCGGGCCTGCCAGTTCATATCGCGATTGGATTTTACGCCCAGTGATAGACTCATCGCATGCAGCCGTACAATGCGGATTGAGGATCTCCCCAAAGAGAGGATCTACAGCGAATTTGAAAAGATGCTTCTCGGAGCGAGACCAAGCCGGGGAGCCGATTTTCTCATGTCAACAGGTTGGATACGTTATTTTCCCGAGTGGGCAGCTCTTATCGGAGTGCCACAGGATCCGGAGTGGCATCCCGAGGGTGACGTATGGGACCATACGCTCAAGGCATTGGATGAAGGTGTCGCACTTTCCTATGGTTCTAAACGCAAAGATATTGTATTGATGCTCGGTATTCTCTGTCATGATTTCGGAAAAGCTGTTACAACGGAGTTACGAGAAGGACGATACCGATCGATAGGGCACTCGCGTGCGGGTGTGTATCGAGCGGAGGAATTTTTAAGGCGACTAACTGATGATAAACCTCTTATCGCAGGGGTAAAAAAACTCGTGGGAGAGCATCTGGCGCCGCAATTCCTGTATAAACAGGAGGCTGGTCCGTCTGCCATTCGCCGGCTTGCGCGACGATTATCACCTGAAGTCAGCATCGATATGCTTGAACGATGTTCCCGGGCTGATTTCAAGGCCAGTGGAGTTGGAATCCAAGATGAATATCCCGCGGGTGACTGGATCCTGGAACAGGCGGATTTGCATCTCGTCAGACACGAACCCGAATCACCGGTGCTTATGGGAAGGCATCTCCTCGAAATCGGCTTAACCCCCGGACCGCAATTTGGTATTATATTGAGGCGGGCCCATGAAATACAACTGGACGAGGGGGAGCGCGATGTAGATACGCTGCGCTCCCGTAGCTTGAAGGATTTCAACCAGGGATTGTTAGATGTCGGTTCGGAGTGAGGGCGATAAGGACAGATCACGATTCGGAAGGAATTTTCTGCATCTTGCCATGGGAACCGCTTTTTCAAGGGGAATCGGTTTTATACGGGAACTGGCGACGGCCGCGTGGGTTGGCGGTGGGCCCGCTATGGATCGTTTCGTTGTTGCGTTTACCATCCCTGCGTTGTTCCGGCGTGTCTTCGGTGAAGAAATGGTGGAGCGCGCCCTGATGCCGCCCGTGAAGCGCGCATACAGCACGGGAGAAATTCGACGGAGCTGGTCTATCGCATGGCAGTTCGGTCTGGTTTTTCTCGCAACGTTACTACTCATATTCGCGATTCTATGGTTGAATGCCGGCATATTCATACGGCTCATCGGCCCGGGTATATTGAAACGGGATGGCATAGAATCGCTTATCCCCCTGGTTCGCCTGCTACTTCCCTTTATGATTATTATTGGAGCCGCTGCGTTCACGGGAGGCATCATACTATACGGTGAATCGGTCAGGATTTATTCTCTTGCACCTGCAGGGTTGAGTATCGGCGTTATCGCCGTGCTTCTGATAAAAGGTGCCGCCTCCGATGCCAGAACGCTTTCAATCGGTTTTCTGGCCGGTGCCGCAATACACTTTTTCATTCTGGTGGGAGTAATCATATCACCGTCCTACCGACGCAAGCATCGGGTATCATGGAATCTCCGCCCGGGACCCACCGTTGCGGAAGCACGATGCACCGGCGCGCAATCGATTTGGGTTTTTTTCCAATCACTCGCTCAGAAATCGG
>Ga0180434_10001054_pt1 | contig 40435 bp, 75 predicted proteins | sample SS_ome_7_FD_132453 | JGI IMG/M metagenome (GOLD analysis project Ga0180434, IMG submission 132453) | Hypersaline lake sediment archaeal communities from the Salton Sea, California, USA - SS_1_D_2 metaG | ecosystem: Environmental > Aquatic > Non-marine Saline and Alkaline > Hypersaline >... | reverse complement strand
TAATCAAATGATTTTAAATACCAAAAATTATACTCAATCAGAATATCAAACTTTTAGAAAATTTGTATTAGAAAGAGACAACTATGTTTGTCAATATTGCGGGAAAAAGGCTGAACATGTTCATCATGAAAGACCACAAAAATCAGAACCTTTTTTCGCACTCGATCCTGATCTAGCATGGTCAGTTTGTGTAAAATGTCATTATGAAAAAGGACACGTAGACGAATGTTCAACTGGTAATTTATCCAGTAAAATTTGTTAAGGAGGGTTATATATTGAGATTTGTAATGCCAGTTGAATCTATTGTAGAAAACAAAGGTGGCGTGATAATGTATGATCCCGACTCAAATAAAATTCTGAAACAATATATTCACAATAAAAAATGGAAACGTGTTGGTTGGAGAGGTGGTAAAATATTCGGAGATTATCTAATTGCTACCGATTGGAATGAATTACATTTTTTTAATATAAGAAAATGGAGATACAAAAAGAATTTTACAAAAACTACATTTAATGACTTACATTATATTGAAATTAATGATGATAAGTTATATGTAGTAAATACTGGACTAGATGCAATCGAAACATTTACAAACCCATTGAATCCTAAATTTGAAAAGATTGAATTTATGTTTGATGTAAATCCGAAACTATTCAAAAAAAGAGATATTAATTTGGATACACCATACAATAAAATGATGAAATTTAAACCACATTCAGCACATCCAAATTGCATTGCATTTGATTCAGGTAAAGTATTTGTAACATGTTTTGGAAAAAATCAGAAATTTAATTCAGGAGAAATAATTGAATTAGGTTCTGGTAAGAGAGTTGTTAAGAAAAATTTTGATTGTCATGATGGTGAATTTTATAAAGGAGATTTTTATACTACACACACACGACATGCAACTATATTAAAATTCAAAGATTTAAACAATAGCACTTTTCCTGTTATGCCATCTGATAGAATTAAAATCGGTTCTGGTAGAGGTTGGTGGAGAGGTATGGTTATTGTAGATGATAAAATATATGTGTTTGCCAGCGATGGATATAAAAAGAGAAAGACTACTATAAGGATGGCAACAATTGATTTGAAATCTGGAGAAAAAAAGAGTGTAAAATTACCTATAGTGGATGGAGTACATTGGGACACTATTTATCAACCAAATATATGGGCGATGTAGGAGGATTATGAAGTTACCAGAAATTATTATAGTTGGTGCAACTAAATGTGGGACAACCGCATTGTGGTACAATTTAGATAAACACCCTGATATATTTATGGCACCAAAATCTAAGACAAGTATTGAAATGCATTTTTGGAAAAGCACTTCATGGAAAAAGGGACTCGACTGGTATAAGACCAGATTTCCAACTAAAAAATTAGCTGGAGAAAAATCTGCCGCTTATTTTGCAAACAAACAAGCTTTTAAAACTATGCATAAATATATCCCTGATGTTAAATTAATTTTCTGTGTCAGAAATCCAGTTGATCGAGCATATTCAAATTTTCAAATGAATAAAAAAGCTAGAAAGGTTTCGGTTTTTAATAGAAATATATTTAACCAAAGGTATGCAGCACATGGTAAATATATTAATTTTATTGAAAGAAATATATTAAAACATTATCCTCAAGATCAATTACATATTTGCGTAACAGAACATATGAAAAAAAATCCAACCGAAGAAATGAGAAAAGTATTTGAATTTATAGGGGTTTCTGATTTAGGTTATCCTAAAAAAATAATCGATGGTCAATTATTAAAAAACAGATCACGACAAGAAGATATCAAATTAAATCAGAAAGAGAAGTTTTACAGAGTTTGGTCTAAACAACCAGATAAATTAGTTGGACCATTTAGAAAAGAATTATTAAATTACTATAAACCATTTAATCTTCGTTTATTTGATTATTTAGGTTACAACATAAAGGAGTGGAATAAGTGATATTACATTCGTATTTAACTAGTGGATTTTTTCCTTGGGCAGAAATATATTTAGAATCATTTAAATATCACAATGGCGAAGATACAAAAATTATATTGAGTACAAGAGATTTAAAAGTACATGAACTTGATCGATTATATTCTTTATATGGAAATTTAAAAATTATAAATAAACAACTCAATTTTAATTCTTTAATAAAGAAATCTAAATTAAATAAAAACAAGTTATTAAATTTAAAGAAACAAGTTGAGGAAAGTCATGTAACAGAAAAGAATAAAGTTTGGAAATTGTTGATTGCAGCAGATGATCGTGTAAAATCTACATATTCGATTTTAAAGAACAATCCATCAGAAGATTATATTTTACATACTGATATCGATTTATATTTTCGTGATAATATTAGAACGTTAGTAGAATTTATTAATCAATATGATATATCAATTCGTCTTAGATTGCATTCAAAATTAAATCGTAAAACAATGATAGGGGTTCAGGGTTATCGGGTAAATGATAAATCTATTGCCTTCATGAAAAAATGGATCAATTATATTGATAATGTTGCACCTCATTTAAGACCACTCGGTTATGGTCAAACATCATGTTATTATGCATATAATGATTTTAAAAATAAAGTTAAATGGGGTAGCGTACCTCTTAAATACCTTGCGCCACAAATGAGAGATACAGATACTATTTGGAGTGCAAACACTACAAAAGGCAAAACAGAAAATCTAAGAATTTGTTATTTAGATTTTGAGGAGTTTAAAAATGGCAGTAAAATTGATAACACCATATAGCAAATATCCAGTTGAGGAATCTACAAAACATGGAAAAAATTATGCACCAAACACATTACCATGCACATTTTTAGGTCAGCCATGTCAACAATCATTTAATGCATTATTTATTTGGGAGAAGCTATTAACACCTTTGAAATTCAAAAGATTTTTTGAAATAGGAACTGCATTAGGAAATTTAAGTGTTTATTTTAAATTATTTTGTATAAATAAAGGTGCTGATTTTTATACATATGATTTTGCCAAAAAGAATCAACGAAGCAATTCTCCAATACAAAAGCATATAAAATTACAAGACAATTATTATATGGTTGATGTATTTAAAGAAGCGCAACAAATATGCAACACAATCAGTAGAAAAGGGATTTCCGTTGTTTTTTGTGATGGCGGAGATAAACCACATGAATTAAGAACATTTGCTCCTGCTCTAAAAAAGGGAGATATTATTGCATGTCATGATTGGGGTAGAGCGATTAAAGATGAGTGGATACAGGATGATTTGAAAAATTTTAATTTAAAAGAAATATTTAAGAAAGAAAAAATTGAACTAAATACTGTTACTGGAATATTTATCAAGGAGTAAATATATGAAAATACTAGTTTTGGGATGCGATGGTTATATTGGAAATGCGATGGTTCAAAGATTGTTAAAAAGGGGACATAGTGTTGTTGGTGTGGATAACTTTTTAAGAAGATCATGGATCAAAGATGTTATGAAGTCTGACTCAGCAATTACTATAAATTCAATGGTAGAAAAAACATATAGTTTTAATTTGCTTGGTGATTTTGATTTTTATTATTGTGATATAGCTAAAGAACCACGTGCCATTGAGCGTATTATTAAAAAAGAAAAACCAGATACTATTGTTAACTTAGCACATATACCATCTGGACCATACAGCCAGATTTCAAGAAATCATGCAAATGGTACATTATCTAATAATATATTGGGAACTAATAATGTATTATGGGCAATAAGAGAATTTTGTAAAGATTGTCATTATATAACAATAGGTACAACAGGGGAATACGATCATTATTCCAATATTGACATTGAAGAAGGTTATATAAAAATTAACCACAAAGGTAGAGAATCGGCTGAAATGATTTACCCAAGACGGCCGGGTTCTATATATCATTGTAGTAAAACTGCGTCAACTTATCTAATTGATTTTCTCACAAGATCATGGGATTTGAAGTGTACTGACGTCCAACAATCAGTTGTATTTGGTTCTTATACAGATGAAATTGATAAGAATAAAATATATAGTAGATTAGATAGTGATGAAGCTGGCGGCACTGTAGTGAATAGATTTATAGTCCAAGCAGTGTTGGGTGTTCCACTAACTGTTTATGGAGAAGGAAAACATCAACGAGGATTTTTGTCATTAAATGATAGCATTCAAGCATTAGAAATTGCTGTAAACAACCCACCAGATAAAGGTAGAGTTCAAGTATGGAATCAATTATCTGAATGGCATTCTATGAATAGTATTGCAAATATGGTCGCAGAAACAATACCTAATGTAGAGATAACACATATAGACACCCCACGAAATGAATATACAGGGGAACATTATTATAGATATACAGTTGATATTCTTAAACAATTGGGATATAAATCAACTAGAACTATAAAAGAAGAGATTAAATATATTTATGATATCCTTATGGAAAGAAAAGAAGATCTTGAATTTTTAAAGACGGTTGTAGAACCAAAAATTAAATGGAGATAATATGATCTATTGGATAACTGGAAAATCAAGTTCAGGTAAGACTGTATATGCAAAACGATTGAAAAGAGTATTTGCCGACTTGGGAAAACAAGTTTTGTTATTAGATGGAGATGAAGTCAGAGATCAATTTGCTGATCAAGAATATACAGATGAGAGTAGATTAGAACATATCATGAAAGTTGCCCATTTTGCGGCATTAGCTGAAAAACAAGGATTTCTTGTAATTATTGCACTCATTGCGCCAAAGAAAGAATGGAGAATGAAAGCAAGAAAGTTATTTGAAAAATCTATGTTGATTTATATGCCAGGTGGTCATTTATGGGAAGGTACCACGTATGAAGAACCTGATCATGAAGAAATGATGTGCGAGGGATAAAATGGATAAAAAACAAATCAATAAAGCTATTACTAAATTGGGACCATGGCATCAACGATATGAAATGAATGGGAAGTTTACTACAGAAAGTACCGTATCTGATAAAAATGAATGGGATGTCATCAGAAGTTTAATCAAAGAAGATATATTGGATGGAATTCGAATATTAGATTTAGGTTCTTCTTCTGGATATTTTTCTGCTTTAATGGCACTTGATGGAGCAGAAGTTTTAGCTGTTGATCCAGAAGTTTTACATATTAAACAAGCAAAATGGACCAAGCATTTTTTTGAAGAAACCGAAAATTTTGGCGAATTGTTAAATATATCATTTAGCAGGACTTCTGCATTGGAACTTGATTATTCATCTATTGGTCATTTTGATTATATCTTAGCATCATGTGTATTAGATCATACTAATGATCAGAAGAATGTTATTTTCAATTTATGTTCAATAGCAGATAATGTTATTGTAAGAACTGATAATGATAATTCAGAAAATTCAATTGCATTTTATAATGCTGAATTTCATAAAAATGATTTTTATATGACAAAAAAAATTATTGGAGAACGACCTGTTATATTATATAAAAAATTAGTTAAAGCTGAAACAGATGAAATTTGCGATGAAGTGATGGGTTCTGAATTCTTTAAGATTAAAAGTGTCGTTAGAAGATATTTTTCTTTGGATGCTAATAAAGTATATCGTTTGTCTTATCACAAATATATGTATCGAGTTGTATTAACTAATAATACTTCTATCAAATTAGAAATATATGATGTAGAAAATTATAAGGCAAAAAATATGATAAGGTATCATAAAATCCTAACAAAGAAAGTTAAATATCCAAGATTTATCGGTACCATGAAAACACCAACAAAAATTTTCAAAGCAACAAGATGGATTGACGGAGAAAATATTAGTAAAGAGTGGGATAAAAATCCAGATATATTTAAAGACATTGGAAGAAATATGGCAGAATTGAACTCTATTATGGATCCTGTTTCTGAGCAATATTTGTCATTTTTAAATTTTAATCCAGAGCATATGATTAAAAGCAAGAAAGGTACTTTGTTTTTCATAAGCAATAGAATAAAACCAATAAACAATGTAGATAGATATATTGCTAGATTGTTATATAAAGAGGTTAGGGTTCCAGAAAAAATTCATTGGTTTTTATATGGGTATAAGAAGGTTAGATCAGTTGAAAAGATCAAAGAATACATGAAAGATTTAGAACAAAATAATGAAATCAATTCAGCCAATGGAGATGAAAATGAGCTATCCCGAGAATCCGAAAACGATAGTAATACAGAACAAGTTTTACCCACAGGGACTGACGGAACTTGCAATCTGGAATTATTATCAGAAAGCGAAACCGAATCTATTAAGGAATCTTCAGAATAGAGATGTAATGTTTTTCATTATGGTTGAAAAAAATAAAGCAGTTGTTCGACGTAGACTTAAAAATAAAGTTATACGTTTAAAACCAAATAATTATGATCAAATAATCACTGGCAGAACTGTTAGTATACATTCAGGTATGGGAGCATATGAAACATTTGGAATAATTGATGTTGACGTAGACCCAACTGATGGTTTTAAGTGGTCAAAAGAAGTAACATATAGAGTCTATGATTATGTAATGGATAAAATACCAATTATCAGAAAAGCATCAATACGATATACAGGGAAAAATTCGTTTCATATCAAATGTGACTTTGGAAAAAAAATGAAGATTGATGTAATTAGATTTCTTCTTGCTAAATTTTTAAGAGAATCGAAATTATCTAAGATATATACCATTGAAGGAAAACGAAGACCGGGCATACCAAATTTGGATATGGCCCCGAATAAATTACGAGGAAATCACATCACACTAGATGCGCTTTCAATATGGGGGTTAAAATGTCAAAATGTTGATTATCGTAATCTTATGAGTTTTGATCCGAGAGATGCGGTGATTAGATAAATGAGAGCTAAATTGACAAATAACTATGTAAAATCATATGTTGAGAAATATGGGTATAAGTTAATATCAGAATATAAGGGTGCACAAAAGAAAATTAAATTAATTTGTCCTAATAAACATTTTATTGAAATGTGGTGGTCTGATTTTTATAGCCACAATCATCGTTGTAGAAAATGTTATTTTGAAAAAAGGAAACCTTCGATAGATGTTGTAAAAAAATATTCTAAAGAAAATGCATTGATTTGTTTAGATACTAAATATCTTAATTCTGGCACTCCAATGAAATTTAAGTGTTCTTATGGTCATATATTTTATAGAACTTGGAGCGATCTACAACGAAGACCTCGGTGTGCAGAGTGTTGGAAGTTGACTCGTTTTGGAGAGGGAAGCCCTGCTTGGAAAGGTGGTATTTCATGCGAACCTTATTGTGAACAATGGTCTGATAAAGATTATAAAGAGTCAATTAAAAAACGAGATGGATATAAATGTTTAAATCCCGAATGTAATAAATTAAGTAATAGGTTGAGCATACATCATATTAATTACAATAAAAAAGATTGTCATCCATCGAATCTAATAACAGTATGCCCATCATGTAATTCAAAAGCAAATAAAGATAGACAGTGGCACAAATCTTGGTATAATGCAATTATTTATAGACGTTATTATCAAGAATAAAACAGGAGGAGTTATGGAATTAAAAGATAAAATACATTGTGATAATTTAATTATGCCTTGTAGACCAAATCAACTAGAGGCAGCTAAACAAAAAGCATTAGAAAATCCAATGACAGTTAAGATAGAAGAAGCAAAAAAAAAGTTTAATTTAATACTGAACTATAAGAAGGATCCTTCCGACGAAAGAGATTATAAGCTAACCAGCAATTTTCAGAATTTATCAGAATCAGTAGACTTATTACCTGAACATGTGGATTATACGGCGGGAATGCCTGCTGTTAGAGATCAAGGACAATTGGGTAGTTGTGTGGGTTTTGCAGTTACAGCTATGAAAGAATGGCAAGAGAAAAAAGAACATGAAGAAGAAATGGCAAAAGGTAAACGAGGAAGAAAAAAGATTTATAATTATTCTGAAGCTTGGGTTTATTGGAATGCCAAGAAACTTGATCCTTGGGGAATCGAAGACGAAGGAACATCTATAAGATATGCAATGAAAGTATTACAAAAAATAGGAGTTCCTACAGAAAAGGGTTGGCCATATAAAGATATAAATGACATTGACGCAATTGGAGAACCAGAAAGATGGGCAGATTTGGTTGCTCGTTGGGCATTAATTGATTCATATTGGAGAGTTAATAATTTATCTGAATTGAAGATTGCATTAAACGATGGACCTGTTCCGATTGGAGTCCCTTGTTTTTATGAAATATTCTTTGTAGGTAATGATGGAATTGTATCATATCCAGCTGATTCAAATGAAATTTATGGTGGTCATGCTGTATGTGCAGTTGGTTATAATGATGAAACTAAATTGATAAAATTTAGAAATAGTTGGGGCAAATCATGGGGAGAAAATGGTTACGGTTATCTTCCATATGATTATGTAGAAGATTTTCTATGGGATGCATGGGCATCTAAAGACTTGAGCGTCACAACAGAAATGTTAAAAGGCGATAGAAGTTTATAAGAAAGGATATCAATGAGAAACTTTTGGGTATTTCGAAGTAATTTGAAAAATCTGGAATATTATCATAAATATACAGATTTAACTGAATTTATAAATAATTGTCATGACTACTATTTGATGTGGCCAATGTGGTTACTCAAGAATGATTATATGGACACTGTGACGATATGGAGATTGACTGATAAACCGAAAGCTGATATTATTTTTGATGTTGATGGTAAAACATTTACACAAAAATGGGTCAAGAGTTTTAATGAAGTTGTAAATTATCCCTCCCCTGAATTTAGTTTATTTAGGGGAGGGTTTTCCGAATACGATAAATTGACAATTAAACACCCAAATCATTTGGGTAAAAAAATGTATTTGGGAACAGGTAAACGTATATACCCACAATATGGCGGTGAGTATGATATATATTTACAAGAAGATGAAAAAGATTTTAGAGATAATAAACAATGTCTGTCATTCTATAAAGTAGCATCCCCCGCAATTTTCTATCCAATAGAAGATTCAAAAATCAAATACGATATTTGTTGGCCAGCAAATTTCACTCAACATACATATAAAGGTCAGAACTTTTTTATGAATGTAGTGGGTCATTGTCCAAAATTGAAACAATTAAAAATTATTCATTGTGGCAACAAACCTGAAATGGGCAGGAAAATGGCAAAACGATATAACGTAACAAATATTAAATTTGTTGGAAGTGTTGATAGACCAACATTAAATAAATATTTGAATCAAAGTAAATTTGGACTTGTTTTAAGTAATAGAAAAGATGGTTGTCCAAGAATGATAACAGAAATATTAGGAGCTGGTACTCCATTAATAATTAGAAATATAACTAGATGTTTGCCCTATTATAAAGAACGTGGAGTCATTACAGTAAATGATGGTAACATAATACAAAAGACAATGAAGGGGTTGTCAAAGTGGGAACGAATGCGCTCTAATCTCAAGGAAGCTATAAACAATGAATTAAGCTTCAATGAAATTAGCAAAAAAAATATAGAGGTTTGGAACGAAATTAAATAAAAAAAGGACACAAAATTTATGTCCTTTCATGAGAATATTTTTATTCTCCTTTTGTTATTCCAATCAGTTTAAATGCCATTATTATCGACCAAAGTCTCCATCAAGCATATCATTTGAGATGGTGCCGTTGAAATTGTTGCTTGTAATTCTAATTTTCTTTTTGGTTAATGAAAACCCGGCAACGACGATACCTTCACTCAACTCAATGTTAATTTCCCCATCGATTTGTTTGGTGAATGGGTACGGAAGCCAAAAGTCTGTTCTGTTTGACATGAATGATACAACATTATTCACACCACTATCAATAAGTGATGTTATGACCAAATCCATGGACGTTGGATTTTTGCCGGCATATGTTGTAAATAACATTTCATCAGTAGTATGTGATGGTTGAATTCTTCCAACCGCAATACCATCGAAACCATTTGATCTAGCCCAAGATGACATTGCTTCGACATATTGATTGGTTTCGTCAACATTATATACAACAGTGAATCCATCTTCTAATGTAACAACTTTAAACCGAGGCGCAGCTTTTGCCTTGTCCGAATGAAAATAATACGAACCAACACTACATGTAATTACAAGAAAGACTACCACGGTCATGTATTTGAAGAATTTGACCATGTGATCGTTTTTGGTTTTCCATGAAGTGTAGGCAACATCAGTACTTTGAGTTTTGTTTTCTGTCATGATTAAATCTCCTTTTTTTTAAATTGAATCATTAGTGTTTGGTATAGATGCATTATCATTGTATAACCACCCAACAACAGTTACTGGCATTGAAATCATGCCAGCGAAAGCACCGACAAATGCTCCTATCATAGCTGATAAACATATGACGATGCATAATACGAAACCCATGAATATTTTACTCATTAAATCTCCTTATGTTAATGGTTAATATTTTCTATTCATTAATTAATATATATAGCGAGATGTTTTTTAATTTATTGGTAACAAATAATAAATCAAAAATGTGAAAGGATTATAAAGATGAATGAAATAAAAAGACCACCGAAACCACCCACCTCAAAACCAATCGTAATGTTGTATAGCGGAGGCGCTGATAGTATGCTTATGTTGCGTCTTGCAGAAATGTCAGGAAGAAAACCACATTGTATATTAATTGATTATGGCCAAAAACATATTGAAGAATTAAAATATGCAGAAAATCAATTAACTGAATATGGCATTACATATCAAAAAATTACAGTAGATGCTTTGAATGTTGATAGCGGATTGACTGGCGAACTCACAGAAGCTAGATGGAATAATGTGCACTCTATGAACGTGCCAGGCAGAAATACGATTTTTATTGGACTTGCGATTAGCGTTGCTGAAAATATGGGCATTGACGAAGTTTGGTATGGACCGGATATGAGCGACAGAATTAATTTATTCCCAGATTGTTATCAAGAGTATGTTGTGAAAATGAATGAATTGTTAGCAATTCAAGGGTCTAAACCAATCAAATTAGTAGCTCCATTATTGGGTATGTCAAAAGAATTGATACTTGAAACTCTTGATGTATTTTGGCATATTAAAGAAGAAGATATGCATAGTGGTTATGAAGCACCGAAAGAAGCATCGGAAATTAATACTGAGGATTTTGTATTTGAAGGTTGCACTTGTAAGTATGGTAATGGTTGTGAAGTGCCCGAAGGTAAATGTCCTATAGAAAGAGGTGAGTTTTAAATATGGATTTTAATGAATATCAAGAAAGAACAGCAGATACGGATATAGGAACAGCAGCACAAGATTGTTTAAACCCTGGATGGTTATATTATGTACTGGGTATTGCAGGTGAAGCTGGAGAAATATCAGAAAAGTTTAAAAAGCTTTTTCGAGATAAAAATGGTATTGTTGATGAAGAATTTAAAGATGTTGTTATTAAAGAAATGGGTGATGTTCAATGGTATATGGCGAGATTATGTTCCATGTTTGATATACCATTTGAAAAAGTATTCACAACTAATATCGAAAAATTAGCTAGTCGTATGAAAAGAAATATGATTCATGGAAATGGTGATGAAAGATAAATATTAATCACAATAAGAACAAATTATAAATATGTGGGACAGGTGATTGCAAGCACTTTTCTTGCCTATTCAAGAATTACCACATATTTTTACTTCAATTATCTAATAGGAGGTATCTAAACATGTCAAATCAATTATGTGAGTGTGGTTGTGGAAATGAAGTCACCAAACCCGGAAACAGATTTATAAATGGTCATCATCGTAGAGGAGTTATTCTTTCACAAGATATTAAAGATAAAATGAAAGAATCTAAGAAAAATATTAGTGATGAAACTAGAGAAAAAATGAGCAAAACTCATTTAGGTAGAAAATATGAAGATTTTATGGACGATGAAGCAGCTAAAAAAAGACGAGAAGTAACCAGAAAGCGTATGTTGGAAAATAATCCATTTAAAAATAAACATCATGATGATCAAACTAAACAACTGATGAAAGATAGGTGGGGTGAAAGAAAATTACAAGATAAATTTAAATCACAAAGAAAAGAACAGGGAAAACAACATAGTTTATTGATGAAAGAAATCTGGAACGATCCAGATGGAATTTATAATACTGAAGAGTACAGAAAATCAGTAAGTAATGGAGTTAAAAGAGTGTGGTATAACCCTAATAGTATATACAACACTGAAGAATTTAGAAAACAATTATTATCACATGATTCACCTAATAATTTGGAAAAGCAATTTATGGAAATTTTAAAAGAAATGAAATTGGAAGATTACGAGTACACTGGAGATTATACATTATGGATTGAAGGAAAAAATCCAGATTTTATAAATAAGTCTAAAAGAAAAATTATAGAATTATTTGGAGATTATTGGCATTCTGAAGAATTAACTGGGCATTCGACTGTTATTGAAGAAACTGAAAGAATGATTCATTTTAATAATAGTGGTTATAAAACTTTAATTATTTGGGAAAATGAATTTAAAAATATTGAAAATTTAAAAGAGAAAGTGAGAAAATTTGATAATGAACAAACAATCGTGGGATGAATATTTTTATAATATATGTAATGTAGTTGCATCAAATTCAAAGTGTTTGTCAAGAAAAATTGGAAGTGTGTTGGTTCGTGATAAACGAGTTGTAAGCGTTGGATATAACGGACCACCATCTGGAGTTAGACCTTGTGATGAGCGATGGTTTTGTGATGATAAACTTGTGGAAACTGCAGGTTTTCAAGATTTGAATTTACATAACAAATCAGAAAAATATATAAATGAACTTAAAGGGAAATGTCCGAGATATATAAAAGAGTTAGGGTTTAAATCAGGTCAAGGACTTGAACTTTGTGTAGCAGGGCATGCGGAACGGAACTCTTTAATTAACGCAGCACGAAATGGCATTGCTACAAAAGGATGTAAGTTATATATGAATTGTGGAATTCCATGTACTCCATGTATGGTTGAAATAATCAACGCCGGCATTGAAGAAATAATTGTTACAAAAATTGAATATTATGATGTATCATCTGAATATCTTTTAAAAGAAAGTGGTATTAAATATCGTGTATTTGACCATTTAAAAGATAGACAAAATGATGGTGAATATTAAAGAAATTTTTAAAAAGGAGAATCATGGATTTAGAAAAAGTTTATTATGACATGGATGGTAATGAATGTAATATACTAAAAATGGTAAAGATGTATCCTGAATGGGCAGCAAATAGAATACAAGCTGGTGAGGGTGCTATTGATAAGCTTGCTGAAAATGTAGAAACTGCTAATAAGAAATGTATTATCGTAGAAAAATTTGCTGATAATGGTCAACATTCTCATTGGGCACTTATTGATAAAGAGACTGGTGAAGAAATTGGGGATGTTATCATGGATTTATTAGAATGAAGAAAATAGGTATAATTGGTAGTAGAAGACGCAATGCAGGTATTGATCAAAAAGCTGTCCGAGAAAAATTCTTTGAAATTTATTGTGCTGGTGACTGGATTGTTAGCGGAGGGTGTCCTAAAGGTGGAGATAGATTTGCTGAAAAGATTGCAAAAGATAATGGTATCCCGATTCTTATATTTTATCCTGATTGGAAAAGACATGGTAAAGGCGCGGGCATGATAAGAAACAGTGAGATCGCAATAAATTCAACAGTTCTTATTGCATGTGTGGCCGATGACCGAACCGGAGGAACTGAAGATACAATCTCCAAATATGAAAAACTATGCAGAATTGCAGAAATGAAATCAGAGGTATATTTAGTATGAATCTTAATAACGTTGAGAAATTATTAGAAATTGTACCTCAAACATATGGCGAGGCGATTGTTATATATCCATGGATTAATTGTGAACCACATGAATGGGATAATCGAACAACAATAGAAAATACTATATATTTATTAGAAGCGATTGCTATTTATCTTGTAAAGGTGTAATTATGAAAAAAGAATTGTTACATTCAATAACCAAAAAAGATTTAGATATTCAAACATTTAGATCAGGTGGACCAGGCGGCCAAAATCAAAATAAACGTGATACTGGAGTCAGAATAATTCATCGTGCTAGTGGTGCTGTTGGAGAGGCAAGAGATCAAAGGACACAATTACAGAATAAGAGAAATGCATTAAAGAGGATGGTGGAAGATCCAAAGTTTGTATTGTGGAATACTAGAGTTTGTCATGAAATAATAACAGGCGAAACTCTTGAAGAAAGAGTTGATAAACTAATGGATGATAAAAATATTAAAGTGGAAAAAAAAGAAAATGGTAGATGGGTTGCTATGGAGAATCATAAGGATAATTAAATCCTTATGATTCTCCTTTGAAAGTTATTTGTAAATTGATTCCATTACCGAATCGCCTTCATATGCCTGAATCAATTCGCCGTCCTGAAACAGACGAATTTTACAGTTAACCGTTTGGCCTTTCATATGGTGAAGGTTAACTTTGTTGATATAGAGGTAATGTTTATCAATACCTCTTTCTTTTGTTATTCTGATTTTTGCAGGATAGACACCAACGTCCGGATAGTCGTAGTTTGTTAACCGATGACCCTCAAAATCCTTTTCCGCCACCAAGTCAAAATACTCAATGGCATCCGTGAGGTTATATGTATCATCACATGAATTGTTGAAGGTAACTTCGACAGTAACTTCTCCCGTATGAAAGAGCGTCCAATCAATTCCCTGACCACTACAGATCATTCTAAAAACATCAAACCCAAGTATTGAACTATACAGCGCTTGAAACTTCGAGAACTTCACAGGGACGTAATTCACATCTGGATCGGAACAGTCAGTTTCACTGTAAACTTCTGAAGTCACTTCAAACGTTCGAACTACGGCTTCTTCAACTTCAACGACGGGAGTAGAATCGTCATCTTTCGGGATTTCGATTTTAACTACGGCGATGTTAAAATGCACACCATTGATAACGAATTGATTATCAGTGGTTTGGGCATTTCCATGACCAGTGTAAAACCTTTTGTTTTTGCCATCAGCCCAAAACAGCAGCTCTTGATTGTCGTAAGAACCGACATAGCGATCAACATCGATTTCTGTGGTTTGACCAATAACAACATCAACACCAGTAGAAGGATCAACGATGCCCCAATCACCAGAGAAGTTCTTGTGGGGATTTTTCGTGACGGTAACCGTTACACCACCGTCAGCCATAAAACTCTGACCAAGTCCTGCTGCGTTTACGTTAAAAGTTACGAAGATAACTGCTACGATTGCCATCAGAACTACATTAGTAAAACGTTTCATTAGGTATTCTCCTTAATGTTTTTCCCGCCCGCCACCGCCCTATTTTATATACCCTTGAGCCACAGGGTGACTTCGACATGAAGTCATGATTAAACAATACAAATATTGTTTATTTCATTAATTAATATATATAGTAGTTGTAAATATAATGGGAAAAAATATTGATAAATTGGAACATAATATAAATTATGTGAAAGGTTTTATATGAGAGAAAAACGATTTATAAGTTATGAAGAATATGGTAATTTAGTTAATAAATTATCAGATCTTATTAGTCATTATAGTTTTAATTTTAATTATATTTATGGAATAGAAAGAGGTGGTTTCCCAATAGCTGTTCACTTATCTCACCATTTGAATATCCCCTTCCTCAAACCATCTGAATACTTTTTTACGGCAGATAATTCTAAAATTTTAATAGTAGATGATATATGCGATACTGGTGCAACATTAAAGCCATTTATAAATAGAGGATTCAGAACTGCCACGATATTTTATAAACAAAGGTCTGTTGTAGAACCTTTATTTTTTATGGAAGAAGTAGATAAGTGGATTGTATTTCCTTGGGAACGTGAAGATGAAATACCGAATAGAGAGGAGTAATAATGATTGATGTAAATACAACAAGTAAATATTCAACTCATTTTTTAAGAGCGGTTGAACTTATAATTAAAGCAAGAAGCGATTATAATATACCATCAGAAAATTGGACATACCCAACTAGATATAAATTTGGTATTCCAAATGATAATTATTATGCAGAAATATGGACTGACGGTATGGATTGGCAACCTTCTTATTGGGTTATTGAGGAATTGGATTTAGATAAGCCTGTTGTTAAACCTCTTATTGTTTTTGAAACTAATGAAGATAGACAAGAGTTTAACGAATATGATTTTGAAGCTTTTATCAATGCTATGTTATATTATAGACGAGATAAATACTGGATAAAAAGAAACGATTATGGTTATTATACAGATGCAATTTGGCCATATCTAAAACGAACAGATGAAAAAAGACCAAAGCATAGTGTAATGAAAAAATATTTATTTCAACATGCATCTCAACCCAAAGTAGAGTTTTGGTTAAATCAACATTTTGTACCAGAAGCATATTATGAAAAAAGAGTTTTAAGGAGAAAGCAATGAAAGCAACACAATTTCCATTTTTAATAAGCGATGATGTATTTAAAAGCGAATTACACATATCCAGAAAAAATAATAATATTGACCCAATTAACATATCAGTTATTAGATATAAAAATAGAGTAAAATCAAAAGATATCTTTATAACTGATGATAAAGAAATAATACTTGATGAAGAAATGTCAAAAAGTTTATATGATACTAATTTTAGTTTAACAATTTTATCATCAGATGATGTGGATTTTTCTGCTCATATTATAAATAGAAAGAATAATAAATTAGTTAAAATTCAGCCTGTTTATTCAAACAATATATGTGATGTGGTAGATATTGATGTGAGCGAAGAAGAAGGTTTTACAAGAGGCGCAACTAAAGTAACATACAGAAGATTGCCACATAAATATTCATTTGTTACATATGCTGGTGCAGATTCATGTGGGTATTTAAGACAAAATCATAGATTAATATTAGATATGGTTGCAGCTTATATTTATTATAAATTTCCTGATAGACAAGATAGAAAATTATGTCTTGGAGATTGTACTCCAATAACAGGTAGTGCCCCTGGTCATCCTGGCGGTTCTCATAGTGGCTGTAAAGCATTTGATGCAAATTACTATACATATCAAACTAATTTCACTCAATATAAAGAAAGTAAAGATTCTGTGACCACAAAAATATGGGAAGAAGTTGGTGGTAGATGGGAACTTAAAATAGATATTTTTGATTGGGAAAGGAATTATTTGTTTTTCAAAATAATGCATAGTTTTATTCCTGATATGAAGTTTATGGTTGACAGAGATATTGTTAAATATATGATTGAGATGATAAAAATAGATTATAGTAGGGAAGCGGCAACTGATTTTTCAAGATATGTACAGGGTGACAAACATCCTACATATAATCATGATATACATTCTCATTGTATGTTAGGGTTTGGTTATAAAGATATTGATGTTAATGGTTATGATTTATTTTATGCTCCACAAGAGGCAATTAAACCTGAATGGGTTAAGGCAGATAACATAGAAGAAATATTAAGAAAAACTAAAAATCTTATTGATGTTGAACCTGAACCTGTAGTTGAACCTGATCCTAAATCAACGCCTGTAATTCCTGAACCTGTAGTTGAACCTGATCCTGAACCAATTCCTGTTATTCCTGAACCAACACCGGAACCGCCACCTGTAATTCCTGAACCTGTAGTAGAACCAACACCAACTCCTGTTATTCCTGAACCAACGCCTGCTCCTAAAAAGAAAAAGAAGAAAGAGAACTTCTTTGAAAAAATATTGAATTTTTTTAAGAATTTATTTTAAAAGGAAAATATCATGAAAAGAGTAATTGTAGAATCACCATATGCAGCAAAGACAGAAGATGAGATTAACAGAAATGAAGCTTATGCAGAATTAGCAATGCATGATTGCCTTGTTAATTATAATGAATCTCCATATGCTTCACATCTATTATATACTAGAAGGTTTGTATTGAGGGATGAAGTTCCTGAAGATAGAAAACTTGGTATTGAAGCAGGTTTCTTTTGGAGAGATGTTGCTGATAAAACTGTATTTTATAAAGATCTTGGTTTGACTGATGGTATGGTTAAGGGAATGGAAGATTGTGATAAAAAAGGCAAAGAGTATGAAATAAGAGTATTGCCAGATGATTTATGGAGAATATATACTGCTTTTTGTTTGGTGAATAAGTTGGAGGTTAAATAAAATGTCATTATATGAACATTTTAAAGGCGGTTATTATCTTAAAATCGATGAAGCTGAACATTCTGAAACTGGGGAAATGTTAGTAATATATCGAAGTATTAAAACAGGTAAAGTATATGCAAGACCGAAAGAAATGTTTTATGACAATGTTGATACATTGAATTATAAAGGCAAACGATTTATAGAGAAAACTATAAAACCAAAAGAGATTAAATGAAAAGGAGAAATTAGAATGAGTGAATTGATTTATTTGGTTGGACAAATATCACCAAAAATTAAAGAAACATATGAATGGAGACGAAAAATTATTAATCATTTTTTACCAAGCGAAGGAATTGATTTTATAGACCCATGCAACAATAGATTCAATAATAAACTTTTAAGCACACAAGAATATGCAGTAGGGAAAGAAAAAAGAGTTGATGCAATTGATGTATTGCCCTCAAAGGATTATACCTATTGTAAACGATCTACTATGGCAGTGGTTAACATGAATCATTATGATAAAAATAAACCAATGCTGGGGTCCTTCTTTGAGCTGGGATGGTATTATGGAATGCCAGAGAAAACTGTTATTGGATTTGCAGAAGATCTTAATGACTATCAAATACAACATCCTTTTGTGCAACAAGCTGTAACTGTATGGTGTAAAAACGAAGTTGAAGCTGCACATATTATAAAAGAGTATTTTGTTGATATTTTGGGTAGTGGTTTTGAAAAAGAAATAGATGTAATGTTATAAATGTGAAAGGAGCATTTAGAATGTCAGGGGAAATAAAGAATTATGAAAGAAGCAAAGACGAAGAAGATTTATTAGGCAAAGAAACCGCCGCAAGATTTAGTGAAGGAAAAATCAGACATGATTTAATACCACCTTATCCAATTGATGAATTAGCGAAAGTCTATACATACGGTACAATTAAATATGATGATGATAATTGGCGTAAAGGAATGAAATGGAAGAGGTTTGTCATTGGACCATTGTTGAGACATTTATGGAAATGGATTCGTGGTGAAAAGATTGATGATGAAAGTAATTGCCATCATTTAGCAATGGTTATATGGCAATGCTGTTGTTTAATGGAATATGAAAGAAATAAAACAGGCATCGATGATCGCAACCCATATGATCTTTCATTAATGGATGAAACTGAAAGAAACAGAAGAATCAAAATGTGGAAAGAATTAGCAATAGAAGGGAAAGATTCTGAATACAATGGCTTGGATCTTTCTGAATAGAAAGGTAACAAATATATGAAATGCAGACGTGTGGTAGAAATTATAACCGAATCGTATGATGAAGAGCAATTTATTATGGAAAAATTTCCAGGTTTATGGTGGGAATTTAGAGCAACAAATACTATTTTTTATACGACAGAAGACCGTTTGGATGAAATAAATGAAGCAATAAATGAATTCGAAAGGAAGAGTAAGAAATGACAAAAAATGCGAATATGGGCCAAGATGCAAATGCAGGAATGACGAGAGATGATAGTTCAACAGCAACAAGATTACTTGATAAAAACTGGAGTCCTTTGATTGTAAGAAAATATCAAATGGAAGGTTGGCCGATGTATATCGGTTTGATTTGTGACGCAAATTTAAATGATCTTGATGCGGTTGTTTATAATATTATTGATGAAGCAAAGGCGAATGATTTTATTAATGGCTCTATTCAAGGTGTTAGAAATACATGTGGTTTATTAAGTGACCGAATTGTAGAGCATTATAATAAAATAAAACGTGGTGTAGCAGAAGGTGTTATTGTATGTTGGTATGTTGATAAAATGTTTGTATCATCAGCATATGGGGATTTTATGACACATGAAAAATGTGCAGCAGAATTTTATCATATTGTGAATACATTGCCACATATTTAAAAGGAGATATTATGAGTAAAGAAGATTTAGAAATATTAGTAGAAACCACAGAAGATGGAACATATATATCATCTTTAGCAGAACCAGATGTTGATAGCAGTATTGCATTTTGTACTGCTGATAATGTTGAGGCAGTTAGAATTGAAGAAGGTGGTAAATTTTTTGTACACGGAAAAGAGGTTGCTGAAGATATTGAATTATATAAAGCGTTTGTAAAGTTTTTTACAGATATGGGATTATATAATGAGTAGCACAAGAGATGCATGTTCATATGGTAGTGATGCACCAGAAGAATGCCCCGATTCACCAAATGGGGAACATGATTATGAAATAACATCTGGTGGTTGGCCATCTTGTGAAATGACATGTAAATATTGTAAAGATAGATTTTATACAAAGTGAGGTATTATGGAAAAAGTAGAAAAAACTTGGGGTTACGAACATTGGTTTGCAAATACAGATAAATATTGTGGAAAATTATTATTTGTAATTCAAGATATGTGGTCTTCAAAAGGTGCATATCATTATCATAAAATAAAAGACGAAACATTTTTTGTTATTGATGGAACATTGAGACTTGATTATGTTACAGGTGATGGTGAGTTTAAAACTGAAATTTTAAATCAAGATGATTCATTTCGAGTACCACCTGGAATGAAACATAGATTTAAAGCATTGACTGCTCGAGGTTGTAAATTCATTGAGGCATCGACAACACATAGTGATTCTGATTCATATAGAGTAACATGGGATAAGGAGTCAAAAACATGGGTAAATGTTTAACATTTTGTGTTGATGTTGATGGTACTTTATGTAGTTTAACAGAGGAACAAAATTATCATTTTGCAAAACCTGATGTGGCTATGATTAAAGCAGTAAATGAATTATATGATGCAGGTCATTATATTAAAATATTTACGGCACGTGGTATGGCAAGTGGTAAAGATTTTAAAGGTTTAACAGAAAGACAACTAAAAGAATGGGGTGTTAAACATCATGAATTGATTATGGGCAAACCATCTGCCGATTATTATATTGATGATAAGGCTGTTGTACCAGAAGAATTTATAAATACATATTCGGGATGGATATAATGAAAAAAATATTAGCAATTGGTGGCGCTGTTATCAAGACCGCTAAAGAGGAACTTCGACAAGTTATTGAAGCAGATGAAGTAGAAATGCTGATTCACAATGGAGGTTCAATATTTCATGACTTTCAACAAGTTACAGACGATAATTTAGAAAGTCATTCTTATTCTATTGATAATTTATTAGAAGATTATTCATGTAATGAAGCAGCAAGTAATCTTGTATGGGATTGGTTATATAATATTGACGCTCCAAAAAATAGTATTACTAGATTATGTCAAGATATGAATATTCCAGTTTTGATGTTTACAGGCGCATTTTGTGATTTTTGGCAAATGTTTGCTGATGAAGACCAACATAGAAACTTGGGAGCTTTTTATTATTATTTTTATAATGACTTAGTTGAAAGATTTAAAAAAGATAATTTTCATTTTATATGTATGGGTTCAGCAGTAATTCAACCTGAAGTATTTATAAAAGCAGTGGCTGAAGCGAAACCAAAAGAATTTATTGCAGATGTTGTTGATTTTAAAGATATGTATCGACCCCGAACACGAGTAGCAAAATATGGAACATATTATAAAATGACACATCAGGAATTTTTTAGTAAATGGTTAAGCGAATGTCAAAAATAAAAGTATTTACAAATGGATGTTTTGATTTATTTCACTGTGGTCATTTACATGTATTAAAAGAAGCTAAAAAACTCGGAACTGAATTACATGTAGGAATAAATTCAGATATATCTGTATCGAAACTAAAAGGGTCTAACAGACCTATTATACCAGAAGGGCAACGAGGAGATATATTGTTGGCACTTAAATGCGTTGATTATATATATTTTTTTGATGATGAAACGCCATTAAAATTAATTAAATATCTCAAACCCGATATAATTGTGAAAGGAGGTGATTATCGACCAGAAGATGTTGTCGGATCACATCTTGCAAAGGTTATCACTATTCCTCTAATTGATGGAGTGTCAACTACTAAAATACTCGAGAGAATATACGATGATATACAAACGAACAATATATAGAGTAGAAACAAAAAAATTTTGTGCCGCTATTGCAGTTGATGAACAAGGAAAAGTATTTAAATGGGAAACAGCACCTTGTTATCAATGGATGAGCGGAAAATCATTTAGAGAGATGATGGATTATTTCAGAAGAAAAAAATTATTAATAAGTTGTCAAAAAATTGGAATGGATATAGATCCATTTTAGGAGGAAGTAATAATGGCAGATTTTGAAAGCGCATTTAATAAAACAATGGGTCATGAAGGGTTGTATTCGGATGATCAAGATGATTTAGGAGGCGAAACATATATGGGTATTGCTCGCAATTTTAATCCATTGTGGGATGGTTGGGAGTTAATCGACGAAGCGAAAGCTGGTCCTAATTTTCCAAGAAGTTTGGACGATGACGAAGACCTCCAAGATGAAGTTGAGTTGTTTTATGAACAAAGATATTGGGATGTTAATCGTCTAGACGAATTCCCTCAACATACAGCAGATGAAATGTTTGACACAGGAGTTAATATGGGTGTTGGTAGGGCAGCAAGATATTTACAAACTGCATTGAATTATATGAATAGAGATGGCGCTTTATTTGCAGAACTTGTGGTTGATGGTTTAATCGGACCAGCCACATTAAATGCTGTAAAAACAGTAGATTCATTTGGAGATGAAGATGTTCTTCTAAAAATTCTAAACACATTACAAGGTCAACATTATCTTAAAACAATGAAAAAGAATCCATCACAAAAGAAATTTTGTCGTGGTTGGTTCAGAAGAGTTTCTTATTGAGGTGATTAAATGAGTGATGAAAAACCAAAAAATAAATTAGTAGGGACACCAGAATGGGAAAACACCAGAAAATCTTTATTAGGGAAATGGAAAGATACCCCTGAATGGTGTTGCTTACAATTAAGAAAATTTCTTGGAAATGTGTCTAGTACGTCTAATGATAAAATTAAAGTAGTCATGAACTATCTTACAGGAACTGGGTTTCGTACTGGTAGAATAAAACATAAATGTATAACAACTTTACGAACACAGATGTCGAGTGAAATTAAAAGACGTAAAGCAAAAAAGGAATGGTAAAAATGTCTAAAGAAATAAAACCAATGAAGAAACGAAAAAGAAAAGACCAGATTGATGATTTGCCTGAATATCAAAATATTGAATTATATCAATATAAAGCTAAAGTAATTCGTGTTGTAGATGCTGATACAATTGATGCTGAAGTTGATGTTGGTTTTGGTATTACAATGAATCAGCGGTTTAGAATTAATAATTATGATGCTCCAGAAACATGGAGACCGAGAAACGAAGCTGAAAATATTCACGGAAACGCAGCTACAAATAGGGCAATAACTTTATTAATGGATAAAGATGTACTTCTAAAGAGCACAAAAGTTGCTGGAATATATGGTCGTTTTGGCGCTGATGTTTGGTTAGAGGATGGTAGAAATTATATAGAAGTAATGATTAATGAAGGATTTAGTAAAAAAGAAAATTACTAATGAATGAGGCGAAAAATGAAATATGAAAAAGTAATAAAAAATGCAGCAAAATGTTTGAAATGTGGTGATGTAATTGAATCCAAATATAGACATGATTTTAAATTTTGTAAATGTGGTGCTATTGCAGTAGATGGTGGTCATGAATATTTAAGACGGGTTGGTGAATTAGATCAAATACTTGATTTAAGTGAAACCGAAGATGTGGAAATTGAAGACTGAGATATTTTTAATTTATAAGGTAACAAATAATTAAAAATGAGGTGAATATATGAGAATGTGGTTATGTGATCCAAAAATACTCTGTCAAAAACATTTATGTGGGGAACATGTAGAAATGCATATGTTTGCTGGAACAATAAAAAAAGGCAAAAAAATTGATGGCTTTTTAAAAAATAATTTATTCCAACCAAGATATCTTCTTATGAGGCATGAAGAATTAAAAAATGAAATGCTTGACCGTGGTTATAATCATAAGAGTGAAATGAATCATGAAGATTGTATATGTGTTTTAGATTTAACAATTGAACAACAATATTGGGAGATTGATAAAGATGCGGCACTCAAGGACTTATTAGATAGATGCCCTGAGTGCCGTAAACGATTTAATCGATTTTGATATTTATTGAAGAGTCTTTTTCTCCCTTTGGAATCGTTATAGTAAGAATTCCATTTTCATATTTAGCTTGAATATCATTTTTATTAGCAGAAAATTTCAATTTAAAAGATCTAGAGATGCTTTCATTTGAAATTTCCTTCAAACAATATTTCTTGTCTGCATCTTCAATAATCTTTATGCCAGATATAGTTAATAAAGAATCTTCTAATTCAATAGAAATATTTTCTTTTAAAAAACCAGGCATTTCTACTTTCATAATAACGCCATTATTGTTTGCTATAGCGTCAACTTTTGGAGTGACTCTGTTGAGTTTAACACCATCAAATATTCCATCAAACATCCCCCCAAAATCATCAAAAATGCTATTAAAACTACTTGTACTTTTGTTATTCAATTCACTATCCTCCTTTATATATTTTCACATAACATAATAATATATTTAGTAATGTCAATATATAAATTTATCTGCCTCTTCCACCTCTTCCGCCTCGGCCACCGCCGCCTCTTCCACCACGACCACCATTTTGTCCACCGCCTCTACCATCTCGTGATGGTACGCCTTGGCTGCTTCCTTGTTTTGGTCCTGTTCCGTCTTGTCTTGGCATAATGCCTCCTTTTGAATTTAGAGTTTATTAAATTTACACAATGGTTCCTATCATAAATTTATATATATAGTAAAAATTAAAATGGTAGGTCCGGAGGGATTCGAACCCTCGACTTACTGATTAAAAGTCAGTTACTCTAAACCAGCTGAGTTACGGACCTACATAATTTATAATGACTTTGACAATTCACCATCATCTTTTTCAATAGATGGATTTATTGTCATATTGTTTTCTATTTGTTTATTTGGCATTCGTATTCCATACCTGTTATGCAGTTCTTCATATATAACTTGTCTTAATTTTGTACTTAATCTTGTAAAATCATCATTTTTATCTACCATAAAATCAATTGGTTTTTCAAAAGAAATATAACCAGTTTTAGGAGAAGGACGTAATATATTAAATGATATATAAACAACACAATTTTTATCGTTTTCTGGCCAAGTTTCATTTCTTAGATCTGAATCAATTGACCCATTTATATAATATACTTTACTCCCACGAATGATCCAATTTTCTCGTTCTTCATCGAGTGATTTAATGACGTTATCAATTAAGTTATTTGAATCAAGATTTATAGCATATACAGGCAAACATAAAATAGTAAATAATAAAGAAATTGAAACGATTAGAATTTTCATAATAACTTCAAATGTCCTGTTATTTCATCAATGAGTTTAGAATCATCAGGGCCAATTGCTAAAGCAGTTAGTGTTGGTATACCACGAAACTCTGTAAGCCCAGAATCTTCAATTATTGCATGTCTGATGTTTTTATCAGAAGCTTTCTTTTCCAATTCAAGCAACTCTTCCTCTGAATCACATCCAACAACAATCTTTGTAAAAAGACCATTAATCCAATTATCTAATGCAAAACCTTTTTGTATTAGAAGTAATTTAGTTTTAAATTCATCTACTTCATTTGCATCAATCATTTCATCAAGAATGACTTTCATAGATGCATGTGCGCCTTGTGCGATCATTTTACCTTTTCGCATCTTTAAATCTTTTCTTATTATAATTACTTGTTTAGTACGCATATTCACCTTTATACCCCATTGGGTTCTATTTTAAATTTTACATTTTTAATATAAAAACAACCGGTACCAGAAGAATTACTTAACCATTCATCAAGGCAATCATGTAAAAATTTACGATGTTTACCCCCAATGTCATTAAACATACATCCTTGTGGTTCTATATCAGAATGTACCCAAGTACCATCTTTCTTTTGATATTCGATTTCTGCTTGAACTTCTGTGTCATTTTTCATACTAACACTATCAATAGAGTAACAACTGTGAATAAAAACCATACGATAAATATTCCCCAAGCAAGACCTATTTTACAATCAGTTTTAGACTCCCACATATATCTTGGAATACGTTGTGGTGTTTTACATTTTATTTTACCATCTTTATCATATTCTTTTTCATATAAAGTTTTCATGCTGTAAAAATACCAAGTAAAAAACAATGAAACCCCAGTAAGAAAACACCATAAGGGAATCATGATAACGATGTCTAATGCATCATTTAAAAGGTCTTTTCCTGCAACCTTATATATGATTAAGGCAGCAACTCCTAACCCTACACGAGTCTTTACAAACTCATTTACGCCAATACTTAAATCATCACAGATGTCTTTAATAGTACCTGTAATCAACTTTCTCCATTTATCCAATTCATCTGGATTTATACCTGCAACAAAATCCATAGCATTTTTAGTTTTGTTTACAGCATCTTCCATACCAATACTTTTTTTAGCAACTTTAACCGCCTGCATAATTTCTTGATCAGATAGATTGTCTATGTTTAGTGTTGTTCCATTTGGAAGAGTCATTGTTTTTGCTAAAACGGGTGTAACAAATATCATAGATAATAAAATAAAAAATACAATTAATTGTTTCACACTATATCCTTTCTTTTTAGTGGAGTCGATGGAGGGATTTGAACCCCCGATTACTGATTTGCAGTCAGTCGCCTTAAACCAGACTTGGCCACATCGACTTAAAAAGTTTGCGCCGGGTTCCCTTTTTCTGGTAATATTTTATCCATTCAAAGGAATACCCCAGGTTTTCAAGTTCACCCGGCGCGAATCTTAACCTTCCGCAGATTTACGAGCTTTGCGGGCTGCTTTTCTCTCAAGTTCTTTTTTAATTTTTGCAGCTTTACGTGCTTTGTTTTTTTCTCGTCGACCTTCGTTTACATAACGTGAATGTGCTGGTTTACGAGATTGACGGCCGATTTTTTTGCCGCCTTTTTTACCTGTTTTGTTGGCATTATTGCCCATGACATATCACCTCCTTGTGGTTTTACGTCATGGTCATGCCTCCTGCTCCACCGATATAAAAGTATATCATTTCATACCTCCAATGGTTCTGATTTTTCTTCACTAGCTTTCTTGTAATCTACACGTTTTTGAAATGTGCCTTCAAGTTCTTTGGCGAGTGCATCTTTGATCTTTTGTAGATCACCAAGACGCATAACAACGTCATCTAACTGTCCATCACTAAGCAAAGAATTAATTGTGTCTTCAATAATGTAAGTCGGATCCATATTTCCTTTACCCGCCTGAATTTCAGATCTTGTTCTTGCTTCTATTGAATCACATATCATTAAAACTGCCGATTCTACACACGTTGGTCTATCACTTTTATAACGAAATAAATCTTCAACATCAGCACCTGATTTTTCGAAAAAGTATTTCATTATATTTGTTCCATGATGTTGGGTAGCAATCCGTATTAATTCAACCGGAAAGTTTCCATCAGATATCAATATTAAAGCAGTGTCTGAAACATGCCTGCTTATTAATTGAAAACTAATTCTCGGTTCTATTTTTTCATGAGGGTCTTCATCCTCAAGTTGATTTTCTGTAAAATACTTTGGATTATATATTTTACCAATATCATGATACTGTGCAGCAACTTTCATAAAGGGTATATCAAGACCCAACGATATAGCAACCCCTTCAACCATAGCTGAAAGTGCCTGCGAATGTTTAAAAGTGCCAGGACAAACTTCCCTGAATTTTTGTAATAGTGGGTAGCTTGAATCAAGGAGAAAAGATAATGTATCTTTCTTTTCTTCTACCCCATTATTATGATTTTCATCAGCCATGAAGCCTCCTATAAATGGCACCCCCGGCAGGATTCGAACCTGCGCACCCTAGTTCGTAGCCAGGTGCTCTCATTCCACTGAGCTACGGGGGCTTGTTTATTTAAAATAAATATTTTGGCCAGGAAAGTATTTCGCCCCATTTAAATTCAAATGTTTCGTCTTTATTTGGAGTTGAACGCTTGAACTCAATAAAAGATAGAAGCGCGCCTTCACCAATATACAATGCCGATATAAAAATTACTCCTAATGTAAAACCCATAAAATTCAATACCTTTCTTTTTACTTGTTTGCGTGAGAATATCCATTTATTGCAGCGAAACCGATTATTTTAAAACCAAAAGTAGATGGTATTTTTTTAGCTTCTTCGTTGCATTTTGGACATATCGCGCTATTTGTATTTTTGTCTAATGTTCGAATTTCCTCAAAAACTTTACCACATTTCTTACATCGAAACTCATAAATCATATTTTAATTCCCTTCCTTTATTATGCTTTTGTCGGATAATTATAAATTGTAATTTTATCCGAATAGTACCAGTGAAACATATCTCGCCTTAATTTGGCCATATATGTTTTACCTTCTGCTTTTCTTTTTAGATTATAAAATACTACTCCCTCTGCCATGATATCTTTTTTGCCTCGCTTTGTAGCAAAACGAGATACTAACCAATCCTTAAACCAAGAACTCCAATTTTCAAAAGTTCTATCGTGTTCATGGAATGATCTATATCTTAGATGAGCAATAGCTTTTTCAAAAGGATACCATAAATGAGTTGTCATATCATAAGGATTCCCTTGAAGTTTTGGTCCAATTAACTCACCAGCTTGGATACCATTTTGTTTTACATACCATTTGCCGATTGATTGAAAAACACCTTCAAGAATAAATGATTGACCTTTTATAATTTGTAACGGATCAATTATATTTTTTCGATTTTGAAGCGCAGTCAATCTACCATTTTCTGTCATTAATTTTATATTAGTGCCATCAAGTTTTTCTACAGCAAAGGTATCTTCATCATCAAAAACCCATTCATAACCTGGATTAATTTTATTAATAACTAAATATACGGAAGGTCGCCTTAATTGTAATTCTCTTCCGTATTTCTCCCAGTCATCTTCATTTACTTCAAAATCTTTTCTAATGAAAGGACAATGAAGTTTTGGAAAATCTGTTAATGCCATATCATATCCTTTATTTAATAATTTTTAACAACCTTTTTCCATTAATTTTGTCTCCCTAATTATTTCAGTCAAAACATCTTTTTCGTTTTTATCTGGATCATCAATTACAACACTCAATAAATATTTGAGTATATCTCCAACTAATTTTCCTTGTTTGATGTTTAATATATTCATTACATCATTGCCATTAACTTTCAAGTCGGTAATTTTAAAACCACCGTTATCAGTTAAATTTGATGCATTATGAACTTTAATACAAAAAGATTTTATTTCTCCCAATGTATAATCATCAAGGGCTAAATTAGCTTTTCTATCTGCTATTTTTAATCTTAACCAATCTTTAAAAGAGATATGGTTATCAGTGAAAACTTTAAGCATTCTTCTAATCGCTTTATCAGTAATTAATGAATGCATAGATCTCATGTGATACCTTACAAGTCTTTTACATCTTGTAGTCTCTTTTATAGTAAATTTGTATCGTTTAAGGATGCGTCTGGCCATATCAGCACCCACTTTTTCATGGTCAATAAAACTTTCACCATCATATACAACTGGTTTTCCTATATCATGTAAATACCCAGTCAATCTTAAAACTGGATCTTTGCTTGATAGTACATCACCTGTTATTTTAAAATGTTGATCAAGAGTTTCATTATGAAATTTTCCACCAGTGTGACCATACATAGCTTCTAATTCAGGAAAGAGTATTTTCATTAATCCTGTTTCATATAAAACATCAAAGAAGATACTCGGAGTTTTATATTTCATCACCTTCAGAAGCTCGATACGAATGCGTTCAGGCGATATATCTTTTACTTTACCTCTGTTATTGTATATTGCTTTAAAGCTTGTTATATCTAATTTGCCTTCGATTAAGCATGTGAATCTGGCAGCTCTTATCATTCTAAGAGGGTCTTCATAGATTCTTTTATCTGCATCGCCAACAAATCTAACAACTTTCTTTTCTAGATCTTTTCTACCATCAAATGGATCAACAATCTCGCCTGTGTATGGACAAACTGCCAGAGCATTAAATGTAAAATCTCTTCTTGATAAATCCTCATCTAAAGTCTGACATGCTTCTGTAATACAATTGAATCTTCCAGGACCAGAATTTCGGTCTGATCTGTATGTTGCAACATCAATTCCAGCTACAGAGGTTACAAGAAAACTAATACCAAATGTTTTAACAGTATAATCTGGAAAAATCTTTTCAAGCTCTTCGGGTAAAGCATCTGTAACTATATCGAAATCATTCGGTTGTGCATCAAGAAATTCATCTCTAACAGCACCACCACATAAATATGCGTCCCATCCACATTCACATATTCTTTGTATTATTTTTTCACTTAAAAATTCTTCACTATTAGTTTTCAATTTTTCACCTATGAATTAAGATCATTTTGTTCTATGAATTCCCTCAAAGGTTGTCTTTTAACTTCAACCAGTTTGTATTCAATTACCACACACTCTTCGACATGTTTTTCTTCTTGTGCCCATAATTTTTTTAATGATTCAATCATAGGCATTGGTTGCATGTTCCAAGTTTTAAATAATTTCAAATGAGATTTTATTCTACCCCCAAACCAAAGTTTTCCTATTTTTGAAAAAGTCGCATTTTGACCTTCTACTTTATATAGACCAGTTGGTTTGTGTAAAATTTTATAATATTTTTCTTTCATTGTATATAACCTTTTTTAAATGGTAGAGAAGGTTGGCCTTGCACCAACACCATTGTCCCGGGAAGATAATGGTTGCATCGTGTTCTCGGATGTTAATCCTCTCTTTTCGGGCGAACTGCTACTTCTCTATAATTTGGGGTGAGAGGGGGAATCGAACCCCATCACAAGGGCCACAACCTTGCCGACTTCTCCAATCAGTCGTGCTCCCACATCATAATTGTATGAAGCTTTCCACTCCACTGCCAGGTTTGCTCACTGAGTAGCTAGCACTCATTTAAGACGATTGATTACGTCACCATTTCTGGCTTTGGTTGCCACTGGACTATTGCTAACGAAGCTTGACCAAAATTGGGATTTAGCTTGAAAGCTCAAAGAGATTGACCATATTTTTCCTCATACATTAGTTTTATTCGATCATCTAATTTAATAAACCAATCTTTCCATGACCCTTTACCATATATTATTTCATTACGAATTTTATACAATATTGTAGTATTTAATTCGTCTGGTATGTGATATTTTAATTTGAATTTATGGGGTTTAGATTCTATTTTTTCTAAAAAACCAACCTCATGAAAATAACTAATATAAATATACACAGTATAGTTAGACATATATGGCATTTGGGCAGATGCATCTTTTGATGTAAATTCATAACCAATTTCTTTAGAATTTAAGAATTTGACTACATTTAAAAAACCTGATTTTTTCTTTCTATGAGGATTCAACATTTTCACATGCTCTATAAATATATTTTATACGACTATCATATGGCATAGCCCATTCTCTCCATGTTCTCTTTGAGTACAAAGAAACATGTTTTGCCAAAAGTGATGTTGTTAAATTATCAGGTATGTCAAATAATTTTTTATATTTACCAACAGATACAGATTTAATAAACCCTATATGTTTGCAACTATTTCTGTATTGATCAACTGACGAGGGTTGACGTCTCATAGAAATTGAACTATCTTTTGTATAAACAGCTTCTAACAAATCTTTTCTTGTAAATTCCTGACCAATAGCAAGTCTATTAATATAAGATTTAAATAAATCCCACAAAGGATGATTTTTATTTGTTTCAATGAAAATTTGTTTATATTCACCATTAACTAATATTGATGATCTTTGTTTATTTTTACAGTTAATACCTACTGTTCTAGGTCTTGGCATACTATACTACCCCTCATTTAAATCAATTTTTACTTCCGGTTGCTCGCCATAGACAAGAATTTCTACACAAGACATGACACATTCATCACATATTGCAATTTTATCAGATGCTGCAATTAATTTCGTAACATCTTCAGAATCTTTACCACAAAATGAACATTTCATTTTTATTCCTTTCTAAAATTTAGTTTAAATTTTACGGTATTAAGTTTAGTTTAAAAAAATTTGCAATCATATTATTAATAGAATTGATGCTTGGATTCATATTGTTATTACGAAAACAATGGTTTCCACCATTTACACTAACAAACTTGGCGGTACCTGGTTGTTTTTTGTTAATCTTATTTACAAAATTAATGGACTGATTGATATTAACATATTCGTCTTTTGTACCATGAATAACGAGCATATTTGGTATTTTCGACACAACATCAATTCTGTAATAAGGACTAATGCCAGTCGAACGTAAATTGTGGTTTCCGAATGCGCCAGGTAAAAATTGGCTGGCTATATCATTATTTTCTACTTTCCATGTTTCAAGATTATATGGACCATAAAGCAAACAAGATGGAAGACCTACTGGAAGCGCAAACTGAGCTGAAATATGAGCTCCAGCAGATGCTCCAATAAGTCCAATCTTTCCAATGCGATTTTTATATTTTGAATAATCCTTCAAAAATTTATATGCCTCAAGCATATCATACCATGGCCACGGCCAAGGATATTTTGGTGCCATTCTATATCTAACAGAGACAACCATAAAACCTTTTTCAACCAAAGTCAGTGCATGTTTGAGTGTTGGTCCGGAATCTTCATCCCCAATAGTCCAACCTCCACCATGAACAGACATTACAACTGGCCAATTATTACCGTTAAAGGGGCGATATACATCAAAGACTTGATCGTCTCCTCCATATCTTATATTGTTTTCTATATACATTTAACATATACCCCCCTTTTTATTTTTTGAAGTACGTCATTCCTTTTAATTATAATTGTTTAAAACTGGTGCCACGGAGGAGAATTGAACTCCCTACGCTCTGGACTTCACTCAGACGCTCTACCGGTGAGCTACACGTGGCATTTACCTGTTATAAAAATAACATTATAGCAAAACAAAGTCCAATGAAGAAACCATAAATGTACTCTGCATAAGCCCATGCTATTTCGGTGTATGTTGTTTTTGTTTTCTTGTATTTATTATAACCACCTTCTTTTCCAGATAGTTTTAATTTTAACTCCAATGCAAGGTCTTCACTGGCAGGAAAAGCTAATGCCATAGGAACTATCCATACTAATGCAATCCACCATGATACTGCTTGAAATATAACAAATGGAACTAATACAGGAAGCCACCACCAAATACTTCTTATAGCTAAAGCCACTCGACAATAATTCAAATAATCTTTATCTTCTTTAACTATTAAATTGGCTAAATGATGGATACCATCCCAAAAAGATATTGTCTTGCCGAAAATTTTAAAAACTGTATGACCTTCTTCCTCATGTTTAAACCGTTCAGTTCGTTCTAATAAAGACCCAACCCATTTACCCCAACCATATGTACTTCCTACATAATATAGAGGCGCAGGTAACAGACACCACAAAAGTTGCCAACCTGCAAGTCCAACGCCATTATAAGCATAAAGAAGACCTGTAAGAATTGTGATTGCTCCTACTTTCCCCCATGTTGTAAAAGGACTTGCGCCTCTCCATCGATTGAACAATGCAAACAAAAATGGTACCAATATTATTAAATATTCCATAAATAAATTCTCCTTATTTTTTATCTTTTATGCTTGCATATGTGGTAAACCCCATATAAGCACCCACGACTGATGCGCAACTAAAATAAAACCAAGTAATAACTTCTGTTAAAACCTTCAATCTTTCGATGTCTACTATATCAGTAAACAATATCACAGCGGTCATGGATATCATTGATAATAATGATATCCATGCCATTTTTCTTCGATTTTTCCATCTTTTCATAAGAACTTGGTCATTACTTTCTGACTTGACATTAGTATTTTCGTCTGCCATAGTAATGATCTCCCGTTAATATATTTAACTCCCTTCGACTGTTAAATCATGTCGTTCCTGTGTGGATTCTTTTTTATGTTCTGCATCAAGTGGATGAAGTGCCCCACAAAACTTACCCAAATGATCTTTATGCTGATGCATAATAACTTTTACTTTTTCTTTTTTCTTCTTGCCCATGATTGTTCCTTTCCATCTTTCATTGCGAGTACTGGTTTAAAACGATCAACTATAGCCGCAGTTGGCTCAATTGCATCCTCAATTAATTTAGGATCTTTATATGCACCTTTTAATTCATCGACTGGTAATTCAGATGCATAAATATCTTGATCATCCATTCGCTGTTTTGCTTCAGCGAGATTAAGATTTTCTTTTGCCCATCGTCTTGAATCAACACGACCTGCACCATGAGGTGCTGAATAATTCCATTCAGGATTTGATCTTCCTGTACATAACAATATTCCATCTTCCATATTAAAAGGAATGATCATATATTCACCTACATATGATCGAATAGCTCCTTTTCTAATAATGAAGTCTGAAAAATCGATAAAATTATGAGAAGTTTCAACTGTCATACCAACATCATTCCAACCAAGTCCACATGCTTCAATTACTAATGATGCCATATGTTGTCTATTTAAATTTGCATAATTTTGTGCGAAAATCATATCGGTCAAATAACCGAACATATCATCGCCTTCTAAATATGCAAGTTGACCTTTTCCAGCTTTTCTTTGCCAATAATTACATACTTTTTGACCAAGTTGTCTGGAACCTGAATGAATAGTAGCCCAATAGTTTCCAGTCAGCAATGATATACCAATTTCTATAAAATGATTACCACCACCAAGAGTACCAATGGATTTTAATGCTCGATCAAAATTCATTTTCCACTCTTCACATTTATTAATTAACCAATCCATATCATAATGAATTGGATCATAATGTGTATTAAATCTTTTGTTGTATTTCATTGTAAAAGCTCGATGTTCTGTACTTGCATTAACAAAGAAACTTTCATCAATAAATGGCGTCTTTTTATGTACATTTGTTCCAAAAGGAACACGTTGTCTAATCTTTTGATCAATATCCATTCTAGACATATGATCGAATAAAGCTTTACCAAGATCCATAGAAAACATACCACAGTTAATATCTACACCAACAACATTAGGAATTATTTTATCAGTTAATTCCATTGTGAAACCAATAACTGCGCCATTTCCTTTATGACAATCAGGCATAATTGCAATTGGATTCGTAAATACAAGATTGTTTAAAAATTCATAAATTTGTTTTGTGGTTGCTGGGTCAATGACATCAATCATAACCTTTGCATTACCATATTTGCCTCGATATTCTAGCATAATTTTTCCTTTTATTTTAATAAATAATTCAAATAATTAATATATTCTTTATCTTCACACATCGTTTTACCGGGATCATCTGATACTTTAGCAACAGGATGACCATTACACTCTACTAATTTTATAACAATTTGTGGCGCAGTATAACCAACATCATTTGTAAATTTTGTACCGATGCCAAATGATGTTTGTATTTTATTGTAAAAATATTGAAACAACTTTACAGCAGATTTAAAATCTAAACCATCACTAAACACTGCCGTTTTGTAAAATGGATTGATATTTAGATTTCGATAATGTTGAATCAATTTATTTCCCCATACAATTGGATCACCCGAGTCATGCCGAGCGCCATCAAATAATTTTGCAAAGTATTTATCAAAATCACCAAGGAATTTATCAAAACCAAGAGTATCCGATAGAGCAATACCTAAATCGCCTCTATATTCATTGGCCCATTCTTGGAACATTGTTTTTTGGCTATCTATAATACGACAACTACCTAATTGTTGATAAGCACAAATTGATTTATGTGCCATTGTACCGATTGGTGTTAAGTCATAAATCATAGCAAAGTACGCATTAGATGTGCCAACAAAGTTGAAACATCTACGGTCATTTGTGTAAAAGTTTGAAATACACTCACTTTGCCAATCATGACTATGCCGCCTTCTGGTACCAAAATCTGCAATGTTCATATTAACGCCATCTCTATTTAACATCATCATATTACTATTTTGATTATATGAACCTTGTCTAAATGCTTCTTCTTCTGAAATAGCGCCAGAACCATATATTTCACTAATAGTTGCTAGAATGGGAACTTCAAACCAAATATTTTGTACAATAGGTCCTTCAATATTAAGACCGAATGTTCCATCATCATTACGAATTACATTTATATATCGTCTTTTTGGTCTGAAGTCTTCAAGCCAATCAATGAAATCTGATTTATAATATGAGTGTTTTGACAACCATTTTAATTCATCTGGTTGAAATCTTAAACTGCAATAATGATCAATTTCTCTTTCTAAGCGATCAATATATTCAGGAACTGTTACGAATGATGGTTTTTCTAAACTAAATAAAGTCTCTTTTGGATTTCTGCATTTAAATGCATCCCGACCAATTGCAGTTGGATGATTATGCAAAAACAATTGAGCCATAGTGAAGATATACCAATCGGTATCCATCAAACTATTTATGATATAATTTGGTTTCACTTTATTCACCTATTCTATTAAGTTTGGTTTAAATCTGAATATATGTTTATTCATATGTTTATCAAAATGTATTTTATCAAAAAACCACATTACTAAAAAACCTGAGGGAGATATAATCAGTACGAATATCTTTGTAAACAAGTTAAGCTCTCCAAAACCATCTTTATCAGCTTTTATTTCTTTTATTGTTTCTTTATACATAGGAAATATAGTTAAAATTAAAATTGTTTTAATTATTATATTATCGAATATATTCCATAAGTATAAATATAATATTATGACAGATACAAACACAGCAAATATTGTTATAGAAAACATCATACAAGCCATTGTTGTGTAATGATTATCAATATCATCACACTTGTTTTTACATACAGCTCTTGTTAAACATGTTTTACATGGATTAAATAATATAATCTTATCAGACATAATGAAACTTTCTTTTTAATGGAGCGGGCGACAGGGATCGAACCTGCGATGCTAAAAAGCGTCAGATTGGAAGTCTGATGTAGTACCACTCTACAACGCCCGCTTTTATTTAACTGCAAAAACCAGTTGGTGACGGTACATTAAGATTGTGTCCTTCATTATAAACTGGATCAGAAGCAATTTCTCTATGCATATCTGTACTTACATTAACTGGAGCACCAACTGATTTATTATACAGGTTCTCCATATCTGTTGGATTTTCAATAAAATCTCTGATGCAAGCTATCATTTCGTCTAGATCATTGAATACAAAAACACCACAACCACAATGTACAATAAATCCATTATTATTAGAAGGTTTTATATTGATATCATAAGGTACTGCTTTTCCAAAATCCATATTTTAATCCTTTCTTTTTCTTTTTTAGTCCCACCATCCTTCAATTTTCTTTTTCATACTCTCGAATAACATTTCAATATCTTGTTGCCTTGATAGTTGTTCTTGATCTGAACATCGTTTGAAACTTTTTCTTTCTTCTTTTTTATCTTCTTCTGTTTTGACATTTGAACGGTTTATTTCTAAACTACACATTTCAGGTTCATCATCTATATCATGCCATGACATTTCAGCTTTACCCCATTTTTTGTCATGAGGCATAAATGCGTTTTCTCCATATTCATCAGCAATTAATCTATCCAAAAGAAGAACACATTTTTTAATACCATCTGCATCTTTTATATTATTAACATGCATTCCATGATGTCTAATTAATTGTTCCATCAGATGCAGTTTATGTCTTAGCATCACATAGATAAAATAATGATCCCAATTCCTATCTTTCCAAATAACAGGAAACCAGGTAATAAGGTTACTAAAACCAGCAGGAACATCATAACGAATATAATCTACAAACTTTTTCAATTTACATTTAAATATCATTTGAACTCCTTAGAAAAAGCATTTACTGAAGGTTGAAAATTATTAATAAAGTTATCCATAAATAAACTTTTAGCTAATACGAGTCTATTATGTTTGCCTGCTCCATTCATTGCACCATCCCAAGTAGCTTGAAGTTCCCTTAACTTTTGTTGATATTCAGGTGGGGATGATTTAATGAATTCTTGAATTTGTTTTTTAGTCGTAACTTCAAACATAAAACGATTTTCTTTAAATAAAGTAGATAGTTTTTCATGTTTTTCAAGAGCTTCATTTTTGATTTGTTCTTTATCAAATTCAAAAGTCATGATATATCTCCTTTTATACTTCAAGCAAATCTGTGTCAAATACCATTTCTTTGTCCTTCTTTGGAGCAATCTTAGTAACAGAATTCGGAAGAACTTTTACTACATTTTCAACATTAAACCACCACCCATTAACCTTAATACCAGCATTAGAAGGTTCTGTTATAACATCGGAAACTCTATATATATTTTTGCTTCTTAACATTTCTTCCATGGGTTCTACAAAACTATCATTAACTGGTCCAACGATTTTAACTTTAGTTCCATATTTTATAGTAAAACCATTTTTATCTTTAACTTGATCCATTATAACACCAATTGTATTTCATAAAATATAATTATTGACATTAATCATCCTTTCTTTAAAATGGTAGCGACAACTGGATTTGAACCAGTGGCCTTTCGATTATCGGTCGAATGCTCTACCAACTGAGCTATGCCGCTATACAGTTAATAATTTCTCATCAAACATTGCAGAGTTACAATTTGGGTTGCAAACTTTTATTGACTTTTGTTTGGTATCGTCTATATGTAATTCTAGATCTTCAAGTCTAAAATTGTAAACAGCTGTGTGTGAATGATGTTTTAATCTCACACCTTTTTCATCATGGGTTAGTTTGTAAACTGAATAACATCTACCTATCATTTTTTTCATACGTCTACATGTACCATATTCTCTGTCTGTTATTCTATCAGATTTAATATAAACAGTAGACCCGATATATACTTGCTTTTTGTTTATCAAATTATACCTCGTTTAAAATAAAAAGGGTTGGCTCCAGGGGTGGGGAACGATCCCACAACCTTCCGGTTAACAGCCGGATGCTCTGCCAATTGAGCTACCCTGGAATAAATTATTTATAAAAGATTTTCATCAAATATAAAAGTTTCAGACTTTTTTACTTTTGGTACAACAATGGTTTTAACTTCGCTCACATCACGCGCTGACCAAATATATCCAGCGATATATATATTGTCAAAATTGACACTATCTATAGTATAAGTTTGACCATCATTTACCATACGTCTCATAGTTCTATCGCTCCTAAATTTGTCGTGAGTAGCGTCTATGCCTACTATTTTTACTTTCATGCCAACTTTTGCTTGTTTTAGATTCATTTTATAACTTTCTTATTAAAATTAAATCGATAAAAGGTTTTCATCAAAGAAAGTAGTCTTTCCTTTCATTTTTGGAGCAACCACTTCATTAGAAAATGTTACATCAGAATATGACCAAGAAAAGTCGTTAATAATTAAATATTGTTTATGTATTTCTTCAATTTTATAAGTTTTGCCGACCATACGAATCATTGAAGAATTAATACCAAAGCGATAATTAGTGTCCTCGGTACTTTTTATAGTTACTATCATGCCACGTTTTAGTTGTTTGTTATTCATTCACACCTCATTTAAAATGGTACCCCCGGTTGGAATCGAACCAACAACCTCGCACTAATCGGGTGCTATCCTGGATTATAAGACCAGTGCTCTACCAGTTGAGCTACAGGGGCTAATTATTATTTTCGGTAATTACCAACAAATTCTTGTGAGTGAAGTAAGTTGTATTGGTCAGTTGCCCACGATACAACACTTTTATGTTGTACTACAACTACTCCTGTTTGAAAACCTTCTACCTGTTTATCATAAGGAATACATGGTATGAAACATAATATTATTATAAATATCAACATACAAAATTTATTTTTCATGGTATATCCTTTTCGCTGTTCATTGACTTTAATATTGATTCTAAAAATAAATTTGTTTTGATTTGTTCTCTCAATAACAATTGAAGAGTTGATTGATTGTTATGTGCAGAAACATTCAATTCATTTTTAATATCAGTTAATTTATGTTTAATATCAGATGCACAATCTTTGATCATTTTATAATCTGCTAATTCTAGCATAATTCTGCCTTTCTGAAATGTGGTGGATCGAGAGAGACTCGAACTCTCAACCTTTGCCTTGCAGGGGCACTGCTCTCCCAATTGAGCTACCGACCCACATATATTATTCTGAAAACTCATTTAATAGAGTTTTTAATATTTTTTCTTTAAATTCTTTTTTATATACAGTTTTATCTATATTTGTTATATCAAGTAATATCATAGCAACATCTTCGG
>Ga0180434_10001052_pt1 | contig 40465 bp, 33 predicted proteins | sample SS_ome_7_FD_132453 | JGI IMG/M metagenome (GOLD analysis project Ga0180434, IMG submission 132453) | Hypersaline lake sediment archaeal communities from the Salton Sea, California, USA - SS_1_D_2 metaG | ecosystem: Environmental > Aquatic > Non-marine Saline and Alkaline > Hypersaline >... | reverse complement strand
GTTAGAATATCTTGCTTGGAGCTGACATAATCGTACAGGCTGGCGATATTGATGCCCGATTCCCGGCTGATGTCCCTCATGGTTGTGGCGTGAAAGCCTTTCTTGTGGAATGACTTCAGCGCAGCCTTCAGAATCGATTTGCGCCTTTTCTGGACTAGAGCAGGAGTCTTGATCTTCGTCTGGATTTCTGCCATTTCTGGGCTCCCCGGGCTTTTATCCGAAGACCCTACTTGCCAGAGCGGGATCGTGACCGGGAAGGATCAGATCTCTCCTTGATGCAGTAGAGACCGCTTTCCACACACTATCGTACCAATCGGTCAGGTTGATGTGGACGGCAGGTGGTGTGAAAGGCAAATCAGGTCGTGGCGGGAGAGAGAGTTCTACCCCGTCAAGATCTGTCATACGGGCAATACTTGGGTTCAAGTTGTAATAGGTGTAGCACAGGTCCCCTGTCAGGACTGCGGTGCCCTCGGCCGTAGAAACGGCAAGACCCTGCAGGCCCTCAGTATGGCCAGGCAGAAAGAGAGAACTAACGCCATCTGCGATCGGGCAATCCCCCTCTATCAGCACGAGGTCCATCTGTTCTATGGATTGAAATAGAGGCTGTTCATAATAGACTCTGGCCGTAGGGACGGGACAAAAAGCCGTTTTCCATTCCTTCTTCTGTACGAAGATCCTCGCGTTGCGAAACAAGGATGTGCCGGCACAGTGATCGAAATGGAGGTGACTGAGCACGAGGATGTCGATTTCCTCGGGGGCTGTTCCAACGGATTCGAGGGCTGAGCGGATCCCCTGTTCTCCTCCTCCAACGATGGGAAATCCGTGCACGTTCCCTTGCGCATCTGGGGCAGAGATGCCGGCATCCATTACGATTTTCTTTTCTCCTCCTTCCAGAAAGAATATGTAGACCGGTGCTTTCATGAGAGACTGCATGTCTCCGCCCATGCTCAATATCCCTACGGGGGCGGTGAGTTCAGCCACCTTCAGCGGATGGATCCTGTAGGTCGCCATTTCCCTGTATTCCTTTCCCCTGCCAAGAGGCCCAAAAGTGCCGAACTAACGATTGTTCGCCTAACGAACGTTCGTATATCAGCCTTTTTTAGCTTTGTCAAGAAGAATCTGAAGATTCTGGAATGCAGTTTAGGAGGCTACAGGTCCCGCTATTCTTGATCGATTCAGGGGATCCAGCCTATTGGACTCTCTATGAGACAGCGGTAAAATAATTCGAATGACGCTCGACATGAAGAGGAGACTCGTGACAATGCCGGTTCGGACAAGACGGAATTTTCATACCAGCGAATCTTTCAGCGCTTGCTGCTAGACGAGCGTCTTTCTGAAATACGAGCCCTCTTAGATTGGGTGCCGGCTTCAGAAAAACCGAGCGCTTTCAGGAATAGATTCACCGTCACATCAGCAACCAGTCGAGTATCATACCCCTTCACGTTCCAGCCCCTATTTGGCATGAAGGCAATTAGGTAGACAAATAGGTTTGCGATGATATTGATGTGATCTCCATCAAGGCTGCGATGTCCACAAAGCTTTTCCAAGTCTTGCGAAATTCTTTGGACAAACTCTGATTCTGCGGCCAACACTTTTTTTAGGGTCGATCTGTCCAGCAGGAAGGATTCTCTGTAAAGAACCAATACTTCTGTCGGGTAACGCGACCAACCTTCCAACAGATAGGTAGTCAGATAGTCTCTGGCGATCTTTTCTCTTTCTTTCTTGTTGAGGGAATCAATATTTAGAGAGTCCCCCTTTATATGTTGTGACATCTTTTCGAGTATATCGACGTGCGCGCCCTTCATCATTTCATCATACATGAGGGTTAGAATATCTTGCTTGGAGCTGACATAATCGTACAGGCTGGCGATATTGATCTTTGATTCCCGGCTAATGTCCCTCATGGTTGTGGCGTGAAAGCCTTTTTTGTGAAGCAACTTCAGCGCAGCCTTGAGGATCGATCTGCGCCTTTTCTGGACTAGAGCAGGAGTCTGGATCTTCGTCTGCACGTCTGCCATTTCTGGTCTCCCTTTCGTCAGGTTCGAACCAACCGTCCGGTTCCGCGCCTGCAGCGCCGACTTTGGTCATGCCCGTACGCGCGGCTCCTGGATAGGGCACGGATACACCGATGCCTTGATCGCCATACATAATCGCCAGGCTTTCGGGGCCAGTCCCACGGCGGCATGTTTGGTGGCGGAGATTCTTCGGAACCTGCTTTCAGACGGTTGGACAATAGCAGGTAGCGGAATTGTGGGTCAAGAAGAAAAGGCACCCAAGATCTTGTGTGGTCCTGGGGAAGCGGAGAGAAGTGCGGGGCCGCTTTGGCACGTCGGCGCAGGTTCGGATCGGGAGAGGAGAAGAGCACGCCGATTGGTGTGAATCAGGACAGATGGGTACGCCAAGAGGAAAGACGCATCGCGCCCGCCGGAGAAATTCGACAGTCCCAGTGCACTGGCGGGACTTGGGAGTAGTCCTCTTCCTAGAGAGGCGGAAGGGTATGGCGCCGTGCACTTGCCGACAGGATAAGATGGCCCTCGCCTTCCTTCAGGAGGTCATGGTAGGCAACACGTCCCCTTCACTGGTGAACGCAAGGCGGATCGAAGAATTCAAGGAGATCTCCCTTGTCCGGCCAGTCTCCGCTGCTTTGCCTTCCTTTGCCCGCCTTGCCCTTGGGATTTGTTGCATAGTTGTTGCAGAATGGCTTCTGTAGGCTCCTTGCTAATGATCGGCCCATATGGAGATGTTCGATGATCGCCTAGTGGAGCCACAAGCAAGTGGATGAAGAGGATCCAGAACATCCATACTGCAGGCATCCTCTTCCGCCTCTCGCTGATACAATTTCCTTCGCTACCCCGCTTCGCTGCTTGGGACATGTCAGTGCGATTCTGCGATGCACGCGGCTTCGGACCCCTGGATCGGTCTTGCCCAAATCGGGCTCAGACAACGGCAGAAATCCGTATTCATGGTGAACGACCGGCGGAAAGGTAGATGGCAGAAGTTGAGTTAATTCATTAGAAGTACTTGCCTTTTGTAACTCTTGCTTCACTTTTCATTTTGCTGAGGCGATGATTCGCAATCAGCTAGGATCGACGGTTCGATCCCGCCCGCCGGCTCCAGGGGAATTCAAAGGGCTACGGTCCCGGCCGTGGCCCTTTCTTTTTGCAGGCAATTTCTTGGTCAGACCCCGGCCGAACCTGGTCAGAACCGGGACAAACCCGACCCCACTACCTACGAGAGGCAAGAGCATCGATTAACTTGCACGAAATCATGAAGGGCCGAGCTTCAAGAGTGTTGACATACTATCTAGGATATATATACTCTATAGGGTATGTGGAGGATCTATGAGCATAGAAAGGCAGCGAAACAACTCGAATCGTTGCCAGTCGACGTGCTCAAACGATACGAGAAATGGAAGGATATCGTGGCGATCAGCGGCCCGGATGGGTTGAGAGCAATCAGAGGGTTCAGGGACGAAGCGCTTCGAGGAGAATGGAAAGGGCACCGCTCATCCCGGCTGAGTCTTCAGTCTCGAGTCATCTACAAGGTGCAAAGGGACATGGTTCTCGTGCAGGTCGTCCGTGTGACTCCGCACGATTATCGGAGGAAATGAGATGAAGGATTATCGGAAAGCACGAAAAAGGGTGAACGTTTCCGTCGGGGAATCCGTCAGGATTGTTCGTGAATTGCAGGAACTCAGTCAGAACGATCTCTCCAAGCTGACCGGGATCCCGCAGTCCACCATCTCTGCCATCGAGAATGATCGAGTGAACCTGGGTGTGGAGCGAGCGAAGCTCCTTGCTCGGGCGTTGAGGTGCCATCCTGCGGTTCTCGTATTCCCTGGATGGGAGGTTCATCAAGAATCTGCCGCATAGTTGAATGACGGGTCGAGCAGTCCGGGGCGGGCGGTGCAGACAGCCCTTGATTCTTCAAGCCGCAGCACGCAGCGTTCTGGCAGTCAAAAAAATATGTAATTGAATCAGATGGTTATGTTGCCTCATCATCTGATTCGTAATCAGCTGGGATCGACGGTTCGATTCCGCCCGCCGGCTCCAAGGGAAATCAAGGGGTTACGGAGATACCGTGACCCTTTTCTATTACAGACAAATTCGAGGCCCCTGGTGGAATGCCTTCTTATGGCCTTCTACTTTGTATAGGCTGGCCTGAGGCCCTTCAACATGGGATAGTGCTTGACGTTGAGGGTCTTCAGTGCCGCGTTCTCGGCTTCCGCGGTAGCTGCCAAGATCGCATCCGCAAGACCTACGCCGTGTGACTTACCGTAATCGCGCTTGTAGAGCCCGCCCTTCTTTGCAACCTCTCCACTTACCGGGACAACCCGGAAGAGGGATATGAGCTCTTCCAAAGCAGCTTGTTCTCCGTCCCCCCGGACCCCGGCGTAGAGTTCGGCAACGACGATGGATGACAGAATGATACGAGTCGAACGGGTTGTGACGAACGCCACCGCTTTGCTTTGGCCGCGGAGGAAGTCGACAAGAACATCCGTATCGAGCAGAAGGGTCGACTCCGCCATGATCAGTTCCTGTCCCATTCAGCTCGCACGGACTTGAAGTCTGGAAGATCCTTGCGGTTCTTCCAGATTCCGGCGGCCTTGCTCAATACCGTCTCCCGCCGACTGCGGCCAAGTTGATCAATGAGACGATCGACAGCCTCTCGAATGAGCTCGCTCTGTTTCTTCCCAGCGGCCTTTGCAATGGCAGCGAGTTCCTTGCGTTGGCGCTCTGTCAGATATATCTGTGTACGTACCATGCCGCACCTCCATTGATGTATACATCGTCATTATACATCATTGTGACTCGCTGTCAAGGCTCTAGGGAGGATGCCACCATCAGGGCAAATCGTAGATTTCAGATGCAGGCAGTGTGCAGGCAGTCAATAAGATATCTATCCAAATTAGATGGTTATGCTGCATCGCCATCTGATTCGCAATCAAAGGGCTGCGGTCCCAGCCGTAGCCCTTTCTTCTTGTTGACATACCTTATGAGCTATATATGCTCTTTTCCCCGGAATGGGATGTCCATCAGGAATCCGCCGCCTATCGGGATCATAAACGGCATGGGCGCGGAAACACCGCGATCTCGCGGCAGGGAGTGCCCATTAGAACATTTGGCCGAAGGAGAGGAAGACGAGGCCCGTGTTCTCCTCGCTGAACCCCACGTCGATCCGGGCCAGCAGGGCCTCGGAAAACCCGATGTGGCACCCGGCGCCGACGCTGTATTGGAACCCCCCGGTCTGCTTCTGGAGGGCCTCCTCAGGGAGGGCGAACTCATCCGGCAGGTCGTTCTCATCGATGAAGACACGCCCCACATCACCAAACAGAGCGCCGTCGATCCGAATGTGCCAGAGTTTCCTGAAGTCGAATTCCGCCAGGCGATATCGTGCTTCACAATTGGCCAGGATGCGCCTTGTCCCGACGAACCGGTGGGGGGGGAACCCTCGCAGGCTTGTCCTGCCTCCCAGCTCCGAAAGCTCCCAGTAAGGAATCTGCCCGTCCGGCCCGGCGATCAATTCGCCGTTGACGCGGGCACCCAGGACCAGTCGTCTCTGGAAAAAGGAGATGTGGTAACTCGCGTCTCCAAGGAAACGGGTGAACTCGTAGTCTCCCACCAGCAGGTTGTTGGTGTGAACCGCCTTCACGATGAAACGCCACCCGCGTGTGGGCCTGACGATCGAGTCCGTGATGTCCCAGACGACGGAAAGCCCCACGAAATTCATCCAGCCTCCCTCGATACCGGGCAGGTTGGGAAACACGGCTGCGGTGCAGGGCGTGGAGCCGTTTCTCCCCGGGCACCAGATCTGAACATTCCGCGCACCCAGCGAAAGGCTGAAGGCCGCCCGCTTGACGAAACGCCAGCCGACGGTCAGCGCCACCCCGCCGTCTTGTGCAGCGTTTGTGGTGAGTGGGTCGGGCCCCACGTCGTTCATGCCGAGGCCGTAGAACTCTCGTTCCGGGTTCACGATGAACCTGCCGCGAAGCAAGAGGAGCAACCGGTTCTTTGCGAGGCCGTGCTTGCCGATAGAGATCTTGAAGCGTTGCACACCCCTGAACCCGTAGAGTCCTCTCAGATCGAGGGACACACCAGACCAGAACAAGTTCCGGTGGGAGAAGGCCACTCCCCCCATTAGACCCGTGGAGGGCCCGTACCCGATCAGGGGAAGTATGGTCCACGGACGTTTTGCTGTGTCCTGGCGACGGGGTTCCCCCGGGTATGTGGCAGGACAGAAGTAGGGGATGTGGTCCTCGAAGACCATCATGTCTGCAATGGCCTCTTCTGAGACCATGTACTCGGTGTCCGCCTTGGCGGGGAGAGCCGGCAGCATGAGGAGGACGGAAATCCAGAGAAACCGGCTCCAGGGTGCGCCCAGGGCGGTGCTGCGCGCTATGCTCCGGTCGAAGTGGAAGGCTTCTTGCATCATTGGGGTTGACTCGGCCACTGCCTCTGAGTGTGGCAGCAGGGCACTCTCTTCATCATAACAGAAGGCCCGCATGGGGCAAAAGATGGCGAAAATGCCTCACTGGGAAGCCTTTTTCTCTCCATAACGTCTTCCGAAACCCGGTCGATGGGAGGGCCTTCGCGGCCGAGCCGACCTCCGGAGAGAAGGCAAATAGGTGTAGAATATTCTCCACGGCAGGCGTAGAATATGAAACAGTCCAGTCTTTCCGATTCTCTTGAAGGGGACGGGTCATGAAGGCCACGGCCAGGATTCTGCTGATCGACGATGACGAGAGCTTTCGCCAGATTCTCGACTACAACCTGAAGAAGGAGGGCTACGAAGTCGTGAGCGCCCCGGATGGGAGGAAGGGGCTCAAACGTCTCGAGACCGAGCCGTTCGGCGTCGTGATAACGGACATGAAGATGCCGGACATGGATGGCATGGAGGTGTTGCGGCGGGTGAAGACGAAGCACCCCGAGACCATCGTCATCATGATTACCGCTCACGGAAGTATCGAGATGGCTGTGGAAGCCATGCGGGAAGGGGCCTACGACTACATCACCAAACCCCTCAACCGGGATGCCCTGTTCATGACCCTCGAGAAGGCCCTGCAGTACCGGGACCTCAGGGAAGAGAACCTTCGGCTCAAAGAAGAACTGGGGGAACGATTCCGGGTCGGCCGGATCCTGGGCATCTCCCCGGCCATCAGGGGCCTGGTGCAGCAAATCGAGCGGGTCGCCGAAACGGATGCCACCGTTCTCATCACCGGGGAGACAGGGGCCGGTAAGGATCTGGCTGCCCGCGCGATCCATTACAGCAGCCCCCGGAAGGATCACGCTCTGATCGAGGTCAACTGTGGGGCCATTCCGAAGGATCTGCTCGAGAGCGAGTTGTTCGGACATGTGAAGGGCGCCTTCACGGGTGCCGGCCGGGACCGCAAGGGGAAATTCCAGGCAGCGAACAGGGGGACCCTTTTCCTCGATGAGATCGGCATCATGGATACGGGCTTGCAGGCCAAACTGCTCAGGGTTCTGCAGGATCACCAGGTGACTCGAGTGGGCGAAGAGAAGCCCGTTGGCGTCGACGTTCGGATTCTGGCGGCCACCAACGCGGAGCTGCGGGCCGCCGTGGATGAGGGCCGATTCAGGGAAGACCTCTACTACCGGCTGAATGTCGTTCCCCTTCATGTGCCACCGCTGCGGGAGCACCGGGAAGACATCCCGCTGTTGACCGAGCATTTCACAAAGGTCTATGCCCCGGGCAAGCATGTAGAGGTCCAGGAAGAGGTGCTCGAGGCATTCAAGGCTTACGACTGGCCCGGGAACGTGCGCGAGCTGCAGAACGTGATCGAGCGGATGCTGATCTTTCAGACCGGAGACACCCTGGGCCCGGAGTCCCTCCCCCAGGAAGTCGTTCAGAGCCGACTCACCATCAACGTCCAGGGGGAGGGCTGCATTCAGCTGCCCCCCGAGGGGGCTTCCCTGGAGGCCCTGGAGAGAGAGATCGTGGTCAAGGCCCTGGAGATGAACGGCTGGAACCAGGCGCGTGCGGCAAAATTCCTCCAGGTGCCCAGGCACATTCTTCTATATCGAATGGAGAAATACAGCATCCAACCGCCGGGCAAGGGCTCCGGACAGGGAACGGCATGATCAGGCCTTCTTCACGGACCGGGAATACTCTCTGCGAAAGGCCCAGCTCTTCCAGACCATGTAGACGGCCGGAATGATGAGAAGGGTGAGAATCGTGGAGGTGATGAGCCCTCCCACCATGGGGGCCGCGATCCGCTGCATGACCGAGGACCCGCTTTCGAAGGCGTTCCCGATCATGATGGGCAGCAGCCCGATGAGGGTGGTGGCCACGGTCATCAACTTGGGTCGAACCCGCATCACGGCCCCTTCGATGATCGCATCATAGATGTCCCGGATGGAATTCAGCCTCCCCTCTCTCTCGTGCCTTTCCAGGGCCTCATCCAGGTAGACGAGCATCACGATACCCGTTTCCACGGCCAGCCCTGCCAGCGCAATATACCCGACGGCCACGGCAATGCTCATGTTGTACCCGAGGAAGTACATGAGCCACACACCACCCACGACCGCGAACGGGATGGTAAGGAGCACGATGAGCGTCTCCGCCACGTTCCCGAAGTGGACGTAGAGAAGGACGAAAATGATGGCCAGGGTAAGCGGCACGACGACCTTGAGTCGCTGCTGGGCCCGCTCCATGTACTCGAACCGGCCGCTCCACTTGAGGGTGTAGCCGGAAGGCATGCTCACCTGCTCGGCCACCTCCCTGCGGGCCTTCTTCACGTACGTCCCGAGATCGACGCCCCTGATGTTGACCTGAATCCAGGCGTTCAGACGACCGTTCTCGCTCTTGATCGCGGGCGGCCCTTGAAGGAGCTTGAGAGACGCCACCTGCTGCAGGGGGATGTGCTCGCCTCCGGGCGTGGGCACGAGCACGTTGCCCAGGGCCTCGGGATCGTCCCTGAAGGCGCGGCCGTAACGAAGGTTCACGGGGTACCGTTCCAGGCCTTCCACGGTCTCCGAGATGTTCACGCCTCCGATGGCGGACATGATCACCTCCTGCACGTCCTGGACGCTCAACCCGTACCGGCCCGCTTCGTCGCGCTTGATACCGATGTCCAGGTAGTAACCTCCAAAGGACTTGTCCGGGTACGCGGAAACCGTTCCGGGCACGTTCCGAAGCACGCCGGCCACCTCGGAGGCCACATCCTGGAGTACCTGCAGGTCCGGGCCCGCGATCTTGATCCCCACGGCTGAACGGATTCCTGTGGAGAGCATGTCGAGGCGGATCTTGATCGGGCCTTCCATGGCTGCGTTGGTGAGGCCCGGGAACCGGATCGCGTCATTGATCGCCTGGTCCAGCTCTTCCGGGCTTCTGGCAGGCTTCCGTTCCGGCCACACGCGGCCAAGTTGTTGTTTCAGCCATTCCGGCAGGGGCCACTCCGAGTACCACCTGTCCCGACGTTCCTGAGGCCACTGGTCGGGGGGCCTCAGCATGATGGTCGTTTCGATCATGCTCAAGGGGGCCGGGTCGGTGGCTGTCTCGGCGCGACCGATCTTTCCGAAAACATGATGAACTTCCGGGAACCCGGCAATGATCTTGTCCGTCTGCTGGAGCACTTCACGGCTCTTTGTAATCGAGATTCCCGGGTCCGTGGTGGGCATCCAGAGGAAGTCCCCCTCGTAGAGAGGCGGCATGAACTCGCTGCCCAGTCTCTGGAAAGGGAGCCAGGTGATCGCCGTGGTCACCACCGCGACCAGGATGACGGTCTTGGGGAACCGGAGAACGAATTCGATAAAGGGGTGATAGGCCCAGATGAAGAAGCGGCTCAGTGGGTTCTTCTGTTCCGTGGGGATCCTGCCCCGGACGAAGAAGGTCATCAGCACCGGAATGATCGTGATGGCCAGGATGGCGGACGCGGCCATGGCGAAGGTCTTGGTAAAGGCCAGGGGGCGGAAGAGCCTGCCTTCCTGGGCCTGCAGAGTGAACACGGGAAGAAACGAAAGCGTAATGATCAGGAGAGAGAAGAACAGCGCCGGGCCGACCTCCTTGGCCGCCTCCATCATGATCTCGTTGTGGCTCCTGGAAGGCCCCTCCCCTTTCCGGGCCCGTTCGAGGTGCTTGTGCGCGTTCTCGACCATCACCACCGAGGCATCCACCATGACCCCCACGGCGATGGCGATGCCCCCGAGGCTCATGATGTTCGCGTTGATGTCGAGCAGGTACATGACAATGAAGGAGGCCAGGATGCCCGTCGGCAGGGTGAAGATGGAGACGAAAGCGCTCCGGAAGTGGAGCAGGAAGACGATGCAGACGAGAGCCACCACGATCATCTCTTCCGTGAGCTTCCGCGTCAGGGTATCGATCGCGTTCTGGATGAGCGTGGAACGGTCGTAGACAGGCACGATCTCGACGCCTTCCGGCAGTCCGGACCGGATCGCTTCCAGTTTCTCCTTCACACGGTCGATGGTGGCCAGGGCGTTTTCTCCCAGGCGCATGACAACGATCCCGCCGGCGACTTCCCCTTCGCCGTTGAGATCCGCCAGGCCCCGCCTGAGCTCGGGGCCGAGGCTCACGTCCGCCACGTCACGAAGCAGAATCGGCGTGCCGCTGGAGCTCACGCCGAGAGGGACCTTGTCCAGGTCCTCTTTCGACTTGATGTAGCCCAGTCCGCGAACCATGTATTCCACTTCGCTCATCTCGATCAATCGGCCGCCCACATCCATGTTGCTGCGCTGGATGGCCCGCTTGATCCTGCTCAGAGGGAGATCGTAGGCCTGCAGCTTCACCGGGTCTACGGTCACCTGGTACTGCTTTACGTAACCGCCCACGCTCGCCACCTCGGCAACACCTTCGACACTGATCAACTCGTAGCGAAGAAACCAGTCCTGCAGGGAGCGAAGCTCCTGCAGGGTGTGCTTGTTCGACACGAGCGCGTACTCGTAGACCCAGCCGACGCCCGTCGCATCGGGCCCCAGTTGTGTCCGGGCTTCCCTCGGCAAGCGGGCCTGAACGGCGGACAGGTATTCGAGCACCCGACTCCGCGCCCAGTAGAGATCGGTACCGTCCTCGAAGATGATGTAGACCAGCGAGAACCCGAAGAAGGAGTATCCCCGGACGGCCTTCGCGTGTGGGGCCGCGAGCATGGTCGTTGTCAGCGGATACGTGACCTGATCCTCTACCACCTGGGGGGCCTGGCCCGGATATTCGGTGTAGATGATCACCTGTACGTCGGACAGGTCGGGGATGGCGTCGAGCGGGATGTTCCTCATGGAGTACACGCCTGCGGCAAGGACGACCCCGATGACGAGGATCACGAAGAACCTGTTACGGATCGAGTATTCGATGACCTTTTCGATCATGATTTCTGATCCTCCGGCGCCGCCGTCAACTTCCGTATGAACTCCTGGAGCCTGCTTTCCGAGTCGAGCAGAAACTGCGCACTGACAACGACCTGCTCCCCTTCACGAAGCCCCTTCCTGATCTCGTACACGCCCCCCTCTCCCTTTATCCCCAACTCCACCTCTCTCGGCAGGAACCGACCCTCCCCGAGGGCGACAAAGACCACGTTTCGCTCCCCCGTCCTTATGACCGCATCCTCCGGAATCATCAGCGCCCGGGGCGAGGCCACCGGTCTGATCCTTATGTCGGCGTACATCCCGGGCTCCAGTCGCCCCTTCGGGTTCTTCACCTCCACACAGGCCTTCATGGTGCGTGTCTTCTCTTCGAGGAAGGGGTACATGAACAACACCTTTCCGGTGAAATGCTCTCCAGGAAAATACGGGAATGTGATCTCCGTTTCGAGACCCGGACGGACCCATTTCAGCTGAGACTCGTAGACATCGGCATGGACCCACACGGTGGAGAGATCCGCAATCTTGTACAGATTCATTCCCGCCTTTGCGTACATGCCTTCCAGGGCCGCGTCCATCTTCTCGACCAGCCGGCCCTTCACCGGGGACACCACGGTCAGTGTCTTCGCCACCTCACCGGTTCTTTCCAGTCTCCTGATCTGGTCTTCCGTGACGTCCCAGTAGGAGAGCCTTTTCCGCGTGGCGGCCATCAGGGCTTCCGCTTGCCTCACGGCCTCCCGAGATCCCGCCTCTTTCATCTTTTCCAGGTACTTCATTGAGGTGAGGTATTCTTCCTGGGTGGAGACCAGCTCGGGGCTGTAGACCTCGAAGAGCCTCTGCCCCTTTCTAACCGCCTCGCCGATGTAGTTCAGGTAGACCTTTTCGATCCATCCATCGAATTTGGTGTTCACCCAGAAGATGTTCTTCTCGTTGTAGTCCAGGATCCCGACCGTGCGGACCACGTTCCTCAACTCCCCCATCCGCACCGGTTCCGTGCGCACACCGATCTGCTGGACGATGGCCGGGTCGATCTTCACGGCGCCTTCCGACCCCGCGTCCTCCCCGGTTGCGAGCGGGACCAGTTTCATGTTGCAGATGGGGCAGATTCCCGGTTCCTTCTCGACCACTTGCGGGTCCATGGGACAGGTCCAGAATTGGGTCTGTTCCGTGGTGGGAGGCCCTTCCTGTCTTGCTTCCTCTTCCGATCCCATCGGCACCAGTTTCATCCCACAAATGGGACAGTCCCCCGGTTCCTTCTCGACCACCTGGGGGTCCATGGGACAGGTCCAGAGCCGGGTCTTCTTTGCGGCAGCCACCTCTTCCTCGTGCACGTGCTCCTTTGGCCCCATGGGCAGGAACGAGACCCCAAAGGGATTCCAGAAAAGGAAGGCGGCAAGGAGAAACCCAAGCACGAAGAAGATGAATGTAGAGAAGGCTCTCATCCTCCTGGTGGCAGGAGGAAGAGAAAATGGGTCCATGTCTCTTCTTTCTTCCTTCGTCAGAGTCATGGTGAGGTCCCCTCTGTCCCTGCGCCGTATCCCCTCTCCGGGAAGGGGGTCCCGAGTGCCCTCTCCATACCCGCCTGGGCAATCAGGTAGTCGGACTTTATCTTCGCGTAACCGTAACGGACATTCAGAAAGAACCGCTCGCTGTCCAGCAGTTCCAGGAAGGTCAGTTTCCCTGTTTCATACGCGGCCTCGGAAGACTCGAGGGACTGTTCGGCCTGAGGAATCAAGGCGTGGCGGTAGAGATTCAATTGCTCCCGCAGACTTTCGAGGGTGATGTAGGCATCCTGGAGTTCAAAGAGAACACCATCCTCTTGCCTGGCGTATGCGGCCCTCGCACGAACCTCCTCGAGTCGGGCCGCATCCACGCCTGCACGCAATCTGTTGTGCCAGATGGGCAGATTGATGCTGGCGACAATTCCGATTGCGTCCTTGCCGTTATCCTCCGGCGGGCGCTGGAGTCCGGCCGGGTCCTTCCGGTCGCCCACCACGACGTAATTCAACCCGAGCTTCAAGTCGGGCCAGTACTGCTTCTTCGCCAGCCGCACCCCTTCACTGCTGGAGCGCACAGCGTGGAGACGGGCCTGGAGCTCTTCCCGGTTCTTGTGGACCTTGCCGTACAGATCCTCGAGTCGGACGGTGACAACCGGAAGGGGCTGGTCCCCGACTTCCGGCTCGACCGCACCCAGTGGGCTGCCGACCCGCCTGGCCAGCGCCCTTCGCGCAACGTCCCGCCGGCGCAGGAGGACGATCTTCCTCTCACCCAGCCGGGTGGTCTCGCTCTGGACCTTCACCACGTTCTGCTGGATGCCCTTTCCGGTTCCGTACCGCGCCAGGGCTATGTCTTCGTACTTGCGGAGTGTGGCAATCTCCTCGTCCGTAATCTTCAGGGCCTCGGACAAATAGACGAGATCATAGAAGGCCTTCTTCACCTTCAGGACGGTCTCCCGCTGAAGGCTTCGCCATGTCCACGCCTTTTCCAGAGCCCCCTCCAGTGCGGATTGCCCGGCGGCCGAGAGTTTGCCGAACCACGGCAGCCTCTGCGTGAAGATCAGGACGGCCTCCTGGGGTCCCACACGTGTCTCCACGCTTTCCACAAACGCCGTAGCTGTGAGATTGGGGTCGGGCAATGCGGAAACCACGCGCACCGTCTGGAGTGACGCCTTCCACGCTGCTTCAGCCTCTTTCAGTTCCGGATTGTCTCTGAGGGCTGCCTTCACAAGTTCCCTGAGGGCCTGAGAGTCCAGGGAGAAGAACCCCTCCGGTTCTTCCGCCATCCGATCGAAAAGGCCGGGTATCTGCTTGTAGCTCCTCCACGATTTCTCGATACGAAGAGGAGCCCATTCGAGATCGACACGAACCGGGTCATTCCTGTCTTTGCGAGTACCCATGTTCCATGGCTGCCTGTTCTCCGGGCTCTTCTCATCAGACAAGGGAGACGCATTTGCCTCATCGTTCTCTCGTAATAGGAGAGACGACACGATCGCGAGGATGAACCATACCAGCAAACATTGTCTTCGCTTCCATTGAGCCCCGTTTGTCATTCTCTGGAATCCCCCGTCTCTGCCTGAGGCACACTTCCCGGAACAATCCCTTTGGACTCCATGTCTTCAAGGTACTTGCCAGGGTTCTCCATGAAGGTCTTCCTGCACCCCGGGCAGCAGAAGTACACTCGCTTGCCCTCGTAGTCTACGTACGCAGATCTGTCTATCTGGCCTCCCATGATGGGGCAGAGCTTCTGTGGCTGTCCTTCTTGTTTCGCGAGGACGTCTTCTCCGTACACGGCGAGAAGGATCGCGAGCAATAGGATTCCTGTAAGATAGAACCTTGCGGGTCTCTGTGTCTTCATGTCTCTATCCCTTTCTGCATTTGTTTCGTCAGATTCCCGTGACATGCACCCGGGAACCGGCATATGGTCACCCGTGAACGCATCTTGTCCGGGGCAGAGGAGCATTTGATGTGCCAAAGCCCCTGCTTTTCAACAGATCTTGTAACATATTGATGTAGAACACTAATTGTTCCGATGGAAACAGCCTGCCGAAGGGATGGATGGATACGGCGAGGATAAGTGAAGACTATTCTACAGCCTGAATGCAGACTATTCCACAGTTTTTCGTGACATCATTCCGGGCCTTGAAGAAGCATCTACCAAAGAAGCATCTACTATTAGATATGGGCGGAAGCGAGAACCCCTGTCTTCCAGGACCAGGTGATCACCATGGGCAACCGAGGGAAAGAGAGTGAACTGCATCCGGCTCACCCGAGACTGCGGGCGGGCCTGACAGTCCTGTCGATTCTCCTGATCAGCCTGGCCCACTACTCCACCGACACGCAGCTTCACCTGTACCACGATGTGTACCGCAGGCTCTATTACCTGCCCATCTTCATGGGGGCCTTGTGGTTCGGCCTGAAGGGCGGGCTCGGAGCCTCCCTCCTGTGCAGTGTCCTTTACGCGCCCCACGTCCTGTTTCAGTGGAAGGATCTTCCGAGCCTCGAGCTGGAAAAATACCTGGAAATCCTGCTCTTCAACATCGTCGGCGCCGTTACGGGCCTCCTGGCGGAGTGGCTGAATCGCCAGAGGAACCTCTATCGGAAGACCTCCGAAGAGCTGGAAAAGGCATATGAAGAGCTCGAAGACCGCTCCTCGCGGCTCTCCCTGGCGGAAAAGCAACTCCGCAGCGCGGAAAAGGTGTCCGCCCTGGGGGAGATGAGTGCCACGGTTGCCCATGAATTCATGAATCCCCTGGGCTCCATCAAGGGGGCCGTGGAAATCCTGAAGGATGAAGTCGACGAGAAACATGAAAAACGCACCTTCCTGGAAATCCTGATCAAGGAGATCGACCGTCTCGACCGAACCATTCGGAGCGTGCTTCGATTCAGGAGCGAGGAGAGGCTTTCCAGGAAGACCTGCCACCCCAATGAGCTGGTTGAAACCATCCTCATCCTCACAGAATCGGAGGCAAAGCAAAGGGGAATTCAGGTTTCGAAAGAACTCTCCGCAGATGCAGGAAGCATGTATCTGGATTCCGACAAGATCCAGCAGGTCCTCCTCAACGTGATCATCAATGCCATCCAGGCTATGCCCGAAGGTGGGCAACTCACTGTACGTTCGGAGTGGCGGGAGCGCCCACCGGACGGGATGGAGGTCGAGGGCGGGGAGAAACGGGAAGGCGTTCTCCTTGTCACCGAAGACACGGGAGTCGGAATTCCCGAGGATGCCGTGGAGAAGATCTTCGAGTCCTTCTACACCACAAAGGAACAAGGTACCGGCCTGGGCTTGACGATCGTCCGAAAGATCGTCCGGGCACACGGAGGAGAGTTGACCGTGGAGAGCGAGCCCGGATCAGGAACGCGTGTCGGCATCTGGCTGCCGAGCAGCGGGAGGAGAGAAAGATGAATGAAAGACAGGCAATCCGGATTGTGGAGGTCGGGGCCCGGGACGGGCTGCAGAACGAAACCGCCCCCGTGCCCACAGAGGCGAAGATCGCTTTCGTGGACGCCCTCTCCGGTACGGGCGTGGATGAGATCGAGGTCAGCGCGTTCGTTTCACCGCGCTGGGTACCGCAGCTCGGCGATGCGGAGGAGGTCTTCCGTCGCATCTCCCGAAGGCAGGACGTGGCCTATTCCGCGCTCGTTCCGAACGAAAGGGGGCTCGGAAGGGCCCTCGAGGCGAAGGTCGACAAGGTCTCCGTGTTCACGGCCGCGAGCGAGACGTTCAACCGGAAGAACATCAACACCTCCATCGAGGGTTCGATCCACCGGTTCGTGCCGGTCCTGGAGAGTGCCCGGAGCGCGGGGCTCCCGGTGCGAGGGTACGTCTCCACTGCATTCTGGTGCGCCTTTGAAGGCAGGATCGCGCCGGAGGCTACGGTGGAGGTCGTTCAGAGGCTCGTGGACCTCGGCGTGGATGAAGTCTCGATCTCGGACACGATCGGAAAGGCTTCCCCGGATGAGGTCACGAGGCTTCTCGATCTCCTGCTGCCCAGGCTGTCACCCGACCGGATCGCCATGCACTTCCACGACACCTACGGGCGGGGCGTGGAGAACGTGCTGGCTTCCTGGTCCGGCGGGATTCGCATCTTCGATGCGAGTGTGGGAGGCCTTGGGGGCTGTCCCTACGCGCCGGGTGCCACGGGGAATGTCGCTACCGAAGCGGTCGTGGAAGCCCTCATCGGGAAGGGTGCGACTGTAGGCGTCGATCTCCAGGGCCTGAATCAGGCCCGGCGGTTGCTCGATCCGTTCCTGCTGGACGACCGCCGGACCCTGCCGAAGGATGGTTCTCCCGCATGTGCGGCTTGCGAGCACTCCGGTGGAGAGGTCTGCTGCGGTCAAAGGGAGGCATCCGTATGATTCGTTCGGAGAAAAGCATAAGGGTCGACCGTCCGATCCATGAGGAAGGGGTCGAGAGGACCCTTGCGCTGGATCTGATCCGTCCGTTCCTGCCGACGAATCTACTGGCGCCCAGACTCAGGGCGTCGCAGCCGGCCAGGATCGCAAACGTCTCTTCCGGCGGTATGCACACGCAGAGGATCCGCGTGGATGACCTGCGCTTCGGACGCCGGAAGAGGGTGCCGGCACGATCGTCTGGCCGGCCGCCTCCTCCACGGGGCAGTTCTGGCTGGACCGCCAGCCCCGCGCCACCCGTGTTTTTCCCGGCACCGATGCGTCGGAGCAGGAAACAGAACGGCTTCGGGACGAACTGGCGAAACTCTCCGACGGGAAAGGGGAGGCCCGGCCCTGGTCAGGCCTCGCCGCCACCCGGTCCGGAAATCGTCTTTCCCCTCTCGAAGGACTGAAGGGCAAGGAACTGCTCGCCGTATTTTTGGATGTGCTCCTCCTGGGTTTCGAACTGATCCAGGTGGCGCTCTTCATCGATGACCAGATCCTCGAAAATCCTCTTCGTGGCCGAATCGGCGTTCTCCATGCATTCCCGGGCGAAGCGGTTGTAATCGCGGACGCTCATCTGCTCCATTTCCTTCGCCTTGTCGAGCATTTCGGTCAAGTTGTGGATCTTGGCCACCTCTCGGGAGGCCTTCATCTCGACCTCGCCCTTCAGGAACAGAACCCGCTCTGCCAATCGCTCCGTGTGGAGCATCTCCTCGATGGCGGTCTTCTTGAACAGGGCCGCCAAAGGATCGTACCCCTGGTCGTCGCAGTGAAAGTGAAAGTACATGTACTGGTGGATCGCCCACATTTCATCTGCGATCGCCTGGTTCAACAGCTTCACACTTTCTTCGTACATGTCAGAGGACCTCCTTTCCTCCACCGAAATACTTCATGAACTGCACCCTTTCGTAAACGGCCGGGTTGCCGCTCTTCTCCTGACTCATCTTTCCCCGGAAGTCGTCGAGCTTCCCGTACCCGTGCCGGTTCATCCACTCCTCGAGCTCTCCCAGCATCTTTCCCAAATGGTCCTTACCGTTCCTGTAGAGGGCGGAGGCCACCTGAACGGCCTTTGCTCCTGCCAGCAGCTGTTTGATCAGGGCCCGTCCATCGTGAACACCCGTCGAGGCAGCCAGGTCGCAGTCGACCTTCTGCGACATGAGCGCGATCCACCGGAGCGAAACGGGGAGCTCCCCCGGCGTGCTGAGCACGTTGGTCGGCACCACCTCCAGCTTCTCGATGTCGAAATCAGGGCTGTAGAACCGGTTGAACAACACGAGGGCAGAGACCCCCTGGCTGGAGAGCTTCTGGATCATGGACCCCAGGCAGGAGAAGTAGTAACTGATCTTGAGCGCCACCGGAATGGAGACCTCTTTCTTGACCTTCTCGACAATCTCAAAATAAGCCCGCTCCGTTTCCTCTGCACTGCGGGAGAGGTCTGTAGGAAGGAAGAACATGTTCAGCTCGAGGGCATCCGCACCCGCCGCCTGCAGATTCTTCGCGTAGTAGGTCCACTCGTGGGAATAGGTGCAGTTGATGCTCGCAATGACCGGAATGGACACGGCCTGCTTCGACTCCTTGATGAGTGCCGTGCACTTGTCCAGATTCTCTCCCTTGATCTCATAGTCGTAGTAATCGAACTGATCCATGTTCAGGCCCCGCGAGGCGGCCTCCTTCAGGACGTCGTCCATTTCGTGCACGATCTCTTCCTCGAAGACAGACTTCAGCACCACGGCTCCCGCACCGCCCTGCTCGAGTTCCTTCACGCCCTTCACTGAACCGCTCAAGCCGGAGCTGCCTGCGATGATCGGGTTCTTGAGGCTCAAACCCATGTAATTTGTCGAAAGGTCAACCATTTTCGGATCTCCTCTTCATCTGCTGTCTCGATATTCCGCGCTCCTCTTCATTGAAATGGATGAAGAAGAGCCCGGTTTGGATGCGAAAAACATGGGAAATCGACCCGGGTCGTGACTCGACAGGGACGAAATCCCTTTCCTTTTCGTCCCATTTCAGATATGTAGAAATGGGTTGCACCCATGCCGCCTCCGTAAACCGTCGAATGCACAGGACATGGCATGATCGAAAACCTTGACCCGGTTCTGCTGGCACGTATCCAGTTTGCGTTCACGATTTCCTTTCACATTGTCTTCCCCGTCTTCACCATTGGGCTGGCCAGCTGGCTGGCCGTGCTCGAGTGGCGCTGGCTCGCGACAGGCAACCCCGTGTATGCAGAAGTCTACCGCATGTGGGTGAAGATCTTCGCCGTCACCTTCGGCATGGGCGTGGTCTCCGGCGTGGTCATGTCTTTTCAGTTCGGCACCAACTGGTCGGTCTTTTCAGACCGGGTCGGGAACGTCCTGGGGCCCTTGTTGGGCTACGAGGTGCTCACCGCCTTCTTCCTGGAGGCTTCCTTCCTCGGCGTCATGCTCTTTGGCTGGAATCGCGTCGGTCCCAGGATGCACTTTGCCGCAACCCTGATCGTGGCAGGGGGAACCCTGGTCTCCGCGTTCTGGATCCTTTCGGCCGACAGCTGGATGCAGACCCCCGCCGGATTCCGCGTGGCGGAAGACGGGCTGTTCTATCCGACCGACTGGCTGCAAGTCATCTTCAACCCTTCCTTTGCTCACCGGTTCATCCACATGGTCACGGCCGCCTACCTGACCACGGCCTTTGTGGTGGGCGGAATCGGCGCATTTTATCTGTGGCGCGGACTCCACGTGAAGCATGCCCGCGTGATGTTCGGGATGGCCATGATCATGGCCGTCTCCGTAGCCCCCCTGCAGCTCCTGTTCGGGGACCGGCACGGCCTGAACACCCTGGAGCACCAACCCGCCAAGGTGTCCGCCATGGAAGGCCTCTGGGAAACACAGGAAGGGGCACCCCTGCTGCTCTTCGGATGGCCGGATCAGGAAGGGGAGACGACCCGGTTTGCCCTGGAGGTCCCGAAGCTCTCGAGCCTGATCCTGACCCATGACCTGAACGGCGAGGTGAAGGGCTTGAAGGAGTGGCCCGGAGATGAACGTCCGCCGGTGGCATGGGTGTTCTGGTCCTTTCGGGTCATGGTGGGCATCGGGATGTTGATGATCCTGACCGGGCTGGCGGCGATCGTCCTCTATCTCCGGAAGCGATTGTTCGATACGAGGTGGTTTCAGTATCTGTGCATGGCCATGACGCCCACCGGCTTCGTGGCCGTCCTGGCGGGATGGTTTGTCACCGAAATCGGACGGCAGCCGTATATTGTCTATCAGGTCATGCGAACGGAAGAAGCCATCTCTCCGGTGATGGGCACGTCCATCGCCCTGTCTCTGGCCGCCTTCATCCTCACCTACGGGTTCGTGTTCGGAGCAGGAAGCTACTACATCCTGCGGTTGATCGGCAAAGGCCCGGACACGGAGGAAGCGCCCTACGGTGCCCACGGCGTCAAGGCGCCGCCTCTGGTCACCCGTCTGGTGTCAAAGGAAGGAGACCAGGATGTTTAGCTTCGAGGGCTTTCTGGATCTTCCCCTCATCTGGTACGGCCTGATCGGAACCGCTCTGTTCCTGTACGTTCTGCTCGATGGGTTCGATCTCGGCCTGGGCATTCTCTTTCCCTTTGCCCCCTCGGACCAATGCCGGGATCGCATGATGAACTCCATCGCGCCCTTCTGGGACGGGAATGAAACCTGGCTCGTGCTGGGTGGTGGGGGGCTCTTTGCCGCCTTTCCCCTCGCGTACGCGATCCTGATGCCGGCCTTCTACATCCCGGTGATCCTCATGTTGCTCGGTCTGATCTTCCGTGGCGTGGCCTTCGAGTTCCGTTTCAAGGCAACCGGAAGATCCCGCCGAATCTGGGACTTGTCCTTCCACTTCGGCTCCCTTGCCGCATCCCTCATGCAAGGCATGATGCTCGGGGCCTTTGTGCGGGGGGTGGAGGTGGAGGGGCGAGGCTTTGCGGGGGGGGCCTTCGACTGGCTGAACGCTTACAGCGTCATGACGGGAGTGGCCGTGGTCTTCGGTTACGCGCTGTTGGGATCGACCTGGCTCGTGATGAAGACCGATGGGATCACCCAGGACTGGGCGCGGAAGTGCGCCTCCTACGTGCTCGGCTATGTGGGCCTCTTCCTGGGAATCGTCAGCATCAGCATGCCGGTGATGAACGCGGACGTGCGGTCCCTGTGGTTCAGCCTGCCCAACCTCTTCTACCTCCTGCCCGTACCGCTGTTGACCGCCTCCCTGTTCGTCATGATCTGGCGGGACTTGAACCTGGGCAGAGAGTATCGTCCCTTCCTCATGAGCGTCGGCGTGTTTCTGATGGGCTACATCGGCCTTGGGATCAGCCTCTGGCCCTGGCTGATTCCGTTTGAAATCACCTTCCGTCAGGCAGCCGCCGCATCCACATCGCAATCGCTGCTGCTCGTAGGCACGGCCTTCATGCTGCCGCTGGTGCTCACCTACACGGCCTTCTGCTACTACCTGTTCAGGGGAAAGGCATCCCATGAGAGCGCCTACTGAGAGGCAAAGACAGTGGCTCTGGTTTACCGCTCTGTGGTGCTGCGGGCTCACCGCCACCTTCCTGCTGGCGCAGCTTGCCCGATGGGTAATGTCGATCGGCTAGAGATCTGTCTCAGAAGAACAGGTCGAGGTAGTCGGTTACGGCCATCATCGCCTTGAATCGTTCCTTCTGCTCCCTGAGGGTCTTCCGGGTCATCTCGGTTGCTTCCCGACGCAACCGATCGAGGAATGCCTCCTCGCACACCTCGACAAAGTCCGGGTCTTCGATCAGGATCAGGTTCTCGCTCTCGATGAAGCAGCTTCTCATGGACAGGTTGAAGGAACCGACCGCAGCCCATTTGCCGTCGATGTAGAACTCTTTGGCATGAAGGTACGGTTGGGGTGCCTTCTCATCCTCGTAGCCTCTCATCTCATAGATCCTCACCCCCGCGCCGAGGAGAGGTCCGCAGTACCGCAACGTGATCGAATGCCCGGCCGAAAAGCCGACCTCCTGCCCGGTGAGGGAGGAATTGGTCAGGATCCGCACCTCCACGCCTCTTCGGGCCGCTTCGGTCAGGGCCTCCAGCAGGAGACTCTCGGGCAGAACGAGGTACTGCGAGCTGATGAGAATTTGCTTCCGTGCCAACTGGATCGCCGTAACGACCGTCTCCATCACATGATACTCTCCCAGCCAGGGTCGGGATTGAACGAACCGGGCCTGCCGGTTCCCGTGGCTGCGCTGACGCCCGAAGACCCTGGACGGCGAGGCCTTTTCTCCCAGATTCCGGGCAAAGAAATCCCAGTTCCGGAGAAACCCTTCCTGGATGTCCCGCACGACCGGGCCTTCGATCCGTGCATCCAGGTCGACCCAGTTCGCGAAATACCGGTCTTCCAGATTGCGCCCCCCCACGATGGCCCGGGTTCCGTCCACGACGAGCATCTTCTCGTGCACCGCGTAGGTCAGCCCGGGAAGCGAGGGAAGGTCCGTGTATCTTCTGACACCGACTCGCATCTTCGCCGAAAGCCCCGTTTCGCTCTGGGACAGCCGTGCGTGATCGCGCTCCAGTTGATCGAGCCACTTCCGGGACCGCATGCCGCGCGGGGGGCTCTTCCGATCCACACCCAGGATGGCGTCCTCTCCGACCAGGATCGCGTTCACCCCTGCATCTCTGCTTGCCAATCGTTCGAAGGTCGACTGGACATCCCGCATGATTTCCCGGAGACCCTGCCTGCCCTCCAGGATCTCGTCCACCCTTTTCGAGAGCCCCTGCAATTCCCTCCCCACCCTGTGGAGCCCTACGCGCACGAGTGTGAAGGGAGAGACCGCGAGCTGGGAATTCATGTTGACCAGGACGTTGACCTCCACGCCCTGCGCCGCTTTCTCCAGCACGGCCTCGAGGAGGTGCCCGCAAAGCCCCTCCATGGCCATCGTGTACACCTGGAGGTTGATCTGCCGCTTCGCGGCCCCTACGAGATCGATCCGCGCCTCCATGGCATCGCTGCCCGAGAAAAGGGGCTCGATACGATTGCCTCGGACAGCGCGGGTCGCGCTCACCTCATCCAGGGCTTTCTGGGAAGAGGGGGAAAGAATGGAGCCCCTGTAAGCCGGACGCTTGTAGTGCACCATCAGGTCTGCGAGATTCCTGCCCGAATTTCCCTCGGAATCAACGGCCGTGACAGGAATAGGGTGCCGGCCCGGGTCGGCCAGCCGCGGCACCTGGAAGGTGCTCGTGTAGAGGCCCTCGTACGTCCCTGCGATCCCCTCGGACTTCGCGAATCTCATCGGCTCATCCGGGTTCCCGCCCAGGGAGGAGAGATCGATCGAGACACTCCTGATCCGCGCCTCTTCCTGCGTCGAGAAGACCAGGGCCTCCAACCGCACACGGCCTTTTCCGTCGTTGGGGACGGCCTCCGGCCGCGCCCGGATGTTCTTGAGAATCACCTCGCCGATCTTTGCCACTTCTTGAAGGCCCTCTCCCGGGAGAAAGGTTCATCCTCGACTATCCGAACTATAGCAGGAGAGGTCCCCTTTTAGAACCTTCCAAAAAGCAGAAGAGGGGCCGGGAACCTTTTTCCAGGTAGGCGGAGAGAGGTTCTTCTTCAGAAGGGCAGATTGTCGGGTAGGAAGTCGGCCACGGGATCGAATCTTACCGCGAGCCCCTGTTCACTGGTCCGGACGATTTCCCCGCCGATCTTGACGGGATGCTGATCGTCGAGAAACGAGACGACCAGGGAGATGTCCGGGCCGGGGGGAACAGGCCGCAGGGACTCGATGAACAGCCCGTCGGCACTTATGTTCCGGACGAATGCCCTGTACGCACAACCCTGCGTGGCGTAGTCGACGAGCAGGAAGCAGGGCATCCTGGGAAACAGCCTCTTCTCCCGACGGATCCGATCGTCGGACGCCATGGGAAGCGAACCTCCCATTTCCTCGCCCATGCGGTTGATTTGATCCTTCAGACGAGTCGTGACACACGCATCGTGCGGCTCGATGATCCAGATCTTCATGGGCGCCTCCTCTGCGGGCCGAGCGTGGAACAAGAAGCCTTCCAGCCATAGCCAGGAAGCTTTGCAAGAACCGTGCGCAACACGGCTCAAAGAAATTTCTTTTTATTTTTCAGTTAGTTGAGGATGAATACGGAACTCTTCAAGGAGAAGAAGATGGGAATTCACCGATGAGGAATAGGAAAAGAAATGCCCACCCCCTCTGCTCTCGGTTGACAATGATGCGTTCTTTTTCACATACTGTCTGTATGAATCAGACGATGCTCCGGAGAAGGATCTCCATCGCCTTGTATTTCCTGGCCTGCGGCCTGATCCTGCTGAGCGGCCAGCTTTCCTGTACCTGCTCGCAAGACGAGTGTTTCACGCAGAAGGAGGCTTTTGCCAACTGCGTCTACCCGAACAACCCGCAGGAAAACACGAACAAGAAATACGTCTTGTTAGGCCCGAGTAGCGCGGCTGGGGGGTGGTGCTATGAGAAGGATGGTGTTCAGAAATGCGGGTTCGTTCAGCGGCTTGAAGAACTGACAGGGGAACAGGTTGCGAATTTCTCTCTTGCCGCACTGACCGTTTCGGATCAGGTGGAGAATGGATACGTTTGGCTGGATGAGTCCCTGGCCAACAACCCGGACGCGGAAAGGGTCTACCTGATCATGGGAGGTGTCGACCTCATACACCATGCCCTCGATCATCCGGAAGAGGCGCCTCGACCGAGCACGGGTTGTCAGATCGACCCAGAGGCAACCCTGTTGACCGACACGGTCGACAACGTGAGGCTCCTCATTCTCCATTACATGGAGAACGGCATCCAGGACATTGTCGTAGGCTCTTTTCCCCCCGTCGAGGAGTTGGCCGACCATTCGTTTTCCTGCAAGCAGGGAGTCGAGAACAAGGGGGCGGATCCGCTCTGGCGAATAAACGAGTGCTTCAACGAAGTCCTGGAAGAGTTTTCTTTCCTCCTGTTTGCCATGGTTCAGGACCTCGGAGGGGCCGCCGCCGGCATTCATTTCGCCGATCACTTTCATGGATTTCCAGCCAATCCCTCCGAATGCTCTCTCTTCTGTGATTGCGGCCATCTGAATTGTACAGGACATGATTTGATGGCAGAGATCTTCTACAGCGCCAGACCTTGAAGCGACCGGTCCCGCCCTTCAGGTACGGATCCCTCTTTTGACGCACAGCGGTTACTCCCTCTATACTCTCCGATATTCGTGCTTCAACAAACAGGGAGCGGTAATGTCTGACATTGAACGTGCGGCGGAAATGATCCTCTCGGCACGGAAGGGCGTGGCCTTCACCGGGGCCGGCATTTCCGCTGCAAGCGGCATATCCACCTATCGGGACGAGGGCGGGCTCTGGGATCGCTATGGCTCCCAGGGGATGCTCAATGTCCTGGCGAAACACCCCGACAAGGCGCACGAGATTCTCGGGGGATTCTTCTCCGCCCTGGAAGCAGCCCGGCCGAATCCGGCCCATCTGGCCCTGGCCCGACTCGAGGAGATGGGTCATGTCACGGCCCTCATCACCCAGAATGTGGACAACCTGCACCGGGAAGCAGGAAGCAAGACCGTGTACGCACTGCACGGCAACCTGTTCAGGCTCCGATGCATGAGTTGCGGGACAAAGCAGAACCTGAGCCGAGAGGCCATGTTCGATATGGCCCGCAAGGCCCTGGAAGAGATCAGGGAGTTCTCGCTGGCCGCATTTGCCCAGGTCTTTCCGAGATGTGAGTGCGGCGGGTTGACTCGGCTGGATTTCGTGAGTTTCGGCGAGTCTGTCCAGGCCCTGCCCGAGGCGACATCCGCGGTCGAGGCCTGCGACATCATGCTGATCGTGGGCACGTCGGGGCTGGTCTACCCTGCAGCCGCCTTGCCCGGGGTGGCCAAGTCCGGCGGGGCCCGACTGCTGGAGATCAACTGGAAGGAATCCGAATTGACCCCTTCCTGCGACATCTCCATCCGGGCCCAGGCGGCCGAGGCCCTGCCCCGGATCATGGAGAGCCTGGATAAACTCGGCGCATCCGGGCAATAGTGTGCATCAAGCATTGGAGCGAAAGGCATCGGTTACCCGAACGCGAAACACCGAAGATAACCTGGAGGTAGGACCCATGGAAGAGCCCCTGGTGTTGGAGGTCTTCTCCGACTACGTCTGACCCTGGTGCTACTTCAGTACCGGGCGTATTGAAAAGCTTAGACAAGAATACGGGATCCAGGTCAAATGGATCGCCTTCCCTCTCCACCCCGAGACTCCGGATGAAGGACAGACCTTGGAGGAGATGTTCGGCGGCCAGCCGGTAGACATCCCGGCAATGCTCGGCCGCTTGAAACAGGCGGGAGATGAACTCGGCCTTCCCCTGACGGAACGAACCCGCGTATACAACAGCCGGCGGGCCACGGAGCTGGGCAAGTGGGCCGAAGCACAGGGCCACGGCGAGGCGTTTCACGATGCGATCTTCCGGGCCTACTTTGCCGAGGGACTCGACATCTCCGACGTGGCGGTCCTCAGGCAGTCTTGCTCCCAACTCGACATGGACCCGGACGAGGCGGAGCGGGTCCTGGTCCAGGGGGAGTACAGGACCTCTGTGGACGACGACTGGGACTACTCGCACAAGGTAGGGGTGACGGCGGTACCGACCTTTCTGGCCGCGGGCCGGTCCGTGGTCGGGGCCCAGCCTTACGAGGTGCTGGAGAGGTTGGTGCAGGTGGCAAGGGAGCAAGGCCCGACAAGGCCTTGAGCCTGTTGTTCGGCAGTCGGCCGTCAGAACGAGTATCCCATTGACGTAACAAATCCATAATCCGTCGTGGCGGCCGTCACGCTGGGGGGTTTGTTGTCGTAGTTCAGGTAGAAGGAGAGATCCACGAAGAAGTCCTTGATGATCTCGCGCCTCAGCCGGGTCTCGAGATCGAGGCGGACCCGGCCTTTCTCCGTCATGCTCGGGTAGGTGGTGAAGTCGAAGGACAGGCCGGTCTTCGGCTTGTGGTAGATGAACAGGCTCCAGTAAAAGCCGAAGAGGCCCTCGGCATTGAACGAATCCCCCCCGTCGCTGTCCGCCCATTCCTGGTTCAGGCTGAAACCCGCCAGGACCGGGAGGACCATCCGGTTGGTCTGAACGAGCAGGCGGCCTCCACCCCCTCCGCCCAGGACACGGAGCTTGATGCCCAGCTCGTCGTTCCGCTGGAGGCCCGTAAAAGCGGAGAGGAACCATCTGTTCTCCAGCAAACGATTGTAGCGAAGATTCAGGCTGGTATTCTCCCTGGAGTCTTGCTCGTTCTGCGTGGTGACGATGGAGTTCAAGGTCAGGTCCACGATGTTCTTGCGTTCCGTGTACTTTGCATCCGCATTGAAGCTGAACCGCAGCACGTCACTCGCCTTGGTGAAGCTCAGCCCGATGCTAAGGGAACCATCGATCCGCTTCCAGAATCTATCCTTGATCGGTCGGATTTTCACGACCTGATCCATGGTCAGGCCCACAGTCCGCTCCGTTCCGACGACCGAGAGCATTCCCGGCTCGGTGGGGGCCCCCAGGCTCCCAAAGAACCTGAGTCCGTCTTCAAGCTCGAACTCGAAGGAGTATTCACTCGTGATCCTTGCCACCTCTTCCCATTTGACCGAGACCGTTTCCATGGTATCGGTCTTGAAGCTCAGCCTGGCGTACTGAAGTCCCTTGATTTCCCCTGTCAGGTGATCTCCATTCCTGAGAATCACCACGTCCGTCTTCTCTCTCGCAGATACGGGGAGGACGGCAGCGAACACCACGAGGCATGCGGCGAGTGCCGCGGGGAAGGCAAGGGTCCGCACCTGTCGGGGACCACTCTTCTTCGCAATCCACCTGTCGCAACGCATGTATATGTCCGCAGCCAGGGTCGCGTGGGGTGATACGTTGAATATCGAGCACGGCAGTCATGTCGACGCCGCAAAGGATTCTATTCACTGGAAGCGAAAAGCTCAAGGGAAGCGACCCGCTGGAAGAAAGGCCGGGCAATTCCCACCACTCAAGTTTTCTGCTTCTCTTACCGAAAAAAATGTAATGGGGCAAGTAAGATACGAGTGCGGACCTGTCCGTATAGGGTTCTCCGTCGGCGAATAAGACATTCTAGAGGAGTCCTGAAAATGGAAGCACAAAGAAACTTCATCGTGATTTTGGCGACCCTTCTGTTGATGGTGTGCTTGGCACCGGCTGCCCTGTCCGATGTCTCCTCCGGGGACATCGTCGACAGCACGAACTGGGAAAAGGTCCAGGGACTCGTGCCCGATTCCGTCCTGGACTGGGTGAAGAAGGGGGATTGGGTGATCGAAGCGCGCGACCTGAACTTCGACCTTGGCGACTATTACGCAGATTTCGCCATGGAGGCGCTCGAGAAGAACAAGGGTAGATACCATGTGGACCCGAACAACGGCATCGTACATGCAGATACGGGCAGGCCTCCGGAATCGATCATCGGGCTCCCCTTTCCGGACGTCGACGTGAACGATCCGAAGGCGGCCGTGAAGATCATGCACAACAACCACTACATGCAGTATATCGTGGGCGACATCCGGGCAAACTATCACCTCGTGTGGGTCGGGCGCTCCGGTTTCGAGCGAGAGGTGGCCTGCCTTTGGAACCAGGCCGCCATGGACGGGTGGCCCGGCGCACGGGTGCGCAGCAATCCTCATCGAATCGAGAAACTGGCCACCCTGCTCGTTCTCGAACCATTCGATATCGCCGGCACGGCCGTGATGCTCTGGCGCTATTTGGAGGCGGAGAAGCCCGACAGCTCATTCGGGTACATTCCGGCCGTCCGGAGGGTAAGAAGGATGAGCTCTGCGAGCCGATCGGACGCCTACGTGGGATCGGATGTCTGTGTGGATGACGCCAACGGGTACGATGGAAAGGTATCGGCGTTCGAATGGAGGTTTCTGGGCAAGCAAGAGGCGATCGTGCCCTGGTACGACGCCGACCCGATCCGCATCCTCCGGACCGAGCAGGATGAATGGGCAACCTCCAGGGACATCAAGGAGATCCGCCACGGCTACAGGGAGAAGGGGTGGCAGGGAGAGGCCTGGGCGGCAACGAACCTGACCTGGGCGAAGCGGCCCGTGTACATCGTGGAAATGAAGCCGAAAGACCGCTACTACAACTACGGCACACATTACATGTGGATCGATGCACAGACCTTCAGCTGCAATTACAAGGTAATCCACGACCGGAGCGGACAGTACTGGAAGACGTACCTGAAGGGCGACATTCCCTGCGAGAGCGCAAACGGAAGCGTCAAGATCCTCACTCTGGGCACCCAGCAGGTCGTGGACGACCGCACGGACCACTGCACGGTCATCGAAGGCATCAGCCACCGGAATTCGTACGTCTATTTCGCCAGCGTGGATCTCAACGACTTCACCCTGGGCGGGTTCCAGAAATACTGCAAGTAAGAGCTTATACCCTGCGGCAACGGAGGGCCGGACAGCATCAAAGGGTTCAGGGATCGGGGGTCAGGCCCCGCGTCCCACCCACCGGGACGTGAAGCGCTCCGGGAGGGGCTGGACAGACTCGGCAACGACGTGCTAGATTTCCCCGTCAGACCCTTTTCTCCTGCTAATTACTTGATCCGGACCGGCCCATGTTGCGATCGAAACGTCATGCTCTTTTCCTGTATACACTCACGGTACTCGCCAGTCTTCTCACGGTCCTGACCTGGACGGCCGCGAGCGCTCAGGACGCATCCCCTCCCGATTCTTCAAAAGAAATCCCCCAAGAAGAAGAGGAGGTAGGGCCTCCCCCGGATGTGATGGCCCCGCCCATGATGAGGCCCGGCCAGGTGCCCCCGGCTTACGATCGCAAGAAATACGACTGGGTTCGGCTCACGTCAGGGGAATGGCTCAAAGGCGACCTCCTCTCGATGCGAAACGACAAGCTGCAATTCGACAGCGACGAAATGGACGAGTTGGAGTTCGACTGGGAAGACATAGCCGAGCTTCGTTCATCCCGGAACTACACCTATGTCCTCAACAATCGGACGACCCTGATCGGGACCGCACTGATTACGGATAAAGAAGTCTTGATTTCCATCAATGGTGAAGACCGGGTCCTCGAGCGTGCCGAACTGATGTCGATCGTCCCGGCCGGGGAACGCGAGAGGGACCGGTGGGACGGAAAGATGAGCCTCGGGTTTGCCTTCCGGCGCGGCAACACGAGTCAGACCGACCTGACCTATCAGTTCTTTGTCCGGCGCAGAGACGCACTCACCAGGGTCAGGCTCGACTTGAACGGAGCCGTCGGGGAGGTAGATGGCGAGCAGACTGTAAACAATCACAGGACGACCTTTAAAGTCGACCTCTTTGTGAGCCCTCGCTTCTACATCACCCCATTATCCCTCATTCTCTACCACGACAAGTTCACGAACATCGATATTCAGTCTACGCCCTCTGCAGGTATCGGTTACCACGCCGTAAAGAGGAAGAAGATGGAAATGGATCTCGAACTGGCCGGTGGTTACCAGTACACAAGGTTCATCTCCGTGGAGCAGGGGGAGGATCAGGAACAGCGCAGTGGGTCCATCCTCCCGACGATTCGTATCGAGACGGATCCCTTGAAAGATGTGGACCTGGATCTCCTGTACCAGGCAGGGATCACCGTGCCGGAACCGGAAAACACCACCATGCACGGCGAAGTGATCCTCTCCATAGAGATTACCAAGATCTTCGACCTGGACGTCTCCTGGATCTGGGATCGCGTACAGAGCCCGCAGCCGAACGAGGACGGAACGATCCCCGAGCAGGATGACGTAAAGCTGACCGTAGGCATCGGCATAGACTTCTAAGAGGCCGGTGAGCTGCTAGGGAGCGGGTTCGACCAGGACGAACTGGAGAATCAACTCATTCGATTCGGTGTCCTCACTGTCCACGGCCATGAATTCGTACGTGTAGGTATCGGCAATACAGTTGGTCTTGACCTGGAGATTCTGCAGCTGGATCGTTCCCTCCTCCTGCACCCCCGCCTGAGCCCTCACATCAATGGCAAGAGTCCCGGGGTCTTCTCCACACCCGTCCAGGTAGCTGAAGAGGACCAGTTCCAGGTCCCCGTCCGGGTCTCGGAAGAACACGGTGCAGTCCATCGTAATCGCGCCTCCCCCCAGTCCCACGCCCGCCGAGGAGGGGTTACACTGCAGGTTGGAAATCACCGGTGGAGAACCGGATGGCTTCGGAGGGCTCGGACACGTTTGGCAATCATCACTGCCGCAGCTCATGCAGCAGAGAAGGGATACGAGAAGAACAACAAGAAGTCTTTTCACGGCTGTCTCCTTCTGTCTGTGGGTGCACATCAGGGTATCTTATAGAAGACAGCCCTTCCTCGTGTCAAACAGGGAGACAGCCGTGACGTTTCGTCTTAGAAAACAAACGGTTGTCAGATGAACTTTCTTGCCATCTCTGCGCCGGTGGCCGCATCGTCTCCGTAGCCGTCCGCGCCGATGTCGTCCGCGTACTTCTGGGTGACCGGGGCGCCACCCACGATCACCTTTACCTGGTCACGGATACCGGCCTCTTTCAGGGCGTCGATCACGACCGGCAGCTCGACCATGGTGGTCGACAGAAGCGCGGACATGCCCAGAATCTGAGGACTCACGTCCTTGATCGCCTCCACGAACTTCTCGGGTGGGACATCGTAACCCAGGTCGGTGACTTCAAGGCCGGCCCCTTCCAGCATCATGCCGAGCATGTTCTTCCCGATGTCGTGCACATCGCCTTTGACGGTTCCGATGACCGCCTTGGCGACCGGCTTCGCGCCCACTTCGATCAATTTCGGCTTGAGGATCGCCAGGGCCTCGTTCATCGCCTTTGCGATGACCAGCATCTCGGGGATGAATATTTCGTTCCGCTTGAACTTACCGCCCGCCACGTCCATGCCCGCGATCAGGCCGTCGGAGAGTATCTTCTGCGGATCGATCCCCGCGGCAATCGCCTCCTCGGTAAGCATCTTCACCCCTGGGATGTCCATCTTCTGGAGAGCCTCTGAGAGTTGTACGAGATCTGCCATTTCTCACTCCTTATTCATTCATTTCGTTCGGGCCTTCTTAGTATTTACCATAGTCCAACATGGTTTCCCACATGGCCTCCAGGTTCTCCGGCGGGACGTCCATCTGGACGTTGTGAACCGGGCAGAAGAGAAAGCCGCCGCCCGGCGCCAGATCGTCGATCCTGCGCTTGACCTCGTCTCTCACCTGGTCCGGGGTCCCCCTGGGAAGGATCTCCTGGGTGTCACACCCTCCCCCCGAGAAGGAAAGTTCCTTGCCGAACTCTTCTTTCAGCTCCCTGGTGTCCATATCGGCCGCTGACACCTGGATCGGGTTGAGGATATCCACCCCGGTTTCGATCAAGTCGGGGATGATGGCCCGTACGCTTCCGCAGCTGTGCAACAGGATCTGAATCTCGGTCTTTGCATTCTTCTTGATCGAGTCGATCAGGTCCTTGTGCACCGGTTTGATGAAATTCCGGTACATGTCAGGCGAGATGAGCGGGCTGTTCTGCATCCCCAGGTCGTCACTGAGCATGCAGATATCGATGTTGTCGCCCACGACCTCCAGTGCCTTTTCCCAGACCCCTATCTGGATCTCCGTGATCTTCTGGTACAGCCTTTCGGTCTCTTTTGGGTTCAGGATGAAGTCCATCAAGGCCGGCTCCATGCCGCGAAGCAGGTGATGCATGTCGAACTGGCCGAGGCCGTAAGCACTCATGAGCACCGCACACCCCGTGTCGCGCAGCCGCTTCGCCTCCTTGGCGATCCCTCGGAAACGGCCTTCGTCGTACGGGTCCGGCCAGGCGTAGTTGTCGAGCGCCTCCTTGGTCAGCTCCCCCTGGAGGGGAAAGTAGTGCGGGTCCGGATCCGTGTAGATAGAGCCCTCGGGCTTGATCCACTTGATCCCCCAGTCGTCAAAGAAGACCATCGTGGTGCCTTCGTAGGTGATCTCGGACACCGGTTCGTCCGGCATCTGGAGGAGAAACCCACGCGTGTCCGACTTGAATTCCTGCAGAATGTTTTCCGGAACCTGCTTGAAACCGGTCGCCTCGTAGAAGAGGTTCGGCAGGGTGTCGTCCGGCTCTTCCTTCAAACCCCGCAGCTTGATCCACGCATCGTAGGCCTCGACCGTGATCGCCGTCTCGAGGGAACAGCCCAACTGATACGGGATCCGGTCCGGTTCCCGGTGATTGATCGCGTCAATCACCCTTTGCCTCGAGGTGTAAGCTTCCTGACTCATGTGCCATCCTCCTTTGCTTTTTGGGGTTGCCCCTACCCGGTCTTCTTCACGCGTTCCAGGGAGTCCAGGGTAAGGCCCAGCATATACAACCTGTCCATCAGCCCCACCAGGGCCGAGTGATCCACGATCTCTCCGGTCAGGACGACTTCCCGGCCCCTCTCCTCGACTTGGAAGCCCTCGAGGGAATTCATCCACTCCGTATCGAGCCTTCCTCGCGCCCGAATCACAAAGAGGCCGCCCGAACGATCCTTTCCTCTACCCATCTTTTCCTGCCCTATGACAAAAAAGCTTTTTAGGTCAAATGGTTCGAAGGAGTCACCGAAACGAAGATCGTGCAGGCCGATGCCCTTCTGTCCAGCTGGTTGGATCCATCATATCCCGGCGGAAGGAACTTCGCATCATCCCGTCGGGGTGATTTTTTTGGGTCGGTTTCGGGGTGATTCTTTGAAGGTCAGAGGCCTTCGAGCTCCCCGGACTTCCGGATTGCTTCGTCCCGATCCGTAACGCCCAGTTTGCCGAAGATGTGCCGGATGTGCGTCTTGATCGTGTTGATCGACACGAAGGTGTTCCCGGCAATCTCCTTGTTGGTCATGCCGGCCGAGATCATCCTCAGGATTTCAACCTCTCGAGGCGTCAGGCTCTCGACTTCGTTTACCTGTACTCGCTCCTTGGCAGTACTGCCTGGCTTCGGCACACTGCAGGCTTTCAGCAGGCTCTTGACGAATCCGCGCAAGGGGCCCTCTCCACGACCCATGAGTTCCTTCAACAGATCGTACAGATAGGGGGCATGGTCGACAAAGAGTCGAACGTAGCCCTCGGGTCGGGCAAATTCCACTGCCTTCTTCAGGACCAACGAGGCTTCTTGATGCTCACCGAGTGCCTGAAGCGCGCAAGCGTACGCAATATCGATCTTGAGCACCGAATCGAAGCGCTGCCTTTTCTCGGACCGGGGGCGGAGTTCGGTCAGGAGCCTGGCAGCCTCCTCGCATCGCTCTTCCGCGAGATGAAATCCTGCCAGGACCAGGCATTCGTCCTCGAACACACGAGAGAAGGGCTCATCGATCCGGAGTTTCCGGGCCGACGCCCAGGCGGCCAGCGCATCGAGATCGGTCCGTAACATCGCGAGCTGGAGCGAACCGATTTCGGTATGTGCCATTCGAAGACGTGATCGAGTACCCCTTGCAAGGGAAATGGCTTCCTCCATCGACTCCCGCGCACGATTCGAATGACCTCGTATCTCCTGAATGAAGGCCTGCATGCACAACCCCTGGAGGAGGGGACCCATGTCGGAGGCGGGCCTCGCGTATTCGATGCACTGTTCGGAAAGCTCCAGGGCCTTGTCCAGATCGTTCCGCCTGTACGAGATCTCGGCCAGCCGACCGTGGAATTCCACGATCCCCGCCTTCATGGGGAGTCCGTCCCGGCGTACGGAGTCCAAGGCCTCCGAAAGAATCCGCTCCGCATTTCGCAGCTGTCCCTGCAGGAGGGCCGCATCCACCTCGAGAGCGAGGGCATGTACCGTAAAATAGGGGCTCCGGGTGGCCTCGAGATCTTTGAGAGCAGATCGTCCCGCTTCGGCGGCCGGCTGGATGTCGCCCTTTTCTATGTTCGCCAGGGCGAGAATCAATCGGACAAACCCGCGTGTCAGGTCTCGCCCCGGCGAAATGAAGGTGAGTGCCTCCTTCGCTGCGGATATGGTCTCGTTCGAAAGGTCCTTGAAAAAAAGCGACCCAATGCGCAAAGCCAGAAGAAGGTCCTCCGCATTCGACCTCTTGCTCTCTCCGTACATCTTCATTTTCCGCGCGGGGCTTTCTTCAAGGTCCCTCAAGAGGGCATCCAGTGGTTCATTCTCTTCCTGGAGGAAGACCACCCATGCCCGGTACAGCATCAACAGATAATGCTCCCGGACGATCTCCTCCGGCATCCTCTCCAGCCACCTACGGGCAGCGGCGAATTCGTACTCGATCAGATACGAGAAGAGATGGTCTTCCAGGAGGCCGGCGGCGAACCCCTGGTCCCCCGATTCAAAGGCGTGCTGGAAGGCCTCTTCCGGATAGCCGTTCCTTGCATACCAGATGGCCGTCTTCCGGTGAAGGTCACCTGCAGCCCCCGGTTCGGAATGATCGAGGCGACGCTGGAGAGATTCGGCAAAGAGATGATGGTATCTGTACCATCTGCCCTTTCTGTCCAGGGGAACGAGGAACAAATCCTTGCGCTGGAGATGATCCATCAGCGCAGACGCGTTCTTCATGCTTGCGACCTCCCGGCACAAATCCGGATTGAGTCGCCTCAGGACGGATGTCCTGACGAGGAACTGTTGGATCTCTTCGGACTGACGCCCGAGCACTTCCTCTGTGAGATAGTCGAGGACGAACCGGTCGGTGCCGCTGAAGCCGGCCGCCGGTTTGTCCTGGTCCTCCGCTTGCAGGAGAGACAGGCCTGCCATCCGCATACCGATGATCCACCCCTCGGTCTTCTCGCACAACCGGTCCACCTCGGTTGACGGCAGGTCGATCCGCATCACCTCCTGGAAGAACCGCTCCGCCTCCTCTTCGGTGAATCGGAGGTCAGTGGCCCGAATTTCGGTCATCTCCCCCTTTGCCCGGAGGCGAGCTACGGGAAACGGGACGTCGTGGCGTGTCGTGATGAAGATGTGCATCTGGGGCGGGATGTTCTGCAGGAGGTCGTGCATTGCCTCGTGGATCGCTTTGGACTGAATCGTGTGGTAATCATCGAGGACCACAAAGACCTTGGCAGGAACCTTTTCGAGATGGTGAATAACCTGAGCCATCACATCCCTGCCCTGGGGCATCTTCTGACCGTGAAGCAGGGGCTTGAAGGCCGCATTCAGAGACTTGTCCTGAGACTGAAGGGCGGTGAGGAAATACCTGAAAAAGAGACTTGGATCATTGTCGTTCTCATCAAGGGAATACCAGGCCGTCCGCACCTTGTGCTGCTCGATCCACTGGCACACCAGGGAGGTCTTGCCGAATCCGGCCGGCGCCGAGATCAGGGTGAATCTTCTGTCGATCCCGTCCTGGAGCCTTTGGACCAGGCGATCGCGAGCGAGGAGCCTCGTTCGAATCGGGGGGATGTTCAGCTTGGTTCGGATCAGCATGAAGGGAATCCATTGGTCTCAGGATGCTAGGGGTTCCCGCTTTCCCGGGATGACGGCAAATGGTTGTCTTTCGACACCCTCTCGAGGGAGACGTGATCCGGCTCTCCGGTAAGCTCGGCCGAGAGGGTGCGCCGCAGGAAGATCTGGCTCCCGCTCGCCATCGTGTGGATATGGTCGTCCACATCGATTTCCACCGAGGTCTCGGTCGTCCCGGATGCGACGGCGAGTTCTCGAACCAGCCGGATCAGCCCTTCCTCCGCCTGGCTCATCGCCTCGTCGAAGTCCAGAAACCGCTTCGCACCGGGCAACCCTTCGATCACAAAGCCCCCTGCCTGGCTCGGTCTGATCTTGACCTGCCGCCTGACCCTCACATGACTTGTGACGGCGCCGATCGCATTGGCCACATCGGCGTGTTCGGGCAGGATCGCTTCTGCGCCCAGGAGCGATGCCGCTTCGCCAAGAAACAGGTGAACCGGGGCCCCGATGCCGATGATCGGCTTGTGCATCCTCATCTGCAGGCTGTAGTCCCGGTTTCCGCCGCCCAGCACATTCCTTGTCAGAACCTGGCAGACCTCGCAATCCTCCATGCGATCCGGGTCGGTTTCCGCATCCAGTTGCCGCTTGAAGACTTCCAGGGCAAGCCTCTTCACCATTTCACTCAGAAGGGACCGGATCATCTCCTCGGGTGTCATCCCCGTGATCTCGCCGAAGATTTCGCACATCCTCATCGAGGTCTTTACGTCCCACAAGGCGGTTTCGTTGCGGCCGTTCAGCAGGTCTGTTGGTGTCAGGCCGCACCGTTGCACCATGAAGTGTTCCTCGAGGCGGGCAATCGGCACGAAGCTCCAATGGGACAGACCGGTCCGCTCTGCAAGTTCTTGCAGGGAGAAGGGCCGCTCCTCGAGCAATCTCACTATGTCCGCTTCCCGTGCGGTCAGTGCCAGGCCGTCCTGATGGCCCTGCCGGACCAGGATCTGCATCTTGTTCGTGGAGCCCCTGTACTCGTCCAGGCGCCGCACCAGAAAATCCAGGGCGTGATCTACTCCGGGCCCCTGTGAGCCCAACCATGCCATGGAGGCGACGCGCTGCGGACCGATTTCGAATCCTCCCTTGCTCCAGGCAATGAAGCTGTCTCCACCGAGTCCCACGGTCCGGATCCGAAGGGCCTTGACGTGCGTCTTCTTTCCACCCACGTAGGACCCGCTCTCGCACACAGTGACTTGCCCCTCCCTGAGCATCGCGGTGTCCGTGGTCGTGCCCCCCATATCTACGACGATGGCATCCTGTCTCCCTGTCAGGTGGCGCGCTCCGGCCACGCTGGCCGCCGGGCCGGACAGGATCGTCTCGACCGGCCTCTCCAGGGCGGTCTCCTTGCTCATGAGGGTTCCGTCCCCCTTCACGACCACGACCGGACACCGGATCCCCCTGCGTCGCAAGACCTGTTCGAGGTCTTCGAGCAACTGGGCCAGGAGGGGAATGATCCTTCCGTTCATCACCGCGGTGCGCGCCCGCGTACGGAAGTCCAGGATGTCGGACAGCTCGTGACCGCAGGTCACGAACAGGCCGGTCTCATCGCGCAGCAGCTCTTTGACCAACAACTCGTGCTCCGGGTTGATGGCCCCTGCAAAACCGGAGACGGCAAAGGCCCTCACTTCAAACCGTTCGACCATCTCCCTCGCGACCCGGCGCACCTCCTCGCTGTCCACGGGCTGGATCTGTTCCCCCGTGATCTCGAGACGGCCGGAGATAAGGGCCTTGGGCTCGTAGGCGATGTCCTCCGGCTTGAACAGACCGTAAGGGGGCATGAAGAGCAAACCGACCTTCTGGCCCTTCCCTTCCACGATCGCGTTCGTCGCCAGGGTCGTGGACAGGGCGGCCAGTTCCACGGACTCGAGCAGGTTCGGGTCCAGGTCTGCCAGGGCCTCGCCGATGCCCACGGTGAAGTCCCACTTCGTGGTGGGCGCCTTCTTCTTGTCGAGCAATTTTCCGGCTGCGAGATCATAGATGACCGCGTCCGTGTACGTGCCGCCCGCGTCGACTCCCAGGCCGATTCTCCCGGGCCGGTCCTTTCGGGTGTCCGGGGAAGGACGCGGGTCGGCCGCGATGACCCTCTTCCTGGGCGCCGGAGCCGCCTGCTTCGGCATCCAGATCGGATGGGACATCAAGGTGCCCGAGACAGGATCGAAGTCTGTTCTATGCTCCGGGGGCACAACCAGGATCTCGTCGGTGGTCCGGTCCGCCTGCAGGAGCTTCTCGAGCAGGGAGAGATCGCCCTGGATTCGCTCGTACTTCCAACCGAACTCGGTGGCGATCGCCTGGGCGTATCGCTCGCAGGCCTCGGCGTCTTCGGCACCCGTATCGATGAAGGCGGCCCTCTGATAGTTGCGCTGCCAGCTGTTGAGAAGATGGAAGAGCTGGTCTGCGACTTCGGGACCGTATTTCTCGGCCAGCTCGTCGTAGCTCACCTTCTCCTCGCCCAGCGGCGCCCAGCGCTTCGTCTGCGTGAGGGGCTCGCTCTTTTCCCGATACCAGCCTTCAGAGATGTAGAAGGTTCCGGGATATCGGGAAAACTGCTCCCGGTAGGCCTTGTCGCTGCCCAGAAAGAGGGCAATGCAATCGTGAACCTTTGGGACCGCCAGGGGAACCCCGCGGGATTCGATCCCGAGCGTTCCGCGTCCGCACAGGCCGTAGCCGACGGCGATCTGGTCGTATTTCCCGGAGGAGGAAGCCTCATCGATCGCCTCCTGGAGCTGTCGGCGAAGATCCGAGGGCCTCTCATGCAGGCCCGCTTCGAGGAACCGACAGTCCACTTCCACGCCCAGCCTCTTGGCAACCTTCCGGACATCGGTGGTCAGCACACCGCACGCAATGACACAGATGTTCTCACCGCTCAACGAATTCTCCTTAGTATTTCCCGTACTCTTGCAACGCCTCGTACATGGCCTGCAGGTTCTCGGGCGGCACGTCCGCCTGGATGTTGTGGACCGCAGCAAAGATGAAGCCCCCTCCCGGGGCCAGATCGTCGAGCCGGCGTTTCACTTCATCCCGGACCCGCTCCGGAGTACCGCGGGGCAGGACCTCCTGTGTGTCGACTCCGCCACCACAGAAACACAGGTCCTTGCCGAACTCCTTCTTCAGTTCAGCCGTGTCCATGCCGGCCGCACTCACCTGAATCGGATTCAGTATGTCCACGCCCACGTCGATGAAGTCCGGGATGAGGGCACGAACGCTCCCGCAACTGTGCAGCAGAAACTTGACCTCTCCCTTGGCCTTCTTCTTGACCATGCTGATCAATTCTTCGTGCAGGGGCTTCACAAACCTTCGGTACATGTCGGGTGACATCATCGGGCTGTTCTGCATGCCCATGTCATCGCTGTGCATAACGATGTCGATGTTGTCTCCCACGACCTCCAAAGCCTTCTCCCAGTATCCCATCTGGACCTCGTGGATCATGCCGAGGAGCCTTTCCATCTCCCTGGGCTTCAGCACGAGATCCATCAGGGACTGCTCCATGCCACAGAGCATATGTATGTAATCCCATTGACCGAGCCCATAAGCGCTCATGATGACTGCGGCTCCTGTCTCGCGGAGCCGTGCTGCCTCCTTGGCAATCCCGGCGAACCGGCCCTCATCCTGTGGATCCGGGCACTTGTAGCGGTCGAGCCTGTCGTCCGAGAGATCCCCCTCGAGCGGATGGCCGATGGGATCCATGTACAGGCTCGTTTCCGGCTGGCCCCACGTAATCCCCCAGTCGTCAACGAAGATCAGCGTGTTCCCTTCCTGCCTGATCTCCAGGGGAGGCTCTGACGGCTGCTGCAGCAGGAACCCCCGGGTGTCCACCTTCAGGTGCTGCAGGATGTTCTCCGGGATCTGCTTGAAGCCCGCGCCGTCGACAAAGAGGTTGGGCAGCGTGTCGTCCGGTTCCTC
>Ga0180434_10001051_pt1 | contig 40476 bp, 31 predicted proteins | sample SS_ome_7_FD_132453 | JGI IMG/M metagenome (GOLD analysis project Ga0180434, IMG submission 132453) | Hypersaline lake sediment archaeal communities from the Salton Sea, California, USA - SS_1_D_2 metaG | ecosystem: Environmental > Aquatic > Non-marine Saline and Alkaline > Hypersaline >... | reverse complement strand
TGTCAGGTGGACAATTCGAGCATTTCTTATGTGATTCCTGAGCCTGAAGCGGTTGCGGGCAGTTCTCAAGAGTGCTTTTTCGGATAAAATCGACCCGGAATCTCTATCTGTGAGAAATGCGGGCTAACAGGTCAGTTGAAGGGCCTTCAATGATGATTTCCGAATCGTTCAAATCGACTCTGTGGCGGTCTGCGCCGTGTTTGTAGCGTTGTTTTCGTCGGGCGTTCTCGATGAGAATGCGGCGCATCGCCTCGGCAGCGGCGGCGAAGAAATGTGTCCGGCCGCTCCAATTCTGAGCTTCAGCACCAAGAAGCCTGATATAGGCCTCATGAACCAGAGCGGTGGCATCAAGTGTCTGGCCGGGGCCTTCCTGTGACATCTTCTGAGCGGCAAGAAGACGCAGTTCCTCATATACCAATGGTAACAGTTTATCTGCAGCCTTCGTTTCTCCCCGTTCGATTGCGTTCAGGATCTTCGTAACGTTACTCATAGGCTGTCTCCAACCTCTACTGGTTCGCTTTGAATCCTTTTTGTATTCGCCAGCCGGGATTTGCAGATTTTACTTGCGATTCGTAAGCCCCGACATCGAAGGGCGGCTTTCTTGCGGTATGATTGAAATCCATCCCGGCGGCGAAATCCGAATCAGCGTGATTGATTAGCACCGAGCCGGGCCTCGGCCAATAGTTCTGTTGGGCGGGAGCCATAAAGGCAGCCTCAATTGTGTCGCCGTCACAAAACGCCGAGCCGTCAAGAGTCGCACCGACCAGACGGCCGGCGATATAGTTGGCGCTGAATTTGCTGCCGCTTATTCCTTCTGCATCGATGGCCGTCGAGCCGGGACAGAAGACGGCGTTATTTGCGAAAATCATCCGCTCTGCTTTTTCCCAGCGAAACAGGACACCCATAGGATGATTGACGATTGTGTTGTTTACGATCTTAACGTTCCGCAAGTGCGGGACGGCTGCGTGTGGGGCCGCCGTGATGCCCGTTGCAGAGCAGTTGAAAATTATGTTATTTCTGATAACGGCGTCGGAAACCACCTGGATGCCCTCGCCGGCGTTCCTGATGACGTTGCCTTCGACGATATTGATGTCTTTACCGCCGCCGTACACGAAAATGCCGGGGTATTTCCTGCCGATATTCGTGTCGTGGATAACGTTGTCGCGGACGATGTTGCCGTACGAGCCGAACTTTATTTCGACGCCGTCGTTGCCACCGCTGCTTGTGCCTCGTGTGTGGTGAATGTAGTTGCCCTCGACAAGAGTGTTAGTGGTAATACACGAGCCGTCATGGCCGCCGATGTACATCCCTTCACCTTCGGTCGAGCTGCGAGTGCTTAAGCCGGTATGGTGGATGTGATTCCTTCGGATAATAAAGGCATCGCAGTCTCCGCTGTTCATTGTCAGCGCATTATTCAGGGTGTGGCTGATTTGGCAATCTTCGAATGTGATATGATGACCCCGTATAAAGCGTACGCCTGAGCTGCCGCCTTTGAAATAAATTCCACGGATAGTCAGGTGCTCGCAATCGACAAATTCGATATTATTGTATCGGGCTGCGCGGTCCGCCGGATGTGTGAGCAGTGGCTGCTGCCCTTCGGCGGCACGAATTGTAATGGGTTTGCCGGCGGTACCCTTGGCGGTGACGGCGCGGCGGGCGGTTTGTGAATATGCCCCGCCGTACAGGATAAGCTCGTCGCCGGGCTTGAGAGAATTGGCGATGGTCTCGAATTCTTCCTCTGAGCCAGCGGTTGCAGGATGGATTTTATACGTGACGCCCATGCTAATACCGCCGCAGAACAGCAACGGCAATAAAAACAAAACTACACTTTTTGTTCGGCTTATATGATTCATGTGGTTCAGTACCTCGTCCTGACAACAAGAGAACGGGTAAAATCAGGCAGGGAAATTCTATCGCCTTCGGCCTTGCCTTGCACCCATTTATTTTTCCACGGATCGTAGAAATCGACATCGGTGTTATTCAAAACCTCGCCGTCGTCCGGCAATAAAATAACTGTGTTTTTAACCTCCTCCGGCTTTTTACCCTCGGCCAGTTCCATCCGCCACGTGTTTTGCTTATCCCGGCACCATGCAATCAGCGTGTGTTTGCCCTTCAGGGCGTAGATACGCAAACGCTGATGGTCGATCTCTATCGGCTCGAAATCCTCCGCCGGTGGATCAATCCCTTTAATCGCCTCAGCGAATCGGCCGAACTGAAACCACAGGTTCATCGGAGCGACATAATGGTCCCAGTGCCAGTTCTGGCCGGTGCCGGCGGCGCCCGCGAAGAATGGAGCGAAGATAATATCATGGAGGATGATGCCCACGAGGTCTTTTTTGTACAGCTTAAACGGCCCGGTGTGGCTCGGCTCGACGGCGCCGCTCTCGGCTAAGAGGATCGGCTTGTCCCGTGTAAAGGCCTGCATCTCTTTGACGGCATCGACGGCGAGAATATCCACCGGGCCCTTGCAGATATCCAGCGACGCGCCAAGGTCCAGGTAACGGTGCACGTTGGCGAAATCGTTGTCTTTCATCAGGCAGAGCCGGCGGTATATGTCTCTCTTGCTGTCGTGGTCGAAACTGCCCAGGCTCTGTGTCACCATGTTCTTTGGAAAGCGTTTTTTAAGTTCGGCCAGCATCTCCTCGGTCCATTCCATGTAGCCTTTGCCGCTGACCGTGTCCATCTCGTTCCATAGCTCCCAGGCGAATATTGCCGGCTCGTCGCCGTACCGCTCAGCGTACCAGTCGAGCTTTCTCTTAAACTGCTCGCGGCTGCGCTCGCCCCGGAAGAAATCATCCACATCTTTTGCCGGCCCGCCCTGCGAGACGTGGTGGATGGGTTTTGCCGCCCAGCGCTGTCTTTCCCTGAAGAAATGCCGGAAGTGCTCAATTGTCATTTTCACGCGAATGTTATGCCGTCGCGCCATATCCAGCACGGCGTCGATTCGTTTTGCCTTTTGCTCATCGTACTGGCCGCTCTTTTGGTGCTCGATGTCGAAGAAATTATGGCTGAGCCAGATTCGTATGTAATTACCGCCATTTTCGGAAAGGCTTTTTATCCATTTCTCCATATGTGCGAGAGCTTCCTGCTCGTTGTCACCATACGGTGCAATCATGTTCAATCCGATTGGAACATAAGGGCTTCCGTCGGAAAGCTCGAAGTATCGCCTGTTCCGCGGACTTACCCGCACGAAGGACTCGCCGGCATCATTTTTCCACGCCCGCACGTATTCGATACTGTACGTGGACGGCAGGTCACTGTCTTGCGGAAGGCCGAACCACTTGGGCATAGTCTCGCTGTCGAAGTTCAAAGTAAGCGGCTGGTGCCAGTGCGTATTGGCCACACATCTGACGAGCAAACCGTCAAAAAACCATTGAATTTTGTCCTCGTCCCACTGAAGTCCGTATGTGTGATAGTCGTCGGCCAGCTCTTCAGGGGCTATCCATACTTCGCCCATCGACCAGTGCCTCTTCTCGGTGGGAGTTCGGAACACGTGGACGTTCATGTTGTATTTCCTCTCGAAACCCGGGGCGGCGCCGCCAATCTCGAAGACGTCGATTTCCGTCCATAACTCCGGCGTGCTGTTATAGAACCAGAACGAGCTGGAGCCGGCGGATTTCATCGGCCTGCACCTGACCTCGAAATATCCGTATTTGACCGTCGTTTTGCTTTTGACCGCCGCGGATGTATATGTGTGGTAGCCTTTGTCGCGGGGCATTTCAGGGACTTCCTGCTTTCTCATAGCCAGATGCAGTTTGCCGTGGCTGAGCGTCACGTTGCCGGGATAAAAATACGCCGGCTGCCTGCCAAGCCATCCCGGATTCCTCGAATGCCATTTGTCCGAATCGAGCACAGCAGCCTCGAATTCATCGCTCATTATCTCATACTTTATCCAGTTGCCTTTGTTAGCCTGGTCGGACAACGGAAAAGCATCAGTAACTCGCTGAGGTATGGCCCCCAACTCGCCGGTTCTTACCCAGCCTTTCGTGGGCTTGCTCTTGCCAACGACAAAATTCTCGCACGCCATGAGAATCAACATAAGACACAAAAAGATTCTTTGAGAGTTCTTTTCCATCATACAAAGCTCCTAATTCCCGGGTGGCAGCCTCATCCCGATTTCTTGTATCGGGATGGGGATGGTCAACACCTATAAACTCCAGCCCTCGCGATACTCCGTTCGTACATATTTATTAGCTTCCGGCAGGTTTGTCACCTTCATATTTTCAGCATCCCATTCGATTCTGGCGTCCACTCGCCTGGCCACGTTTCCCAGCAGGCAGACTTCGGTCAACAGACCCGAATACTCGAAATCGGCGCCGGCCCGCCCGCCGCTCTTGCAAGCCCGAACCCAGTCCATCTCGTGCGAACCTTCCACGCGAGGGATGGTCTTCTCCGGCGTCTTGTACGCCTTCATCCTGCTTTCCGGTATCAATCTTGGCCCTTCCCCGTAAACGCCGGCCACGAGCTTGCCTTTGCTGCCTTTGAAAAGCGAACCGCCCTCGGCATGGCCCATGCGCCTGCCGTCCTCAAGCTCCGCCGGCCTCGGCGGGCGAAGACCGTCATACCATGTCACCTTTACCGGCGGCAAATCGCCACGTTCGGGAAATTGATAGGTAACAATCGACGCCACCGGATGCGTATCCGGATTCAAATCGAGCGAGGTAGCCTCTACGCTCGTCGGGTGTCCCAGTTTCAATGCCCAGAATACCGGGTCTAAAGTATGCGCACCGCGGTCGCCCATCATGCCGCAGCCGAAATCCCACCAGCATCGCCACACGCCCGGATGGTACGCCGGATGATAGGGCCGCTCGGGCGCCGGGCCGAGCCAGAGGTCCCAATCCAGAGTAGCCGGCACGGGCGGCGTTTCCTTCGGACGCCGGGACCACTTGCTGGACCACCAGGCATGGCCGAAGGGATAATAAGACAAGCTGCACCAGGCGTCGACCTCGGTGACATCACCTATGGCGCCGTCCCAAATCCACTCACAGATAAGCCGCCCCCCTTCTCCGGAATGTCCCTGAATCCCCATCTGGGTAGTGACGCCGGTTTCTTTTGCTATTTTGGCCAACATCCGAGATTCATAAACATCGTGCGTCAGCGGCTTCTGGCAGTAAACGTGCTTTCGTCGCCGCATCGCCTCGGCGGCAATAACCGCATGCGTATGGTCCGGTGTGGCAATCACTACGGCGTCGATTTCGTTCTGATTATCCAGCATCTTACGGAAATCGGTATAGACCTTCGCCTTCGGATATCTTTTGAATGTCTTGCTCGCGTACTCGTGGTCCACATCACATAAGGCCGCGATGTTCTCGCTTTCAAGCTGCCTTAGATTACTGGCTCCCATACCCCCGACACCGATACCGGCGATATTTAGCTTCTCGCTGGGTGCGATATTCCCCGCTCGGCCCAAAACGTGTCTCGGTACAATTGTGGCCGCAGCAGTAACTGCCGTGCCGGCAAGAAAACGGCGTCTGTTGATATTCTTTTCCGACATAAGAATTTCTCCTGATGATTGATTTGTTACCTGTACTTAGTAACTTAATATTTACAGTTTATGCCTCCTTTCGAAACGGTCGGGCATTTCCGGTTTCTGATATTACCAAATCTGCCAGGAAATGATAAGTGAATTGAAACAAATAGTACGGGCCTGTATCGGCAGGGCCGCGGAGGGAGGCTGCTGATGAACGTGCGGATGGTAAACAGCACATTCAAAGACAGAAAGAGGAAGGATTTCGATTCGGGCAAGAATACCGGCCGCTTGGTCTCTAAGATTGCGGAATACAACTCCTGCGGCGTGCGAGCGTTTACGCTGAACCTGCAGGGCGGATTTCCGGGTTATGAAGGCGCGGTCAATTCCGCTTTCAGGCCGGACGGCTCTTTGAGGAAAAATTATTTGAGCCGGATTAAGCACATCATCGAAAAGTGCGATAAGCACGGCATGGTCGTCATTTTGGACTTTTTTATAAAAGGCAGGATCAAATCCTGCGCGATGAGCAGGCAGTAAAACGCGGTGTTGTGAATGCAGTCAACTGGGTCAAAGAGAACGGTTTTACGAACGTCTTCATCGAGATTACCAATGAGTATGACCACGGCGGCTTCGAACACGACATAATCAAAACGGCCGAAGGCGAGGTCGAGCTGATTCGCCTTGTGAAAAAGACTGTGCCGGACCTGCTTGTCTCGACCAGTGGGTTGGGCCACGGCAGGATGAACGGCCTGGTTGCGAAGGAGGCTGACTTTATTTTGATTCATTTCAACGGGGGTAATTGGATAAACAGTTGCTTTGCCGGCATAAAGTTGGTAGGATTTCGCACTGTGCTTTGATTGAATCGCCGTTTAGAAATCGCAAATTTATGGAGAACGATCATGAAATCTCTTACACGCCGCACATTCTTAAAAGGTTCGCTGATAGGTAGTGCCGCCGCAGCGCTCGCGCCTTATTCCCGCGTGCTCGGCGCCAATAACGACGTTCGCGTGGCCGTGGTGGGTTTTCGCAGCCAGGGCAGCAATCATATCAAGTGGTTCGGCAATATCCCCGGCGTGCGGGTAGTGGCTCTGTGCGATGCCGATCGGAATTTGATCGATCGAGAGGTCGCGAAATTCAAAGAGCGCAACGAAAAGGTCGATACGTACATCGACGTTCGCAAGCTGCTGGAGGACAGGAATATCGATGCGATTATTACCGCCACGCCGAATCACTGGCATTCGCTGGTCACCATCTGGGCGTGCCAGGTCGGCAAGGACGTTTACGTCGAAAAGCCGGTCTCGCACAATATCTGGGAAGGCCGCAAGATGGTCGAGGCGGCGAGGAAATATAACCGGATAGTTCAGGCCGGAACTCAGCGCCGCTCCGACGAGGGCCTTGCCGAGGCTTTCGAGTATATCCGGCAGGGAAAACTTGGCAGGATACTTCGCGCCCGCTGCTACTACTTCAGCCCGCGCGGGCCCATCGGCAAAGTTAACGGCCCTCAGCCGGTTCCCGAAAATATAAATTACGACCTATGGACCGGTCCGGCGTCACTGGAGCCGCTGATGCGAAAGAACCTGCATTACGACTGGCACTGGCAATGGCTGTACGGCAACGGCGACCTCGGCAACAACGGCATACATTTCCTCGATGTCTGCCGCTGGGCGCTGGGCTATAAAACGCCGGCGCCGAGGGCAATGAGTTTCGGCGGGGAATTCCTCTGGGATGACGACAGGCAGACGCCCAATACCCAGGTGGCGTACTATGACTACGAGCCGGCGCCGATTATTTTCGAAATGCGGAACCTGCCGCGAAAGAAGGGTGATTCGGCCATGGACCTCACCTACCGCCGAACCCGCGCCGATACGGTTATCGAATGCGAGGGCGGCTACTTCGCCGGCGGCTGGGCCTACGACTACGATGATAAGAAAATCAGGCAGTTCAAGGTTACAGGCGGCGGCAGTCATCACGAGAACTTCATAAAGGCGGTGCGCAGCCGGAAAGTTTCTGACCTGAATGCCGATATCCTTGAAGGGTATCTCTCAACCGCCCTGTGTCACATGGGAAATATTTCCTACAGGCTCGGGCGCACGACCTCGCCTGAGAAAATAGTACAATCGACCGGCTCGAAAAAGGAGCTGCTGGATGCATTCGAGCGCGCCTCCGAGCACCTGTCGCTCCACGATGTGGACCTGAAAAAAACGCCGATGACGCTTGGCCCCTGGCTGACAATGGATTCCGGCACGGAAAAATTCGTGGGTGAATTCAGCGATCAAGCGAATCTATATCTATCGCGAAATTACCGCGCCCCGTTCACCGTCCCGACAAGCGTCTAATAGTCGGCTGGTCGAATAGTAAGGCGGGTTGTTAATAGTCTTTGAAGCCTCTCATCCACTCGGGCCAGTCGCCGGGCTGGACCTGGCCGGCTCTGGTCCATTGATTTGCCGTGTTGAACTGCCGATGCCATTTCAATGTCCACAATTCCTTGAGCCCGATCTTCCTGACCGTGCTGCAATCCATAAAAAGACTATTTATGTACCCACTGTGCCGGTTGATGCAGACAAGTTGCATTTCACTGGAAGTGGAGGGTATTTCCTCGATTTGAGCGGGGCTGTCGGTGTCACTCGGGTAGAGGTCGAGCCAGGCACAATCGAAAAACAAAGGTATCTTGTCGGCGTTTTTTTCGTGCCGGGTCCTCCAGTACCTGCTCTGGGTACCCGCTGACGGCTCACGGTAGCAAATCCATTCGTTTTGCCCGTAACTGCCGTAGTCCGCCGCTTGCTTTTGTTTGAGGCCTGTCCAGGGGCCCTTATCCCATGACCATGCGCCGAATGCGAATCTTACTCCCTCGAAATGCTCTTTCGTAGCCGATGGACAAAGAGTCAGGCTGCCTCGTTCCATGTAATAATCCCAAAGGACTACCGGCCAGTCATTAGCTGCGTTGCCGCCCGCCGTGCTACCTCCTGTATTGAATTTGCCGTCATTGTCTTCAGTGTACATATACCAAATCAAACCCCACTGTTTGAGGTTTGACATGCAGGCGACTGCCTGGCCCTGTTTCCTAACTCGCTGGAGTGCGGGCATCAATATGGCCATCAACAGCGCGATGATGGCGATTACCACCAACAGCTCGATCAATGTGAATCCTCTTGGCCGATGCATATAGAATCCGTAATAATTTTCCGTGAAGAAGAAAGTATAAAAGTTATCTTAAGCTTTCCGAAACGGAAAATCAAGAAAAATGTGGAAATTTTCGAGATAATTGCATGCCGTTAAGCAAGGCTCAGAGGGGGCTGTCGCGCATCCCTGCCGCCGGGGCGGGATCAGAGATCGAGTTATTGCCCGTCCGGCAGGTTCAGACTCGCTCCCATCCCGAAGTCTGGAAATTATACTTTCTGATGATCTTCGCCGGATTTCCCACTGCCACGCTATAAGGAGGAACGTCTTCAATAATTGTAGAACCGGCGCCGATAATTGAATTGTCGCCAACTTTTAGGCCTGGGAGTATCACGGAGTTTGCGCCGATCCAGACATTTTTTCCAATGACCACTTTTGCAATCTTGAAACCCTGCCTCAGAAATTTCTTCGAGACATCTTCGTAGAGATGAGATTGTCCGCTGATAAAACAGTTTTGGCTGCACGCTGAGTTTTCTCCTATCAGTACCGGCCCCATTACGATACTGCCAATACCTATGCTGGCGCGGTCTTTGAGAATGACGTCTCCGTGCCACGTGCAGATCACGCACAAAGTTTCGATGAGCGAGTTTTTTCCCAGCGAGAGCCTGTGGCGCTCATGTTGCGGTGCTCGAGGTATAATATCGAGCCTTGCCCACACACTGATTGAAGACGGTAATTTTCTCTCGACGTAAGCCAGTCTTGTCAATATCTGAATCATAGCCAGATAGGCAGTTTTGACTATATCTCTGATCAGCCCCAGGACCGATTCGACCGCAGTACGGATGCCGACCAGCCGGCCAAGGGCGGGGTATGCTATATGCCACACGATTTTCATTTTACTTATCCACTATACTTAACTTAATGAACATATTCGTTCCGCTATGCGCATTAAAATGCCTTTTTAGCCCCTTCCCTGGAAATGTAATTGGTGAGTACTATTATTAAGTGCCACTATCAAAGTCAAACGTAACGCTCTTTATATCTACGAACCGGGCGATTGTAGAGTTCGCGTGTCTTTCAAAAATGCAAAAGGGTGTTTTCGGCCGCCTGAGCTATCTCTCCGGACGCAAGCAAGTGCATTAGGGCGGGATATTTGCACATTAAATCCTTATTTTCCACAATCACCTTAATTTTGAGCCGTTTTTGCGGGGCAGAAGAAATATTTCGCCGGATTTGCCGGCGTGTTTTAAATACTTCGTTTTGGTGCGTTTTACTGTTTCCCGGGACTGAAAATAACGAAAAAAAATATAAAATTGTTGACTGTTGCCGGCTCAACAATTGAATAGGTTCATGGAAAACAAAGCCGCACAGCCTGAAAACGAGCCGAATTCAGAGCAGAAAAATCAGCTAAAATCAAACCTTCTGACCAGCTCGGAGGGCTATCTCTTATTGATCGGGGTGGCTTTGGCGTTTATATACACTTTCTGGCTTGGAATTAAACTGCTGCTTTCTCCTGATGAATCCCAGGTTCTCGTTGGATTGACCGCTACGGAGCTGACGTTGGGCCGCGGTTTCGCCATGACTTTTGGATACACCCTTGGACTGGGACATAATACAGTAATTCCAATCTGCATCATTCTTGAGACAATTTATGTGCTTATTTTATATCCTTTGTTTGTTTTTAGCTGGCGTCGTCTGTTGGTTATCAAGTGGATGAAGCGCACGTTCGGACGAATCCAAAAGTCCGCCGAGACGCACAAGGACAAAGTGCAAAAGTATGGCGTCATCGGGCTGTTCGTTTTCGTGTGGTTTCCCTTCTGGATGACCGGCCCGGTCGTTGGCTCAGTGATTGGTTTTCTGCTGGGCTTGCGACTATGGCTGAATATGACCGTTGTGCTGGTCGGAACTTATGCAGCGATTGTCGGCTGGGCTTTTCTTCTGCGCCAGTTCCATCAGCAGGTGGCATCCTACAGCTCGTACGCCGCCATGGTCCTGATGGTACTGTTCTTATTCATCATTATCGTAGCCCATTTTTTGTACAAAACATTCCACGAGAATAAAAACAAGAAGTAGAGCTGCATCGGATTTACCGCCGTAATTGATCACGCATTAAAATGCTTATACAAATTCTGGTTAAGACTTGCACCTTCGTCATTTCCGCCATCAGGCGCCCCCCTATGGAAACAGGAGGGCCACGAAGTGGTCCGAAGCGGAGAAATCTATTTAAAAAGATTTCCCTTCGGGGCTCTCCATTTCGTGTATCGACTCCGCTTTGCTGCGCTCCACCTTGGGTGTACCATAGGCAGAAATGCTCCAAACAAGCGCATTGATTATGCACGATTGATATAATGCGAATTACTCTTTCATTCGGTCCCGCCGCCGATTGAGATCAGGTGTGAATATGTTCGCAGGTACATTCTGTCGTCGGCGACGGCGGGGGTGGCCTGGCTCTTTTCGCCTAACGGATTGACGGCCAGCAGTTCGTAGGAGGACGCAGCTTTAAGAACGAGGACCTCACCTTTTCTGTTGATGCAGTACAGCAGTCCGTTGACCCAGACCGGCGAACCGTAAAATCTTCCGCCCGGCCTTTCGGACCAGAGCACCTCGCCGGTCTCGACCCGCAGGCAGCAGACATCACCCCGGTCGTGAAAAGTAAAGAGCAGGCCGTCTTTCGCCAGGGAAGTAGGGACGTACGGGGCAGTTTTCCCTGTGCGTTTATATGCAAGCGATGCCTGCCCGGGATTGCCTTGATAGCCCGGCCGGACCGCGGACAACTGTATCCCGGCCCCGCCTTTGCCGCACGCGCCAACGATCAAATCCCCCGCGATAACCGGGGAGCTAACCACGCGGGCCGGCAGTGCCGAATCCAGTTCCCATATCACTCGTCCCGTCTGCGGCTCGACTGCCGTTACGCCGTGAGCCCAGCTTGTAAAAATTAACTGAGGCTCGCGCCCATCGGGCCGATAGACACAAGGCGTCGAATAGGATATCTCGGCATTGTTGCGTTTAGTTCTCCAGCGTGTCCGGCCCGTCTCGTGGTCCAGAGCAATCCAGGAACTCTCGTGCTTTCCGCCCTCTGGCCCGCTTGTCCAGTGCTCATGAGAAAACACCACGAGGTCATCAAAAAGGATGGGCGATGTCCCCGGGCCAAAGCGGCAGTAGATGCCCGGAAAGTCACGCTGCCAAATCGGCCGGCCGTTGTGATCGAGCCCTGTCAGAATCACCTCGTTGCTCGTTTGCCAGAGGACATAAACGCACTCGGCGTCCACGACGGGTGTGGAGGTGGCGTAACTATTGTCCCTGTGTGAGTGGTAGGCGGTGAGTTTATATTTCTTTTGCCATAGCACCCGGCCGTCGGAAACGTTAAGGGCCATGAGAATACCACCGGCCGACTCAGGGGCCTCGCAGGTTACGAACACCTTGTCGTTCCAGAGTACCGGCGAGCCATGTCCTCCGGCGGGCAGTTTCACCTTCCAGTTGTAATCTTTTTCAGCCCATTTGACGGGAATCGTCCGGGCATCACTTATCCCCTGGCCGTTCGGACCGCGAAACCGCGACCACTGCTGCCCGTTTGCCGTACAGGCCAGTAAAATTACGACAAGCAGAGAATGCCTCCATCCTTTAGTTACATTTATCATCGCCGACCTTATAATTTATCCCGTTTCAGTATCTTAAATTACTGTAGCTTGATAAAGCTCAGTCAATATAAGCGTGCATATTAAACACAACTGACAGGTCTATTGTCAAGTTTGGCGTTCGTTTATTGCCTCGCCAGAGCGGCTCGATGCGGAGCGGTCGCCCGGATGATTTGCCGCCGCGATTCGAACGGCAGGTACATCGCACGCATGACGAAGCGATATCGCTGTCCGACTTTGTACTGCGGCACAAACCACTGGAAGTCCCAGGCCGGGTTGCCTTTGCCGCCTCCCGATGGAGACTGGCTGAATCTGACATTATCTTCCGGGCGGAACATCAGCACAAAGGCCATGCCGCCACTTACACCATAATACCACGGTTCGGTATAGCGATAATTCGATTTATTGAAAACGAGCGTCAGCGGGAAGTTCGGATCATGGGCAAATTTGCGATTGTCGTCTACGGCCAGATGGGTCGGCAATGTCCCGTGCTCCGGCGTCACGCCGCGAATCCACCGGGCCTCAGCGCTGCTGTCATTAGCGGGACGGCCCAAAAAGTGAATATCCAGCGACTCGGGTTTGTTTATATAGCTGGCGAAGAACAAGCCGATATAATCGTTCTTAAAAGTGCGGACGCGGGGGACACATTCCAGTGTCATTTCAATAACGCCGTCTTCGAGTAATTTGTATCGCAACCAGCTTTCGAGCTGCCAGTGCGGCGTAGGCGGCTGGTATAATTCGGCCGTATATTCATCAATCCGTTTTATCTGCATCGGGGCCCGTCGCGGCTCGAAAAGGATATCCCTGGGTTGATTGGTTCCATCATGGATATGCTCGAAGTTAAGCCCCGCGTAAAACGGAACGAAAAGGTTCTTATCTCGCACTCGGTGAGTGAGCGAAGCCACACCACTGTAACCGCCGCGGTGTCCTGGCAGAACATCATCATTCACCGGTTCGTTATTGACTATCACCGCCCTGACATCTCCGCGCTCCAAAACAACATAGGGCTTGTCGGAATCCGTATCATTGTTATATTTGCTCAGAACTTCAATGGTTTTTGTGTTCCTTCTTGGTATGGCTAACTCCAGCGGCGTCTGGCTCAGGGAGGTCTTGGCGTTGACGTCAGCTCCTTTAGCTATAAGCAACTCAATAATCTCCGGCCGGTCGTGATACGCCGCCCAGTGGATGGGCTGATAATCCCATTTATCCTTTGCCGCTATGTCGGCTCCATGGGCTATCAGAGCTTCTGCGCTCTTCCTTTTCCCGAACCGTGCCGCGTAGTGTAGGGCCGTAAACCCGTATAGATCGTTCCGGTGATCGATCTGGGCGCCGTTGGCCCGAAGCAGCTCGATGATCTCCGTTTCTTCTCTGATCACGGCAGTGACTAAAGGCGTCATCCCGTTCTGGTCCTCATTGTTCATGTCGAGACCTTCCCGCATGAACAATCCCAGTATCTCCACGCGGTCTTGACGGATCGCCTTGCTCCAGCCTCTCGGCTCTCCTGCGTTAACATCGGCGCCCGCATCGATGAACAATTCAACGATCTCAGCGCTGCCGGAGTTTGCTGCCTGAGCCAAGGGACTCCAAAACAGGGAAGGCCGAAGATCTCCTCCACGAACCAGCAGGTATTCGGCTAAAGCCGCGTTCCTTGTATCGACAGCCGCGTACAATGGCGGCCATATTCCCGCATTGATATCGGCACCTGCCTTGAGCAGAAACTCCACCGTCTCTATCTTGCCCGCCTCAACAGCATAGTACAGAGCAGAAACCCCCATATCATCTATTTCATCGATATCCGCTTTCCCTGAAAGCAGGGCGTTGATCCGCTCAACATCACCGACGGCGGCGGCTCTGTGAAGAGAACATTGATCCTTTGCCGATTCCGTCGTGGGCCCGCTTTCATCTCTCGCCGTTCTATGGACGGTTTGGTTCGGTACGCGAGGCAGGATGACGCGTGTCGCGTATTCCCCGCCATGATAGATGGCCTGGTGCGCCGTTACCAAAACACCATCGGCATACTGGTTTGCCGCTGTGTTGTGATTTCGATCGAAATTCGGAAAGTCTGAACTGGTGACATCGAGACGGATCCTATGACCGGGGAGGAACGCATTCGAAGTCGGATCCATCCGGATGGTGTATTTGACTATTTCTCCGGGGCGGATCAGCTTGGGATCCTCAAACCCGTCCCGATAACGCGCTCGCACCATGCCTGAAGAGACATCTCGACTCAATCCATCCGGAGAAACATCTATCAACCTCACGAACCAGTCTGTATCGGGAGCCGAAGAGGCAGCATAGAGCTCCACGCTGGGATTGCCGGTAACCTCAACCCGTTCCGTCAGCACATCCGTCTGATAGACGAGAATGTCATCGCGGTCGGCTAAAAACCGTTGATCGGTTGCCCTGGGTATTTGTGCACCGAATGGCGTCGGAACTGGATCGGCCGGGTCATAAACATATGCGTCGGAAGCGGAAGAGCCTGGCCTTGCGATCACGAGCTTTCCATCCCCGCTCGGGGTATTGGCGCGCTCTTCACTCGTGATGAAGAAAATCATTTCCTCGGTTCGTTGCAGTGGCCAGTGCTGCTCATCCCGCCACTCGTTATCGCCCATGACAAAGATCTTTACAGGCGCCTCGATCTCCACTCCGTTTTCGATGCCTTTGAGCCAGTGATCGAACCAGCGGATCTGCAACTGAGATATATCCAAAACCGCGTCCCGACCGAAATCGATGGGACCGCTGCGTCGCATGCCGAGACCGGTGTGGCCCCACGGACCCATGATGATCCGAGAATCCTTGCGGGCCGTTTCTGTCTTGGCTTCTTTAACCATGGTCCGGTAGAGCAACATGTCCCCATTGGCAAAATCATACCAACCGACCATATCCAGATTGGGAACCGTGATATCTTTGCACCCCTCATCCAGCCTCCAGGGATCAGCGTGAGGATCCCTTAGCCAAGACTTGAGAGTATCGGTTTCATAAGCGAAAAAATCCTGAGGGAGATCCGACAAGGGAAGCCAGTTGGTCCACTTATCCGATTCCTCCTTCCTTAAATATTCATATTCAAATTCGGTGCCTACCCCGGGAAGGCCTGCGCGGCGTCGCATATCGAAAGCGAGCCTCTGTAACCACTCCATGCGGGCTCCAGGGCGCAGCGCACAAGGTTTTTCCGCATCCCATAGTCGTCCTGCCACCGAAATGGCGGACGTAGCCACAAGCGATGGAGGATCTAACGCCGCGAGCCGCCACTGATAAAGCGCCTCCAAGGAATTCCCAAAAGTGCCTACCTTGCCGGTCGATCCGCGCAGCTTGGCCGCCCATTCGACCGTATCGTAACCATCCTCGGCGTCATGCGTCTCAAATCTGCACATTGATTCAAATCTGCCGCCAGAACCATACCGACCACGAGCAAACTGGCAGACAACTATGTACCCCGCCTTGACGAACTGATCAAAAGACCGGATCCTCCAATACGGCGTCCGCCGCACAAGCACAGGATACGGACCTCCGCGGTCCGGCCGATGCACGTCCGCCCGCAGAATAGTCCCATCCCGCATCGGCACAGGTACGTTTCGCTCGATTACTACTTTTATCTCATTAGAATCCGAGGCAATAAGAGCGCCACAGGAGAATATTAGAACCAGTATCTCGGCAACAAGACATGTTCGATACTTAGTTTGCATATTACTCCAGTGACCGCTCATGATATATACTCCAACAGCATACAATCACTCCTTTGCTCCGTGCTTACGCAGCATTTTAATTGAGGCCGTATTTCTTCTTGGTATAGCTAAATCCAGCGGTGTCTGGCCCAACGAAGTTTTGGCATTGACGTCAGCACCTTTAGCTATAAGCAACTCAACAATATCAGGCCGGTCGTGATACGCTGCCCAGTTTATGGGCTGATAATCCCATTTATCCTTTGCTGCTATGTCGGCTCCATGAGCTATAAGGGCTTCGGCGCTGCTCCTTTTTCCAAACCGTGCTGAGTAGTGTAAGGCCGTAAACCCGTATAAATCGTTCCGGTGATCGATCTGGGCGCCGTTGGCCAGAAGCAGCTCGATGATCCCTATCTCCTCTCTGATCACGGCAGCGACCAAAGGCGTCATCCCGTTCTGGTCCTCATCATTCATATCAAGACCTTCTCGCATGAACAATGCCAGTATCTCCGCGCGGTCTTGACGGATCGCCTTGCTCCAGCCTCTCGGCTCTCCCGTGTTGACATCGGCGCCTGCATCGATAAACAATTTAACGATCTCAGCGCTGCCGGAGCTTGCTGCCTGAGCCAAGGGACTCCAAAACAGGGAAGGCCGAAGATCTGCTCCACGAACCAGCAAGTATTCGGCTAAGGCCACGTTCTTTGTATCGACAGCCGCGTACAATGGCGGCCATATTCCCGCATTGATATCGGCACCTGCCTTGAGCAGGAACTCCACCGTCTCTGTCTTGCCCGCCTCAACAGCATGGTACAGAGCAGAAACCACCATATCATCTGTCCCATCGATATCCACTCCCCCCGAAAGAAGGGCTTTGATCTGCTCAACATCACCGGCGGCGGCCTTATGAAGAGGGTATCGTTCCTTTGCCGGCGCCGCCGTGGACCTGCCTCCATCTCTCGCCGTTCTATTGACGACCTGGTTCGGTATATGAGGCAGGATGACGCGTGTCGCGCATTCCCCGCCATGATAGATGATTTGGTGCGCCGTTACCAACTCGCCGTCGGCGTGCTGATTTGCCGCTGTATTGTGATTTCGATCGAAATTCGGAAAGTCCGAACTGGTGACATCGAGACGGATCCTATGGCCGGGGAGGAACGCGTTCGAGGTCGGATCCATTCGGATGGTGTATTTGACTATTTCTCCGGGGCGGATCAGCTTGGGATTCTCAAACCCGTTCCGATAACGTGCTCGCATCACGCCCGATGAAACATCCCGGCTCAAACCGTCCGGAGCAACGTCTATCAGCCGTACGAACCAGTCTGTGTCCGGGGCTGAGGAAACAGCATACAGTTCGACGCTGGGATTCCCGGTCACTTCAACACGCTCGGTCAACGGCTCCGTCTGATAGACAAGGATATCCGACCGGCCCGCCAATGGCCGTTGGTCCATCGGCTTGGGGACCTGGTCACCAAAAAGCGTGGGGACGGGATCGGTCGGATCGTAAGCATACGTATCGGTCCCGCGGAGTTCCGGCCTCTCGACAACAAGCTTTCCATCCCCGCCGGGGGTATTGGCGCTTCCATCGCTTTTCAAAAAGAGGATCCTCTCCTTGGCCCGCTGCAGAGGCCAAGAAGACTCATCCCGCCACTCGTTATCACCCATAACAAAGATCCTCACGGGCGGATCTTTATCCACCCCGTTCTGCTCACCCTTAAGCCAGAAATCGAACCAGCGTATCTGTATATCTCTCCTGTTGGGCAATGCGGCATCGGAGCCAAAGTCGATATTGCCGTAGGATCTGGAGAGAGAGCCGTGAGACCATGGGCCGACAATGATCCGGGTATTCTTACGAGCAGCTTCTGTTTTAGCTTCTTTGGTCATGGTCCGATAGAACAACATATCCGCATTGGCAAAATCGTACCAACCGACAATATTCAGGTTAGGAACCGAGACATTTTTGCACCCCTCGTTCAACCTCCAGGGATCGACATGAGGATCCATTAGCCAAGACTTAAGAGTATCGGTTTCATAGGCGAAGAAGTCTTGGGGAAGGTCAGACAAAGGAAGCCAGTCGATCCACTTATCCGACTCCTCTTTCCATAAATACTCCTGCTCAAATTCAGTCTGGACCCCCGGGAGATCTTCTTGGCGTCGCATATCTAGAGCGAGCTCTGCTATCCACTTCAGGCGGACCCCCGGACGAAGCGCGCAAGGTTTTTCTACATCCCAAAGTCGTGCTCCTGTGCTAAACGCAGCCATGGCCGCAAGCGATGGAGGATCTAATGCCGCAAGCCGCCATTGCTGATATGCGTCATAGGAATATCCAAAAGTGCCGACCTTGCCGGTCGATCCATGCAGATCAGCTGCCCATTCGACCGTATCGTAGCCATCCTCGGCTTCATGTGTCTCAAATCTGCACATTGATTCGAACCTGCCGCCAGAACCGTATCGACCACGAACATGCTCGGAGACGATTATGTATTCGGCCTTAACGAACTCATCAAGAGACCGGATCTTCCCATAAGGCGACCGATGCACCAGAACAGGATACGGACCTCCGCGGTCCGGCCGATACACATTCGCCCGCAGAATAGTCCCATCCCGCATCGGCACAGGTACGTTTCGCTCGATTATGACTTTTAATTCTCCAGTCTCGGTTCCGGCGAGGAAACTGCATAATAATGTCAGAATTGTGACCTTGAACATATACGTTTCCTTAAGCAAAGTTGTGCTGAAGGTGTTTTCGCGAATCTGTATTAGCCGGAAGAAATTATAGCCGGAGTTATCTAACAGAGCAAGATTTATGTCCCGGCGGGGCCTTGGTTTGTCGCTTTTTTCATGCTGTATTGTCAAGGTCTTTTGAATTGGAGCTTGTATTTCTTATATTTTAATAGGGAGACGACTGAAGAATCTTCGGGATGCTTATTGACATGATCAAATTACGGTTTAATAACAAGCTTTTTAGCATGGAGACGTATTATGAGTACTATAAAAGGATTTTGGCAGCATGCCAACGGCAAGATTTATGCGGTCGAAAGTGACACATTCGGAAATATTTTAGGCGGCGTCGGGCCGCTGGACCCGCACAACCTGCACGATCTCGAAGATTACGATTACAAACCGGCTATAATCAAGTGGCTAATGGATACGATCGCCCAGCGTAAGCTTCGCAGAATCAACGTTCACTCATGCCGGTAGTATTTTGTATTTCTTAAAGTCACAGCTCGGAAAGCATGTGTCAAATTGAAATTCCCCAAAGTAGTTTTGCAGTTGCCCGGCTGGATCGAAAGTGCCGCCGAGCCAGGGCGGATTTATGCTACCATTGAGGAGCAGATGGAGTTGGTTATAAAGCTGACCCGCTTGAACATCGAGCATAAGACCGGTGGGCCTTTCGGGGGATGGAATCTTCGAAAGTGAAAGCGGCCGGCTTGTCGGCGTCGGCGTGAATCTCGTTGAATCGGCAAACTGCTCGATCGCGCACGCGGAGATGATGGCTATTGCTGTTGCTCAGCGTGTGATCTGATGCTACGATCTTGGCGGCGGGAAAGATGCGGCTTACCAGCTCGTCGCGAGCACCGAGCCTTGCACGATGTGTTTGGGCGCCATTCCCTGGTCGGGCGTTCGAAGTGTTGTGTGCAGTGCTCGTGACCAGGACGCCCGGAGTATCGGATTCGACGAAGGTTCCAAACCGCAAAACTGGGTAAAATCACTCGAAAACCGTGGGATCGATGTAGTCCGGGACGTCCTGCGCGAGAAGGCGAAAGCCGTGCTGCTGCAATACGGCAGCACCGGCGGATTGATTTATAATCCCGGCCGGGAATGAAGTATGTTGTTCCAGGAGTGTATAATATTTACCAACTCAAAACGGCCGATTTTAATTCGAATGGTATAGTAAGTCCTCTAATATCAACAACATAAAATAATCTGCCATTCCCGCAGAAACGACAATACATTCAAACCGTTACATTCATGGATCCCTGTTTTCGCAGGGTACGTTTTTAGCCAGGGGAAAGCCAACCCCATCGGAGATAAACGACAACCGGGATGAGGCTGCCACACTTTCTACATAAATGCCATTGTGTGGCAGCCTCAAAGCCGCAGGCTTTGGGGATGGTCAATAATACAGGAGGTCGGCTAAACACGTACTTTGCGGGAATGACAGATTGTGTTATGTTATTATTGAATGAGTTGCTGTAGCAGTTGACTTAAAACGTTCGGTTTGAGTAAGACGAAAAAAGCATAAAGTGACAGCAAATATAAAACTCGGAAATAAAGGAGATAACAATGAATCGACGTAACTTGATTAAGGGATTTGGGCTCGGCATCACAGCGGGCACTCTGGGAATTCTCTCGAAAAGCGATGAGGTACTCGCAAACGAGTATGCAAAGGCAACAAAGGGTCTGCCTGCTTTGGAAATCACGAATGTCAAAGCGATATTAACCGCCCCGCAGCGAATACGCCTTTGCGTAGTGAAAGTCGAGACGAGCGAGCCGGGCCTGTACGGCCTCGGATGCGCCACCTTCAATCAGCGGCCTTTACCGGTCGTCGCTGCCGTCGATAAGTATCTCAATCCATTCGCAAAAGGCAGGGACGTCGATAATATAGAGGATATGTGGCAGAACGCCTATACCAGCTCCTACTGGCGTAACGGGCCCGTCCTGAACAATGCCCTGAGCGGGCTGGACCAGGCCCTGTGGGACATAAAGGGAAAGCGCGCGAACATGCCGGTCTATCAGTTGCTGGGCGGCAAATGCCGCTTCGCTGTCGATTGTTATACACATTGCGGCGGCAGGGACTTTGCCCAGACCGAAAGAAGCGTCCGCAGGGCTATGGAAGAAGGCTTCAGGCATATCAGGATACAGCTCGGCGGCTACGGCTCGCCGCACCTGTCAAAGACGCCCGCCTTTAAGGAAGCGGGATTCGGCCTGCCCTCGGATTCGCTTATGGAGCCGGGACCTTATGTAAGGGCCACGGTTAAAATGTTCGAGCATATCAGAAAAGCCTGCGGCGAGAAAGTCGAACTGCTGCACGATATCCACGAGCGGATACCGCCGATCCAAGCGATAAACCTGATAAAAAAACTGGAACAATTTCATCCCTTCTTTATCGAGGACCCATTCGCGCCCGAAGACAACGGCTATTTCAAACTGCTCCGGCAACAAACCAGCGTGCCGATTGCGATGGGTGAGCTATTCAACAATCCTCACGAATGGACGGGGCTCATAACAGAAAGACTCATCGATTTCATACGCGTGCACATTTCGCAAATCGGCGGGCTGAGCGTGGCCAGGAAACTCGCCGCCCTGTGCGAATGGTTCAACGTCCGCACCGCCTGGCACGGCCCGGGGGATGTCTCGCCGGTGGGGCACGCCGCCAATGCGCATCTCGATTTGGCGGTTTCCAACTTCGGGATTCAAGAGGCTGTTCGTTTTAACGATAAAACAAGAGAAGTCTTCCCCGGATCTCCCACTGTCAAGAACGGCTACATGTACGTAAACGAGGCCCCCGGTTTCGGCGTCGATATCGATGAAAAGCTCGCTGCGAAATACCCGCTGCCCGACCATCCGGGCTACTGGAGCCCTGTCCGCAGGAGCGACGGCACCGCCGTAAGGCCATAGAAAAAAATGATGTTTATTATGGCACTGTTCTTCGCTGCTCTATAGACTACAATATATAATCCCGTCGGTATATTTTTCTTGACGGGAAGGTAGATGATTTGGTACAAGTGAATTAGTGGCTATTGTAGGTATTTTGTCCCACTGCTGTTGAAAATTTAAGATTTTTTACTTTTTTGAGTCAAACTGATTCATGTGCGCTGTAATCCCTGCGAAAGCAGGTGCGGGAATGACGGATTGTGTTATGTTATTATCATTGAACGATTTGCTGTAATATTCGATTCAAAAACAGTCAGTATGAGTTTTATTCAGCGGCCTGTTCGGTCATTGGAAGGAGGTAGTGTTAAATCCCGCATACCTATCCCGGGTGGATAAAAAATGAAGTGTCGTAGAAGTGAAAATCCTTTAAGGATGCTTTGGTGCGAAGCCAAGGCATAACCATCCAAGCTTTTTTGTAAGGAGGAATATTATGTACAGAAAATTGATCTACTTAGTGTCTCTCGTTTTGATACTGGGCCTCGTCGGTACAAATGTGACGTTCGCCGGCAAGGTGTGGGAGACCAGAGTCAGCAGCGGCAGTGATGACGCTGAACAGGACGTCGACGGCGGCGGTATGGATTTAACCAGCAGCGACCTGGAGATTTTCGATGATAGCGGTTTGCAGGTAATAGGTCTGCGCTTCGTAGATATCCCTATTCCGAAAGGCGCCATCGTGGATAACGCATTTATTGAGCTCACATGCGATGAGACAAAAGGCGGCACACAACCCGTTAATGTTCTCATCGAGGGCCAGTTGAATCCTAATCCCCCTACATTTGCCGATACCACGAATAATATCACCAATCGTCCGGCAACGACAGCGAATGTGGTGTGGGCTCCTGAAAATTGGACTGAAATAGGTCAAACGGATCGGAGTTCGGACATCACCTCTATCATCCAGGAGATAATCGACCAGGCCGACTGGTCCTTCGGTAATGCTCTGGCCCTAATCCTGAGAGACGATCCGGATAATCCCTCCACAGGCATTCGATGTGCCAAGTGTGCCAGTGAGCCGGCCAGCGCGCCGCTGCTGCATATAGAATTCAGAGGTAAATTTGCCGTCGAGCCTATGCCGATTGACGGCGGCCTGTATGAAGACACATCGGCAGTGCTTAACTGGCTGCCGGGACTCAATGCGGTTTCACACGATGTTTATTTCGGCGAGAATTTTACAGATGTGGATGAAGGTACCGGCGGCACATTCCAGGGCAACCAGGTCGATGTGTTTTTTGTTGTCGGCCTTGCCGGGCATCCTGTCCCGGACGGCCTCGTGCCGGGCACAACTTACTACTGGCGGATCGATGAGATTGAGGCCGATGGCACTACGATAAACAAAGGTGATATCTGGAGCTTTACCGTTCCATCTTTGAAGGCCTACAACCACAACCTGTCAGACGGAGCGAGATTCATAGACCCGGGCACAGACCTCAGTTGGACGCCAGGCTCAGGTGCGAAAGTTCACACCGTGTATTTCGGCGACAGTTTCGATGATGTGAACGATGCCGTTGAAGGTATCTCCCAGGCAGGGGCAACTTATGATCCCGGCCCGCTCGAATCGGATAAGACTTACTACTGGCGGATCGATGAGTATGACGGCGTCGATACGCATAAAGGCGATGTACTGAGCTTTACGACTATAGGTGCCAAAGGCACAGGTTTGCGGGGAGACTATTACACAGGCCAGAACTTCGACAAACTCGAGTTGACCCGAACAGACCCCCAGGTTGATTTTCCCTGGCGTGGCGACCCGCCGAATGATAAAGTTGGCGGCAGCGACTTTTCTGTCAGATGGACCGGCGATGTTTCGGCGCAGTTTACCGAGGCCTATTCCTTCTATACTATCACCGATGATGGAATACGTGTATGGGTGAATAGTAAACTGATTATCGAGAACTGGAGCCACCATGGAGATACCGAGGACACAGGAACAATTAACCTTGTCGCCGGTAAGTCTTACAGCATTGAAATTGAATATTTTCAGGCAGGCGGTGGATCAATCGCACAGTTGGGTTGGGAAAGTCCACATACAACGAAACAACTTATTCCAACAGACCTGCTCTGGCCGCCTCTAAAGGCCAGGAATCCTAATCCGCAGGATGGTGCCGTGGATGTCAGGCAGACAACTTTTCTTACATGGGAACCGGGTGAGGCGGCCGCATCACATGAGGTATATTTCGGGACCGACGAAGAGGCAGTGAAAAACGCCGTTATGGCTTCGCCTGAATTCATCGGCCTCGATGAGCTCGGCGCCGAGGGCTTTAATCCGGGAGAACTACTTTGGGATACGACTTACTACTGGCGTATAGATGAGGTCGATGATGCCAATCCCGACAGTCCGTGGATAGGCAACGTATGGAGCTTCACGACGGCCGATTTCCCCATAGTGGACGATTTCGAGGGCTACGACGTTGGCAACAACGAGATATGGTGGGCCTGGAAAGACGGACTTGGTTACGCCGCACATGACATTGGACCGGCCTATCCCGGCAACGGGACCGGCTCGGCTGTCGGTGATGAAACCACCGGTTCATATACGGAAGAATTTATCGTTCACGGCGGCCTCCAGGCGATGCCTTTGGTCTACGACAATAACAAGCAGGGATATGCAATGTATTCGGAAGTGGAGTTGACGTTGAAAACTACCCGCGACTGGACCGAGGCGGATTCTACCGGCCTGGTGATTTGGTTCAGGGGCGACAGGAATAACAGTTCCGAGCCGCTGTATGTCGCCGTAGCGAATAGTACCGGCGAGCCTGCTGTTGTAGTACACGATAATCCCGCCGCAACGCAGATCGATAAATGGACAGAGTGGGTAATCCCGCTCCAGGCTCTTGCCGAGAAGGGCATAGATTTGAGCGACGTTGACAGAATTGCAATCGGCCTTGGAACTAAAGGCAACACGACAATCTCCGGCGGCTCTGGCAAGATGTACTTTGACGACATCCGGCTGCTTAAGCCTGCTCCGGAACTATAGCCAAAACCGTAAGCCGGGACTTAGCTGAATTATTGGATAAATAGCAGATTTGACTCAGTTCGGGGCCTCTACTATTCGATTCGGTAGAGGCCCCTTTATTTTAAACCAATGCTTAATTCAGAGATTTTTCTTGACGATAAGACTGTTAATGTGATATAAGTATAATAAATAAGCCGCTGTAGGGTGTGCAAATTCTTTTTTTGCACACGCGGTTATGACCTATGCAATTCTGATTTTGTACATAGAGCAAATCGTTCTAAATACCTCCCATTCACTTTCACGATTCCACAATTCTTTGAGGAATGATATATCGTTTTTGTCAAGTCGGCAGAATGTAAGGTAGAATGAGCTTTCGGTCTTATGCGTTTTATTGAAATGAGAAAGAATCCAACTGTATCTTTTTTGTACTTCGAGTTGATTATAAAGCATGGGCGAATCAAGACCGGGTAAAACAAGCTGATCAAGCGAGCCATCTTCTTTCAACATTTTGACAGACATTTCGATATCTCCAAAATTGTTCAAAAACATATTGAAATTAAAAAATAAAACATCAAAATTGCAAAAGCGGTTCTTTTGCAGATAGGAGCCGTAGGGTGTGCAAATTCTTTTTTGCACACGCGGTTCTGTTGCAGCCGTAGGGTGTGCAAATTCTTTTTTGCACACGCGGTTCTGAACGTCTAATGCAGCGTGTGCAGCCAAAAGACAGGCTGCACACCCTACACCTGAATTTTTGATTAAACAGCCGTAGGGTGTGCAAATTCTTTTTTGCACACGCGGTTCTGTTGCAGCGTGTGCAGTTGCGAAACAAGCTGCACACCCTACTCATCGGTTTCCCGATTAAACGTTTGAGCATCGTCCGTCCAGAACATAACAGGATTTCGCTGTTCGTAACAATCTTTGCATAAAGTTTCACCTGTTTCATCGTCGTATCTCATATCTATTGAACTGCACGTCTGGCCGCATTCGGGACAATCTATACTCGGACCCCATCTGTCGGACATTGTTTAACCTAATCAACAACAAGGATATTCTTTTTTTTGAACTTAATGCAAATAACATTTTCGAGCGGTATAAACCTGTACGATTTTTTCCGAACGTCATACACGGAGCAGAGACCCCTGGAAAGCGGATCGAAAGGCAGCTTTCCGCTCTTGTTTTTGTAATGGACTCCTGTCCGGCAGAGCATTTCCCTCTGAACGCCGTCCGAGCGCCTGCTGAATACGACCCTGAAAATTTTGCCTTTTGTAAGTTCTATGAATTTCGAAATCATAGACCGGGGTATCTGGTTAGGGTAATTTCTTACAACGAAGGCGCCTACCTTCTTTACAAAAATATCATCAGCAAAAATACCTGCGATATATTTAGACCGGTAAGTTCCGAAGCTGATCATTCGATAATTAGATTGTAATCGAACCCTGTAATATTTGCGATTTTCAATATAAACATGACGAAAACCCGATACGGTTTTAACAATACCTCTCCTGTTCAAAAGGTTCTCGGAATACGAACAGATTTTTAAGTTGCGCCTTCGATTATCTAACTTATCGCCGTTTATATGATCGACAACCATGCCTTTTTCCGGATTCATAATAGCCCTGTGCAGATATTCTTTATTAACTTTCGATCTTAGCGATATCGCTGCATAGCCCCCACTGGTCATACACAATTTATTCGATCGGTATTTTTTAGCGATATCGTTATCGACCAATGTCACGTGACCGTTTTTCAAGGTAAGTTCTGCTATTGCCATTTTACAGATCCCTTTCAATTTGTTCAGGATCGGTTTGATCTATGCATTCATTATGGTTAGGATAATCTTTCGAGTTCCATGGAGCGAAAGATACTTCGCCCATTTTGTCGAAGCTTTCTACATCCAAAGGCCTCTGGAATCCATCGTCGAGAGCCTTTTCGAAAGCGAGATTAAGCGCATCGTCCAGATTGAGGGCAACGCCGTAATAACGCTTTTGAGGATACACAGGATGTATTCCTTCTACGTTAACAGAATAGATAATTAGATCCGAACGCTCCATTTTGAATCCTTCCGTGAAAATTTTAGTTTTTAGTTTGGGTAGTTTAGCTCTTTTTTCAATATGCTCATGAACACGGCGGGCGGGTTTTTCGACCATGGACTCGAAGCCTCGATTACAAAATCCATGACTCTCGGTAGAATCTCTTCCGGCTCGAATATCCCATTGCAGCATTTGCTCATAAGCCAGCCTGCGACTTTTCGATAGCATGTTCTGTCCGATATGCTTTTCGGCGGCATTGCGATTCTCAGGGCCTTTTCCAGGTGATCGATTCTCTGTGAGAGCGTTCCTTCTTTGACCGACAGTCCCGAAGCAATCATCTTGTCTCGAAGTTTTTTCTCCGTCATTGCGAATCTCCGTGATTCTGGATTCCGGATTCTGGATTCCGGATTCTCGACAAGCATCGAGTATCGAGCATCGAGTATCGAGCATCGAAATCGAAAAATCAGGCGCGAGCCTTCTCGAAAGCGAAATCGAAAATACGAGTAAACAGAAATTTACGATTGTTAGAATCAATGTAGCGCTAGTGTACTCGTTACGTAATACAGTATTCGAATTCGAATTCGTATTCGAAGTTTCTTTCTCTCTTTCTTTGCTTCTTTCTTTCTCTCTTTCTTTAGTTGAGTGCTTCGACATCGTTGAACACCTTATCGAGAATTATCAGGTCTGCTTTGTGCAGGCTCTTTTCGAATACGCCGCCGTCACAGAGACTTTTCATAGCAGGAACGATTTCTTCGAGAGAATCGATTGCTTCTTTCTGAGAGATTTTTCCTAATGCCGCCTGCTTTAGAATCGCTATCAAATCGAATGCATAGCTTTCCCACAGACGCCTTACGACAGAACGTCGGCTTATACCCGTCAATTCTGTCGTATCTGCGCAGAGATTGTCTATATCCATTACACGTACCTGTAAGAAATTAACATAAATATTGTGATTAAAAGGAATTAAGGTTTATTACGTCTATGTTGTCCGGGGGGAGGCCTCTCGTGTTGTTTGATATGATCTTCGGAAGGCTCTCCGAAGCGATGCTCGAAAATTTTGACGATAAGTATCTCTATTCGCCTGATCGACCGGTCAATGCTTTCAAGCTTTTTAGAGAACTTCTCGATTTTCTTTTTATCGACTTCCATGTCGATATCCTTATTTTTTAACGATGAGATTTATAACGCATGTCCAACAAGTTATTTATGCCTGTTGCACACGCGTTTCCCGTAGGGTGTGCAAATGCTTTTTTTGCACACGCGGCTCTGAACGTCTAATGCAGTGGTAGGGTGTGCAAATTTTTTTTGCACACGCGGTTCTGTTGCAGCGTGTGCAGCCAAAAGACAGGCTGCACACCCTACAAAGAAAGGTGTTTCTATTGAATCGAATTGATTATTTTGAGTGCTAAATTTAGCTTTGAATTGGTTTGTGTCTTAGAGTAAACATCGTGAACGTATCGTTTAGCTACACCTAAGCTTATATCGAGAACTAATGCGATTTCAGAATTTGAATTGTAGCCTTGTAGAATCAGATCGACGATTTGCGTCTCTCTCGGGCTGAGACGGTATTGCTTTCTGACCTTTTCGAGTTGTTTTTGCGTAAGTTCCATAAAATAAGGTAATTATGCTAATAAATAGATTTTGTCAAGAACAATATTGGCCTTCTGTGACATAAGGTTGTCAATGTAATGAAAAAAACGTTTATTTTTGTTTTGTTTTTTTGTATCCTTTTTCCTGTCTGTCTTAAATATGTCTGAAAACGTAAATAATAGAAATTTGCTCGATTCTTCAATAGGTCAATTGTTGACAAATCTATACTTCACCTGCAAGGACTGTAATTACTCTTTTCACACGGTTGTTCTGGGAATAGTATCCAGATCGTCGGCCGGGGGCAAGCTAATTGTTTCCACAAAAAACCAGAAAGACCGTCCATTAGAAAATTTCAGGTGTCAAAGGTGCGGTTCGAAAAACATAGAAATTTTCAAATTCCTCGCATAGACGCAACAGCCGTAGGGTGTGCAAATTCTTTTTTGCACACGCGGTTCCGAACGTCTAATGCAGCGTGTGCAGCCAAAAGACAGGCTGCACACCCTACGCCTATGGAGCTTTACCGTTGTGAATGCTGATACCGTGGAATACCAGGTGTTATCGAGCGAAGATGACGGCTATGCTACGAATGATCAGCTTCAGAATTTGAGCATTGACTTTCTCAAGACGGGCTACAATACGTTTTCCGAGCCGCCGTATTACGTTTCGGGGATGATTTTCCGGAATGTGAATATTCCTCAGGGAACGGAGATAATAAGCGCTCGCTTGAAGTTATGTTCCTATGACAGTTACCTGGACGACATTGTTTACGGCAAGATGCAAGCGGAGGCCGCCGATGACGCCGCGGCCCTTGGCGGAGTGCGCAATACCGGCTCATTGCCGATGACCGGAGCTTCGATTGAATGGGACCATTATGAGCCATGGGAGAAGAATACATGGTATGAGAGTCCTGATATTGCCGATGTGATTCAGGAAGTCATAGATCGAGTGGGATGGCGGTCGGGCAATTCGTTGATTGTTGTATATGGCACACGAGACAGTGACGGCGGCTACCGGCACTTCTCTTCGTACGACCGCGGCGGCGATTTCGCACCCAAACTGGAATCACATATGTGCCCCGGTAAAAAACTGCTGAGATTACTGTTCTCGACGTGAGAGGTATGTTATAATATCGTCTCGTCGCAGGCGTACCTGTGCCAGGAATTAGATAATGGCTGCTTAGCCATGTTCCTGATTATACATAGAAAACAAGATTCAATCGTTGATTGCCGAGCATTTTACTAAAGGAGATTTGTCATGAGAACTATGCCCTCCCGTCGAAATGTCTTCTTTTGTTTCAGTGTCATTTTGTTACTGGTGACATGCTTCACTGTCGAGGTTTTTGCCGCGGATGAAAAATCATTGCCGGAGACTTTGCTTCTCAAGGATTATCGTCCGATGTCTGTCTACAATGTCCCTCAGACGACAATTGACAAGGCAAAATATCCCGTAATTGACATGCACGCCCACGACTATGCGAAGGGTCCCGAACAGGTTGCCGAATGGATTCGGTCCATGGATGAATCAGGAGTTGAAAAATCTATCGTATTAACAATGGCGATAGGCAAGGAGTTCGATGCCGTCTATGCGAAATACGCCGAATACCCCGACCGTTTCGAGGTTTGGTGCGGATTTGATTACACCGGATACGACAAACCCGGCTTCGGGCCGGCGGCGGTTAAGGAGCTTCAGCGGTGCTACAAGGTCGGCGCCCGCGGCGTCGGCGAGCTGGGCGATAAGGGCAAGGGATTATTTTATTGCAGGCCCACGAAAGCATGGGGAATGCATCTCGACGATCCCCGCATGGACCCGCTGCTCGCAAAATGCGCCGAGCTGCGGATGCCGGTGAGTATTCACGTGGCCGATCCGTACTGGATGTATCTTCCCATGGATGCAACCAACGACGGGCTCATGAACGCCTACAAATGGAGGCTGGACAATCAGCCGGGAATCGTTGGGCACGAAGGCATGGTGAAAATACTGGAAGGAGCGGTAAAGCGACATCCGAAAACGATTTTTGTCACCTGTCACTTCGCCAACTGCTCCCATGATCTCAATAAACTCGGAAGGTTGTTCGACAAGTATCCGAACTTGTATGCGGATATATCGGCCCGGTTCGCCGAGACGGCACCCATTCCAAGGTTTGCCGCGAGGTTCTATGAGAAGTACCAGAGCAGGCTTGTCTATGGGACCGATATGCGGTTCAGTACGAAGATATACCGGCTGACTTTCCGGATTCTGGAATCGGAAGATGAGCACTTCTATGCCTGGGATCGTTTCGGCTACCATTGGCCCTTGTACGGTTTCGGCCTGAATGATGAGGTTCTAAAGAAAGTATACAGGGACAACGCGCTGAAGATTATTGGAGATCAACCGACCGCGGCGATAATTTCCACACGGTAGCCATATGAGATACGTATGACTTGGCTGGGCTTTGAATTGTCATGCTGAACGAATTGAAGCATCTGGAGTTTTTGCGGGATGTTATGGCAGGTTACCATCGGAGATTCCTCGCTGCTCTCAGAATGACAGTCTAAAGATTTATTTGTATTCTACTTTTCCGGCCGGGGACATGCATCGATGAACTTGAGGGCTTCGTCCATGAAAATTTCGCCCATCGTTTCACCCAGTGATGTTCTGCTGATGTAGTCGTATCGCTCGAAGCTGTTAAAGTCAACTTTCGTCAGGATGTAGCCGAAGGCTTCGTTCGTCAGGCCCAGGAGCATGTTATGAGTGCCGCGCATGTTGCGCTTCAGATAATAACCGATGTTAGGCAGGGCTTCGCCGGGTATGGTGAGCATCTGTGCATCACCGAGGTTCACGACGTTAACCTGCGTGGCGATGGTACCTTTTTCGCTGAGTTGGAAACCTAACGGCGAGGCTTTGACGACGGCCAGCAGCATCTGGTTCTCAACTGGAAATTCAATGGTTGTGCTGCCGCAATACAGCTTTGGCTCTTTCTCTATTGGCGCATCGGCGACAATCCGCAAAGCCTCATCGGCAAGAAGATTGCCAATGCGGATACATTCGTCCCACGTTCGCACGTCCCTGCCGTCCGGGCCCCGGCAGTCGGCAGTCACCATGCCGCCCAGTGCAGCGTTCACGAAGATGCCGACTCCTCCGCCTCGCTGCCCGAGACGATCGTATAGCGGCCCTACGAAGTCCGGCGACAGAATCCCCTGCCCGGCTCCAATGACTTCCGGATGGCAGGCGTAATTGACGAACGTGGCTAAAGGTTTACCTTCTGAATCGAGGAACTGGATTACGTCGCATCGCGGGTCGTAAAGTTTCTCCGCATAGTAGTTGTAGGCGATTTTGCCCCGCGCTTTGCCGGTGGCCATTTTTACATTGGCCGGCCGGAGCTTTTCGACGGCTTCGTTGATCGCATCGGCCAGTTTTTTACAGACACCATTGAGGTACTCGATATCGGCGGCGGTTTTGCCGCTGCTGTCCGGAAAGCCGTAGCAATCCGGCCCGCTGTGATTATGCGTCGCGGCGATAAGAATGTTCTTCGGATCGATCCCAGGCACCTGCCGGCGGACCTTGACGCAAAGAACACCCGGAAATCCGAGGAAATCCGTGCTGCAGATTGCCACACTTGTGCCATCATTTTCAAAAACCAAGGCACGAACGGTCAATTCCCCGAACTTCCTGCTCGCCGGCCTGGATGGGCCGACTCCACCTGATACGGGCAGCAGAGGATCGGGAGTTACGTTACGAACGGCGATAGCTGCACGAAATTCCGCGAAACAAACGCTGACGTGAAACATACAGACAGCAACTATCACAATGAGCGATGACAAAATTATATTATGCTGTTTTTCATTCATGCTCGATTTCTCCATTTCGCAGGTGCTGTTATGACACTCGAACGGTTTTTGTTAGTCGATAAACCATGTATCAAAGTATCAAAAAATAGTTCAGTTTATCCGCCGGCTATTATATTTGAGACGTCTTTCGGCGTCAAATGTCATAAACAACCAATTCAGAATTAAGAAGCAGTCTGCTCCAGATTCCGTAAGATATGGTCTCATAAGTAGATAGTTAATTATAATAGAGATATCTTAACGCCGCCGGGCCCGAATTTGTGCCTTTCTGTTTGCGTGAAATTTTTTTTAAAAATACGTAGTCACCACAATAGACGGATTTTGTTAATTATGATAATTGTAGTGCATTGCTGCCGGCATGGAGGCTTGCAGTCTTCTGTGACTCCTGCTATCTTCAGAATTTTTTCTGTTGGAAGCAGGAGTTCTTTTTTTAAAACACATCGATTATTTCGGCTTTTATGAAAATAAACAGTCAGAATCTTCGGTTTCGGAATAACTGTGTTAACAGACTGCTAATTCGATAGTTACAGTTCTTTTTAAAGCCCTGCTCTGTTTCCGTTATGCTCGGGAGGGAGGGGATTTTACAAATAAGCAGGTGTGGTGTTTTTCATTCTTTGATACATTTTATATATTCTAATAGGGTGATATGCGGTTGAGGATTCGTCTGAGCTGATTATCATGCCGAAAATCCTTGAAGTGAGAGTATGTATTATCATCCTGGAGCGGTGAGGGGAAATCAAGATGGAAGAAATTAGCAAGCGAACAAAGCGCCTGATAGGTGAGTTGGGAATACTTGTCTGTGTAATTTGTTTCTTCGTTGCCAAATCAACGATCATCGATATGGATGATGCCAGGGCCGAGGTTTACAAGCACCTGGTTGTGGCAGAACCCGACAATGCCGAAGCTTACCGCTTTCTTGCCGGCTATTACATGGATTTAGAAGCCTATGAAAGGGCAACCAAGGCCCTGAAGGAGGTTGTGAGGATAGAACCGCACGACAGATCTGCATACAGTATGCTCGGCGACGCTTACTGGAATTGCGGTCGTTATGAAAAAGCAATGCTGGCATACAAGCGAGCTATGAAACTGCAGGTGAATAATCCGGAGACCCATTACCAGATGGCTAAAGCTTATCTCAAAATGGGAGATAAGGATTCGGCTCTGGAAGAGTACGAAATACTTAAAGATATGGACGAGAATTTAGCTAATGAGTTAGCTGCTCATATCCGCGATAAGTGAGAGGGATAATAAAATAAATGTCACGTTTTTAAGTCGTTGCAGCTACCTCACAGTATGAAATATACGGGGCCTGTATCAAATCGGTCGATACAGGCCCCGAACTAATTAAAATCTTCTGTAATTTCCGCTACAGCGGATTTCCTATTCAGCAGCATCTCTCGGTCGATACAATCGGATATCGTCGAAGAACATCTTGCCGGAACCGCCGGGGACAGTCATATTGTCCCTGGTTCCCAGACCGATTGCAATCCTGTCGACATCGGTTAAATTTATACCCTGATCGGCAAACTCCTGCAGGCCGATAACCCATTCGGTCCAGGTATCAATCGTCGATGCGTCGGGATCATCATGATATACGACCGCAGATGTGCCGGCGGCGTTTGATACTGCTACGTACAACGGCTCAGCGGTGTTGTTGGCAATGCCGATATCCATGTTGGTCCACTGCGGACCTGCTGATCCGGTGGTTGTGATATTGGAGAACACAGCCTCGCATGTGGCACTGTTGTCGTGAGAAGTCAGTGCCAGACCGATATAGACATTCGAGCCCATAGTAATGTACTGCGGATTCCATGTCATTGACGTCCAGGTAGAGCCGTTGGTCGAGTAGTAAGCTCTGAAGTTTCCACCTATATCGCGCTCCAGCTTGACCCAGTAAGGCGCCGTGATGGCCGTCTGTTCAGTCGACACGACACTGGTATCGCTTGTAGCGTCGGCGCCGGTATCCCTTCGCGCCTGGTATCTGCATCCGTTTCCCGGCGTTATATATACGGCCGCAAATTTCGAGCTGGGATCCAGCGTTTCGCGAATCATCACGCCGGCCTTGGCCCATGGGTCCGTGTTATCTAAGCTGTTGACCCGGGCCTGAATTGAACCGGCTCCGGTGAGCATTTTGAAAGCGTAGTGGAACTCATCGGCGTCATTCCAGATATCCGCTCCTGTCGCGGTTATCGTGTAAGTGCCGACAGGTCCCTCGACGAAGCCGCCGGTAGATGCCGGGTACCCTCTGAACCACAGCGACAATTGAGCAACTCCTTCAGCAGTCCAGTCGCGAGGAGCACTCAACGTAAGCTCTACCTCCGAATAAGTAGCGTAGCCCTGCTTATTATTATCGTATATCAGAGGCATGGATTGAGCACCGCCGTTGACTATAGTCTCCTCAGTATATGAGATGGTGTTTTCATCGCCGACGGCAGAGCCGGTGCCGTTACCGGGGTAGTAATCCGCCGTTTCGGGCGTACCGTAGCCGAGCCCGTCATGCCAGGCGAACCATATCTGGTTCTCGCCCGAGTTATAATCTTCGAAATCGTCCACGAGCAGGAAATCGGCCACTGTAAAGGTCCAGAGATTACCTTTGCTTATTGTCCCATCGGTATTGTACTCGTCGATTCGCCAGTAGTAAGGCCCGCCGCCCCATTCTATAGGTTCCGGCGGACTGTAGGTGGTTTCGGCCTGACGACCGCGATAGATATCCGCGGTTGTGGTATCGGCGTCATCCACGGTGTCTTTATCCGTGCCGAAATAAACATCATGCTGATCCGCTTTTGCTCCCGCCGACCAGCTAAGTGATGTTGAATTGTAGATGTCCGGCGTTGACCTGTTTGCCGGTCTCGGTCCCCATGCAAGGGTCGGGTCGCCCTGCATAGCTTGCAGAACCTCATCCTCAGCCAGTACTTTGTTGTATAAACGGACATCGTCAATGCTTCCATTAAAGTAGCCGTCGGCGGTGCCGTCGTCGGACCTGGCGCCGATTAGAAGCGGTCTGTCCAGGTCGAGCAAAACACCTGCTCCCGTTGTGGATGCGTCTAATTCACCGTCATGATAGAGCTGCATCGTATCTCCGTCAAAGGTTGCAACGACGTGATGCCATTCGCCGAGAGTGGTTGGGGCGCTGATTCCGGTCCAATTGGTGTCATTGAATGTTTCAAAAAGGATTGTCTCCTGGGATTCGTACATCATAACGCCCCAATTAACTGAGCCGGGTTCACCACTGGCTCCATGTGAACCTTTTGAAATAATATGGTTCCAGGTTTGAGTGGTTGGGATGTTACACCAGAATGATACGGAGAAAACGCTCGCATTCAGAGATTCATCATTGCCGCAATCAACATAAGTCCCTGACCCGTTGAACTGAAGGGCATCGCCGTCATGGCCCGTTACCCATTGCGGATTACGCATAAGGGCGCCGTGGTTGGCATACCCGGACGCGTCAAGAGCCATATTGCCTGAACCTTCGTCGAGCTTCCACCAGCCGACAAGATTGGGATCGTAAATGGGCACATCGGGTATTGTTTTGAATCTCCAGATATCGCCCCTGTGCGTAGTGGTGCCGTCGAACTCATCAATCCGCCAGTAGTATGTTTTCCCTTTGACCAGACCGGTTGGCGTGTAGTTTGCGACGGCCGAAAGAATACCTTCAGTCGCAGTATCAACTTCTTCGAAGGATTCGCCGATGAAAACATAATGAAGTATCGTACCGAGACCTCCGGTCCAGCTCAGCTTGATGTCCGGATCAAGATACTCTGTACCATCGGCGGGATTCGGGTCATAAGCCTTCTTCGAGGACACCGTAAAGCTCCAGACATTACCCTTCCACGGGCTTTCCGGGTCGTCATTATTGACTTCATCGATACGCCAGTAATAAGTTGTGCCGGGCACCAGGCCATCGGGATATGGATATCCGGGGAAGCCGGCCACATAATACATTTCATTTAAGCCCTGATTGCCCCGGAACGTTTCGCTGTCGTGTGTGCCGTTATTAACTTCGTCGAAGTTGTCACCCAGATAAATATCGTGCGAGACGGTAAAACTTCCGGCGCTCCAAGTAAGCGTGACCCATGTATCTTCATAAATGGCACCGTCTTTCGGATTCGGACGCCGGGCGAGCGGCTGGATAGTGACTATTTCAAGGCCATCGTTCATTATCGTTTGAATGTCTTCGAGCGGAAGAACGGTATTGAAATAGCCCACCTCGTCAACGGTTCCGTTAAAGAAACCACCGGCAGAGCCGTCGTCGGATCTGGCGCCAATCAAAAACGATCTGCTCTGGTCGAGCACCATACCTGCTCCCGTGGTTGCAGCTAATTGGCCGTCGTGATAGAATCGCATCATATCTCCGTCATAGGTGGCTGCTACGTGATGCCATTCACCGGTGGTAGTATCGGTTGTGATACCAGTCCAGCCGGTATTATTGTACGTTTCGAAAAGAATTGTCTCCTGGGCATCGTACATCATAACACCCCAGTTAACTGAGCCGGGATCGCCCCAGCCTACATGGGAGCCCCTCGAAACAATATGGTTCCATCCTTGCATGGTTGGGATATAGCACCAAAACGATACGGAGAAAACGTTAACATTCAGAGCTTCAGCATTGCCGCAATCAACGTAAGCCGATACCCCATCGAATTCCAGGGCATTTCCCGACAAGCCGGCGACCCAGTTAGGTCCGCCCATTAGCGTGCCATCATTGCCATTCCCCGTGGCGTCTTCAGTAATATCACCTTTTCCCTCGTCAAGGAGCCATGCCCCGAGAACGGTATCGGGATCAATTTTGGCATAGCTTTGTCCTGCGAACATCAAATTAACGATAATACAACTGATGCAAATTAAGGTTAAACGTTTCATTTTTTTATTACCTCCATAAATTTTGACTCGAACGACATCGTAAGCCGCTTAATAGCAAAAACATAAAAGGACCTATACCGAACCGGTCGGTATAGGCCCCGAACGAATCAAAACCTTCTGTTGTTTCCACTACAGCGGATTTCCTATTCAGCAGCGTCTCTCGGCTGATATAGACGGATGTCGTCAATATACATCTTGCCTGAACCGCCGGGGACAGTCATATTACCTCTGGTTCCCAGACCGATTGCAATCCTGTCGACATCGGTTAAATTTATACCCTGATCGGCAAGCACCTGCAGGGGGATAACCCACTCGGTCCAGGTGTCAATGTTCGCCGCGGCCGGATCATCGTGGACCACCACTGCAGGTGTGCCGGCGGCGTTGGATACGGCTACATACAGCAACTCGGAATCGTTGCTTGTAATACCCACATCCTGGTTCGTCCACTGTGGACCAACCGTGCCGGTAGTCGTGACGTTGGTGAATACCGCCTGGCACGTCAGAGCCGCATCATGACTGGTCACCGCCAAACCGATAAAGACGTTTGTACCCATCTGAATAGGTTCGGCTACACCCAGCTTCTGCCATGCAGAACCGTTGGCTGAACTATACGCTGAGAAACTCCCGCCCAGGTCGCGCTCTATCTTAACCCAGTACGGCGCGGTGATTCCAGCGGTCGTGTTGTCAACGCTGGTGCCGCCCGTGCTGGGGCGTCGCTGGAAGGAAACACCCGAAGCCGGAGTCACGACCATCATCGCGTGCGCCGAGTCGGGATCGAGCGTCTCGCGAATCATCACGCCGGCCTTTGCCCAAGCGTTTGTGTTATCGACGCTTTCTACTCTGGCGACGATTGAGCCGGCGCCGGCAAGCGTCTTGAAGGCATAGTGGAACTCGTCTGCTTCGACGCCGTCTACCGCCCAGATATCGGCTCCGGAGGCCGTTATCGTGTATGTGCCGACCGGTGCTTCCACGAAGCTGCCGACCGATGCCGGCTGTCCCTGGAACCACAACGACAATTCCGAAACACCCTCTGCAGTCCAGTCGCGTATGTTACTCAGAGTTAATTCTGCCTCTGAATAGTTCGAGAAGCCCTGCTTGTTGTTGTCGAAGGCAAGCGGCATAGACTGAAGGCCGCCGTGAACGATAGTCTCCTCGGTATAGGAGGCTGTGGTTTCGTCGCCGACAGCCGAGCCGGTGCCGTTACCGGCAACGTAACCCGGAGTACCGGGCGCGCCGGCGCCAAGCCCATCGTGCCAGGTAAACCATATCTGGTTGTCGCTGCCGTTATATGCCTCGAAGTCGTCAATGACGAAGAAATCGCCGGTTGTAAAGCTCCAAACGTTGCCCGCCCATGGGCTATCGGGATTAACGTCGTTAACCTCATCGATTCGCCAGTAGTATGAGGTATTCAAGATGAGTTTTCCGGGATCATAGCTTTCTTCGCCGAGGGCTCTGGGTCCCTTATACTCAGGTGAACTTTTCGTGGCATTCTTGACGGCATCCGCATCGGTGCCGAAGTACACCTCATGCGAGGCGGCAACCGCCCCCGCATCCCATGTAAGAATCTGCGTCGCACTTACGTCAGCAGCGCCGTTAGACGGATTCGGACTCGTGACGGCGCCCTCGGTAGTAAAACTCCAGACTTCGCCTTTATGCGTCTCGCTGCCATCGAATTCATCGACTCGCCAGTAGTAAGTCTTAGCCAGTTTAAGAGAACCGGGAGTGTAATCCGTAGTTCCGTTGGGGGTGCCCGCGACAGCGTCATTTACTTCGTCAAAATCTTCGCCGAAGACTACATAGTGTAATTTTGCGCCGAAACCAGCCGTCCATTTAAGCTCTGCGTCCAATGCGACAAATTCGGCACTATCGGCCGGATCGGGGTAATAGGCTGTCTTGGGTGGAACCATAAAGCTCCATACCTCGCCCTCCCAGGGGCTGTCCGGATGCAAATCGTTGACCTCATCTATTCGCCAGTAGTAGGTCTTGCCCGGAATCAGACCGTCCGGATAGGCAAATCCGGGGAAGCCCGCAACATAATACAGATCGCCTTGGTTGCCTCGGAACGTATCGCCGATACCATCGTTAACGTCGTCGAAGCTCTCGCCCATATAAACGTCGTGCGAGACGGCAAAATCCCCCGCCTTCCAGGATAGTGTCACCCATGTATCCGGATACAAGACCCCGTTAGCCGGATCCGGACCGAAAGCCTGCGGCACACCACTGCCGGCCATGGCCTCCTGAACTTCCTCCTGCGTGAGACCACGCATGTAGATACGGACATCATCGATCATCCCGAGAAAGCTGCGATTTGCGCCCTCCTGAGTCCTGCCAATAACCACATTGGCCGTATCTTCTTCCCCCAAGACAATTCCTGATCCGCTTGTGCCGGCATCTTCACCGTTGATGTAAAATTGTTGCTGGCCGTCGATGACCATCGCACAAACGTGAACCCATTCATTGAGCGGCACCTGGCCCGTACTCACTGGACCCACATAGGCACCCCCACTGGTTACGCTGAAATGAAGCACACCGCTCGAATCGGTGTAGAAGCTATACGAACGGGGATTGTTGGATTTTGAAAGAATTCCCTGCCAGCCTTCGGTGCCGGGACCGCCGTGTCTTGAAGTATGTATCCATGCCATGACAGTCACTTCGTCTTTCACCATCAGGCTTTCGGCGTGCGGAACATCCACAAAGTCATCGACGCCGTCAAATTCCAGTGCCTTGCCGAGGTGCCCGGTGACCCATGCCGTGTCGCCCTGGAGGGTGCCGTCGTTACCTTTGCCGCTGAAATCTGTAGCGGTCGTTCCGGAACCATCGTCGAACCGCCACCAGCCGACAAGATCCGGGTCCGCGGCCTTTGCGACGCTCGTCAAAGCGACGCCGAGCGCGAGGACGATCGAAACCAGATAAAACAATTTTCTACACATGATAATCCTCCTTCATAAAATAGAGTTTAATGAAAAAACTGCCGGAATAATTTTAAATACCGAGAAAAGCAAATTTGTGTTCGCCCGGAATATCATTTAAGATTTGCTATTACCTCCTTCCTTCAAATGCCAATATAGGCGGCTAACTATCAAGCGAAAAACTCAAATAAACGCCAGAAATTTTGCCCGCCAGTATACTAAAAGTACATAAATGCTTATTTATTATACTTATATCACATTAACAGTCTTATCGTCAAGAAAAATCTCTGAATTAAGCATTGGTTTAAAATAACCGGGGCCCATACCGAATAAAATCGGTATAGGCCCCGTATTGGCTGCAAAACAGCGGTCCATTGCTTCTTATCGCCAAACCCGAATAAAGGTCATGTCAATCTTAGCTCCGGCTTACGGCTCTGGCGCCGCTTCCGGTTCAGGAGCCGGCTGATACAATCGGATATCGTCAATCAAAACCTTGCCCGAACCGCCGGGGACCGTCATATTGCCCTGGGTTCCCAGGCCAATCGCTATTCTGTCAACGTTGGTCAGGTTAATACCCTGATCTGCAAACGTCTGAAGCGGAATCACCCACTCGGTCCAGGTGTCGGTCGTTGCTGCGTTAGCGTCGTCGTGGACTACCACCGCAGGTGAACCGGCACTGTTGGAAACGGCGACATAAAGCGGCTCGGCATCATTGCTCGAAATACCGATATCCTGGTTCGCCCACTGCGGGCTGACAGTTCCGGTAGTCGTTAC
>Ga0180434_10001049_pt1 | contig 40546 bp, 25 predicted proteins | sample SS_ome_7_FD_132453 | JGI IMG/M metagenome (GOLD analysis project Ga0180434, IMG submission 132453) | Hypersaline lake sediment archaeal communities from the Salton Sea, California, USA - SS_1_D_2 metaG | ecosystem: Environmental > Aquatic > Non-marine Saline and Alkaline > Hypersaline >... | reverse complement strand
GCCTGGAGCGACGTCTCGAACAGGGCAAAGGTCGCCGCGATCCCCTGCGGTGCATCGCGCTGCGATAGTGTCTGCATCACGTACTCCGACACGGCCACCAGATCCGCGTCCGTCTGGTCGAAGCGATTCAGCAGCGCCGCCGCCTCGGTCCCCACGAACTGGCTCTCGCAGTAGAATACCTCGACAGGGCGCGCGCCAGCGTCCAGCGCCATGTGCAAAAGTTGCAGCCCCTCGACCAGAAAGCGGCCCTGGCGTTGGCGGTGCTTGCGCTGATCCAGCTTGCGCGCCTCGACGACGCGGCGGTTGCGCGCGCTGGTGATGACGATCGTTGGGTGACTGTTTGTCGGTGTGTTCATTTTGTCAATTCTCCATCGGACACTGATTAACACAGATGGATGCAGATTTTTTCTGTATCTGCGTTCTCTCGACTACTCAATGCTTGCCAGTAAATCAAGCACAATCCGGTTAAACGCTTCCGGCTTTTCCATATTGGGAAAGTGGGCGACGCCAGGCATGACAACTTTCCTGGCGGCGGTGATGTTCGTTTCTAACAAATCCACAATCGAGAACATTGCGGGCACATCTTGCTCGCCGATGATGACGAGAGTGGGGGCCTGGATCTCTTCCAGTCGGTCAACGGCAGGAGGTTCCAGCCCCAGTTCTTCGCCATCGGTGTCTGGGAGCTCAAAGGTGTGGCGGATCATCTCTAACGCTCGTTGTCGAAAGTCAGCATCGACCTGTTCCGGCGTGCGTCGGGGACCATCTATCCAGATCTGTGCTGTCAGTTCGGCGGCGAGGGCTTTGTCGCCTCGTTCGTAGGCTTTTTCGGCGGCGGTTTCCTTCTGGGCTGTGGCTTTGTCAAAGCTCGGCTCGTAACCGCTCAGAGCGGGCGCTACGGCGATCAGCGCCTTGATCATCTTGGGATAGGCCAGGGCAAAGTCGATGGCGATGTGGCCGCCGTTCGATATCCCCAGGACCGCCGCTCGCTCGACGTCGAGGTGTTGCAAGAGCGCCCGCAAGTCATCGTGCTGAGAGTAGGTTCCAGGTGGATCCTCGCTTTTGCCCCAGCCACGAACATCGTACCGGATGACCCGATGGTGCTGGGCGAACGCCGCCATCTGATCCTTCCACATGCCCAGATGGGCAATCGCCGCGTGGATGAGAACCAACGGCTCGCTTGTTCCCTGTACGTCGTAGTGAATTCTCGTACCGTTTATGTCAGCAAATTGAAAAGTCAAAGTTATCTCCTCCTTTATCCTCGTTCTTACCCCTTGCGAAGGTTGAATTCAAAACCTTCGCAAGGGTGGTTTACTACACGGCCAGCGAGTAGCAGGCCATCACCGAATCCTCGGTAAAGCCCTGCGATAAGTACAGCGAGACCGCCGATTCGTTCGCGGCGTTCACCGACAAGTAGACCGGGTGGCAGCCGTTGTGGAGCGCGACCTCCAGCGACTTGCAGAGCATCAGGCGGCCCAGCCCGCGGCCCCGATAGTCTGGATGCACGCTCAACATACCGATCTCCGCGGCCTGTTCGTCCTCGTTATCCCGAAAGACATGGGCCGTGCCGACGGGGTGCTCGCCGTGTCGCAGCAGCAGGACGCCGCCGGGAACGTATTCACTTTCATCGTCAAAGACGGCTCGGATGTAGTCTGGCGTCGCCCCCACGAACCCCGCTTGATGCGCATAGTTTCGGTTCCACAGGTCGCACAGCTCGCAGATGCCCGCCTCGTCGTCCCGTTCGAGCGAGGTCAGACTGTATCCCTCCGGCACGACCACCTGTGGGACCTCGCGGGAGAGGTATGCCAGCAGATACGCGTACCGCTCCAGGGTAAAGCCGAGCGTCTCCCAGTGTCGGCGGGTGTCGGTATTCGCCTCAGGGAGAAAGCCATAGATGTCGCGCAACCCCCGGACGTGCGGAAGGATGGCGGGCAGCATCGTCGCATACGCCTCGAGCGACGGCTCCGCTGAGTGGAAAATCACCAGTCTGGCTCTCCCCCGTTTGCGCAGCCACGGCGGGCGCATCAATCCCATTGCACCCACGACGTCGCGTCCATCACACAGCAGGTAGGCTGGATACTCGTCTGTCGGGACGAACGTCTCGTCTGGCAGGAAGGACTCGTCGTGCTCCGCGCCGTGCCGACGGCAGTAGTGCACAAATTCCGTCACGTTTTCTGATGATACTGGAACGGGTTTCATTCGGAAAGCTCCTTTGTCCAGCAATACCCCATGAATTTCTTCTGAAAGCCAATCGCCTCGTAGAACGGTTGTCCCGAACCGACCTGGACCGTCTCTGCGCCCAGCGCCGCGACCCGGCGGACGCCTTCCATCACGACCGCTCGCCCAAACCCTCGGCGCCGGAAATCGGGATGCGTGGCGACCGGCTCCAGGATGCCCATCCGGTTGAGGTCGTCGTACCAGGCGATGCAGCAGGCCACGTACTCGCCGTCGGGATTCACGACGTAGAGGTCCAATTCCCTTCGATAGTCCGGCGCGCGTTGCAGTTCCTCGTAGGCAAAGGCCGTCGGCCACTCCTTCGGGTCCGGGTGATTGAACCCCAGCCCGAAAATCTTGCGCCGCCGCTCGACGTCGTTCTCGTCGGCCATCGAGCGAATGGCGTATCCTGTCGGCAACGTTTGTTCCGGCCGTTCTTTGATGAAAAACTCCGAACCGTACCCCGGACGTTCCGCGTCTTTTTGATACCCCCGTCGGCGCAACAGTTCCTGGAACGCCCCGTCATAGTCGTAAGCAAAGGCGACGATCCGGTTCTTTTCCTTGTTGGCCAGGTTCTCTTCCGCGTAATCGAGCATCTCTTCCAGCAGGAACTCGTACTGCGGATGGCGCTGGAAAAAGACCTCCCCAAAGTCAGGGTGCGAGGTCACGGGGTGTTCGATGTTCACCACCCCCGCGATCTCGCCCGCGCCGTTCTCCCAGACCCCGACGGTATCCTCCCAGAAGCGGATGGCCTGCTGACTGCCCTCGACGTTCGGGTGCTCGGAGCCATACGCCCCCAGGAAGGGCGCGACGAAATACCGGGCATAGTTCCACCGCTCGATGCGCCAGTTGATGAGCCTGCCGGACATCTGGTAGGTCTCTATGAGAAAGTCTCGAATCCGGTCAAAGTCCTGCTCAGGCTTGTATGTTCGTAGCTTTGTTTTCAGGATCCTCTCCAGGCGAGTCAGCGATAGAGCGATCGCTGACTCGCTGATTCGCTCACACCGCCGCCAGCTTGGGCATCTTGAACACGTCGTACTCCTGCTCCATCTCGTGGCGGAACTGCTTGGTGTACAGCCGGTAGTAGTGGCCCTTCTGCCGCAGCAGCTCGGCGTGCGATCCCATCTCTGTGATCTGTCCGTCCTCGATGACGAGGATGCGGTCGGCTCGCTTGATCGTGCTCAGCCGGTGGGCGATGACGAAACTGGTGCGATCCTTCATCAGCGTCTCCATGCCGCGCTGGATCAGCGCCTCCGTCAGCGTGTCGACCGAGCTGGTCGCCTCGTCCATGATAAAGATCTCGGGCTGGGCCAGGATCGCCCGCGCCAGGCTGATCAGTTGCTTCTGCCCCACCGAGAGCAGCACGCCGCCCTCACCGACCTCCTCGTCGTACCCCTTTTCGAGCGTCACGATAAAGTCGTGGGCACCGGCGAGCCTGGCGGCCTGCTCGACCTCCTCGTCGCTCGCGTCGAGCCGCCCGTAGCGGATGTTCTCGCGGATGGCGCCGGAAAAGAGGTGCGGCGTTTGCAATACCACGCCGATGCGCGACTGGATGGCGTGCAGGCTCAGCTCCGTGTAATCCCGCCCGCCGATGCGGATGACGCCCCGCTTTGGTTCGTAGAAGCGGCAGAGCAGGTTGACGATGGTCGACTTGCCCCCGCCCGTCGGCCCGACCAGCGCGATCGTCTCGCCGCGCCTCACGCGCAGGGTAAAGTCCCGCAGTACCGGGTTGTCCTCCTCGTAGTAAAAGTCGACCTGGTCGAACTCGACGTCGCCCCGGATCGTGCCGGGGTCGAGCGCGCCGGGCCGGTCGGTCACGTCGGGCAGCGCGTCGATCAGCGAAAAACTCCGCTCGGCCGAGGCGATGGCGTGCTGCATCTCGGCATAGACGCGGGCCAGGTCCTGCACCGGCCACAGCATGAACATGACATACGTGACAAAGGCATAGATGCCGCCGATGGTCACGCCGCCCGCCTGCACCTGCAGGCCGCCGTACCAGGCGATGCTGCCGATGGCCAGCGCGCTGATGAACTGCACCGTCGGCAGGAAGAGCGCCGAAAGCCACGCCGCGCGGAACCCGGCCTGGTACATCTGGCCGGTCAGTCCGCCGAACTCGCGTAGGTCCTCTTCCTCCCGGCAGAGCGCCTTGACCACGCGCACGCCCTGGATCGCCTCGTTGTAGGCGCCCGTGATCTTGGAGTTGATCTTGCGCACCAGGCGGAATTCGACGATGATCTTTTTCTTGAACAGCGCCGCCACCGTCACCAGGATCGGGATGGCGGCAAAGACGATCAACGCCAGTCGCCAGTTGATGCGCAGCATAAAGTAGACCGACGTGATGATGGCCATCACTGCCCATGTCGAATCCAGTAGCCCCCAGGTCGCCAGTTGCGCGATGCGCTCCGGGTCGGAGGTGACGCGCGACATGATCCAGCCCACCGGCGTCCGGTCAAAGTAGGAGAACGAAAGCTCCTGCAGGTGATTGAACATCTGCTTCCGCAGGTCGTACCGCACCCGTTCCCCCAGGTTGGCCGCCAGGTAGATCAGGCCGAACACCGCCACTGAAGATACCAGGATCATGGAGACGTACACGGTCACGATCTGCATCAGCGCGGCCTTGTCGCCGGCCACGATGCCCTCGTCAATGATCCGTTTGCTCAACAGCGTGGAGTACGAGTCGAACACCGACACGGCCAGCGTGGATATCATAAAGCCCACCAGATACGGCCAATGCGGTTTGGCCAGCCCCAGGATGCGCAGCACGGTCTTGCCGTTGAATTGTGTCGTAAATTCTTCTTCTTCAAACTCATAGTGTGACATGAGCAGCCTCCCTCAAGACCTCGGAGGTCTGGTAAAGTTCCTTTTCTAGATCGTCCTCGATGCGGGCCTGCACGTCGTAGATGCGGTGGTAGATTCCGCGACCATCCCGCCCGTCTTGCGCGAGCAGTTCCTCGTGCGTCCCGCGCTGCACGACCTGTCCCCGATCCAACACCAGGATCAGGTCGGCGTTCATCACGCTCTGGATGCGATGGGCGATGATGAACGTCGTGCGTCCCTCCATCAGATACTCCAACGCCCGGCGGATCTCGCCCTCCGTCTCCGTATCCGCCGACGACGTGGCGTCGTCCAGGATCAGGATGCGCGGGTCCTTGAGCAGCGTCCGCGCGATGGCGATCCGCTGTTTCTGCCCGCCGGAGAGCGTGACTCCCTTCTCTCCCACCAGGGTGTCGTACCCTTCGGGGAACGAGAGGATCACGTCGTGGATGGCCGCCGCCCGCGCCGCCTCCTCCACCTCCTCGTCCGAGACCGCCCGCCCGACCCCGTAGGTGATGTTCTCGCGGATGGTGCGGGAGAAGAGGAAAGGCTCCTGCTCGACGATGCCGATCTGCTGGCGCAGGTAGTGGCGCGGATACTCGGTCAGCTCCACGCCGTCGAGCGTCAGGCTGCCGCCGGTATAATCGTAAAAGCGGGGCAGCAGATTGACGAGCGACGTCTTGCCAGAGCCGGTGGAGCCGAGCAAGGCCACGGCCTGGCCCGGCCGGCAGCGGAAGCTGACGTTCTTGAGCACCCGGCTGTCGCCGTTCTCGTACTCGAAGCAGACGTCGCGGAAAACGATCTCGCCCCGCACGTTGTGCGCGGGCCGGTACGTCCCCTCGTCCAACGGCTCGCGCTCCTCCTTGATCAGCTCGATCACGCGGTTGTACGAGACCATACCGGTGGACATCTGCACGATCAATCGCCCCATGTTGCGCATCGGCCAGATCAGCCAGATGATCATGCGCACCGCGCCCATGTAAGTGCCTACCGTGATGGTGCCGTCGATCGCCATCAGCGCGCCGAACAGAAAGGCCCCCAGCATCTGCGCGCCGCACAGGATGTCGGTGCTGGGCCAGAAAAACGAGTGCCAGGTCAGCAGGCGCCGCCCGAGCCGGTACTGTTCCCAGTTCTCCTTTTCGAACTTTTCCTGCTCGTACTCCTGCCGGGCAAAGGCCTTGACCACCCGCACACCGGTCAGGTTCTCTTGCAGCGTCGTCGAGAGCCTGGCCTCCTGGTTCTGGAACGCCTCGTAGGCCTCGGTGACCCGCTTGAAGAAAAAGATCGAGATGACCACGATCGGCGGCACGACGATGATCGAGACCAGCGCCAGCCGCAGGTTCAGGCTCGCCAGGGCCGTAAAGTTGATCACAAAGAGCAAGGCGATGCGTCCGGCGTTGATCGCCTGGTCGGCAAAGAACCGCCGGATGGCGTCCACGTCGGAGGTGGCGCGCTGGATCAGCTCGCCGGTCTCCATGTGATCGTGGTAGGTGAACGACATGCGCTGGATGTGATCGTAGAGATAGTTGCGCAGCCGGCGGGCGACTCCCTCGGAGGTGTGCGCGGCCCATCGGCCGCTGAGGAAGGAGAGGCTGCCCTCGCCCAGCGCCAGCGCCACGAACCCCAGCCCGACCAGCAGCAGGGTGTTGTCGAACCGGCCTTGCTCCAGCACGCCGTCCACCAGGTAGCGCAGCAGCAGCGAGTTGCCCACCTGAAGAATCGCCGCGATGCCCACGCCGAGCACCGCTCCCAGGTAGGCCGGGCGGAAGCCGGTCAACGTGCGCCACAGTCCGATCAGGCGGTTGTCTGAAACGATGTTTTTGAAATCAAACTTGGATGAACGTGCAGGTGCTGACATGGTAATACCTCCGTTTTGGGTCGGATAGCGTGCCACCTTTGGTTGCCTGCCGACCTACGTGATCGGATGTCCCAACAATGCCTCCAACTCCGCCAGCGATGTAGCCGGGTCGACGAACTGCACCGTGTGGATGCCCACCTCGCGGGCCGAGTCCACGTTGCGCACCAGGTCGTCCAAAAAGATCGCCTGCTGCGGCGCGACGCCCAGCCGCTCCAGCGCCAGGCGAAAGATGGCCGGGTCGGGCTTGCGCAGGCCGACGTCGGCGGAGTTGACGTAGATGTCGAACTCGTCATACAGGTCGAGTTCAAACCTTTCGCGGATCACGTCGTACTGGCCGGGCCAGGCGTTGCTTAACAACGCGACCTTGTAGCGACCCCGCAGTCTGCGAACAGCGGCGAGCGTCTCGGGGTTGAACCGGTCGCCGGCGTAGAATTCATCGGTGAACTCATCCGCCGCCGCTGCGCTGGGAAAACTCAACCGGTCGGCGACGTACTGGATGTACTCGTCGTTCGTGATCGCGCCGATGGACAGTTTTCGCCACGTCTCGCCCCACAGGATGTCTCGCAGCGTGCCAGGTTCCAGCCCCATCCGCCGTTCCCACTCGGCGGTGTGGCCGTCGTCCGTCAGCCCCTCCATCACACCGCCCCAGTCAAAGATGACGGCGCGGACGTCGGGGAGGGGGGCGAGCACGGGATCGGGGACGGGCAGGCCCAACTCTTGCAGTTGCTTGCGCAGCGGTGCAAGCCCGTTGAAGCGGATGGCGTGAAGGCCGACCTGCCGGGCCGCCGCCACGTTCACTCGCCAGTCGTCCACAAAGACCGCCGCCTCCGCCGGTACGCCCACCCGCGTCAGCGCTAACTCAAAGATCGCCGGGTCGGGTTTCATCAACCCCTCGCAGCCAGAGATGACGGTGACGTCGAAAGCGTCGGCGATGCCCAGGGATTCCGCCGGATTGGAACAATCCGCGCGCTCGCTCAAGCTCGCCGGGGCGTTGCTGAGCAGGGCGGTGCGGTAGCCCGCGTCGCGCAGGCGGCGGATGAGGGCGACCAGTTCCCCGTCCAGCCGGTCGCCTGCCCGGAAGGTCTGCCGGAACTCGGCCAGATCCTCGCCACTCAGCCCCATCTGTTGCCCGACGTCGGTCCAGAACTCGTCGCTGCTGACGTGCCCCAGTTGGACGGCGTCGATGAGCGAATTTGCAAACACCGCTTTTTCCACACTGCCTGGCTCCAGTCCGTATCGTCGATCCAGTTCGCGGCGGGGTGTAGGGTCAACGGTGCGCATCAGCACGCCGCCATAGTCAAAGATTGCCGCTTGAATGTTATTGGTTGTCATCGATCAGATCCTTTTACGCATCTCACAATAAAAAAGGCCGTGGGCAATTTCCACGGCCTTGCAAAGTGATGAAATGTGAAGCAAATAAAAAAGGCCGTGGGCGTCGCTGCGCACCCACGGCCTTGAACTTTTTCTTAGTCAGACCTCTTGCAAACAGGCGCACTGCGACCTAGGCAGTACCAGCCCCCCGTTGTGATCGTTACGGGACTGGAGCACGCTGATGATAAATTGCCGCATACGCACCATTTCATACCTCCTTACAAGATACCGCGCATTATACTCTAGTCTGGGGGATTGTCAAGTCGGGCGGAATCCCCATTGGCGCTAAAGGTTGCTAACCTCCACTTCCTTTGATACAATACCCCAGTTATGATATCAAATTCCAACGAATGTCGTTTATCCGCTCGCTCGCCGGGGACCGTCACGCTCATCGGTTCGGGGGAAATGTCGTCCTCGATGGGAAAAGTGCATCGCGCGGTCATGTCTCGGATCGCGGGGCCGGTGCAGGCTGTCTTTCTGGACACGCCGGCCGGCTTTGAACTCAACGCCGATCAGATTTCAGAGAGAGCGCTCCAGTATTTCAAACAACGGTTGAACCTGGATCTCGTCGTCGCCTCGTTCAAGGCCGCCACTACTGCCACGCCAATCCAGGTGAAGAAGGCGCTGCGCAAACTCCGGCGGGCGAATTACATCTTTGCCGGTCCCGGTAGCCCGACCTACGCCGTCCGCAACTGGCAGGGGACGCCACTCCTGGCAGCGATGTCCAGTCGGCTGGCGGTTGGCGCGCATCTCGTTCTTGCCAGCGCGGCGGCCATCGCCGTGGGACGCTACGTGCTGCCGGTGTACGAGATCTACAAGGTGGGCGCAGATCCACACTGGGTCGAGGGGTTGGATCTGTTGGGGCCTTATGGTCTCGAACTGGCGATCGTGCCGCACTGGAATAACAGCGAGGGGGGCGCTCACGATACTCGCTATTGTTTTATGGGTGAACCCCGAATGCGATTCCTGAAAGGGAGCCTGCCTGATTCCGCCGTCATCCTGGGAATAGACGAGTACACAGCTTGCATCATTGATCTGGACGGCGGCGAGTGCCGGGTGATGGGCGCGGGACAGGTGACCGTCTGGCACGGAGGTCGCGAGGCGATCTTTCCCGACGGTGCAGCGTTTGAGCTTGATCAACTGAGGGGAGTGAACTCGGCGGATTTTTCTACAGAGATGGCGTATGGGCCTCTACTGGGTTGGAACGAATACCCGGACGAGTCGGAGGATGATGATGTAGCGGGAGAGGAATCCTTCATTGAGTTACTCGTCCAGACGCGAGCGCAACTCCGCGCCGCCGAGCAGTGGGCGCTGGCGGACGAAATTCGCGAGCGGCTGGCCGAGCTGGGTGTCGTTCTCGAGGATGGTCAAGCGGAGACGACCTGGAGAAAGACTTGACGCCCGTGTCGGAAGATGAACTGCGGCGCGTGTTGGGTCGCTACGACCTGGGCGAACTGAGGAGTGCCCGCCGAGTCGAGCGCGGCTTTGTCAACGAAAACTGGGTCGTGGAGACGAGCCAGGGGGGCTATTTTCTAAAGCGCCGCCATCCTACCCTGTGCCAGCCGGTCATCATCCGCGCTCAGCACGCGCTCGTCGAGCACCTCCGGCAGTCGGGTTTTCCTGCCCCGGCTCTCGTCGCCACCGTTGACGGCGAGACGCTGTTGATACTGGATGGCGAGTTCTACGAGGTTCAGGAATATATCAAGGGCGCGCCCTACGATCATGCCAGCCCGGTGCACTTTCGAGAGGCCGCTTCGACGTTGAGCCTCTATCACACGCACGTTCAAGGCTTTGCACCTTCGGCGTTGCGCGATCTGGGCGACCTGTACAGCCCGGCGATCGTGAGCGCGAACCTGGCCGACCTGGCCGCGGCCTGGGAGTTGGAGCGAGACCCAAATCTGGCGCAAGTCGCCCGTCATTTGGAGGCGCACGCGGGCGATCTTGCTACTCGCTTCGCCGACCACGGCCCGTTGCCCCACCTGGTCATTCACGGCGACTATTACGCGGGTAACCTGCTTTTCGAGGACGATCGCGTCGTCGGCGTAGTGGATTATGACAAGACCCGCTGGCAGCCGCGCGTCGTCGAGCTGGCCGAGGCGTTGATCTATTTTGCCTCGTCTCGACCGGGTCACCTGAAACACCTCGTCTACCCTGGCTTTCTCGAGTGGGAGCCGTTCACGTGCTTCTTGCATCACTATGCCCGCGCTACTCCTTTGGATGAGAACGAGGTGCGCGCTCTGCCGGATTACGTCCGCTGTATCTGGCTGGCGATCTCGCTCCAACGCTTGCTGGAACAAGGTCCCCGTCCAGCCGAGGCGCTGGAAGCTCTGCGCGAGGTATTGGTGCTGGGCGATTGGGCGAGGGATAACACAAAACGTATCACGAAACTCTGCGATAGCAGAAAAGGAGTCCCATGATTAAAGCCGTGATTTTCGACTTTGGACGGGTCATCTCGGCCCAGAAACCGATGTCCCTGTTTCGGGGTTACGAGGAGGATCTGGGGATGGAACCTGGCACGATCAATTCCATCATGTTCGGCAGCTCCACCTGGGAGGATACGCTGATCGGTCGCAAGACGGTCGAGGAATTCTGGCGCGAGATCGGCCCCCAACTCAACCTGCACACTCCCGAGGAAATTGACGCATTTCGCCGCCGTTACAACGCCGATGAGTCGATCAACGAGGAGGTGCTGGATCTGATCCGTCAACTCCACGGGCATTACAGGCTCGCTGTTCTCTCCAACGCGCCGCCGGACCTGGCGCAATGGTTGGACGATTGGGGGATGCTCGATCTGTTCGACGTGGTCTTTTGTTCCGGCGATGAAGGTGTGAAAAAGCCCGACCCGGCTGCTTTTCAGTTGACGTTGGAGCGATTGGGCGTCGCGCCCGAGGAGGCGGTCTTTATTGACGATACGCTCGGTCACGTGCAGGCGGCTCAGGCATTGGGGGTGCACGGTATTCTTTTCACGACCGTTGAGGTGCTAGCGGTTGAGTTGGAATCGCTGATATCGCTGAGACACTGAGTCCGCTGAAACCCTTCAGTGGACTCAGTGAGAATCAGCGTCCTCAGCGGTTCCAAACACCAGGAGACACAAATGGTCCAATACGTCCGCAAAGGATACCCACTTTCCGCGCTCACGGGCCGTATCCTCGGAGCGGCCAAAGAGGTGCACACGGAACTTGGTCCAGGTTTTGAGGAAGTCATCTATCAACGTGCGCTGGCGCTCGAATTTCCCGCCCACGACCTGGAATTTTCCCGTGAGGTGTGGATCGACGTTCACTACAAGGGCGAAAAGGTAGGACGTAAGCGAGTGGATTTCGTCGTTGGAGATGAGACCGGCGACGTGTTGGTCGAGATCAAGGCCAAAGCTGCTCTGGAGGAGGTTAACTTTGTTCAGACGCTTTCTTATCTCAAGGCTTCTGGTCATACAGTTGCACTGCTGCTAAACTTTGGCGCCAAGCGGTTAGGGATTAAACGGATCGTGTACGAAAAAGCGCGCTGACTGTCGTTTGAATCGCTGAGAAAGCTGAGGGGACGCTGATCACGCTGAAACGGCTCAGCGGAATCAGCGGGAGATCAGCGTTTTCAGCGTTTCCAACAGTCATCATCCTATGAACCTTTTTCGAACGAATTGGGGCTTATCTATAGAAGGCCTTCAGATTTCAAAAGTGAGGTTGACGTGGAAGAGTTGAAAACCCTGGTGACACGAGTACGCAGCGGCGATTGGGAGGCGTATGAACCCATCGTGCAAAGGTTTCAGGATATGGCTGTCGGTTATGGCTATTCGATTTTGGGCGACATGCAGTTGGCCGAGGACGCCGCCCAAGAAGCCTTTATCAACGCCTATCTCGACCTGCCCGCCCTGCGCGACCCCGCGGCTTTTCCTGGCTGGTTTCGGCGGATCGCGTTCAAGCACATCGATCGCATCCGGCGAGGCAAGCGAGTTACGATCGTCTCGCTGGATCAGGCGCCCGAGATGACCGCGCGCGCCCCTGGTCCCGCCGAGATGGCTGAAAAGCGGGAGATGCAAGACCAGGTATTCGAGGCTATCGAGTCGCTGCCCGAACACCAACGGGTGGTCGTGACACTCTTTTACATCAGCGAGTACTCGCAAAAAGAGATCAGTTCGTTTCTCGAAATACCGGTGAGCACCGTCAAGACCCGACTGCACAGTGCTCGTAAACGTCTAAAAGAAAGGATGATGATTCACATGGTTCAAGATGCTTTACCGCAACAACGTCCCTCTCGGGATGCTGTATTCACTCAGAAAGTAATGAGCCTCTTTGCAGCGGCTCAAGACGGCAATGCGACCCAGGCAAAGGCCCTGTTGGCAAAAGACCCCGCTCTGGCCAGCGCCAGCGGGCGAATAGAGACCGCGCTTTGGCGAGCAGAGGCTTCGGCCTTGCACGTGGCGGTGATGCATGGTCGCAAAGACATCGTCGATCTCTTGCTGGCTCACGGGGCAGACATCAACGCCAGGGACGAGAAATATGGGTTCAACGCTCTGCACCACGCCATTGATCTGGCCGACTTTATGCCGGATTACGCTGCGTTGGGAATGATCGATTTTCTCATCTCTCGCGGTGCACAGAAGGACATCTTTGCCCTCTTGTGGCTGGGCGACGACGAGGGAGTCAAGGCTCTCCTGGAAAAGGACCCCTCAGCCGCCAACACGATTGGCCCTAACAACATCACTCCGCTCTGTTATGCCCATACGGTCGAGCGGGCGCAGCTCTTGTTGGACTATGGAGCCGATCCGCATGCCAAACTCGATAACGATTATGGATATACCACGCCCATACGTTCGATTGCTTCTCGAAGGAACTTTGATCTGCTCCGGTTCTTGCTTGAGCAGGCGAACATACAGACTGACATCTTTTTGGCCTGTGTCTTGGGCGAAACCGAGTCAGTGAGATCCAAGCTCGAGGCCGATCCTGCGTTGGCTCGTGCTATCACGGACAACGATCACGTGCTTGAACCTGGCTTGACGGCCCTGCATTTGGCGGCGCAGTTCGGTCGCACCGAAATCGCCAAACTCCTACTGGAGCACGGCGCCGACGTCAATGCTAGAGCGCCGGTCAGCAACAATCTGACGCCCCTCCACCTGGCCGTGTGGCGCGGCCACAGGGAGCTTACCGAAAAGCCAATGGACGAACTCGTCGAGGAATACGGAGTCTACCATCTCTGCCCAGAAATGCCCCGGCTCTTGCTGGAGCACGGGGCAGACGTGAACGCCAGGGACGACGAAAGAAACTTGACCCCGCTCGGTTGGGCCAAAGCCGAGCACGAAGACGAAACGGATCGCAGCGAGGTGATCGCGTTGCTGCAAGAGTTTGGGGCCTAAACGCAACCCAGATACAAACCGGTTAGGAGCGTGTCGCGATTCAGCGACACGCTCCTACCTATGCCTCCGGTACTGACGCTCGTGGACTGATCCGGCGGATCTTGGCGATCAGCTGTTGGCGAGCGGCGGGATTTTTCGTCTCTGCAAGATGGTGACGTAAGCGACAAAGTTTGCGCTCGCGCCGCTGACGGCGGCGCAATTTCCGTATCGGTGCTGTTGGCAAATCTATCACCTCCTTGTTCGTAAAGACAGCGGCCCAACCTCCCAGGTCTTTGGTGGTGTCAGGCGAGAACCACACTAGACCTCGAAGGTCGGGCCATCTATCGTTGCTTATCTGGTTTTGATGGGAATTCGCTTGCGAAGTTGTACGTCCGCTGTCTTGGGCAGGTTGATGGTCAGCACGCCTTTTTTGAAAACGGCCTCCGCCTTGCTCTCGTCCACCTCGCAGGGCAGGGGGATCGACCGCTGGAACGAACCGTAGGAGCGTTCCATCCGGTAATAGTTCTCGCCCTTGTGCTCTTCTTCTTCCTTCTTCTCACCACTGATGGTGAGCATGCCCTGAGATAGCGACACGTTGATGTCCTGCTCGTCCATCCCCGGCAGCTCGGCGGAGATCTCGATCTCCTCGTCGCCTTCGACTATGTTCAGCCGGGGGCTGAACGTCTCCCACGATTCGTCAAAGAATCCACGGAAGGGCGTGAGACCAAACCCGCCGAAGAAATCATCGAACCAGCGGTTCATGTCCTGCTGCACGGCGGGCAGCGAGCGTTCCTCTTCCCGTCTAATGGGTACCTTTTTCCCTCGTTTCCAGGGAATCAGATCGGTAATATCCATCGTTCCTCACCTCCTCTCTCAATCGGGCCGTCTAGCCGGCCTTGACGGCGATTTTCCTGGTCGTGGGCGCGGCCTTGGGCAGATGCAAGCGCAGCACGCCGTCCTTCACCGTGGCCTCGATGTTCTCCCGGTCGATCTGGTTGGACAGGGTGAAGCGGCGATGGTAATCGCCCACCCGGTATTCGGCGTACGCCAGGCGATAGTCGTCGAGCGCCACCGGCTCGACGTACCCGTTGATCGTCAGCACGTCGTTTTCCAGGGTAATATCGAGCGAGTTCTCGTCCACACCGGGCATGTCGGCCACGACGACGATGGTTTCGTTCGTCTCGTAAATGTCCGCGCGCGGCACGAAGGCGATCTGATCCCGTGTGCGCTCGGCGCCGCTTTCCATGACCTCTTGTTTTTCGGTTTCCTGAACCTGTACATCTCTCGTTTCGTTACTCATCATCACACCTCCTCGTAAGCTAATGCGGACTGTTCCAGTCCGATGTGTCGTGCATAAAGCCTAGCCAGCTTTGACGGCGATCTTTTTCGGCTTTTCGGCCTCGGCGCGAGGCAGCGAGATGCGCAGCACGCCCTTCTCAAAGACGCCCTCGACCTTGTCCACTTCGACCTGGAAAGGCAACTGGAAGGTCCGGGCAAATGTGCCACAACCGCGTTCCCGGCGGTGATACGTTTCGCCCTCCTGCAACTCGTCCGGTTGACGATTGCCTTTCAGCGTCAACGTGTTCTCCACCACCGATATGTCAATGTCCTCCGGGTTGATGCCGGGCAGCTCGGCGGTGACGATTGCGCCGTCCTCGTTCGTCCAGACGTTCATGGCCGGATAGGCTGGCGCGACCTCGCCCTCGAAACTCCTGGGCATTCTGGCAAAGATACGGTTCATATCGCGCTGCAAGCGCCGCATCTCCTGCCAGGGTGAACGGAAACTGCCAAATGGTCTCATCAACATAGCAACACCTCCTGAATACTGTTATGGATACTTATTTTGTTGGGATACCGCTCGTCCAAGTTTGAACTCGGCGGCTTGTGTGGATTCGCTCGGTGGACTGCTCACGGTGATTCGAGAATTCGTTCCAGATTGAGGCTTTGTGCAGTTACCTCTTGAATCCACGCAAAACCGCTAGACACAACTTGGGACTTCATCTTCCCTCTATTCAGCCACAGTATACGAGCCATGTATTAAAAACGCATTATCGCGACGTTGAAAAGCCGTTAAAAAGCATATAGCCCCTGCCGCCTGGATGGCGAATGGGGGCTATGGATTTGCGTTCGTGTTCAGTTTGTCAGGCGGCTAGGCGTCTTTGAAAAAAGCGTCCAGGTCCGCAAAGCGGTTCAGGACAATCACGGTCTCCGATTCGACGACGTTTTCTATTTCCAGCGTCCAGGTGTTTGGATGGGGGACGTAGATCGCGCCGATCCCCGCTTCTACCGCCGGGTTGATGTCGGAGCGGGGGCTGTTGCCGACCATCCAGGTCTGCTTCGGCTCCAGTTCGTAGCGAGACAGCAGCTCCCGGAGCACCTCGACGTCCTTCTCCGGCACGATGTGCACCTCGTCGAAGAGGTGGCTCAGGCCCGACCGCGTCACTTTGCTTTCCTGCGCCTGTCGGTCCCCCTTGGTCAGCATGAGCAGGCGGAAGCGTCCGCGCAGTCGGGTCAGCGTCTCCTCCACGCCTTCGAGGAGCACGATGGGGTACTCGACTACCTCTTGCCCGATCTCCAACGCCCTGCTCGCTACGTGATCCTCGACGGGCCGGCCCTGGCGCTCGCACAGACGTTCGTAGGCGATCACCAGGCTGCGGACAAACTCCTCCGGTGCGTAGCCCACCAGGGGGACGCGCTCTCGCTCCACGGTGTCCACCGTGCGCTCTGCATCTTCTTGCTCAAAGCCCTGGGCCACCATCAACTCCACAAAGGCCGCGATGGATTGCTCGTAGTAGATGTTGTTTTCCCAGAGCGTGTCATCTGCATCCACGATGAGCGTTGGTCTCATTTGCTCGTTGTTCATTGTTTCATCGTTCATTGTTCATTGCCCTGCCGGTCAGCTTTGCGAGCGCGTCCTCCAGCGTCGGTGTGGGGCCGTTGGTGCGCGGCACGAGATCCTTCAAGCTTGCTGGCGTATCCAGCGCCACGATTTTTCCCCTGTTGAGGATGGCGACACGGTCACACAGCGCGTCGGCCTCCTGCACGTCGCTGGTGGTCAGCAGGATGGTGGCGTTATAGATGTCCCGCAGCTCCTCGATGAAGGACTGGACTTCTTTCCGGGAGCCATCGGATAGCCCCATCGTCGGCTCGTTTAGAAGCAGGAACGCCGGCTGGGTGAGGGCGGCGCAAGCGGCGACGACCTTTTGCTGTACCTGCGCGCTCAACTCCTTCACCGGGCGGGAGATGGCCTTTTCGTCCAATCCGATCTGCTTCAGGATCTCCAGAGCGCACTCTCTGTCCTCTCGCTCTCCCAGGCCGTACAGCCGCGCACCGTAGATCAGGTTCTCCATCGGCGTCAGCGCCCGGAAGAGCGAACCGTCCGCCAGGACCCGGTTGATGAGCCGCTTGACCGCCATCTCGTCCCGCAGCACGGCGTGGCCGGATAGGGTGATGCGGTCGTCGTCTGCGGCGAGGAGCACGCCGATGTCGCGCAACAGGGCGGACTTGCCGGAGCCTCTGGTGCCCAGGACTCCGAACACCTCTCCGCGCCGAATCTGGAAGCTGCCGCAATCGAGCGCCACCGGCGGTTCCTCGGCGTTGCTCTCCTGCTCCCAACGCCAGCGAACGGTGTTGTTTTTGACGATTGGTTCGTTGTGGCCCGATATATTCAGGGCGATGTAGTCCATTGTACCCATCTGATCCCTCCTACGTACTCTCTATTTCCAGGCCGTTCACAAAAAACGAGGCCGTGGACGATTGCCCACGGCCTCACTCGAAAACATTGGAATGAAACAAAAAACCGTGGGCGGTCGGTGCGCCCACGGTTTGCGATAACCTTACGTCAATGTCTCACAAACAGGCGCACTGTGACCCAGACAGCACCCGAACTCCGCAGTCAGTGCGGAGATGGAGCATATTAAAGTAGTGTACTGCGTGCGCCATTTCATACCTCCTCGTAAGATGCGGGCATTATACTTTAACCTGACCGGTTGTCAAGTCTGGTGGAACTGAACATGTACAGGCGGTCAGGCTCGAATCCGCGTTCCTGATAGTAGGGGCGCGTGCCGATCGCCGCGATGACGGCCAGCCGGTCGAATCCCTCCTGGCGCGCGATGCGCCGGGCCTCGTCGAGCAGGCGTTTACCCAACCCGGTGTGCTGAGGCACGGTGTCGTCCGTGACCCCCAACCGAAGCGCCGGGCCGTAGACGTGCAGTTCGCGGATCACGGCGGAGCCGCTCAACTCGGCGATGGGGGAGGGGGCTTGAGGGAACGAGAGGCGCAGAAATCCCGCCAGCTTCGCTTCTCCTGTAAAGGGAAGCGCAGCGGCTCCTGTAGGCGTGATGTATTGGAGAAAGCACTCGCGGGTGGCGTCGGTCTCGTAATCCAGGCGCTCCAGCCGGAGATCGTCGGCCTCTATCGCCTCGCCGCGCACCTCGCGGCAACGAATGCAGCGGCACTCCAATCCCTCCTGCCCCATACGCCGCTGCACGATCTGGCGCAGATTCGATTTTTTCACGCCGGCCACGATGTTGGGAGCGGGAATGTCGCGCATGAACCGATTGACGCGGCAGTAGGGCGGGATGAGCGTCTTGCAGTGGGACAACAGACTCACCAGCGTCTCTTCGTCGTAGGGCTGATATTCTCCCCGCTGCCAGCGCTCGTAGAGTTCCGTGTCTGGCAGGAGCGCGGTGGGATAGATTTTCAATTCGTCGGGGCGCACTGCGGCATCGTCCCACAACCGGCGGAAATCCTCCAGGTCGCTCTCTGGCGTGGCGCCCAGCAGGTTGGGCATCCAGTGGACGACGATCTTGAAACCGGCCAGCCGCAGCAGGCGCATGGCGCGGCGCGTCTCGGCGACGGTGTGGCCGCGCCGGTTGAGGGCCAGGATGTCGTCATCCAGGCTCTGGATGCCTACCTGTACCTTCGTCGCGCCCAGCCAGCGGAGCCGCCGCACCTCCTCCGGTGTGATGAGATCGGGCCGCGTCTCTACCGACAGCCCGACGTTGCGGTGCTGGGCGCTCTCGTTGATCCGCTGGGCCTCCTCCAGCGAATCCGCCTCGACCTCGTTCATCGCGTCCAGACAGCGGCGCACGAACCATTCCTGATACGCTGCGGGGTAGGCCGACCACGTCCCGCCCAGGATGAGCAGCTCGATCTTTTCCACGCTGTGCCCGATCTCGTGCAGCGCGGCGATGCGGCTGGCGGTCTGGTCGTAGGGGTCGAAATCGTGGGCGGCGGCCCGCATCGCGCCCGGCTCGTCGGGCAGATAGCTCTTGGGCATGCGCGCGACGTCCGGACAAAAGACGCACTCACCGGGGCAGGGGAAGGGTTCGGTCAGCACCGCCACCGGCGCCACCCCGGAGATGGTGCGCGTCGGCTTGACTTGCAGGCGTCGCACGATCTCGGGAGCGGGCGACCGCCCCTCCTGCGCGCAGAGTTGACGGTAGCCCCGGAGCAGTCGGTTCTTGGAGAGAATGTCGCCGTTGGGCAAGGTATGACGGCGCAAGATGCGCGACAACTGCCTCCGAGACAGCTCTGGCGCGTCCCGGATCTCGTCCAGGATGGCGACGAGCAGGTCTTTATGTTGCTCCAGGTCGAGCGGCGCTCGGTGCGTCGCCCGCCAGACCGCGTCGCGCTCTTGATTCACATATCCTCCGCGGTTGCCTCTTGTGCTTCTCTCGGCTATAATCTCTTTGATGGATGAAAAGATTGTCGAACAGCTACTCGCATTGAACCATGAATTCTACACTGCCTTCGCCGCGTCCTTCGCCGCCAGCCGTCCGGTAGCCGATCCGGCCCTGACGGCCATTCTACCCTATCTTCCGCAACGCGCAAGGGTGCTCGACGTGGGCTGCGGCAACGGGCGATTGGCGCTTTTGCTTGCTCAGGAGCGACCCGGCACGGCTTACGTGGGCATGGACGCAGTTCGGGAGCTGGTCGAAGTGGCCCGCGATCAGACGGATCAGCTCGTGAGCATCTCGGTCGAGTTCCACGTCGTCGACGTCGCCAGGGCAGGGTGGGGTAGGGCGATCTCTGGCGCGCCTTTCGATTGCGTCGTGGCTCTGGCCGTCCTTCACCACATCCCCAGCTTTGATCTGCGCGTGCAAGTGTTGCGCGAGATCGCCAGTCTGTTGGCGCCTGATGGCTACCTGATCCTATCCACCTGGCAGTTTCTCGACAGCGCCAGGCTGCGGCGCAAGATCGTGGACTGGGAAGAGGTGGATGTGACGGAGGAATCGTTGGAGCTGGGCGACTATCTGCTCGACTGGAAGCGCGAGGGGCGAGGTCTGCGTTACTGCCACCTGGTGGACGCGACGGAGGTGGAGCGGTTGGCCACCGCGAGCGGCTTTTGCGTGCGCGAGACCTTTCGCGCCGGCGGTCGCGAGGGGAATCTGAGTTTGTTTGCCGTCCTCGATCGAAAGTAACTGCTATTCAGCCTGCGCCGGTCGAGTAGGCCTTCAGGCCATATCGAGACCAAGCAGGCGGACTATATGGGGCAAAATCGACCGCAAAAGTCGCTCGCTTCACTTCGACAGGCTCAGTACAAGGGTTTCGGTACACCGCCACAAAAAGCGTGGTGATTACTCAACCAGCGCTCGCTTCAATGGCCTGAGCAGTTGCGATCGGAATATAGTACATTGCTCTTGGTGACATCCATCTCAACTTGTGGTATACTGTTTACCATTCCGAGGTGAGCGGCGAAAGCAGCACTTGTTTCGATCCGTGTGGTTCACAATCCAAATCCAAGAAAGGGAGGCCAAAGATGAAAAGACGGCACATTCTCACTTCGACCATCATCCCGTTGATTCTGGTGTTGATGGTCGTTGTACAAGGCTCGGGGCTGCCTGGAGGCGAGCCTTGGTCTTCGGTAGGGGCGGAGGAGGCGAGCACACCCTCTGCGCCGCAGGATACGCCGTACACGCTCGTCGCTTCGGGCGTGACCCGCTACGACATTGCGGCACCCAAGTTGTTCTGGTACACTCAGCCGCCCTGCAACCCCACCGCCGCTGCGGCTCCTATGGCGACGATTTATGCCGAGACGATCCGTCGTATTCCCACGTATGGCGGCCTGACACGCAAGCTCTATTACGAAGAAGTGAATTCCTCATGCCCTCAGCAAGTCCTTGACTTTCGCTCGAACATCGTCGCCGACGACAGCTATGTCTACTGGATGAGCCACGGGTACGGCGGCGTCGTGCGGCTCTCGACGAGCGCGAACGTGGGCGACGCGCCCGAATTGTTGAGCGACGCCGTTTCGGGCAACGCGGAGTTGGCGGAGTATGGCGATTATGTCTATGCCATGTCCACGACCGGCGGGGGTATCTGGCGCATCAACAAAGCGAGTGGCGCCGCGAACAAAATTGTGACGGATCCCGGCGATCCTCCACGTAACCTCCAGACCGACGGCAAGTACGTCTACTGGATTGACAGCGGCGCACTGAAGAGAATTCCGGTTGGAGGAAGCCTGATCATACTGACCATCGCCACTGGCGTGACCGGCTATTACCCTGAGGGAAGTCAATTCCGTTTCTGTTATCCGCCTCCGTGCGAGAACACGACCGAGTACGTCTTTATCGGGCAGGGTGACCAGGTGGTGCGCTACAACAATATCGGCGGAACCACCACCACGATCTACACCAGCTCCGATAGCTCCGCGTCGATCCACTCGCTGGTCAGCGAGTATGGGGGGATATTCGGCCCTTCCCGCCTCTTTTTCGTCGAAAGTCGCGAGGTCTCGTGCGACATGTTCTGCACGTATGATAACAGGCTGATGCGCACCGGCCGGGCGCCAGGCGGCGCGGAAGATGTGTTGTACACTACCGGTGTTGGTCTCGCCACCATTGATAGGATAGCCGACTATCTCCAGGTCAGCGGTGACTATGTCTTCTGGCAGGAAGAAGGCGCGGCAAAGCGACTGCCCCAGGACGCCGACGCGCTGCCGATGACCAACATGCGCGTCACGGGACTTGAGATCACCCAGGGCATCCAGGACCTCGACAACAGCGTGCGGTTGATCGAGAACCGCCGCACCTTTGTGCGGGTGTACGTCGAGTCGGATGGGCCAGCCGTGCCCGGCGTGACCGCCTATCTCTATCGCACAAACTCCGAAGGCGGGGTGACGGGAGGACCGCTGGTACCGGTTAACCCGGTCGGCCAGCAGATCAAGGTGCATCCCCCATCTCTCTTCTGGCGGCTTGGTCTGGATATGAGCTTTCTCTTTGAGCTGCCCTGGAATTGGACGACCGGTACACTGTACCTGCGTCCTGTGCTGAATCCTCACCGCGTTCCGCCGCAGGATAGTTATGAGTTTAACACATTGGCTGAAGACGCAGGGCCGTTCACCTTTGAGACCTCGCCGCGGCTCCAGGTGCAGTTCGTCTCCTTCGGCTACCAACTGGGCAACCAGATCTATTACCCGCGCCTCATCGACGACGTTTTCCAGACCTATTCGTGGATCCGGCGCACCTACCCGCTGGCGAGCACGCCCGGTTCCGCCAGCGATCCCTCGCCGGGCTTTCGCCCGAACCTGTGGATCATCGCCGACGAGGCGTTGGGCAGCCACGTGGACCAGTCGGCGCCTGTGTGCGCGCAGCTCTACCCCGACCCCAAATATCGCAATCTGTGCGCCAGTGCCTACACCAACGGCGTGCTCAACGTCCTGCGCTCCGAAAACGGCGTTCCGGGGAACGTCTTTATGTACGGCATGATCTCGGACGCGGCGGGCATCTTTCCGCGCGGCCAGGCCGGAGGGGGGAACGTGTCGAGCGGCCCGGCGGGCAGCGGCACCTGGGGCTGGGACAACGACGGGACGTATGCCGACTGGTACGCCGGGCACGAGATCGGCCACACCCTCGCCCGCAGCCATCCCTACAAGGGATCATCGGAGGACTCGAACGTGTGCGGCCAGTCTCCCAACGACGGCGCGCTCGATCAAAGCTACCCCTATGCCGATGGGCGGCTTAGCTGGGGTTCTGAATCCTTTTGGGGGTTCGATACGGGCGATGCCGCGTTCGACCTGCCCGTCCAACTCTATCCGGGCGTCGCGTGGTTCGATCTGATGACCTACTGTCCCTATCTCTGGATGAGCGATTACACCTACGACGGTATGTACAGTTACATGCACGCCCATCCATCCGCCCGCGTGATGATGAATACCATCGCCCCGCGCGTCAGCGGCGACTTTCTCAGCGTGGCCGGCAGCATCGCGCCCGACGACGGCGTGGCGGTGTTTCATCGCCTGCGCCGCCTGGATAGCGTCGCCAGCATCCCGGAGCTGGGCGCCGGCGATGACAATTATCGCATCCGGTTGCTGGATGGCACCGGCGGGGCGCTGACGGACTATGGCTTTATCCCTGAGGTGGCCGATAACGCCCCGCTCCTGAGCTTTGCCCAGGTTGTGACCTTTACGGCCGGCACGGCCCAGGTGCAGGTCGTCAAGGGCATGGATGACCAGGTGTTGGCCAGCCAGAGCATCAGCGCGAACCCGCCGACGGTCAGCGACGTGGCGCTGCAAGGCGCGCCCAGCCCGGTCACCGGCACGGTCACGCTGGCCTGGAACGGCGACGACGCCGACGGCGACGACCTGGCTTTCGACGTCTTTTACAGTGCGGATGGCGGGACGACCTTCCAGCCCTTGCAGATGAACGCGACCGAAAGCAGCGCGCGGGCGAGTCGGGCGCTGTTGCAGAGCTACAGCGCGCAGGTCGATACCGCGCCGCTGGGCGGCAGCAGCAGCGCCGTTCTGCGCGTCGTCGCCAGCGACGGCGTCAACACCGGCCTGGGCGACACAGATCCGTTCACGATGGCGGACAAGCCGCCGCAGCCGCGCATCCTGCTCCCCGCCGACGGCACGCAAGTTCACTACGGTCAGTTGGTCAACTTTATCGGCGAGGCTCTGGACCCGCAGGACGGCAGCGTTTCCGACGCCGACCTCGTCTGGGGCAGCGAGGACGGTGAGCTGGGAACCGGCCCGCTGCTCTCGCTCAGCAACTTGCCGGTAGGGACCAACTATATCACTCTCACCGCGACGAACAGCGCCGCGCTCTCTGCCACCGCGACCATCACCGTCGTCGTGGACGATGACCTCGATCTGCCCGGGCCGACGCTCTCCGTCGCGCCGACGCAGGTGGGCTGGCACGTCGCCCTGGGAACGACGGAGGTTCAGACGACGAGCGTGGGCATCTATAACGCGGGCAGCGGCAGCCTGGATTGGAGCGCCAGCGAGGACGTCGACTGGCTGGCGACCAGCGCGATCACGGGCACAGCGCCCTACACCCTGACCCTGACGGCCGATCCGACGGGTCTGAAGGATGGCACGGTGCTGACCACGACGTTGTGGATCACGTCGCCAGCGTCTACCGAGCACGTCACAGAGACCGTCGCGATTCCGGTGGGCCTGTCCGTGGGAGACGTGTACCGCATCTATCCTGAGGGACCCAGCACTCTGATTTACCTGCCGCTGGTGCTGCGCAACTACGGACCCTGACAACGAATGCCCTCAATGTAGACTGGACCTGACAGGTCGCGGACGCTTCACGTCCGATCGACCTGTCAGGTCTGGGTGACTATCTTTAGACTTGCAAGGAGGCAAAAGATGAAGAGGCGATGGTTGTTCATTGGTGCATTGGCGCTGGGGTTGCTCCTGGTTCTGGCGGTGGGGGTCATTCAGGCCCAGGAATCAGAACCCTTTTCTTACTCGAACACGTTTTTCCGTCCCCAACAACAGTGTTCCGACACGTACGAGCCTAACGAGAGTTTTGCTAATGCCTGGTTTCTATCGCCGGGCGTCATCACCAGTTATATTTGCTGCGATGTGACCGACTATGATTACTTCAAGTTCTCGGTCGACGCTGGCGATTCGATCTCCCTGACACTCGACAACCTGCCGGCCGATTATAACCTGTGCCTGTTTGATCCCCTCGAAGCGCAGATAGCATGTTCCGAGAACAGCGGCCTCACTGCAGAGACCATCACGGCGACGGTCAGCAGCGGCGGCGATCACTACGCCCTGGTCTATGGTATGCAGGGGGCCTGCAACTCAGACCAGGCCTATACCTTTGAGATAAAGGTCACCGAGCCGAAACTGCCAGATCTGATCATCACCGACGTGTGGGAAGAGGGCAGCGACGTCTGCTACCAGATCATGAACGCGGGCGAGGAGGCGGCGTCGGCGGGGCACGAGAGCGTGCTATACATTGAGGGTACCGCCAGCGCCGGGGATACGGTGACGGTCACGATGGCGCCCGGCGAGAGGCTCAACCGCTGCTTTGGCTTTTTCCAGTGGCAATGTTCAGCGCCCGAGGACACGATCAAGGTCTGCGCGGACAACCAGAATTACGTCGTTGAGAGCGCTGAGGCCAACAACTGCGCCGAAGAGATCTGGCCGTGCGATACCACGCCGCCCAAGATCACCGCTGGCCCCGTCGTGTCGGACGTGCTCCAGACCTCGGTGGTCATCTCGTGGACCACCGACGAGGATAGCGACAGCGTGGTCAAGTTTGGGCGGTACGCGGGAAAGTACGAGAGTCAAAACAGCGACCCGTCCCCGTCGAAGGAACACGAGATCCCCCTCAAAGACCTGGAACCGGCGACGGTCTACCGCTACGTCGTCGAATCGACCGACGCTTCCGGCAACGCGGTCGTCAGCAAGGAGAGCTTCTTTGAGACTGCCGCGCCGCCGACCGGCGAGCCGCCGAGTTTAGCGTCACCAACGGTCACGAGGGTTGAAGGGGAACGGGAACTGTACCAGATCACGGTTCCTGTCTCGGACACCTCAGGCATCGGGAGGGTCGAGTTTTATCTGGATGGGAAGCTGATCGGGACGGACTATTCCGCCGAGCCTACGCTCAAACCGCATCGCAATGTCGCCCCCACCGGGGTCTTCACCGACGGAACCTACGCGTTCTTTTTTGCACCGTCGGCCTTGAAGCTGTCGCGGGTGAATTTTTTCAGCTTGCAGCACACGATCGCGGCTAAAGCCTTTGGCCTGACCAAGCTGACAAATTCAAAGTCTGTCATTTTTGCGCCTGATTTCGAGTTCGCGGATATCAATTTCCAGGTCTGGCCCCGCTACCATCCCACGCGCTACGTCGATGGGATAGACGGTGTGTTGCCGGCGGGGACGACCGTCGAAGTATCGGCGCGTGCCTCGGAGGATGAATGGGATTGTGTGGGTGTTTTCGAAATGTGTGGGGAGGTGGAGCACGCCGTCGAACGGGTCGAATTCGAGGTAGATGGCGTCCTCGTGGATACATCGTATCCCTCTGACGAAAATGATCTCGATCACGCCTATTCCTGGGACGTGAGCGGCCTGGGAGTGGGGACGTATCGGATTCGGGTGCAGGCGTATGCGAATGACGGCGGCTCTCTGCTCAGTTCCCGCACCTTGACCGTGGAGCCGGGAGAGCCGAGCCTCGAAGTCTCGCGGAGCGTCAGCCGGGAGGAGAATTACTTTCGCATCAGCCTGACGCTGGAGAACGAGGGCACCGCCTCCACCGGGGTGACACACATCCGGGACAACGTGACCGGTTTCCAGCCCCTCATCGCGAGCACGGAGAACTATGCACTTACCCCCGAGTATTTTCTGGAGAGCCGGCACTGCGACGTGGAGATCGACGTCTTTACGGGCACTGCCGAGGCGCTCACGATCGGCCCCGGCGAGAGCGCGACCATCGAATACCTGGTCGTGCCGATCCTGTACGACGACTCGGACACCTTCGAATATGGCATCGGCGCGCGCAACGAGGTCAAGATCTGGGACCAGGGGGACTTTTGTCGTTGGAGGCTCGACCGGCCTGGCGACGTGACGGAGGGCGGCGAGCTGCTCGTCGACGCCATCGGTTCTGCCAGGGCGGCGGCGGACTATTTGCTCGTGACGCATCCGCAAAATCTGTTCCTTGACAACTCGGGAAACACCGACGATGTCTACGAGTTGCTGGCAAAGATGGCCGAGTTGGCCCAAATCAAGTCGGGTATCCTGGGGTACGTGTCGGTCTGGAGATCCGACCTGGTGCTGGATCAGATCCAGGAGTGGGGCGACGGGATGATGGGCAGCGACGGCGACGCCGACCATTTTCTCTCCAATGGCTACGTGTTGCTCGTGGGAGAGGTGGAGATCCTCGGTTCCTGGGATGCGACCGGTTTCGGCTGGCGCGGCGACGTCCACTATACCGACCTGAACTATGGCGACACCGGCGGCGATTGGTATAACCCCGAGATGATCGTGGGCCGGGTGATCGGGAACAATGCCAGGGAACTGACGGTGCCGCTTCAGACCAGCATCGACGTCTATCAGGATGTACCGCGTTACTTTTTTACCAAGTCGCAAGCTTTGGTGGTCAGCGGGCGCGGCGAGAATGTGGGCGAATTTGAGGACAATGTGGATGACATATCGATGTTATTGCGAACGGTAGGCAGCTCGTTCGCGTGGGGCACGGTGACGAAAATGAAACAGACCCACGTCGAGGATGTCGAGGGGCTGGACATTACCTGGGCCTTTACCTCAAGTATTCCCCCCTATGGCAGAGATTTGATCTTTTACCGGGATCATTGCGGCGCTTTTGGGTGGGGCGACGGGTCGACTGTGATCGACACCGGCGACTTTCCCATCGACTTTGGAGAGCGGAGGCCGTTCGTCTTTGCCTGCTGTTGCCAGGCCGGGCGATACGAGGCCCTGGGCGCTACCGGGATCGCCGAGGCGTTCCTACAAAACGAAACCGGGGTCTATATCGGCGCGACGGAGAATTCATATACGTCTCCCAACAACGAAGCCTGCTACTGGTTCTTTGATCGCTGGGCGGATCGTTCGGAATCTGTCGGTCAGTCGTTCAAGGCGTTAAAGAGGCACCTCGACGGGCGTGATGGCTGGTACTGGTCCGCCGAGTACAATCTGTACGGCGATCCCAAGTATGGCCTGGTTCCTACCGCTGCGAGATTCGTCTCTAAAGCCGAGGTTGCAGCGGCGGAACCGATCACGTCGGTGAACGTCGTTGTCCCCGATTATGAGGTGACGACCACCGTCGAGAGCGGTCATCGCGTGCGCATCCCCGGCGAGGGGGGCGGCATGCTCCAGGAGCTTGGCAAGCCCCTCGTCCCGGTTTTCTACACCGAGGTCGAGTACGCGCAAGGGTATCGGGTTCAGCACGTGATGTTGACGTCCCGGTCTGGCTTGACGACGGCGACGGGGCTGTCTATCACGGCGACGAACATGGCGACGGATACCAGGGCCGCCGTTTTCATGGCTCCCGACGACGCTGGCGAGGCGTGGTGGCCCGAACTGGAAACAGTGTACGATTGGTCGATTCAGGATAACCCTGATGGCTCCTCCACGTTGGTCATCAAGATGTATCCCTTTTACTACAACAGTTCGACCACCAACGTCCAATTCTACAAAAACTATACCTTCACCGTCCAGATTATCTCCTCGACTGTGCAGATCGCGTCCCTCGACACCGACGAGAACGTCTACGCCCAGGGGGACGAGGTACTGGTCGATCTGTCGCTTGACAATAAGGGGGACGCCCAGGACATTATCGTCGACGCGGTCGTCAAGACTGCGATGGGCGACGTGGCGGACGGGCTGTTGCTCCAATCGCTGAAAGCTCTGTCGGGAACGGCGTCCTTCTCCTCCCAATGGGACAGCACAGGCGCTGAGCCGGGCTATTACTCCGTCGAGGCGGAGGTCCGGGACGGCGTCGGAAACGTGCTCGACAGAAAGATGGAACAGTTCCGGCTGGGCATCTATGCCGGCGAGATCGTCACCTTCACCGCCGGGCCGACGTTCTTTGACATCGGAGACACGGTAGATGTGTCGCTGGTGTTCAGTAACACCGGCACGGTCCCCCTCACGGGAACCGCCATCATCCGCGTTCAGGACGGCGCCGGTGGGGTCGTCGAGGAGTTCAGCCACGACGTCGCCAACCTGGCTGTGGCCGAATCGATCCGCTTCGACGACGCCTGGGATACGTCCGGGGCGGAAGAGGGAGCGTTTACCGTTATCGGGTACGTGTTGTACGATTCGAGGGCGACGAGCATCGAGACCGTCGCCGTGGGCACGGAGGCGTATATCTACCTGCCCGTGGTTTTGAGGAACGGTGATTAGAGATTGGTCTGAGTAAGATGAGGAGGAAAACAGAATGAATGTCAAAAAAACGCTTCGCTTGATTGTAGTGTTGATCGTTGCCATTGTCGGCATTGGGCTGTTGACTGTGGCTGTAAAATTACCTCAAGACTCGCCCTCCACTGCGTTGGCGGCGCCGGTCGACAGTCCGGCGCAGGAGGCTATCATCATCGACCATACCTGCACGGATCTGAGCAAGATTCCGGATTATTGGATCGAACAGGCCAAGAAACTGGCGATCCACTATGCCCATACGTCTCACGGCTCGCAGATCAACTCGGGCCTCGAGACCCTCGATAATGCAACGTACAAATTCTCTCGCTTCACCGCAGGCCCAGAGCCTCCAACATCTTTGTCCTGTGAAGCAGGGGCGCTCTGTATGTACGATGGCAATCCGCCCGAAACATACATCGGCCCGGAGGACTATTGGAGCACGTCGGGTGGCATAAGCAGAACGCAAGCCGTCGCCGACACCGGCCTGTTTGACTATTCGATGTGGTCGTGGTGTGGACAGCAGTCGGACAATCCGACGGCGACGGTGCAACTCTATCTGGATGTGATGGCTGGTTTCGAGTCCGCGTATCCGGATATGCGCTTCATCCTGATGACCGGACACACCGATGGAGGCAGCTCGACGCTGGAGCGCAACAACAACATGGTCAAGCAGTACGCGATAGACAATAACATGGTGCTGTTCGACTTTGCGGACATCGAAACCTACGATCCGCTCGGCGGAGGCCCTTACGTCAACAATGGCGAGGGTACCTGCCAGTGGTGCGTGGGCTTTTGCAGCGCTCATCCAGAGTACTGCACCGATCTGCCGAGTTCCTGCGCCCACTCGTTCGCCAATCCGGAGGATGCCCTGTTTTGTAAACTGAAGGGCAACGCTTTCTGGTGGATGATGGCCCGACTGGCGGGCTGGGACGGGCAGCCCGCCGGGCAACTTACCCTCACCGCTCCCAACGGCGGCGAGGACTGGACGGTGGGCAGCGAACACGAGATCCGTTGGACCTCTGCCGGAACCGTCACTCACGTCAGCCTGGCCTATTCTACCGACAACTTTGCCACGAGCCATGTCACGATCGAATCGTCCATCGCCAACACCGGCAGCTACACCTGGACGATCCCCGACGACCCCAGCACATCGGTGCGGGTGCGGGTGGCCAGCGTGGTCAGCCCCACGATCTATGACGACAGCAACGCCGATTTCACCATCAGCGAGGTCGCGGAGGATTATACATTCAACGCCATCATCACGCCGACCGACGCCACACCACCCATTAGCTATACCTGGTCGCCGGAGCCGTACAGCGGACAGGGCACGGCCAGCGCGACCTATCAATGGGGAAGCGGTACGCACGTGATCCGCGTGGCGGCGACCAACTGCGGCGGCACAGTCAACGACACGTACACCTATACCGTCGATGGACCATCTCTAGCCATCCGTAGCGTCGCGGCGCAGCAGACGACGGTGGTCTTCCAAAATGGGGTCAGTCCCAGCGCCAGTTATACGAACACAGCCGACACAGTGCTGGCCCGTGACTTTATCACGGCGAATCTGGGCATGGTGGATCAACTGGAGACCTTCTTTGGCGACGGTGAGGAGAACCGCCGTACACTGATGTGGTGGGATCTCTCGACGTTGCCCTCCAGTGATATTGTGGTGGATGCCGCTACCGTGGAACTTTACCACTATCATACAGGTGCGGGGAATGATATGCCAATCGCCCTTTACCGTGTAGCTCGCGGATGGACTGAGGGAGAAGGCCACTTTACTCCCTCACCTGGCGGCGCTACCTGGCTCACCGCTACCACCGGCGTCGCCTGGACCACGCCGGGCGGTGATTACCACGACACTATTCTGGATCAGACCACACTGCCGACCAGTACAGGAGAGGTCTGGATCCCTCTGGACGCCACCGCCGCTGTACAGGCTTGGGTTACGGGTGGACAACCCAATTATGGTTTGCTGCTCCGTCCTCTGAGCGGTGACTACACCTACCACTACTACCACAGCCGCGAGGCCATCACCGCCACCCTCCGCCCGCGCCTCGTCGTCACCTACACGACCGGCGCCACGCCCACACTGGACATCACCGTGCCCAACGCCAGCACAAGGTGGCCGGTCAGCAGCACGCGGCAGATCCAGTGGACCACTAGCGGCGTCATCACCGAGGTCAACCTGTCCTATTCGCTGGGCGGTGGCTTCACGCCTATCGAATCCAACGTCGCCAACACCGGTAGCTATGACTGGATCACGCCGCCGACCACGACCATCTCGGCGCGGGTGCGCGTGCAGAGCAGCATCAGCGCCACCATCTCCGATACCAGCGCCACCTTCGAGCTGTACGAACCCGGCGAGGTGACCACCCACACCGTCTACCTGCCCCTCGTGCTGAACGGCTACGCCCCGCCACAGCCCTGCCCCAACCCGCTGACGGGCGTCGCCATCACTGGGCCGATCACCGGTTCCATCACCGGGACGCTCCTCCAGCCGGCCGATCTGATCTATAAAGGCGCCTTCGCCTATCCCACCGGCAGTGAGTGGGCCTACGGCGCTCGTGCTCTGACCTATTACCCCGATGGCGATCCCGGATCGACCGATAGCTACCCCGGATCGCTGTATGCAACGGGCTACGATCAGGACGATTTCGTGGGTGAGATCACCATCCCTGAGCCGGTGATCTCGCCCAACTTTAATGACCTGCCAAAGGCGTCGGCGCTTCGGGTCTTGACCGATATCACCGGCGGCTGGAAGGACAACTGCACCTACGCCACAGGATGCATCTATCGGGAGGTGGATGGCCTGGAATATCTGCCCAACGTCGACAAGATCGTCTGGAATCTGAAGGACTGGTACAACGTCGCCGGCCACGATCAAGACTCGTTGGGGTGGAGCAACCTCGACATGAGCGGCGCGCAGGGCGTGTGGCACATCGGAAACCGCCCCTCGGATAATGATCTCTTTCACAACGCCAAAACCTGCAACTATCTCTTCCAGGCTCCGACGAGCTTTGCCAACGAGTATCTGGAGGATAAGTGGCTCATCGCCGGTAACCATCGCGAGGCCGGGGCGCTGGGCGGCTCTCAGGGGCCGACCTTGTATGCCCTGGCCCCCTGGGAGGACGGCAGCCCTCCAGCGTCTGGACAGAATCTGGATGCTTTGCCTCTGTTGTACTATCCCGAAATCTATCAATGTGTCTGGGAGGCGGAAGGGGACATCAACGAGCATCCCGCTCCGGGGGTTTGTCACTTTCCGAACTATCGCGCGATGGACAACTGGGGAGGTGGGGTCTGGGTCGAGACCGCTTCGAAACGGGGCATTCTGATATTTGGGAGGAAGGGGTTGGGAGATAATTGTTACGGATCGACGGTATTGTGCGGCGCAGATCCCTGTGCAACGTCCAGCGGATACCACGCGTATCCCTATGAGCCTCAGATCCTCTTCTACGATCCGGAGGAACTGAAAGAGGTGCTCGACGGAACTAGAGAGCCGTGGGAGGTGTTGCCTTACGAGACCTACAGTCCGGCAGACGTGGTGATCGGTGGAGAGTGTAACTTTCTCCGCGCGGCTGCCTACGACCGGGAGCGTGGCTTCATATACGTGACCGAGCGCGAGGCCGGCCCCTTTGGAGAGACGGTGGTACACGTCTGGCAGGTCTCGTGAGGAGTGGATGGCTTGAGGAGTTGCCGAGTTCTTTTGAGCCTGTTATGTGTGGGCGCGCTGCTGGCGACGGCGTGCAACTTTGATACGCTCACGCCTGCAACAGCTCACCAGGCTCTGGTGGCCGGCGATGATGATCTCTGCCCGCCGCTCGACCCGCCCACCGGCCCCACCGTCACCGTCTCCACCGTCGCCGAGCTGGAGAATGCGGTGAACAATGCCACGTCGGGAGACACGATCCTGGTCGCTGCGGGAACCTATTATTTATCGAATGCCATCTGGGTCGTGAACGACGGCGTCACGATCCGTGGCGCAACCGGCAACCGGGACGACGTGGTGCTGGATGGCGGCGGCATGCTCACCTGGAGCAACACGCACGTCATCGCCATCAACGCCGACGACGTGACCGTCGCCGACCTGACCATCCGCAACGGAGACGAGCACGGTATCTCGGTACAGGGCAGCGACCGGCCCACGCTCTACAACCTGCACATCCTCAATACAGGCTACCAGTTGGTCAAGGTCAATCCTGTGGGCGATGGCAGCGAGGATGGGTTGCTGGCCTGCTCTCGCCTGGAGTACACCACGACCTCCCCGGAGGATTACACCAACGGCATCAGCGCCCACGACGCGCATCGCTGGACGGTGCGGGACAACGAGTGGTATCGCATCCGCACGCCCGGCAACGAGCCTGTACCCACCATCCTGTTCTGGTCCGGCTCGTCGGACACGGTGGTCGAGCGCAATCTGCTGGTGGATTGTTACCAGGGTATCTCCTTTGGCAATTCCTCAGACGACGACATACCGAGTCACACCGGCGGGATCGTGCGCAACAACATGATATACGCCTCGCTGCTCCACGACGTAGTGGTCGAGATGGTCTATGCTACCGACTGGTTGGTAGTGCACAATACTGCTCTGCTCCTCAATCCCGTCCAATACCTGACAAATGGTATGGAGGCGCGCTATTCAGAAAGCCAGGGGGCCTTTGCCTACAATCTGACGAATATGGCTATCCTGCCCAATCGGGACGGAGCGCAAGGGACTCTCACGGGCAACGTTGTCAGCGCCCAGGCCGAGTGGTTCGTGGATGCGGGTGCGGCTGACTTGCATCTGGCAGCCTTGGCTACGGAGGCTATCGACCAGGCGGCGGCGCTGTCGCAGGTGACCGACGACTTTGACGGCGACGCGCGTCCTCAAGGCGCCGCGCCAGACGTGGGCGCCGACGAGTACGTCGCATCCACGCCGCCCGCCGTGAACGATCTGCGCGTCAGCCACGCCGTCACCGATTCCACCACGCTGACCGCCACGTTGACCTGGACGCCGCCCGATGAAGCGGTCACCACGACGCTGCGGTACAGTGGCGCGCTGATCACCGGGGAGAATTGGGCCGGGGCGACCCTGCTCGTCGATGATCTGGCGGGCAGCGCGTCTACGTTCGTCGCCGTGGTACCTTACGGCGGCGGTCGCTTCTACTTTGCGCACCGCTGGCAGGACGCTGCCGGGGCGTGGTCTCGTCTTTCCAACAACGCTTTTTGGCCCTCGTTTTCCCTCTATCTGCCGCTCGTGATGCGGACAGATTGATGGTGAGACAAGGACGAGTATTGCATCAGGAGTTACGCAGTTCGCCGGTTGAGTAGGAGTGAAACGACGTATCGAAGCCAAGAACGGGCCTTACAAACACCGCTCGCCCTGGTTTCGATACGCTGACGCTACTCAACCGACGGGCTTGCTATTGACTGCGTAACTCCTGTACATAACCGATCATTCACAAAGGAGAAAACCAAATGACATACACAGACCTGTTTGAGAGAAGACATGTGCTATCCATCTTGGTCCGGCTGGGCGCGACGCTGGCGTTGCTGCTGACGCTGTTCGGCGTCGTCTCTGTTCCGACGGTGTATGCGGCCACCACGCGCATAATCGACGTGGATAGCGTCAAGGACAGCTCGCCAGGCGATGGCTGTACCCTGCGGGAGGCGATTGACCTGGCGAACGTAGGGGCGAGCGCTGGCCCCCATGCTAACCAGTGCGTCGTTACCGAGAAAGGCCTGGGTGGTCCAATCACCTACGTCATCAACGTGCCCAGTTACACCTACACGCTGAAAGGCGCATCCGGGGAGAATGATAACGTCGGTGGCGACCTGGATATCGAGGCCAACGTGATCATCGTGGGAGAAAGCGCGGCCAAAACCATTATCGACGGCGACGGTGCTGACCGAGTCTTTCACATCGATCCTGGCAGCGATGATGGCAGCTTTATCGTCCAGATCGGCAACGTGACCATCCGGGATGGCAGCGCCAGTTCTGCTGGTGGGGGCGTCGCCGTCACCGGCGACAACGATACGCTGTATCTGGCCAGTTGCGTCGTCTATGACAATGCGTCCACCTGGAACGGCGGCGGCATCTACAACGCCGGAACGCTGACCATCACCGACAGCGACGTCTACAGCAATACATCTTCCGCCAGCGCAGCGTCTGGCGGCGGTGGCATTTACAACGGCGGCATGCTGACCATCACCGACAGTGATATCTACAGCAACACGCTCACTGGCACCCTCATCTACGGCAGTGGGATTTACAACGTCGGCACTTTGACCGTAAACGGGGGTTCTATTTCTGGCAATGAGGTCAGGAATGAGAGCGGAGGGGGATTGGCTAACGAGGGTGTATCTCATCTTGCTGGTGTGATAATTGCCAATAACAGCGCCCTGGACACGGATGGCGACGATGATAGTTACGGCGGCGGCATCTACAGTTGGGGCGTGATAACTATCACCTCCTGCACTATTTTCGGCAACGAGGCGGATAATGGTGGCGGGGGGCTATACAGCGCGAGTGGCCTCAGCGGCGGTGGCGCGGCGATCATCACAGGCACGACAATCTACAGCAACACGACGTCCGACGCATCCGGCGATGGCGGCGGCATCAACAATGCCGGGGCATTGACCATCACCCACAGCCACATCCTGACCAACACGGCAAGTGACAATGGCGGCGGGATCTATAGCACGGGCAGTTTCTACATCGCCAGCAGTATAGTGATAAGCAACACAGCCGGCGGCAACGGCGGTGGAATGCGGCTCCAATCGGACGGTGGCGGCACAGTCGCCACGGTCATCACCGATACCACCGTCAGTCGCAATACCGCCGCCAACGAGGGCGGCGGCATCCTCCTCCGCGCTCACGAGGACAGCACCATCACCTTGGCGCTCGCCAACAGCACCATCAGCGATAATGAAGCAAACGACTATGGTGGAGGCTTGGGAGTCTGGCTCAACCACGGCGGCGTCGCCGATGTGGCGCTTATCGAAAGTGATATCACGTCCAATACCGTCATCTTTGGAGCCGGCGGCGGGGTCAGGATCTATGCCAGTTACACCAGCACCGCTACGGTGGCCTTTGACCACGTGACTATCAGCGACAATGAGGCCGGAATCGATGGCGGTGGTGGGGTCGATATCTATAGTCACGATAGTGTGTCGAAGGTGAGATTCGAAAACAGCACCATCAGCGGCAATGAGACGGGCGGCTGTGGTGGCGGTATTTGTAGCGATGATGGGATCGTCACCCTCAACGATAGCGTGATTTCCGGCAACACGAGCGGCGATGATGGCGGCGGCATCTACAGCGACGGTGGGGGCGCTGGCGCGGTGGAGAACCCGTTGACGCTGACCGGCTGCACCGTCAGCGGCAACACGGCCAACAGCGACAGCTACGCCGGCGGTGGGGGCATCTATCTCTACTACAGCTCGGCGGTGATGACCAACACGACCATCTCCGGTAACTCTGCCACCACCACTCATGGCGGCGGCATCGGCACGCTGAGCGACTCGGATCAGACGATTGATCTGGCCCACTGTACGATCTACTCCAACACCAGCGGCGCGGATGGCGGCGGCTTGTTCCTGGAAGGTAGCTTCACGGTTAACGCGCTGCACACCATCGTGGCGGGTAACTCGGCGAGTGGGGGCGGCCCCGACATCTACGGCGCGATCCACTCCCTTGACTACAATCTGATTCAGGACGCGGCTGACGCGGTGATCACGGGTGCCACCACTCACGACATCCTCGGAAGCGACCCGCTCCTCGGCTTGCTGGCCGACAACGGCGGGGAGACGTGGACTCACGCCTTGCTCGTCGGCAGCCCGGCCATCGACGCCATACCCGCGATCAGTTGCACCCTGACCGTCGACCAGCGCGGCGTATCCCGCCCGCAAGGCGCCGCCTGTGACATCGGCGCCTACGAGTTGGCGGCCTGTTACACGCTGACCACCACGGTGGAGCCGGCGGCCGGCGGCAGCGTGAGCGCCGACCCGCCGCCTGACTGTGGCGGCGACCAGTATACTGTGGGCACCGTGGTGACCCTGACGGCGGAGGCGAACGCCGGTTACGCTTTCGACCATTGGAGCGGCGACGCCGGCGGCCCGGTCAATCCGGTCGCGGTGACGATGGACGGCGACCGCGACGTCACGGCTCACTTTGCCGCGAGGATTTACCTGCCCTTGATCCTGAGGGATACCTAGTCCTGGCGAAAACGCGCACCTGGCCGGGAGTAAAGAAACCGGGTTTTAGATGCCTCGAGCAAAGACCCGGTTTTTGCTCTATTCTCCCGGTGCTTGCTTGTGCAGTTTCCGAGTCACCAGATTCCGAATCATAAATCTTGAATCATCCCGGGTCTTTCTGGAAAAACATCGCCAAATGAGTTATAATAGGGGGGCCAATAGACATCCCCACTCTCTGTGCATCTGTAGAAGGAGGCGGGAAGAAGCGGTTTGTGGGCTGTGAGGTCGCGGCAAGATCAACGATAATCGCCCGACGAATGATACATTAAAATTGCCAACTACTATGATGACACGGACTTTCTTCCTGGCTATCGAAGGCCCCATTGGGGTGGGGAAGACGACGCTGGCTCGCCTGTTACAACCCCGTTTCCAAGCCGGGTTGTTGTTGGAGGCGTTTGACGAGAACCCCTTCCTCGCCGACTTTTACGCCGATCGTACCCGTTATGCGTTTCAGACACAGATGTTCTTCCTGTTGAGCCGCTATCGCCAGCAGCAGACGGTACCGGAGAGCCTGGCGCGCGGTCCTCTTATCGCGGATTATACGTTTGGTAAGGATAGTCTTTTTGCACGCCTGAACCTCAAAGGCGACGAACTGGACGTCTACGGTCAACTTTACGAAGTGTTGGCCGAGCGTGTTCATGTTCCTGACCTCGTCATCTATCTGCGGGCAGAGATCGACGAGTTGATGATGCGCATCGCCACCCGCGATCGGAGCTACGAGCGGGAGATGGACCGGGCCTATATCGAGAGCGTGCGCCAGGCCTATGAGCGATTCTTTGCCGATTATGCCCAAACTCCGCTGCTGACCCTGGACACCGACGATTTGAACTATGTCCGGGACCCGCTCGTGCTTGCTTTTGTGGAGGGGCGGGTGCGGACGGCGCTGGAAATCGGGGTGCATCAGCAGCCTTTGCCCCAGATAGAACCCGTTGATTCGTCAAAGCCGGCGATGCCGAATGGGCCTGTGCCCCCAGAATCAGAGGCGAGGGAGGGCGGGGTGCGGACGATGGCGGTCGAACTTGATGCCGTCAACCAGGAACTGAAAGCCCTTGCCTATGCTGTCTCCCACGATTTGCGCGCGCCATTGCGGCGCATCGAGGGTTTTAGCCGACTCTTGCTGGAGGATTATGAAGCGCGCCTGGACGAGAGAGGGCGGGATTATGTGCAGCACGTCCGGGCGGGCAGCCAGCGCATGAAACAGCTCATCGACGATCTGCTGAGATTGTCCCGCCTGATGCGCCACGAGATGCGCCGCGAGCGTGTTTCTCTGAGCGTTCTGGCGCAAGAGATCGCTGCCAGTTTGCAAGCGGCGCAGCCGGAGCGCCGGGTGGAATTCATCATCGAGCCGGGGCTGGTCGCCGAGGGGGACGCCTACTTGTTGCGGGTGGCGTTGGAGCATCTGCTGGATAACGCCTGGAAGTTTACCGGTGAGCGAGCTTGTGCCAGGATAGAATTTGGCTATACTAGGGTGGGGGGCGGGGCGGCCTATTTCGTGCGCGACGATGGGGTCGGTTTCGACATGGCCTATGCCGACAAGCTGTTTGATGTTTTTCAGCGCCTGCACGCGGCGGATGAGTTCGAAGGCACTGGGATTGGCCTGCCGATCGTACAGCGCGTCGTTCGTCGCCATGGCGGGCGGGTCTGGGCTGAAGGCGCGATGGAGCAAGGGGCGACCTTTTACTTTACGTGCCCCAAAGATAGGTAGCCGCGGAGTAACTGCTCAGGCCGTTGAAGCGAGCGCCGGTTGAGTAGCCGCCACGCTTTTTGTGGCGGCGTATCGAAACCAAGCGAGCGGCTTTTACAGTTGGTTTTGCTCCACATGGGCCGCCTGCTTGGTCTCGATATGGCCTGAAGGCCTACTCGACCGGCGCAGGCTGAGCAGTTACGCCGCGGATTCCATTCCGCGCCACAGTATCATGGACGGCAGGACGGGTGAGATGATGACGACCACATCGCTGCAGGAGGAATAAACCAGGATGTCCACGCCACTGCACGTATTGATAGTTGAAGATTCAGAGTACGACACGGAATTGGTTGTGCGAGAGTTACAGGACAGCGGCTATGACCCGACGTTCGAGCGGGTGGAGACGGCTGAGGCCTTTAGCGCCGCGCTTGCCGGGCAAACCTGGGACATTGTCATCGCGGATTACACCTTGCCGCGTTTTAACGGGTTGGCTGCCTTGAGATTGTTGCAGGAAAGCGGGATCGATCTGCCCTTTATCATCATCTCCGGCACCATCGGCGAAGAAGTCGCCGTGGCCACGATGAAAGCCGGCGCGCACGATTACGTGATGAAGGACAACCTGACCCGTCTGGGGCCTGCCGTTCAACGGGAGTTGCGCGAGGCAGAGGTGCGCCGGGCGCGCAGGCAGGCGGAGGAGGCGCTGCACGAATCTGAGGCGCGCTACCACGTGGTTTCTGAACTGACCTCCGACTTTGCCTATGCCTTCCGCGTCGAGCCGGACGGCACGCTCGTCTGCGAGTGGATGACCGAAGTGTTTACCAACATTACCGGCTTTACCTTTGATGAAGTGGAGGCGCGGGGCAACTGGTTGAGCCTCATCCATCCGGATGATATGGCCGAGACTCTCGCGGGCATGGAGGAGGTTCTGGCCGGAAAGCCGACGATGGGCGAATTGCGCGTCGTCTCCAAGGACGGCGAGATACGCTGGTTGTGTGTGCATACCCGCCCGGTATGGGATGAGGCGCAGGCCCGTGTGGTCCGCATCTATGGCGCGGCGCAGGACATCACCGAGCGCAAGCAAGCGGAGGAGGCGCTCAAAGAGAACCTGGAGCAGATCGAGCAGGCCAAGCAGGAGTGGGAGGCCACAGCCGACGCGCTGCCCCAGATCGTCTGTCTGCTCGACGATCAGAAACACATCCTGCGGGCCAACCGGGCTGTGGAAAGGTGGGGACTGGGGCAGATCGTAGACGTCAAAGGCCAGGAGGCGCATGCATTCCTTCATCCCGATTGTGACGATCCGGCTTGTTACCTGGCGACTTTCTGTCACCAGGCGTGGGAAGAGCTGGCCCAGGGGCGCTCTTTGGAGTGCGAGGCCGAGGATTCTATTTTGGACCGCTACCTTCATATCCAGGTTCGACCGATAGCGCCGACAGTGGACAGATTGCGGAGAGCGACCACTTCCTTCGCCGCTCTCGTCATCTATGATGTCACAGAACGCAGGCGTGGGGAAAAGGTTCAGAATTCACTCTACAGAATTTCCGAGGCGACCAATACCTCTCAGAATCTTGACGAGCTGTTCCATTCGATCCACCAGATCATCGGTGGGTTGATGCCCGTGGATAATTTCTACATCGCGCTCTACGATGCTGACGCCGAGATGCTCAGTTTCCCTTATTTCGTGGATGAACGGGACGAGACGCCTGAGGCTGCCAAGCGGGGGAAAGGGTTGACCGAGTACGTCCTGCGGACGGAAAAACCCCTGTTGGCCTCGCCGGAAGTGTTTGCAGAGCTGGTCGAAAGCGGAGAGGTGGAGCAAATAGGGTCGCCCTCCATTGATTGGCTCGGCGTTCCCTTGAAAGCTCACGACGAGACCATTGGCGCGCTGGTGGTGCAAAGCTATACCGAGGGGGTCCGGTTTTGCGAGGAGGACAAGGATCT
>Ga0180434_10001047_pt1 | contig 40571 bp, 40 predicted proteins | sample SS_ome_7_FD_132453 | JGI IMG/M metagenome (GOLD analysis project Ga0180434, IMG submission 132453) | Hypersaline lake sediment archaeal communities from the Salton Sea, California, USA - SS_1_D_2 metaG | ecosystem: Environmental > Aquatic > Non-marine Saline and Alkaline > Hypersaline >... | reverse complement strand
TCTTGTAAAACCACTTTTAGTATTCTCTTTACAGTGACATTTTGGGCAATGCATATCTTTTCTCCTTTTTGCAGTTTTAAAGAAGAAATTTTACTGAAAATATTTTTGATTAGCAATGCCCTTATCTTTTCTATTATATTTAAAAAATTTAAACTTGGAAATGAAAGAATACCTTTTCAAACGCAATATTCCCCCTAAGAAGTTTGCAAGTGACTTAAAAATATCTGTCTCTTATCTCTACCAACTTCTAAGAGGAGAACGAAAACCTTCCCTTGAATTAGCACAAAAGATTGAAGTTTATACAAAGGGTGAGATTACCGTTTTACAGTTACTAGGAATCGAGCAAGAAATTGCTAAGCAAAGCCTTGTAGAAAATTACGAGAAACGCCTCTTATCTCTAGAAGATACCGTTGATAAAATCCAAAGCACTTTAAAACAAATAGAGTGGCGAATTTCAAAGCTCGAACCTAGCTGAGCACAGGTTCAGGACGTTTTTTCGAGCGGAAGTGGGTTTCCCACATCAAGCGGAATTCAGGACACGTTTCAAGGAGTTCTTCTTTTGTCCCTTCTGCAATTTTTTGTCCTTCATGAAGATAGACAATTCGATCTGCATATTCGATCGTTGACAAGCGGTGAGCTATTAAAATTTGCGTGATTTCTCCATGGAGTTCACGAATTGCCATCTTGATCTTGTTTTCACTGACTGCATCTAGAGATGAAGTTGCTTCATCAAGAATGAGAATAGGAGCTTTTTTTACAAGCGCGCGTGCAATAGCCAAACGCTGCTGCTGCCCTCCAGAAAAGTTCTTTCCCGTTTCAGCCAGCATCGTGTCATATGTTTTAGGAAGAAGGTTAATAAATTCATGAGCATGTGCCTTCTTTGCTGCCTGAATGACTTCTTCTTCCGAAAAGGGTTTACCGTAAGCAATATTTGCCGCAATTGTGTCAAAGAAAAGAAAGGGCTTTTGAGGAACGAATGAGATTTGATCTCTTAAAGATTTTTGCGTGTAGCTTTGAATTGATTTGCCATCAACACGGATTTCCCCTTTTTGGATGTCATATAGTCGAGGTATCAACTGAACAATCGTAGATTTGCCAACTCCAGTACCACCAACTAAAGCAACTGTTTCTCCTTTATTCACAGTAAAACTGAGGTCTTTCAAGATCCACTTATCTTCATAACGAAACCACACCTTGTCAAACTCAATTGCTGTCTCAAATTTTTCGAGGTTGGTGGCATCTGGCAAGTCATGAATCTGAGGTTTAATATCGAGTACTTCAAAGAGACGTTCCGCAGCAACCACCCCTTTTTGAATGCTCGCATTTTCATCTGCAAACTTTTTTACAGGTTCGTAAAATAAGTGGAGAAGCCCAACAAAAACAACAAGCTCGGAAACCTTCATATCAAGGATGTGGAGCCCAACAATGATGACAGTTGCCAAGCAAAGCGTAGTAATCGTATGGAGAATAGGTCGAGTTAGAAGGTCATACTTAGCCGTTTTGCTTTCAAGCCTGGCCATTTGATCGTTTTGCTCTTTGTACTTCTTAAAGGAGAACAGTTCCATCGCAAAGACTTTAACTGTTTGAATTCCTGCTAAAAAATCAATAAGAACAGAGGTAAACCTTTCTTGATTTCTCTGAAGCTGGCGGGTGATTCTTTTGACTTTACGAGTCACAAAGACGACTGGAATGACAATCATCGGAAGACCAAAAAAGATAACAAGAGAAAGTTGCCAAGACATATAAAAGCAAATACCTAGAGTTGTCACAATCGTGAAGGGAGCTTGAATATAATTATTCATAAATGAGTTCAGTGATGTAGCAATTTGGCTTGCATCACCAGCAACTCGCGAAGACAAAGTCCCAATATTATACTTTTGATAAAAGCTCATTGGCAAATGCTGAATATGCTCAAAGTAACGCTCTCGCAAATCTCGGCTAATACGTATGGATAAAATACGGGTTGTATAGCGACTAAAAAAGAGAAAAAATGCCTTAAAAACGGCTACAAAACAAAGAAGGACAATAAAGGCTTTTAAGTTCTTTTCAACACGAAAGACCCGTTTGATTTTGTAAATGACCCGCTTCAAAGGATTAGACCCTTTCTGTTTGGTCAGGTAACTTTCTGCGGCTTCTTTTGTAATCACCCCTTCATGGTCAGGGTCCATTTTTTTCCACTTGTACTCTATGTCATCCCATGTCACATGGTCATGGGTATTACCCTTTTTGTCTTTAGAAGCAAAAAGAGTAAAAAAGTCTGCTCCCGTATCAGAAAGAACCCCAAGCGTAAACATTTCCATTTGATTGGAAACTGTTAAACCAATAAGGGTAGCGAAGGTTAGCATAAAAAGAATAAGATGTCCGCGAACCAATAGGGCTGCTTTTAAAAGAAGCTTCATAAAGCTCTGTGTTAGATCGATAAAAGGGCTATTTTACCTAACAGTCCTTTTATTGGGAAGCTTCGGAGACAGAAACAGCACCAAGCTTGCGGAATTTTTGGTATCTGCTTTCTAAAAGTTCATCAACAGGTATCTTACTCAAACGTTCTCTTTCTTTAAGAACGAATTTTTTAACATTTTCGTAGACAACCTTTGGATCATGGTGGGCACCACCTTGAGGCTCTTCAATAATCTTGTCAATAACACCAAATTCAAGCAAGTCTTCAGCATGCATTTTGAGTGCTTCAGCAGCGGTTTCATTTTTTGCTGCATCTCTCCACAGAATCGATGCACAACCTTCAGGAGAAATCACAGAATAATACGCATGTTCTAGCATGCCAATCACATCTCCAACACCCATTCCTAAAGCTCCACCAGAACACCCTTCTCCAATGAGTACAACGATAACAGGTGTGGATAAACGAGCCATTTCAAAGAGGTTTGTAGCTATCGCCCCTCCTTGACCTCTTTCTTCAGCCGTGAGTCCGGGATAAGCTCCAGGAGTATCAAGAAAAGAGAGAATTGGAAGGTGAAATTTCTCTGCCAATTTCATCGCACGAAGAGCTTTGCGATATCCTTCAGGATGAGGCATGCCAAAGTTGCGGAAAAGGCGACTATCGGTGTCACATCCTTTTTCTTGAGCAACAACAACGAATTTTTTTCCACCAATCATAGCAAGACCTGTAACAATCGAGTGATCATCTCGGAAAAGACGGTCTCCAAAAATCTCAGTAAAGTTTTCACAGATGCTCTTAATATAATCAACTGAGCGAGGGCGTTGTGCATGACGACAAATCATGACACGTTCCCAAGGAGTCAATTGTGAATAAACCTGTTTTTTCAGCTGCTCAAGCTTTTTTTCAAGCTTAACGATCTCTTCATCTGTCCAAATTCCATTGACCTTATTCTGCTCTTTGAGCTGCGCAATGGTACGCTCATGGTCAAGGATTTGCTTCTCATGATCTAATACAGTATTTTTCATCCCTCTTCCTACCTCTCGACTTCAGTTCCTGGTAATTCCGCCTCTTTATAATCTGCAACGATCTCAATAATCGTTGGCTTTGTAATCACAATCGAATAGATCTCTTCAATGTCTTCCTGGCTGAGGCGAATACAGCCATCGCTTTCATACTTTCCGATTGTTTCAAGACTTTCCGTATAACTGTCAGTTTCTTCGCTGTAGATCCATGGAGCACCATGCAAGCCATACCCTCTAGGGTTATCTCCTTCTCCACTGATTTCTTCAGAAAATGGAATCCATCTTGTTCCAACAACCTGGATCATTTCCACATTTTCTTCACCTTGAAAAAAGTCTCGTTTTCCTGGCTTATAGGTTGCTACCTTATCGCCAAGCAAAAAACGTCCTTTTGGTGTCAACAGTCCTGAGTAGGAATCTGAATCAAACCGACCAAGCCCAACTCTATAGGTCTTCAGCAAGACACGTTCTTTGGCATCTAAATCGTGATAATAAAACCACATTTTACATCGTGAAAGATCAACAATGAGATAAAAGTTTAAATTTTTATCTGGACTCAATATGTTAAATTGATCACCTGGAGACACTTTCTGTGTATCGTAATCCCGTTTTCCATTTAAGCTTCGCGCAATAAAGTGTCTTGAGGTCGCATAATGGGCTGCGTAGTCGGTGACCCAAGCTGGTCGTCCTTTTAACCAAGGGACTCGACTTTTGTACCGAACTGTTTCAACAACCGGAAGTTTTTTTCTCCCTGTTGTAAATAGTCGCCATACCTGATCAATTTCTTCTTCAGCAACTTGATCATGAACAGGAGTTAAAAGTTCAGATACTCGTTCATTTCGAGCAGCTTCTTCTTGAAAAAATGCTTCATTTGATTCTGGTTCAACGGAGGCTGCTGCTTCATATGCAATCTCTTCTGACGCCTTCTCTTTTTTTGCCAATGCACCTTTTTTAATTAGAGCCACTGCTCCAATCAAAGCAAATAAGGCAAGAGAACCCATGAAAATTTTTTTAGGAGCAGACAACGAGGCCTCCTTCAAATCAATTTTTACCATTTAGCGATAGCTCAAGATTATCGTTAAATTTGAATTCTTTTGCAAGTGGACAAATGCAAACTAATTATTTGAATTTTTATAAAATTTCCCAACTATAAGCCTTTTGATGCTTCTCAAAAGGAAATGCTATGAGAAAGTCTGCAGCCCAGAAATGATGACTACCTGCGAGAGGAATCACATGCATCTCAGTTTCCATTTGTGGGCTGATTCTCAGTTTTTCTTCTCCCTTTTCAAAGGTAACAGGCTTGCTTACTCCTTGATAACGATTTAAAGTCGCAGGAGTTAAAACCTCTCCTCCTTCGATATCCGCTCGATCAGCGGTGATAAAGCAGGCAAAGTAAAGAGGATGCTTTTCATCATGCTCAGAAAGACGGCTTTCAAAAAACACTTTGTCGCCATCGCCTGATGCAGAAAAGTAAAGCCACTGATCTCCAGGTTGTGTCACCGTTATATTTTGATGGCAAACATGAGAAACATAAGGGGAAATAATGCGTGCCCATCCTTTTGCTTCAAAGGAATCTGGTTTTTTTTCAAATTCTAAATCACGAAAAGGATCAGAGATACCAGAAGAAGTTCTATGCACTCCATATCTGTCAGAATCAGCAAGAGGTGTGAAATGCGGACCAAAAGAAACGATGCGTACATGTGTTTTATGTAAGGCCCCTAGACCTGTATTCACCCCACTAAAGGAACACGCTAAACTGATGTCATTTTGCCTAGTTGATAAATAACCTAAACTCTCATCGACTTCATTTAGTGCGTATGAACCGCTGACCTCTGGACATTTTTTCTCGCGATGAAGGCTTTCAAACCCACGAGCAAAAAATAAGAAAAAAATAGGAGGTGACTGAAATACTGGATCATCTACTTCTTTCAAAGCATCAAAACGACTATCTGCTAAATGGCGAACCTTTGAACTAATGAGCATTTCTGATGAAACAGAAAAAAGCAGAAAGTAAAGAGTACAAAAAGAAAGAGGATGGTACTCCGATTCACGCAACCAAATCCCATGAAAAGGGCGATTTTCATGATCGAAAAGACCCATACTCACATGAACCCATTTAAGGGCAGCATGAATGAGAATATCATTTTCTAATTCCCAGCCGATAAAGAGCCAAACAAGTGCCAATTCTGCATTAAGCAGTGGGTGAGGAACACCTCCATCAGGCAGATGATTACCTGCTTCGACTAGGATCCCCCCTTTTGCTAGTTGTTTCGGTTCAAGTGCTGGAGTAGGAAGACCCACTAAGTAGCATCCAAGAGCATAGAGAGCTTCCCCTAGTTGAAAATCTTTCCAAAAACCTTGGGTATAGATCTTTTGGAAGAATTTTTGTAGAGAAGAAATAAGCGTTGGCATCGGTTGAAACCGATTCAGAAATGCAAGAGAAACAAGCTTTCTTAAATAATGTAAATAGTCATGAGGACTATCTATCGCTAGATCTCGACATTCATCGAGAAGAGATTGAATGAGGACCTCATCTACAGGTTCTTCTAAATAGCAATTTTTTAACGCCCGACACCAATTATCTTCTTCGCTAAATAGATGCAAGCGATCGCGATAGAAAGTGACGAGATCCCTCATAATTTTGCCTTTGGGCTATTACCCAAAAACTTGCTGGCCTGATTTTGCTTCCGACTCACCTTGTTCTATCAGGCTTTTCATTTTCTTACCTGGTGTGAACTTAACAGCGCGTCTTTCCGGAATCACAATCGGAACTGCAGCGTTTTTAGGATTTCTTCCAATTTTTTGTTTACGTTTTACAACTTCAAAAACACCAAAGTCACGAAACTCAAGACGATCTCCATCAGAAAGATACTCAGTCATGCAATCTAAAAAAGACTGAACCACCATTCTGACTTCATTCGGATGAAGCCCTCGTCGACGAGAAATCTCATTGATGAGTTTCTTCTTTGTAATTGTTGCCATATCACCCGACTCCTATAAATTTTAGACAAGAGATAAACCCACTCTTCTCATGATTTCGTTTTTCTTTCAACAGAAAAAAACAAACCCTTGTCAATTTTTTTTACTTAGCCTCATTTTTGTATCATGTTGATTTTCAGGCAAGTTATTTTTCTTAATTATTTTAAGAGACGATTTTTATGAGCATTTTTTTCTTTTTACCTGCTCCGAGCATCATATATTTGTTTCCAATTAAGTGCCCTAAAGCAATTGTAAATGCAGGATCTTCTACTTTTTCATTATTCAGGTAGGCGCCACCATTTTTAATCAACCTTTGCGCTTCACCTTTGCTAGCTACAAAGCCTGCTTTTGCAATGATATCTGTATACTTTTGATTAAGAACTTCGCTTTTATCAAGCGAAACATGAGGCATATCCCGAGCTATTTCTTCTAAGATGTCAGGATCAAGTGTTGCTTTTGAACCAGGTGCCAAAGCCGCTGTGACTCGAAGCGCTATCTGCACACCTTCATCTCCATGAACAAAACGTGTCACTTCTTCTGCTAGACGTTTTTGTGCAACAAAAGGAGTAAACTCCCCTGATGCAATCTCTTCTTCAAAGGAGCGTATTTCTTCCATGCTGATAAAAGTAAGCATGCGCATAAATCTTGTGACATCGGCATCAGCAACACGGACGAGATATTGATAGAATTGGTAGGGAGATGTTTTCTCGGGGTCTAGCCAAATGGCTCCTTCTTCGCTTTTTCCAAATTTTTTTCCGTCACTGCGGGTAAGGAGAGGACAAGTCACTCCAAAAACAGACTCACCTGTCAGCTTTCGTGTCAGTTCAATCCCAGCAGTGATATTTCCCCACTGATCACTTCCACCCACCTGCAAACACACGCCTTTTTCCTTATACAGATGGTAGAAGTCATACCCTTGAAGAACTTGGTATGAAAACTCAGTAAAACTCATCCCTTCTTCAGAATTTAAACGAGAACGAACACTATCTTTCCCTAGCATGGGTCCTAAACGGAAATGTTTCCCTACATCTCTTAAAAACTCGATCAAGGAGTAAGATGAAAGCCAATCATTATTATTAACCAGTACGGGAGGAGCTGTCTGATGAGAAAAATCTAGACAGCGCTCAAACTGCTTGCGAATCCCTTCGACATTTTTTTTCAGAAGATCTTCATCTAAAAGAGGTCTTTCAGTATTTTTTCCTGATGGATCACCAATCTTTCCCGTTCCACCTCCTAAGAGAACAACAGGTGTGTGTCCATATTTCTGAAACCACGCAAATGCAATAATTCCTACAAGATGCCCCAAGTGAAGGCTATCAGCTGTAGGATCAAACCCAATATATAATTTAAGTGGCTCTTTAAGACGTTCTCGAAGTTCATCACTCGAGACTGCATCTATAAAGCCTCTCTTTTCTAAAGCTTCTAAGACTGTTTCCATAGGATTTATCTTATCATGTCAGAGATGATTATCTCAAGCTCATCCTTACAAGACTTCAGCAGCCCTAAAGCTCAAATAAGTAGGTTTCTCAATTATTTACCTTGGAGTCGGTTGACGAGTTCAGAAATTTTTTGGCTAAGTTCTGCAGTATTTTGATTTTCATCGAAGAGAGAAATAGCCTTTGATTTAAGTACTACTCGATGAGATGCATGACGAGAGATCCAGCGATGAATTTCAAGAGACTTCCTTTTTAAAGCCTGAGGCGTCACATTTTGATCCATTTCTTGAAGGTGTTTCCGGAGCTTTTCCCGGGTCTTTTTTGTTTTTAAGCTTTCTTCAGCAAGTGCTTGACCTTCATTCTTATCAGACATGAAATCCCTCTATGAGATTGGTTCACCAATGCCTTTACCATTGCATATCATCTTTCAAAAAGAAAGAGAAAAGTCTTGTCAGCAAAAAACATTTTTTTGAATCATCATAGATATGGACATCAACCAAATGAAAAAAAAAGCTGGCGAGTGTGCTGCCGAATGGATTGAAGAGGGAATGTTAGTTGGGTTAGGCACAGGCTCTACTGTATTCTTCTTCATCGAAAAGTTGATTCAGCGATGCAATGAAGGACTCAATATCACAGTTGTCTCGAGTTCCATCCGCTCCTTTGAGCAAGCAAAAAGAGGTGGGATTCCAACAGCAGATATGGATACTGTGACACAAATTGACATCACTGTCGATGGAGCCGATGAAATTGATAGTCAAAAGCGTATGATCAAAGGTGGCGGTGGTGCGCTCCTTAGAGAAAAAATCTTAGCTATTACAAGTAAAGAGATGGTTGTTATTGTCGACGAGTCAAAAGTTGTTGAAAAGCTAGGCAAACACTTTCTTCCCGTTGAAATCCTTCCCTTTGGCTACAGTGCTACCATTGATAAAATCCGTGTTCTTGGATACCGAGGAGAAATACGCCAATTTGATAGCGGACAGCTTTATAAAACAGATAATGGAAATTATATCTACGACATTCATTTTCAAGAGCTTCTTGAAAACCCTGAAGAGGATCATGATAAGCTGATCCGGATTCCTGGAGTTTTAGAAACAGGCTTTTTCTTTAACCTTGCTGGCCGCGTTTTGGTTGGTCACTCTGACGGTCAACTTCAACACATTGATTAAATAAACAGATGTGCTATGTGAGAGGAAAGAGACCCTAGGTTTAGGTTCATGGATTCCGAGCTCATTCCAATTCAGTTCAACAAAATTATGCAGTCTCCGTCCTATACTGTGTTCATCTTAGGAACAGACACCAAACAGTTTGCAATCTATACCTCTCCTCACGTCGGTGAGCAAATCCAAATGCATTTGGCTGATCAAGTTAAACCTCGGCCTTATACGCATGATCTCATTAACTCCATTTTTAAGGGACTTGATATCAGTCTCATGCATGTTGTGATCAACGATGTTCAAGACACCATTTACTACGCTCGCATCTTTATTGAGCAAGAGATCGGTGATAAAAAGCAGATTATGGAAATCGACGCTCGGCCAAGTGATTGCCTTTCACTCGCACTCGAAAATGATGTGCCAATTTTTTGTACAAAAGAAGTCTTTGATAAAGTGATTGCCATTGAGGACTAACTTGCTCTCAAGCTTTTGCTCAATCAACTTATCTGAAGTGATTAAAAAAAATAATTTACATCGATTTGAAATAATCCAATAAATGTTTTGACTTTATTAAGAATGTATTAATAAAGTTTTTACTCCTGAATACTCACAACTCAAGGAGTGTCAATATGAAGAAATGGATACTGTTAGCAATCGCTGTTTCAGTGAATCTTTTCTCACTAGAAACTAACCCACCAAATTGGCCTAGCAATGTCATCATCATTAAATCTGATGATCCACATGCCCAGGAAAAAATCGATGCTGTCTATGCTCAAAACGGAGGTCATAATCCTGATAACCATGGACAATGGAGTACAGACCGTTATGCTATCTTATTTGAGCCTGGCAATCATACTTTGAATGTCAATGTTGGTTTTTACACTTCAATTATTGGTTTGGGAAAAACTCCAAAAGACACACAAATTAGCACTGTCACCAGTGAAAATGGAAGCTACTGCTTCTCTATTGGAGCGCTGGATAATTTTTGGCGAAGTGCTGAAAACTTTTATATAAAACCATCAAAAACATGGAATAATAAAATCTCCATGCTTTGGGCAGTCTCTCAAGCAGCTCCCATGCGTCGTGTTTTTGTTGATGGAGACCTATGTTTATTCGAATACGTGACCTCAACATGCCCCAATCCTCAGTACTTAGCTGGCTATGCTAGTGGAGGTTTTATGGCTGACTGCACGGTCAATGGTGATATCCTATCAGGAAGCCAACAACAATGGCTCACGCGTAACACTTACATGGGAAGTTGGCCTCAAGGCAACTGGAATATGGTCTTTGTTGGATGTACTAATGCTCCGGCATCTCATTGCTCAAATAAAGGCGGAGCTCCTTTTACAACAATTCCCCAAACTCCAGTTATTGCTGAAAAGCCTTACCTCATGTACGACCAAGGATCAAGCCGCTACTACTTGATGGTTCCAAAACTAGAAAAAAATAAGGTTGGTGTAACAAAAGACTACGACAATGTTGATCAAATTGATTTTCAACATGTTTATGTTGCAACTGAAAATGATTCGGCTTCTGTCATAAATGAAAAACTTTCAGAAGGCCTTCATATCATTTTATGTCCAGGAAACTACACACTCAAAGAAAGCATTCAAATCACAAAGCCTAATACCTATATTTTAGGAATAGGATTTCCTACCCTGATTGCCTCAAATCCAGATGATCCTTCTTGCCATCCAAGCCCTTGCATTACTGTTGGCAATGTAGATGGAGTGCGAATTGCAGGAGTCTTGCTCCAAGCTGGAACAGTAGGAATCCCAACTCTACTAGAATGGGGTAATGGAGAATATGCTGGAGATCCAAATAATCCCGGTTTTCTTTATGACTGTTTCGCTAGAGTAGGTGGTCCTTATGATCCCCATGTAACTCCTGTTGCGTCAGAAAAAATGGTTGTCATCAACAGCGGCAATGTCGTGGGAGACAACCTATGGCTCTGGCGTGCAGATCATGACAAAGTAGGAACTGTTTACAATAAGATGAACCCTTGTGACACTGGGATCCAAGTCAATGGCGACAATGTCACCATGTACGGGTTGGCTGTTGAGCACACACTAAAAAACTTAACTGAATGGAATGGAGAAAATGGAAATGTTTATTTCTATCAATCCGAATACCCCTACGATGTCACCTCTGACTATGGAGACCAAGGTTACGTCTCTTATAAAGTCAATTCTGCTGTTCAATCGCATCATGCATGGGGAGTTGGTGTATATAGCTACTTCCGTGACTATCCTGTGATTGTCTCATCAGGGATTGAAACACCTACAGGAGCGAATATTCATTTTACCAATTCTCTCTCTGTTTTCTTAAATGGCAAAGGGCAAATCTCGCATGTCATCAATCATGAAGGTGATGCTGTTAATGCCATAGGTGAACAGAGTTATGTATGTGATGGCCCTTAAACATAACTTCATGTGCTTTAGAAGCCTCTAAAGCATGAAATATTCCCTTAAAGAGTTTGCCTATCATTTAGCAGCTCTTTAAGGGTTCTATAATGTCATACAGAAAAAAATTAATAATCTGAGTTACGGATTTGTTTTGTTAATTCTCATAGAAGATTCCGCTTAAATTTTTAGGGTTTTTGTCAGAGAGAATGAGTGAAATATACTGAAGTGAATTCAAAAATTGTGAATTTGATAAAATCAGCAGCGTAGTGATACTGAAGCAGCTCAACTTGAACAAGTTGGGCGATGTAAATGGCTCAAAAGATATGAATGCTTAATGCAGAAAAAAAAACAATTTTTGAGTTTATTTCAGTATAAACTCATAACTCGGGTTAATACTTAATATTGAACTTGTTATTAGCAAGGCGGACGATTGCGTTTACCGCTTCCTCAGCATCTTGGCCTTCAGCCTCGATGCTAATCTTCGCTCCGCGCTCTGCAGCTAACATAAGAATTCCCAAAAGCGATTTGGCATTCACGCTAAGCCCTTCATAACCCAAATAAATTTGAGCTTTAAAAATCTGAGCACATTTAACGAGCTCTGTTGCAGGACGAGTGTGGAGACCTTTGTCGTTTACAATGACAAAAGTCTTCTTAATTTTAGGCTCTGAGGTCATAGCCACCTAAGATATTACAAAGAATTTTGCTCTCCATGTTAGTTATGACATACAATGCCTGAGTTTTTTGAGCAACTTTTTTTACAAAAATTTAACATTTCATTTCATTTTCCAGTTCTATCACAAACCCATCAAAACGACGGAGTAGTCTTTCTATGGACTCCTTAGAGCGCATATCAACACCGGCCTCTTTGAGGAGGTCGAGAGGGTATTGACTTGATCCTGAAGAAAGGAATTTAATATAGGCATCTCTTGCTGATGCTCCTTCATCTAAAACCTTTTCAACAAGAGCAGAAGCCGCACTGATTCCAGTCGCATACTGATAAACGTAAAAGTTATAATAAAAGTGCGGAATACGCAAAAACTCAACGTCAATTTCTGGGTCAGCCGTTAGCTCTGGTCCATAGTAATCAATGTTTAACTGACGATAAGCCTCTTTGAGTGTGGTAGGTGTCAATGGTATGCCCTGCTCTGCAAGAAGATGCAACTTGAGTTCAAATTCTGCAAACTGGGTTTGTCTAAAGAGAGTGGAACGAATATCATCAATTTTTTGGTTAAGAAAATAACACTTTTCCTGATGGGATGAAGCTTTTTCTATTAGATAACGGAAAAGAAGGTCTTCATGAAAGGTCGAGGCTATTTCAGCAAGAAAAATGGGGTAGTGTGAATACTGGTAGGGTTGGTTTTTATTGCTTAAATACGAATGCATACTGTGACCAGCTTCATGTGAAAGGGTCATGACATCACGCAACGTTCCATGAAAGTTCATTAAAATATAAGGGGAACTGTCGTAGCAACCACTTGAGTAAGCACCGGATCGTTTACGTTCATTTTCATAGAGGTCGACCCATCTCTCCTCTCCCAAACCTTTTTCTAAAGCCTGTTGATATTCAGGGCCCATAATAGCCACTGATTCTAAAATGGCTTTTTTCGCTTCTTCATAGGTGTATTTCTTCTCAAATTCAGGAACAAGCGAAACATGCAAATCATGACAGTGGAGGCTCTCAACTCCAAGAAGTTTTTTGCGAATTCCAATATACCGATGTAAGCTCGAGATATTTTCTCGGACTGTCCCAATTAAATTGTGATAAACTTCAACGTCAATCTGATGCGGTGTCAAAGAAGCATGAAGGGCTGAAGGATAGTTTCTTGCTTTTGCTTTGAAAATATGCGTTTGCACTTGACCGCTAATCAGCTCGCAAATCGTATTTTCAAACTTTTCATACTGGTTATGGAGCTCAACAAATGCATTCTTTCTCAAGGTACGATCCTTAGACTGCATGTAAAGGAGGTAGGAACCATAAGTGAGATCTTTTTCTTCCCCCTTGTCTGTTTTAATTTTTGCAAACTTCAAATCAGCATCATTTAATAGACTGAAGGCTTTCTGCGGTGTTTCAAGAGCTTTTCCTGCAAGAGACAAAAGGGCTTCCTTATCAGATGTCAGTGTGTAGGGTTTTAACGCATAAACCTTCTTGAGATAAACATGATAATCTCTTAGTTCAGGTGCTTTTAAATACTTCTGAAATGTCTCTTCATCAAGCTGCAAAAGCTCCGGCTGAATCCAAGAGGTTTCGTTATCATACTCATAATAGAGAAGACTGATTCGATCATGAGCACTCTTATGCTGATCATGGACAACATCTTCATCATGACGCAAATGTGCATAGGTATAGAGCTTGACAATTGTCCTTTCGAGCTCAAATGCATGTTTTAAAAGCTCTGCCAGCTTTTGAGGGCTTTCGTGAATTTTCCCTTGATACTTTTTGACTGTAGGAAAACGGATGCCTTGCTGCTTTTCTCTAGCAAGGCTTTTATACCCTTCTTCCCATGCATCTAAACTGGAGTATAGAGATTCAACATTCCACTTATGCTCATCGGCAATTTCTTTTCGTTCTTTCGCCATCGCTCTCAATGCCTCATACTTTATGCTGAAAGCATCTCAATTTAAATCACCCCCCTATTCTCCGACAAGAAAAAACTATTTTTTTATTCCTTGTTTAAAAAAACAATAAAAAACTAAAATTAATAGTTTTTAAATTATTTTTTAATTTTCAGGAGGTTTTAAATGACAGAAATTAGTTCAATTAATGGAGAAGCCGACTTTCAAACAGTCCCTGAAGTTTGTCCCCCTGAAGAAAATTTTCAATTTGATGAACCTACAGCAATAGCTATCACTCGCTCTACTCCTCCCGGAGTCATGGATATTAAACAAAAGGTCTTGTCCAGAGAACTACAAATTGAGCACTGCAGAAGGTTTGTCGCATTGCATTGCAATCATCATCCTGATGTCATGGCCGCACTAGATACCGCCATTCAATCTTGGAAAGACTTATTTGAGCCTCACACCCTAGAACGCCTTCTTTCAGCCGTCGAGTTTGCTGCAGAAAAACACCTGTTTCAAACGCGAAAAAATCCAGAAAAAACCCCTTATATTATCCACCCTATTGGTGTAGCTCAAATCACCTTAGAAATCGGCAAACTCAAAGATCCAGATGCCCTCATCGCAGCCCTTTTACACGATACCCTTGAAGATACGGAAACCACAACAGAAGAAATCGAGAGTCTATTTGGATCAGATGTCCTAAAGCTAGTTCGTGATCTCACAAACCCTTCTAACCTCAAAGGTAAGGCTTTAAAAGCTGCTCAGATTGCGCATGCCCCCTACATGCATGACGATGCAAAGGTCATTAAACTTGCAGATCGCTACTATAATGTGTGTGATCTTGCAACAATTGTATGGGAACAAGAAAAGATTGATGGCTACATGCTCTGGGGAGCCAAGCTAGCTCAAGTCCTGCGAGGAACAAATCCAGGTTTAGAGCAAGCAATCGATAGCAAAGTTTCTGCTCATTTTCAATCTCGCTTTCCTTCTAATGTAGAAATTGGTCAACTTGGAGAGCGTTGGCAATTCCCATCTGACCATCTCCCTGTTGGAGCTTATGTTGATGGAATCGAAATGGCTTCTTGGAATGTCTTAAATACAGCCTATATGAGTTGGGTAGAAGAGCTCAACACTCAAGGTTTAAAAGGCTCTCTTATTACAACAGCAAATCAAGTTGTTGATGGGGCAACAGGCCTGACTTTAAGAGATCAGCTGACTGTTCAAGCCATTGTGAAGATGATAAGTCACCCCACTCATCCTAAGCAGTTGATCAGTTTACAAGAGTGTGGGCCAGCATTTTTACAGGAGCTGAAAAACGCTCTGCCAGATCATATGCAAATTGTCTATACGCAAGAAACTCCAAAGCCAAGAAATCAAGATATCGTTGTTATTGATACACGTCAACTGAAGTTAAAAACAGAACTTGTTCAAGTTGATTACCCCTACGCCTGTTCACCTGGAAGACCTGTGATAAATCTCGTTTTAGAAAAGGGAGACAAGTCTTATCGCTTAATTAATGCTCACCTTCCTGGAGATCCCACCCTCCCTGGAAAAGAAGAGTTTGCAGCTTATGTCAATGGCTTTTCTGATGACGTGGTTCTAGCGATGGGAGATATGAACTTTACAAGAGATGAGATGCAAAGTGCTTTTTTGAATCAAGGCGGCCAAAACCTCCCTTTTTCTCTTATTTCATCATATCCAACCAATCTGGGACTCGATCTGAAATCAAAAGCTATCGACCATATTTATGTAAAAGGAACATTTGATTGGGATCAACGTTACCCTGAAGAAGTGATGCAAGAGCTCGCTTCAACAGTGAATTTACTGACCCAGCAATGCTGATTAGCACTTTTTTGACAAGAGTGCTAATTTTTATTGCAAAAAATCCCTTTTCTGACTACCATTTGGTATGTATAATGAACCAACATTATATATAGAGGAGTTTTTAATCTTATGGAAACGAAAAAGAAACTTACATTAAGACCTCTCGGGAATCGCGTATTGGTCCAGCGTATGGAGCAAGAAGAGACCCTCAAAGGAGGCATCATCCTTCCCGATTCTGCAAAGAAAAAGCAAGAATCAGCCCGTGTTGTAGCCGTCGGCAAGGGTAAAACAACTGATGACGGTAAAACTCTCCCAATGCCTGTCAAAGTGGGGAATATGATCCTCATGGACAAGTATGCAGGGCAAGAAGTTACGGTGGATGATGAAGAGTATATCGTCCTACGATCTGATGACATCATCGCAATTATTGAAGAGTAAGAAGGAGTAAAAAAACGATTATGGCAGCTAAAGATATTAAGTACAGAGAAGACGCTAGACAAAAGATCCTCAAAGGGGTTCAGTCTCTTGCTTCTGCAGTAAAAGTTACCCTTGGACCAAAAGGACGTAACGTCGCGATCGACAAGTCTTATGGTGCTCCTCACGTAACAAAAGATGGTGTAACTGTTGCAAAAGAAATCGAGCTTGAAGATAAGCACGAGAATATGGGTGCCCAAATGGTCATCGAAGTGGCCAGCAAAACTGCTGATAAAGCAGGAGATGGCACGACAACTGCTACAGTGCTAGCTGAAGCTATCTATAATGAAGGGCTTCGAAACATCACAGCTGGTGCTAACCCCATGGAAGTGAAGCGTGGGATTGAAAAAGCTGTTAAAACACTTACTGACGAACTCAAAAAAATGAGCAAGTCGATCAAAAACAGCAATGAAATCGCTCAAGTTGGAACAATCTCAGCTAACAACGACGAAGAAATTGGAACAATCATTGCAAAAGGAATGGAACGTGTTGGTAAAGACGGCACCATGACTGTTGAAGAAGGAAAAGGATTCGAAACCACTTTAGATGTTGTTGAAGGAATGAACTTCGACCGTGGTTACCTTTCTGTCTACTTTGTCACAGATCCAGAAAATCAAGAAGCTATATTAGAAGATGCTTTTGTTCTTGTTTACGACAAGAAAATTTCAACAATGAAGGATTTTCTGCCGATCCTACAAGCTGCTGCAGAAAGTGGACGTCCTCTTCTCATCATTGCAGAAGACGTCGACGGTGAAGCTCTTGCAACACTTGTCGTGAACCGCCTGCGTGCTGGTCTAAAAGTCTGTGCTGTTAAAGCTCCTGGATTTGGAGACCGCCGCAAGTCTATTCTTGAAGATATCGCGATTCTAACTGGTGGTCAATTCATCAGTGAAGATCTGGGCATGAAACTCGAGAATGTCACCCTCGATATGCTTGGACGTGTTAAAAAAGCGGTCATCAAAAAAGAAGATACCACACTTGTTGAAGGTGCAGGAAACAAAGAAGAAATTCAAAAAAGAATCTCTCTCATCAAAAAACAGATCGAAGAGAGCACTTCTGATTACGATCGTGAAAAACTCGAAGAAAGACTAGCTAAGCTTTCTGGTGGAGTTGGAATCATCCGTGTGGGTGCAGCAACTGAAGTTGAAATGAAGGAGAAAAAAGATCGCGTTGACGACGCCCTTCAAGCAACAAAAGCAGCTGTTGAAGAAGGTATCCTTCCTGGTGGAGGAACGGCATTCATTCACTGCATTCCAATCCTGAAAAAACTTGCGGAGTCCATGACAGGCTGTGAAAAAGTCGGAATGGAAATCGTGATTAAAGCAATCACCTATCCTCTCCGTCAGATTGCAGAAAATGCAGGAATGGAAGGTTCAATTGTTGTCCAGAAAGTCATGCACTCTAAAGCTCCTAATGAAGGATGGAATGCGCTGACAGATGAGTATGGTGATATGATCAAAATGGGCGTTATTGACCCGACAAAAGTCGTTCGCCTAACAATCGAACTTGCCGCATCTATTGCTTCTCTACTTCTAACAACAGAAGCGATCATTACTGAGGAGCCAGAAGATAAAAAAGCTGCAGCTGCTCCTGCGATGGGCGGTGGCATGGATTACTAGTCTAGTATCCACTTGCAGACATCTAAAGGCGCTTTTTCTGTTGGAAAGCGCCTTTTTTTATCGCAGTTGACTTTAGTGATAGAAATCGACTATGTCATTAAAGTATGCGTAAACTATTCGGAATTTTCTTTTTTTTGATCATCATCGTCATTGGTTTAGGTACCTTAGCCTATTTCAATTCTGCTTATCTATTAGCAACGATCATTTCTCATAAAACACACGTTCCCGTTTCAATTGAATCTCTCGACTTTTACAAAAGAGAATTCACAATCCGTGACCTTCAAATGGCAAACCCTAAAAAAGCCCGTTTACCCACTGCACTAAAAGTGGAAACCATCGATGTAAAAGCTCCTTACAAACACTATCTTAAAAATCCTATTGTCATCGATGAAATTCACTTAAACAATATGTACATTAACATTCAAATTTACGATAAAGCGCAAACAAAAGGAAACTGGCATACAATCATTGATAATATTCAGATAGAAAACAAAAGCCCTCTTTCTGTTGAGCGCGAGGCCATTATCAAAAGACTACTCCTCACTAACATTCGAATTGATTTAATTCTATCAAATGGAGAACTCCACCATCTTTCACCAATTGAGAAAATTGAGTTTAAAGATATCACAACAGAAAAAGGGATCCCCATTCAGGAGATTTCTGAAATCATTGTCCAAAAAATGATGCAATCGATTTTCCTAGAAAAAGGACTCAAAGCTATCATTGAAGCTCCAGTCGATATTATAAGAGGCATTTTTCCTTTCTTTGGCCATAATATGGAGGCCGCGGAATGAGCTATCAAACGCTCACCAAACATGCTTCGCGCGGGATGAAAGCCCTCTTTCTGATTCAAGTCTTCTCAACACTTAGCTTCAGCGTTCTCTACTCTACTCTGGTTCTTTATGCAACCAAAGGACTTCAGTTAGATGCATCAATCGCAATCGGAATTACAGGAAGCTTTGTTGCTTTTAATTTTTTCCTTCATCTTCTTGGAGGTTATATTGGTGGGCGCTTTATTAGCTATCGAGACCTCTTTTGCATAGGAATGGTTTTTCAAGCCATCGGTTGCATTGTGATCGCTTTTCTCTCTATTGAGTCCCTTTTCTGGGGGCTCGCAGCATTCCTCACAGGATGCGGCCTCAACGTGACTTGTGTGAACTGTATGCTCACACAACTCTTTGATCCTAATGACAAAAACCGAGAAACTGCTTTTCTCTGGAATTACAGCGGTATGAATATTGGTTTTTGTATCGGTTTTACAATGAGCGGTATTTTTCAAATTGAAAGGGCTTATGGACCTCTTTTCTATACAGCAGCAGCCGGAAATGCCATTGCTTTTATCATTGCCGCTTTGAATTGGAAAATTTTGCACGATGTCGATACTCATTACGCTCATGCACCGGCAAAGAAAAAACAGCTTTTCTTTTTAACTGGACTTTTCATGATTGTGATCTTAACTGTCGTTATGCGATGGCTTCTCGATCATGCGACCTTTAGCAATGACTTCATTCTCATTGTCGGGCTCTTGATGCTCATTGTCATAGCTGGAATTGCAATACAAGAAAGGACTCGTGAAGCAAGAAAAAAGCTCTGGGCTTTTTTTATTTTGATTCTAGCTTCACTCATTTTTTGGACGCTTTACCAAATGGCACCGATGGGCCTCATGTTATTTTTGACAAATAACGTTGACCGCCGCTTTGGTGAGTTCATTGTTCCTCCTCAATGGCTTCTCAATATCAACACCCTAATTATCATTGTTGGGGGACCAACAATGGCCTACCTCAACCGTCAAATGCGAAAGCGAGGCCACATCATTCGTATTCCTGTCCAATTCACTTTAGCACTTTTCTTAATTGGGATTGCTTTTGCGATTCTCCCCATAGGAATTTACTTTGCCAATGAAAATGGAATGACAGCTTTTTATTGGATTATCATTTGCTATGTGCTTCAGAGTTTGGGAGAGCTCTTTATCTCCCCCATAGGATATGCTATGATTGGTCAACTGATTCCTTGTAAGCTTCAAGGCCTCATGATGGGAACATGGCTTATGATTGTAGGGGTAGCTGCTACCCTATCGAACTACTTTTCACAAATGACTTTTAAAGATGTCACCGCTACAAACCCTGTTGAAACAAACCCTCTCTTTAGTGAAACATTCAATATTCTCGGTTGGGGTTCAATCTTTGGTGGGTTGATCTTACTTATCTTAGTTCCCTTTGTTAAGAAACTTATTCAAGAAAAAACAGATAAGCCTCATGTCGAACCTCATCCATATAATGCTCCAGAAGATACACCTCACTAGATCGTGTCGTCACTATCTAACCATTCGTTGTGAATCCGGGGAAGAGTGTCATTCCCCCGTCAACAAAGATGCTTGTTCCATTTACATAGTCTGCCAGATCAGAAGCTAGCCAAACGGCTGTATGTCCAATATCTGGTGGTTCCCCAATGCGTTTGTAAGGAATCACATTCATTAGCTGTTCATAGGCTTCAGGTGTTTCCCAAGCTTCCTTATTAATGGGAGTACGAATTGCTCCTGGACAAATGCTATTCACACGAATGCGTTGAGGAGCATATTCTTGTGCAATACTTTTCATCATAAGCATAACGCCACCTTTAGAAGCTGCGTAATTAGCATGTCCTGCCCAAGGAATCACTTCATGTACAGAACTCATGCAAATAATTTTGCCCGCAGCGCAAGAGACTTCTTTACGTACACCTCGTCTCAAAAACTCACGAATAGCTTCACGTGCACATAGAAATTGGCCCGTCAAATTAATCCCAATGACTTTGTTCCATTGTTCCATTGTCATATCAGCAAAGCAGGAATCCTGCTGAAGCCCCGCATTGCTGACAACAATGTCTAAGGTTCCAAACTTCTCAATCGCCTCTTTGAACATCGCTTGAACTTGATCTTCCTGAGAAACATCAGCTTTTTGAACAAGCGCTTGACGACCAATTGCTGTGACTTCTTGAGCGACTTCTTCAGCTCTTTCTTTAGAGCCCGCATAGTTAATCACGACATCAGCACCTGCTTTTGCAAGAGCAATCGCAACACCTTTTCCAATTCCTGAACTCGATCCTGTTACAAGAGCCTTTTGGCCTCTTAATAAATCAGGTAAATCACACACAGGCATGACAACATCTGCAGGTTTTTGCTTGGGATATTTTTCCATATATGGATACCTCTCTTTCTCTTATACCAATCCTATAGCTCACTTTTCTTTTCAAAAAAAGGAGATTTCTTTCTTCAATGGAATTTCTCTTCGTGTTAAAAACAAATTATGAATCATTTCATTGAGATTTTTCCCAAACTTTCGAAAATGCTTCCTAAGACAATCGATGGAGTCATTTGGTTTGGTATGTCAGTGGTTTCGTTTTACCATAGCTTTACAACAAACATCTTTTTCAATACCGCGTTCGAAAATGCCCAAGGACTAGAAAAAGTGGGTAACGTGTTTCTAACTTCTGTTCACTACCTTTGTGAAGGAAAAACCATTCACTATCATGCCGAATCCAACACTTATTCTTTGACCCAGCGTTTTAACTATAAAACTCGAAAAAAAATCTACTCTCCCCTTGCTATTTCCACACTTCCTCAAAGCTTGGTTTTAGGTACTTTGATTAAATCTCTTGCTTATCTGTCAGAAAGTACACGACAACATCACAAAAAACTAAAAGCTTATCTCAACTCATACAAGACTAAGCCGCAAAACGCCTACTATCGCTCTCTAGGCATTCAAGTAAAAGATTTTCGAAATGCTTCTTATGCAGCTTCTGCAACACATCAGAGAAGACCTGGAGATGAAGAAAATCTTATGCATGACAAAGAAGCATTAAAGGAGATTGTCGCTCTTCTTTCAGAAAAGGAAATCCCTTTTTGGGCTGACTGTGGAACTTGTTTAGGAGCCTACCGCTATGGAGGGATCATTCCCTGGGATAATGATTTAGATTTGGCAATTATTGAAGAAGACTTTGACAATGTCATGCATGCTCTCAATGGCTTAGATAAAACCAAATATGTTGTCCAAGATTGGTCTAACCGCTGTCGGCCTAATACCTATATCCGGATTTATATCAAAGCGAACCGGAATCATATCGATATCTATACGAATGCGATTGATGCAGAAAACCAAACTCTGACCAATATTCTATCCTATGGAGAAAGTGACTTCATGGCTGAGAGCTGGAAAATCCGAGAGCGTATGTTTGGCAAGCCTGTTCCTTTTGATGTGATTTTTCCTATCAAAAAAGCCCATTTCGATGGCATTGACATTCCCGTTCCCAACCAAACGAGAGTCTACCTCACCTATAAGTATGGCCCAAACATTGAGCCCGTCAAAGTCTACAATAAAGAAACGGACGAGTACGAAAAAGATCTTTCACATCCTTATTGGATGATCCCACTCGTCCATTAGAATTTAGCTGATACACCCACACGACCAATAAATCCTTGATCAAGTGAATACCCTGGCAAATAACCTTTACTCTTGTATCCTGCTTCTGTATAAAGGTAGAAAGGTGCCTTAGTCCCACCTAAATACCATCTAGAAATCAACGATCCTGCGACTCCTATACGCCGGTTCTCTAATCCTGGAACAGCAGCACTTTGATCATCAATCAACACATTAAAAATTGTTGTGGGTTGTAGAAAGTCTGGTTGACTCCATACATCGACTTTAAAACCAAAAATCCCCCCTTTCCAAGATAGAAGCTGATCGTAATCAATCCCCGCTCCATAGTAACCGACTCCACCATGCTCACCCCACTTTACATAGATAAAAAGAGGAACACCATTAACCAAAAAGTAATTCTCAAGGTTCTTTTCAAGTCCATAAGGAGCTAGTGTAATTTTGAAACTTGGTAAATATTTTATATTTCCAATTTCAAGCATCGGAAGCTTAAAGTTCTTTCCCGTTACAACATAATACCACCAGGCATAGGTTGAGTAGTAAGTAAAGACATCAAGTAAATTGTAATAAGATTGGTCTCGCAGATGAGAAACTGAAATCTTATCATCAGGATAGAGACGATTCATCCAAAAGACATATGACTTTAAATCATTTCCATCAAAAGGATCTTCATCTACACCTGGTAAAGAAGCATCCAAATTATCACTATTTGAAGCCACTGCATAAAGCATAAAAGCCTGTTGCGAAAATGAATAGAGATGAGAAGTTCTTGCATCAATATACCCGTCAGCAATCCATTTCATTTTGACTTGACGAGCCAAAATATCCTGAGCCTCAATCCCAGCAATCGTAATAGCATTATACTCAGCAACAGTGATACGATCTGACATCTTGAAGCCTGTCGAACCTCCGACTCCAGAAACTGAATAAGGAAAAGGCCAACTAAACTTATAGCCTGTCACCTGTGCATGACTGTTTGGAATATCGCGGATCCGGTATCCATGTCCAAATACTTCATGTTGAGTTACGGATGCCAGCTCTCCAAGTGGGCCCCAAATAAACAAAAGCTCAGCTAATCGCCCCGCTGATACAAGAAGTCCTTCTTTTGGCTCTTCACTCGAAGGCAGCATGATATCTTCACTGAGCTGAAGAATTTTCATCCCAGTAATGAGGTCCTGTCCTCCAGCGTAAGGAGAAAAATCTTGATCAATTAATACATCATACGGTGCAGAATAGATGGAGTTAACATATAAAAAAACAGCAAGTATGCCAAAGAGACTTTTTTTCACTTTCACCCTTCAATTCAAAATAATAGATGAAGGATTCTAGCTTTTTAGGAGAAAAAACTCAAGTTTGAGGTTCTCTTAGACGAATCAAAAAATTATATGATATTCAGTAGAGCTACTGTTTTACATCCTCTACAACATCCATACAGATTTGAGGAAGTTCCTCTTTAAAACACGTTTTGAGCCCCTTGATTGCTTCTTTCACTTTGGCGGGAAAGCTAGGATTGGCCTGTTCACCCTCTGCTGGCCAAGAACTATCACGTGTTTTACGATCAGGCCAGCGAGAGTAGGCAATCCACATTCCGTTCTCAGACCGATGTAAGCTAGAGCCAAGCGCCCCTCGCTCTTCTACAAAATAAGTTGCAACAGCCTTCCAATGCTTTTGAAAGGTTTCTTCTAAGTCTGGCTTCACAAATACCCGATAAATCACTGCAAACATAGGGTTATTTCTCCTCTGTCACTTTTTTATTAATCAACCATTCTGTATAATTTCTTGTTAACTCTTGATTGGAAACCGTTTTTTCATTATGGCCAAAGGCATGGTCTCTATAGGATTTGGTATTGTTGCCCTTATACTGCTTATTTTCAAGCTTCCTGGTATTGAAAACTCTATTGGAATGCTCTCCTGCACAGTCTGCACCGCTAAAACACCTTTCATTGCTTTGCTAGGTGCAGCTTACTTTTCAGCTTTTATCACCACGATTCTCTGTTTCCCTAAGCTGCCAAAAAGTCTTCTGAAAAACTGTGGAATAATCTGGACGGTTTTATTAGCTATTTTTTTATTCTACCTAAAACCTCGTTGGTGCTTCATCTGTCTGGCAGCTCATCTTTGTCACCTCACAATGTGGATCTTTTGGACTCCGCGCCAAAAAGTAACAAACACCTCGGTTGGAATACGAATAGCTCTTGTCTTTATTGTCGCTATTTCCATGACAGTTTTCTTTAGTGCTTTGAACTTTATTTTCCTGACATATGTTCATCCACCCACTTTTCAGTAATGGCAAGCACTTCTTCATAAGAAATTTTCTGATCCTCTGATTTTGGGCAAATGGATAGTAGGCATTCGTTCCCAGCTCGCCACATAGCAGAAGCAAAATCAGATACTTCTTCAATAGGAATCAATGGATGCCCAGCTCCATGCAGGAGAAAAAACGGGGCTTGAATACAATTTGTCTGGTAGAGAAGTGAGCGATTTTTGAGGCCCTCTATGTCCTGTAGATCTAAATCATAATCTTTCTCAAAGATGATATTTAAAAGAGGATCATGCGGGTATAAGTGCCTCATAAAGTCGTAGCCACCATTTGCACAAACAACGCAGCGAACATCATCTCGATTTGCTGCTAAAAGAGCGCCAGCTAAACTCCCTTGTCCGAAACCAATCACACCAAATTCAAGTGCGCCAAGTAAATCCTTAATCTGATCGACAGCATAGTTCACCACTTTCATTGTGTAGGCTCCACAAAAATCTTTTAGACCGCTTGTCTCACCATAACCCGGAAGGGAAATGGCTGCGACTGCATACCCTTTTTTGAGCCAATGCTGATACCATGTCTGGGAAATTCCACGAAGTCCAAGACTTGACGAAGCTCCATGAAAGAAAATGAGGAGAGGCTTTTATTTATTACCAGGCGACTCAACAAGAATCTCCACATACTTTCCTGGTTCGTTAGATACTTCAACAATGGAAATACTTTCTTAAAGAGTTTTTTCACTTGGAGTTTCTAAATTCAGAAGAGCTTGTGGAGCTTCAAAAATCGATCGAATATAAGTCCCATAACTGGCTTCGTTTGCATAGCCTGTTGAAATTCCTAAACTAAGAAAAAACATGAATATCCAGCGCATAATCAGACCTCATTAAAAGTTTTTCTTGGCTAGGATAACCTTTTGTGAATAATTAAGGAATTTAAAAACCTTCTTTGCTTTTTAGATTGCTACCCAACCCAAGAGCTTTGCTCGCAAATTAGATGGAAAATCTAAGGGTAATCGCGATGCCGCTTCATCAGGTGATACCCACATATAGCTAAGGTGTTCCTTACTGGTCCTTATGGAATGATTTCCTTTGATTTCACAGGAATATGTTGCATAAATCAATCCAACATCCATTGTACCTACAGGGACACGAACATCTGTTAAATCAATCGAAACCGATTGAATATTTTCAATTGACTCTAAACACGTTTCTTCATAAACCTCACGTTTTAACGCTTCATGAAGTAACTCTCCCCTATTGATCCGTCCTCCAGGCAAATCCCAGATTACTTCATCACTTTCAGTTGTTGGATCAAATTTTTTTGGATTTAACTGAAGAAGAAGCATCTGGCCTTTCTCGTTAAATATGAGAACTTTCACACCTAAATGAAAACAGTCTTCTTTAGACATCTTCCAATCCTTTTTTAAATAAGACAAACCCAAAATGCATGGGTTTGTCCTCATATTAATCTAGTTCATATCATCGATGATGCAGGCCATATCAGTAATTTAGAAAAACCAGACCAAGTCACAGCTTTATTGTCTGACTTCCTAAATACATCTACTAAAACCTACTCATCTCTTACGATGTAACGCTCAAAAGTACGTTCATTCCAATTGCGATAGGAGCAAGGATCCCCTGCTTCTCCTCCGTAACGGCTATCACATGTCAGCTCAGAAGTTGAGTGAATGACCGTCTCCATTGGTGCATCGCAAAAAAGGGCCATAGTGTAGCGTTCAACAGATCCTAAAGCCTTGTGAACCCGATGTTCCGTCGCTCGAATTTGATCATTTAAGATAAGTTGGGCAAATTCTCCTACTTGAAACATCATGACGTCTCGATCATTTGCAACCACTTTCTTAAATTTTCCATCAGTTTTTACAAAAAGGCCTGCTTCTTCTGGTTCAGCAATCTGCTTGCCATCAACAAAGTAAAAAGCAGGAAGAAGAGCTGTAAATAAAGAGTGATCAAAATGAGAGCCACACCAGTAAGGATTATCATCTGAAGTCTTTTGGTTTTTGCAGTAGTAAAGCATTCTCCCCAAACGAGGGGCCTCTTCAAGATAAATTCCTGTATTTTCCCCTATCAAACCAATTCTTAGCATGACAAGCTCTCCGATTTCTGACATCAACATTCCAAGCTCTTGAAAAGGACTTTTTAAATCAACTTCAACCGGCCACTTATTATTTGGGTTATCAGGAACAAATCCATAGTAAGAGACTTTTAAATCATCAATAACCCAAGTTCCATCAGGTCTTTGAAACTTTTCTTTTCCTCTTTCATATCCAAGAAAGATTTCTCCTCTAGGAGCATAGGTCTCTTTTACTTCTTCAGGAAGTGCTGAAAACTCAATAGCTGTATCAATTAGGTCTTGGACTTTCTCTTGGTATCCTGGAATCCCTCTGACTCCAACAATTCCTTTATCATGTAAGGCTCTCTCTAGCAGTCCCAAGGCATCGGAATCGCCCCGAAGAATATCTTCATACAAAACGATATCCATATCAAGTTGTTCAACTGGCTCATCACCGGCAAATAGATTCCCACTCAGTAAGAGTCCAAAAAAGGTTAGAAAAACAACTTTTTTTAATTGATTCAAAGACCTACGCATAACAAACCTTCCTGCAGGTAAATGGAAGAAGCATTTCTTCCAAATCAGAAATGCTTTAAGTTATTAGCCAAAAACTTTTTTTTGTCTACCGAATCTATCACTTACGAGGCTTCAGAATAAAAGCTGATGCACATCCAATGAGACTAATCAGGATAAGAGCAAAAACTCCTTTACGAAACCCCACTTCAAAGGGAGAAATCAGTCGAACGGTGGTGACAACAAATGCAAGCCCTAAAGTCCCCCCAATTTCCTGAAATGTAACAAAGGTTCCAGAAGCAATTCCCGCCTTATAGGGAGGAACAATAGAAATCGCAGCAGTGGCTGTTGGGCCACAAATCAGCCCATATCCCACTCCATAAAATAATACGGTCATAACAAGAAATAGAATCGAAGAACTTTCTCGAAAAAAGCCTTGTAAAATCGACGAAATCAAAAGAAAAAGAAACCCTCCAAAGACAAAAACCCATGCTTTGTGAGGCTGATACTTTCTCCCCACAATGGGAGATAAAATGACAACAGGAATTGTGATCGCCAACATGATTAAGCCCGTCCCTAATGGAGAAAGATGACGAACGTTTTGCAAGTAGATTGGAAAAAGAAAAAATGTCGACCAGATATAAAAGATGAGACAGGCACTGGCAACAGATGCAGCTAAAAAGACTTTTTTACGAATCAGTTCAGGTAACAAGATAGGTGAAGGAAAGGTATGACTATTTTTCCATAGGGCGATAAAGAAAAGTACTGTCAATACAATCAAACCTCCAATCATCCAACCAGTAAGATGGTTAAACTCAGATACAAGCAACACAAAAGCACTCAGTCCTAAACCAATCAGAAACATTCCCTTAAAATCGACTCTAGGTGAATCAACAGTATTTTTACTTTCTCTTGAAAAGAATGAAACGAGAAACAAACTGACTACAAACAAGGGAATCATAGACCAGAATACAGATCTCCAACCAAATTTTGTTGAAACCATTCCACCAACCAATGGACCTGCAGCCATCGCATATGCAATCGCCGCAGCCCAAATTGCAATCGCACGGCTTTTGTGTGATTCAGGGAATTCTGAGACGAGCATAGCTTGAGAAACTGGAAGTAAAATTGCATTTCCTAGCCCAGCAAAACTCATACTAAAAATTAACCCGACACCATTGGAGCTTAAGCCACCTAAAACCATCCCAAAGCAAGACGAACAAAGCCCAATAATAAAAACTTTTTTTCTGCCAAAAATATCTGCTAACCGACCACTTGTTACCAGGAAAGCACAATTAATCAAGCCAAATGCCATCATCATCCACTGCATATGATCAATTGATAACTGAAGAGCCTTTTGAATCACTGGTAGTGCTGTATTAATCATGGTAAACACAAGCCCCATGACAATGCAGCCAGAGCAAATTCCAATAATACTTAGAATGTTAAGAGGGCGCTTATTATAAGCTCTGCTCATTTTTTCTCCTCAATCAACGCTTTTTTTAGCAGTCGCACAGCTCTTTTATAGTGAGAGCATGTATTGACTCGAATCCATTTTTCCAAGCTCCATTGTTTTCCAGAAGGAAGCGTGCACCATGCAAACGCACCTACAGAAGATAACCTTCCTTGATAGCCTTCTTCTTTCACCATAGCAGTAACTGCTTGAACAAGATCAATGAAGTCTTGAATAGATGATCTCTGATATTTTTTGAAAAAGTGTTTTGCTAGCCCTTCATAGTCCCATTTGGTAAACCCTTCTCCTGGCATCGTGACTTCTTGTCCAGTTAGTCCATGGCTATACCACTGAATAAGGAGTCTCCCCCAGCCTAGCTGATATGCCAATAAGTCTTGGCTAGAAACCATCCCCCATGTAAAAGGAATGATTTTTTCTTCACGCTTGGGTATTGGAAATGCCTCAAAAGCATCAATGAATTGAGTTGATCGCAAATGAATTTCTTTATCTAGTGAAACAAGCTTTATACTGAGCATGATTCGCACTTTTTGCAGAGGTTATACAAAAAAGAAATATTTCGATAAAAGGAAATCAATCTTAAAAAAGGCCAAAGAGGAAAAAAAATGAAAAAAATTAGAATTATAAGTGGAGCACTTATCCTATTAGGGATTGTCCTTTATGGCTTTAGCAGTTATATCGAAGGCGAAGTTGTAGAGGGACGCAAAAAAATTGCAGGAGCTCAAAGAAGCGTCGATGAGTTGAAAGGAATTTCTGGAGCAACTCCTTTTTCAAAAAGCTTAGGTGATATCGCCACAGGTTCTGCACAAAAAAAAATCGATGCTGGTAGACAAGAAGCTGACCAATATCAACTACTTGCCAATTGGCTACATGGCAGTGGAATCGTCATATTTGTCGCAGGTATTGGCCTTCTCATCTTTAGCTTTGTCCGTAAAAAAAGCAGCTAAGTAAAGTTATTAAATTATAGAAAAGTTAAAAAAAGGAATTGCTTTTTTGCATGCCGAATGAAAAAGCCCCTCTAAAAGAGGGGCTTTAGTCTCCGGATGCTGGATTCGAACCAGCGACCAATGGATTAACAGTCCACTGCTCTACCGCTGAGCTAATCCGGAATAGATGCTCCATCATAATCGAAAGGATTATTATTTATCAATGACCAAGAAATACCTTCATAGAAAAGATTTTATCTGCTAGATGACTAGGTAAGTATTAAGATGAGATGGATATTCTAAGCAAGTGACTCCAAAGAGGAAATTTTCCAGAGGAGTCGCTTAAGAGATGACCAACTCGTGAAAATGCCATCAAAAGAAACCAAGCCCTTAAGGAACTTATGAACCAAGGTGTATTGACAGGTTGCAATGAAGCCCAAGAATGGCTGCTTAAGACCTGGTGGAATTATTACGAAAAAAGCAATAGCTATCCAGTGACCTTTGCTGATTTTGGAATGAGCAAAAGTGCGCGTATGTGGTGCGAAAAGCGAGGAAATGTCATTTCAATTTCTCCTCATGACAATGCTGCCGAAGTTGCGATGGAGCCCAAGCGAGCCAACATCTACAATAAGGTCTTAGAGCCAAAACTGGAAGCTCGTCCCTGTTATTTTGCAAAGCCAGAAGCCATGCTTCAAACTCCTTACGATGCAACTGTCTGGGTTGACTTAGATACGCTTATTCTGCGTTCTCTTGGTCCGTTATTTGATGACTGTGAAGAAACAGGCTTAGCAGCTGTCAGAGAATCAGAAGCCAATGAAACTCTCCAGCATAAAATTGGATTTCATTTTCATAAGGGTCCGCTCTATAATACAGGAGTCATGAGCTTCAAGAAAAATCATCCTATTTTAAAAAAGTGGGCTGCTGCTTCTTTAACTGATTCGAGTCAGTATCATGGTGATCAAGACCTGCTCTGCCATTTAGCTTATCAAGAAAATGTAAAATTTAAAGAAGTCTCCCCAATCTATAATTGGCGCCCAATTACTGGAGAACCAATTCCTGATGATGTTGCTATTCTTCATTACTCCGGTTCAGGAAAATATGCTCTTTATGCCCAACTAAATGTATAGCTTTTTGTAAAAACTTGAGCTACCATGGAGCTCATGGATCAACTCAGTGGTTATATCGAAAACATTGTCTTTAGTAGTGAAGAAAATGGCTTCACAGTTGCACGCCTGAAGCAACCTCGCGAAAAAGATCTCACCTCAATCGTTGGAACAATGCCAGGCATCAATCCTGGCGAAACCATTCACTGCCGAGGCAAGTGGAAACACCATCCAAAACATGGTCGGCAATTTGAAGTCGAAAGTTATGAACTGACTGCTCCGGTTGATGTCTTAGGCATTCAAAAGTATCTCGAATCAGGAATGGTCAAAGGAATAGGTCCTATCTATGCCAAGCGCATTGTTGAACACTTTGGTGTCGAAACGCTCAAAATCATCGATAAATCTCCTTACCGCCTCCTAGAAGTCCCAGGTATAGGAGAAAAACGCATTCAGCAAATTGAAACCTGCTGGGATGAGCAAAAATCGATTCGTCGCGTGATGATTTTCTTGCAATCTCACAAAGTCAGCCCTTCATTTGCACGAAAGATTTTTAAGACCTATGGCGAAGATAGTATTGAAAAAGTGACAGAAAACCCCTACTCCCTTGCTCGAGACATTTTCGGCATCGGCTTTAAAACAGCTGACCAATTGGCGCAAAACATGGGTATTGAACAAGATGCGCCGATTCGCATTCAAGCAGGAATTGAGCATGTCCTTTGGGAGCTTAGTAACGATGGCCATGTTTGCTACCCTATTGAACCTTTTCTCAAAGAAGCCGAGGCAATTTTAGAGGTCGATCCCGAAAAAATCCGAATTGAAATTGATGCTCTCGATCAAGACAAGCGAATTATCAAAGGTACCGTTGCAGAAGAACCCTCAATTTGGATTAAACCTCTGTTCATGGCAGAGTTGGGAATCGCACGAGAACTTAAACGGATTCATGATGGAGAGTGCTCCATTCGCACTGTACTTTTGGACAAAGCTGTTGAATGGGCCCAAGAAAAACTTCGCATGCGCTTTGCGAAAGAGCAAAAAGAAGCCATTGAAAAAAGTCTTTCAGAGAAGTTGCACGTTGTTACAGGTGGGCCGGGGACAGGAAAAAGTACGATCACACGAGCCATCTTATCGATCACGTCAAAGTTAACTGATAAAATCACCTTAGCAGCACCAACAGGTCGAGCAGCAAAGCGACTCAGTGAAATTACCTATAAAAAAGCTTTCACCATTCACAGTTTATTAGAAGTCAACTTCCAAGAAGGAGGGTTCAAACGCAATAAAGAGAATCCTCTCAAGTGCCGATTACTAATCATTGATGAAGCTAGCATGATCGACACACAGTTAATGTACCATTTACTCAAAGCTATTCCCGATGAAACACGTGTGATTTTTATCGGAGATATTGATCAGCTCCCAAGTGTCGGCCCCGGAGCTGTTTTAAAAGACTTGATCGACTCTAAGCGTCTTCCTGTTACTCGCCTCAAACATATTTTTCGACAAGGACGTGGATCACGTATTGTTCAAAGTGCCCACCGCATCAATGCCGGCTACTTTCCTGATCTATCTCCTGACCCAGAAAGTGATTTCAATTTTCTTGCAATCGAAAATCCCGAAGAAATTCTGACAAAAACTATCGAGCTGATTAAAAAAGAAATTCCTGCACGTTTTAGTCTAGATCCCATTCATGATATCCAAGTGCTATCACCAATGAAGCGAGGACTGATTGGAACCGATAACTTTAATCACGTCCTGCAAAAAGAACTGAACCCTCAGCCTATCCAACTCCTAAGAATGGGACGCATTTTTCAGCCACAAGATAAGGTCATGCAAATTCGGAACAACTACGATAAACATGTCTATAATGGAGATGTGGGCCGTATTCTCGAAATCGACCTAGAGGAGCAAAAGCTTTCAGTTGATTTTGACGGAAAAGAAGTCCCCTATGATTTCTCAGAGCTCGATGAGCTCATGCTTGCTTATGCCGTCTCTATTCATAAATATCAGGGCAGTGAGTGCCCTTGCGTGATTATTCCCGTCCATATCAGCCACTTTAAACTCCTTTTTCGTAACCTCCTATACACAGGCCTTACACGGGGAAAGAAGCTAGTCCTCCTCCTAGGGACCAAGAAAGCCCTGGCAATCGCCATCAATACGGATAACGCCCAGAAACGCTTCACAGGCCTCAAGGAACTTCTCTCAGAAGCCATACAAGGACAGGAAACAGAAAACTTGGCTAAATCTCCTTAAGCCCTTGAAATTAAAATATTCCATTGATAAAATGAACTTGTAGGGTGAGTACGGGGGAGTGGAAAAGGCAACAAAAAATGGATTTAATTTAGGAGACCAGACCTATGAAAAAAGCGAAAAGAAAAGCTAAAAGACTATTATCTAAACTCTTACGCCGTAAGACTCGCTTTCAAAAAGCAGTTCGATCTGTAAAAGGGTTGATGTATATCTAATTTTCAAGGGGTTACGAAATAGGATCCCCTGGATATGCATTAGAAAGTTCGAGGAGCTCCATATCTGGAGCTTCTCCGTTTACTAAGAGCATCCCCTGACTTTCAATTCCCATTAGCTTCACAGGCTTAAGATTCACAACAAAAGCAGCTTTCTTACCAACTAGGAGTGATGGTTCAGGAAAACTTTTTGCTATTCCTGAAACAACGATGCGCTTTTCTAATCCAAAGTCGACTTCCAGTTTTAATAGCTTTTTACTCTTGGGTACTGGTTTTGCACTCAAAATTTGGCCTACTCGCAAATCAAGTTGTTGAAACTGATCAAAGTCAACAGGCTCTTTAAAAGGAGGAGCCTCTTTTTGCACTGGGGGAGCTGTCTCCTCCGCTTGTTTTTTGAGAGCTTCGATTTCTGTAGAAATCACTTCATCTTCCACCTTTTGAAATAAGACCTCGGGTTTAGACAGTTGGTTGGTATGAGGTAAACCTTGCTCGAGTACTTCATCCCAACGGTAGTTAGAAAGAGGCTCCTGATAGCCTAGTAATTTCCAAAGTTTATCTGCTGTTTCAGGTATAACAGGTGCAGAGATAAGAGCAAGTACGTTTAAACAACGCAAGCAACAGGCAAGGGTTGTTTCTAACTCACCTTTCAAAGCTGGATCTTTAGCAGCTTTCCATGGCTTTTTTGCATCGAAATAACCATTTCCCAAAGAAGCTAATTCCATGATCAGATGAGCTGCTTTTCGTAGCTGGAAGTTTGCATACGCTTGGTAGATCTCTTTTGCTTTTTCATCTATTTGCTCTAGGAAACTTTCATCTTCATGAGATAAATTACCAAAAGGTGGAATCACACCGTCTAAGTTGTTTTGTGTAAAAACAAGAACGCGATTAACTAAGTTGCCATATTTCCCCAAAAGCTCTGAGTTACAGCGCATTTGAAAGTCCTTCCAAGAAAATTCGCTATCTTGAGTTTCAGGAGCATTCGACGCAATGGCGTAACGAATTTGATCAGGATTGAACTTCTTGAAAAAGTCTTCCAAATCAATATACCAGCCTGCGGATTTACTAAATTGTTTTCCTTCAAGGTTATAGAATTCATTTGCCGGAAGCTCATCAACGAGTTTGTAAGAGGTGTTTTGCCCCATTTCCATCGCGGGAAAGAAAATAGCGTGAAAAGGAATATTATCTTTACCAACAAACTGAACGTAGTGAGTTTCGGGATCCAACCAGTAGTCTTCCCAAGCTTTAGGGTCTTTTTTTACTTTTTCTGCCCACTCCATAGTCGCTGAAATATATCCAATTGGCGCATCAAACCAAACGTAAAAAACCTTTCCTTCTGCTTCATCAAGAGGAACGGGAATTCCCCAATCTGAGTCTCGAGTAATCGCACGTGGCCTTAGGTCATCAATATAGTTTTGAGCAAAGGACGTCACGTTAGATTTCCAGTTCTTTTTCTTAATCCACTCATTCAGTTTCTCTTTAAAGAGATCAAAGCGCAAGAACCAGTGTTTAGTCGGCTTTAAAACAAGCTCTGCACCCGTTAGCTTGGAACGAGGATTTTTTAGATCTGTTGCTTCATAACTCGCACCACACCTAGGACACTCGTCGCCTCGCGCATTCTCGCTTTTACATTTAGGACAGGTTCCCACAACGTAGCGATCCGCTAAAAAGCGCTTATCAGCCGCAGAATAAAGCTGCTCTGTGACTTTTGGTTCGATGTAACCATTTTCCATAAGATCAAGAAAAAACTGCTGAGTCGGCTTAATATGACCTTCCCAAGTTGTACGTGAGTAGTGGTCAAAAGAAATGCGAAGTTGATCAAAAAAGTTTGAAATAACTTGATGAAAGACATCGACGTGTTCCTGAGGTGTACGGCCAGCCATTTCAGCATTAAGCGTAATGGGAACGCCATGTTCATCGGAACCACAAATATAGAGAACATCATGGCCTAAAAGACGCTGAAAACGAGCATAGCAATCCGCTGGTAGGTATGCTCCCGCAATATGTCCAAAGTGAAGAGGGCCATTCGCATAAGGAAGGGCCGCCGTAATCAGGACTTTTTTACTCATGTTCAGATGGCTCTTCTTTTTGAACCTTTTCCTCTTTTCTTTTAGGTGGATGTCTACGGATCTCATTTAGTAGCTCTGTGACATTCAGCTCTTCATTTCCTGAATGAATTTGCTGCTGCGCCAAACGAATGGCGAAGTTTGTCATTTCAAAGTTATCATCAAAGATCTCTTTAAATGTTTCTTTAGTCAATTCGTCGTTTGCCATTTGTCTCCTCTATTTACTGCTGAATGCGATGCTCTTCAGCAATGACAATGCTTTTTAAAACTTGGTAAGCCGTCTGTAGATCATCATTCACGATACGGTAGTCGTAATGCTCGGCTTGATTCATTTCGTATTGCGCCCAATCTAGACGCTTGTTAATCACTTCTTCTGATTCTGTTTGCCTTTTTTCTAGGCGTTGCTTCAAAGCTTCCAATGAAGGTGGCGCGACAAAAACAAACAGAGCCTTGAGCTTTCCTTTTAAGGCCAAAGCTCCTTGTGTATCAATCACCAGAATCACATGTTTACCGCTTGAACGCTGTTGCTCAACGGTTTCTTTAAGAGTCCCATAGCGGTGATCAAATACTTGAGCATGCTCAAGAAACTCACTCCGATTCACTCTTTTTTGAAAAGCAGACTCCGTGAGAAACACATAATCTTTCCCATCTATTTCTCCTTGACGAGGAGGACGGGTTGTGCAGGAAATGCTCTGCGTAAATATATCGGGAAATTCATCGATCAGCATACGTACAAGTGTCGTCTTCCCTGTTCCTGCTGGTGCGCTGACGATAATTGCAAAGCCTTTATTAACATTTCCTAGTAGAGGACGCATATTCACTCGATATTTTGAATTTGTTCCCGTATTTTTTCCTGCTCAGTCTTCATTTCTAAAATCGCTTGCGTAATTTCCAAGTCTTGAGATTTAGCAGCTGTTGTATTCACTTCTCGGTTCATTTCCTGAATCAAAAAGTCGAGCTCACGGCCAACACGCCGTTTTTTTGAACTCAATAACTCTCTAAATTGTTGCACATGCGAGCGAAGCCGTGTCATTTCCTCTGTCACATCTACCTTGTCAGCAAAGATAACCAGTTCTCGCATCATGCGATCTTCACCTTCTTCTTTAAGCAAATCAAGCTCTTCTAGTCGCTTCTCAAGTCTCTCCTGAAATTTTTCAGGAGCAGCATTCACACGATTAACAATCGCATCGAGCTGTTTTTCAATATCATCCAGTCGAGGACGAATATCTGCTAACAGAGAGGCTCCTTCTTTCTCACGCATTGCAATGAATTCTGAAAGCGCTTTTTTAAATCCTTCCATCAACTGGCTTTGCAAGGCTTCATCTGATGCTAAATCTACAGTTCCACTATTAAGCGAAAGCCCGTAATTAAGCAGCACATGAAAAGGAATCGCTTCTTTTGGGTCATAGCCAAGAGTGTTTGCATAAGCTTGGCACGATTCATGCAAGGATTTCATCACTTCCATATCGGGCATCATCAAGGCTTCCGCTGTACGGTTATCCTCCCTAGTGATCCGAACGGTAATAAATCCTCTTTTTACCTCTTTTGACAACTCTTTTCTGAGGTCCATGTCAAACATGAGAAGTTCTTTTGGCATATTCAACGTGATATCAAGGCTCTTGCGGTTCACTGAATGGATTTCAATGAGGAACACGCCCGCGTCTGTTGTCACGTGGGCCCGCCCATATGCTGTCATACTTCGGAACATGTATATCCAGATGGTGGTTTGACAGAATTTATACCCGAAAAATCGCTCGAAGTCAAGAAATCACAATCTGCTCAAAAAAACTCTTACGCTTTAATAGAATTTAAATTTCCATTAAAATATCAGGCTTAAAAGAAGGAGGAAAATATGTCAGTGGACGCAACGCATGATTGCATTCAGACTGTTAACCCTATTTACAACCGCAGTCGATCTAACTCAGCTCCCTTTATCCAGAAAAACCAGGTCCTCCCACCCCCTAAAGACAAAGACTCTCTCTCGTCTTTATCTGAAAGGTCTATTTCAAAAAAGAAAATTAAACTCCCTTGGAAAAAGAAAGAAAAAAGCTCCCCTCCAGAAAAAAAAGTTGAATTTTCCATTCAAGAAATTCTTTTAAAAAGCAAGCAAGATACACCATCTCTAGCTACCTATGTTAAAAGTATGGGATCAGTGATGGCTCTTTCACTTGAGAAACAACTTTCTCAAGTACTATCTCCCCAAAAAGCCTGGGAATACTACGATTTAGCACAAGACTCTGAAGCCTTTGCCCATCATTTTTATGAGTCTGAAATTGCGAAAAAGCAATGGGACTCCTCTCTCACGATGCTCCTGAAACAGGAAGTTTCAACCAGTAGTCAAAGTACCACTCTACGAGGTGATAACCTACGATCTCACCTTTGGACGGTCCATTTTAATCCACAAGTTGCAGCTAAACTAAGTGTTTTTCTTCCTGAGTTTGTTGTTGAAGCACAAAAGTTTGATGAAGCAATGATCCTTGCTTTTTGTAAAAAACACCTCTTAAATGTCTACGCACTAGAAATCCCTGAAACTCTTCAACAACAACTTAGAAATGCCTCTACCTTTTTAGATATCACTTTTTCAGGAATTTCCCCTGTTGAAAAACGGTCTCGCATTAGTAGCTTACTTTTCCTCCGACTCATTTGCCCTCAATTGATCAATTCAAACCCTCTGTCCAAAACAACCAAGATCTTCTGCAAAGTTTTGCAAAACATTTCAAACGAGGTTCTCTTTGGTGAAAAAGAGCAGGATTATGGACACTTTAATTCCCTAATCCAAGAATTTAGTCCTGTTCACTCAGCTTTTCTAGAAAAACTGATCTCCGGACTATCTGGGCCTCACGGAGGAGAGCAGCATTCATGCTTATGAGTCGCTTGAATTCGTAAGCCCTAGCACCTTGTTCCTGAACAAGTCTAGATTTTCAGAGAAGGCTCTTCCATTAACTTGAGTGTTATTAAACATTTCAGAAGTCGGATCAAAAGCAAAGTGGTCAAAGGAGTAAAGCAAAGCTCCTAAAAATCCGTCCCTCACTTCATAGTTATTTTCTTTATCCCAGATCCAATCTGTTGCCAAATTTGTAGCCGTCCCTTCATCTAGATAAGAATGACTAAGCTCAGCATCTCGCACAATGATCCCTTTAACAAAAGAAAGCGTTAAATCTCTAAAAGCTCCATCACCTTTTTTTGAACCATAACTGATTAAGGTTTTAACATAGGTCTTAATGGTCTCTGTATATTCTTTTACAAAACGCTCTTCTATTTCTTCAGGAGAAATTCTTGTCCGAGAAATGTCAGCATACTCATCATCGTAACCTATATATAAATTCAGGTGAGGCAACTGTCTTTCGTACCATCTAACAGTATGCGCTGACTGCCCATCATGCTCTTCATCGTGATTATACGCTTTAATAATCACTTGTTTAAAGCACTCTTTTTTATAATCGACAAGCTTAGAATCGAGCCTCGTCTTGAGTATTGGTTCAGAAGGCTTTTCACGTGTTAAAGTGCAGCTTGGACAATCACAGTATTCATTTCTTTTACTTTCAAAATTATTGATTAATTCGATCCAAGCAGTCATACAAAATTTACTCATATCAAACAGCTCTTCAAAAAGCAGCCTGACTGCCAATTTCGTTTCATCACTCACAGGTGGCTGGGCTGTTTTCATCTTTTTTAAAGCGTAAATAACATGCTTAAACTGATAAAGCATCTTTTTTTGATCTTTTTCTCGAGTTTCTCTATCTCCAAAAAATGAGTCTGTGGGATCAGCTAATCTAGAAAACCGATAACGAATTCGCCAAGGTAGGGAGACACCAAAAAAAGGACAAATTTGAGATAGCTCACTATAAATATCATTCGATGCATTCTCGATCATCTCGTGCTCTCTCTCTATAGAGCCAAGGTCACAGAAAGTTTCTTTAACAAGAGTCATCTCATCCCAAACTTCTTTAGAAGCTTGGTCCACTAAAAAAAAGCGCGTTGAAAAGGAGAAATGCGGATCGGCAGCTGACTCAAATAAAGACGAGCTTGCGTGCTAAGATCGTACATTTGATCTTCTCTAAGCGCCTTAGTAAACAAAGGGCATAAAAGCAAGCGTACGTCTTCTTGAGAAAGCTCAGAAACTTTTACTGCTAGTTCAGGTAAAGCCTCTTCTTGTGATTTTGTTAAAATAGGTAAAACCCTCGGATGGACAAAATAGAGCTTATCGTTTGGAATCTCATGCACAAGCGTCGGACTCTCGATATGCACAATTTTATGGCTTGGAAGATGCTTAATCATCGAAGGATGTAAAAAGTTGACCCGCTCACTTGGAATTATTTCTAGGTAAGCCTGATGACTTAGAGCGTCAGGGTCATATTCCACGCTCATTAAAGCCTGATCAGATAGGTGCTCCAGTCCAAGCCTTAGCGTAACACCTAAAAACATCGACAGGGAATCTCGATAAGTTCCCACTGCTCGACCTTGAATGGGAGCAAGGTTTTCTCTTCTTAAAGCATCATTGAACGCAAGTTGAAAAGCCTCTGACTTCTCTTCCCACAAGTACTGCTTCGCTAAGTATTGCTTGCGATAAGGTTCCAGAATAGAGCCAGGCAATTTTGAAACGCCTTCTTGTTGAAGCTCAGGAAGTGCACTGTCTAATCGAAAACGCTGCAATACAGCATGCAAGCTCACCTGATCTGGTAAAGAAAGCTTTTCGTGCTGCCTAGCTGCGCAGTAAAAGAAATAATACAGGCTCTGCTCAATTGTTAGAAATCCATCTGCAGTAATGGGTAAGTCAAACTCAAAAATGAATTGTCCACTTGGTGGAGAAAAGGCTAACTCATAAAAGCGTCTAGCAAAGGCTTCATACTGTTCTTTCTTTAAATTCTGAGCCCCACCTGCAATACAAATCTGATGATACCATCTGATTTGAGCCTCTGATAAAGACGGAACTTTCGTCGCATCTGCAATTTCCATTTGAGGTAAAAGCTCTTGAGGCAGATAGGCTTCTGGAGGCTCAATGTGATGGTTAAAAAAGAGCTGGCTTTGCTCTTTGGTAATATCGTAAGACTGATAAAGAGGCTTTGCATACAATTCTAATTCAGCAGTTGTGAATTCATCCTGCTCAGAAGGCATTGCCGAAAAGGGAATGATGGGCTTTCCTTGCTCGTCTAAAATTACATTAAACGCAGCTTGCATTGACAGGGAATAATAGTTCCAAGATGAAGGATACGCAACAAAATGAACACGCGCTGCATCCCCCTTTTCGAAAGGTAAATTTTTTAACTCTTGTTTATCCTTATATGTTGGGAATGTGTAATAAGCATAATTTCTTTCTAGATGGCATTGCTAATCAAAAATATTTTCAGTAAAATTTCTTCTTTAAAACTGCAAAAAGGAGAAAAGATATGCATTGCCCAAAATGTCACTGTAAAGAGAATACTAAAAGTGGTTTTACAAGAG
>Ga0180434_10001046_pt1 | contig 40579 bp, 32 predicted proteins | sample SS_ome_7_FD_132453 | JGI IMG/M metagenome (GOLD analysis project Ga0180434, IMG submission 132453) | Hypersaline lake sediment archaeal communities from the Salton Sea, California, USA - SS_1_D_2 metaG | ecosystem: Environmental > Aquatic > Non-marine Saline and Alkaline > Hypersaline >... | reverse complement strand
TGTGTCGCGGTTCCGCGTGAACGTCTGCCGGGAGGACGGCGATTTGCGCATGGTGCTCCGGCTGGTACCGCTCGAACCGCCGACCATCGACTCGCTCGGCCTGCCTGCGGTACTCAAAGACATCTGTAAGCACCATAGCGGACTCGTTCTCGTGACTGGTCATGCCGGCTGTGGGAAGTCTACGACGCTCGCCGCCATGATAGACCAGATCAACAGCACCCAGTCAAAACATATCGTCACGGTAGAAGACCCGATCGAGTTCGTGCACAAAGACAAGATGGGGCTGGTCACGCAACGGCAGGTGGGGTTCGATACCACGTCGTTCGGCAACGGGCTGCGGGCGGCGCTCCGACAGGACCCGAACGTGATCCTGATCGGCGAGATGCGCGATCTTGAGACGTTCGAGACCGCCATGAGGTCCGCCGAGACCGGCCACCTCGTCATGAGCACCTTGCATACCATCAACGCGGTCGAGTCGTTGAACCGAGTCATGGACATGTTCCCGCAGCACAGACAGGATGAGGTGCGAAAACATCTCGCGAGTGTCCTTCGCGCCATCATATCCCAGCGGCTCGTCAGGCGGAAGGACAATAGCGGACGTATAGCCGCCGTCGAGATACTCATCGGAAACGCCACGGTGCGCGAGTTCATCGAGGCGTCACGGAGCTTCGGCGACATTATCAAGCTCATGGCGGAAGGGTATAGCTCGTACGGGATGCAAACCTTCGATCAGGCGCTCTTCGACCTCTGGCAGGAAGGGATCATAACCGAAGAGACAGCTCTCGAAGCCGCCACAAGCGCGAAGAATCTCCGCCTCCAGATCGAAGGTCTCGCCAAACGGTAAGGATCTGTGCTGCCGGATCCTGCCAACACTTCACCGGCGGTTTTACAGCACTGGGACGTGGCCCGCCCCGGTCGATCTTCGCATCGCACCACAGGCTCAAGTACGGCGAGGTAGACCCTACCACTTCTCGAACCCAACCAGTTCCTCTCTCGCTTTTCTCGGCGCGGGCCCGGGAATGCGCTCGGGATAACCAAGCGGCAGGAGCGACACAACGCGGACGCTATCGGGAATCCCCAGTACGCGTTTCACTGCAGTTTCGTCGAACGCCCCGATCCAGCACGTTCCTAATCCTTCCTCTACCGCCTGCAACGTCATGTGGTCTACCGCAATGGTCACATCCACGGTATGCGCAGGTTGACCGCACGCCATGATGTGGTCGGACTCAGTAGCGCACGCGGCGATCACCACCGGTGCTGCTCCAACAAAGCTCTGGTTGCACGCTGCCGTCGCAAGCTGTTTCCGCGTCTGAGCGTCCCGTACGACGATAAACCGGCGTTCTTGTCGGTTGTTGGCGGAAGGTGCACGGCGCGCGGCTTCAAGCACCCGGTCAAGCTTGTCCTGCTCGACGGGTTTGTCGGTGTAGCTCCTGATGCTCCGTCGTGCCTTGATAGCGTCTTGCACGTTCATGTTCCTTAACCTCCCTCTGTAGCTTAGGCTTCTCCCATACCCGCTGGCTTGTTCGAGTCCGATGGATACTATTAATGATGTGGATGTTTCTTGACCGTCTCGATTGCCGTCTCGACGGCGGCCCTGGCTCGCTCGGCCATATCTTTCTCCCGCTCTGAGACGTGGTGGCGTTGCCAGGGTACCCCTTTCGGCAGCGAACTGAACTTGCCTACGCAGTACCACGGCGGCACGTTGTTGAGCGCTAGCGCCGCCACGTCGAGCATACAGGCCTGGCACGTGCAGATCTCCGGATGTGCCGGCAGTGCGGCGTCGATAGCGTCGAAAACGAAATCCTGGCTCAGATTAACCAGTTGTCGCAGGTCATAGGAGTCGCGGAATCCCATGTAGTATCACTCCTTTCACTCTCCCTTGTCGAGATAACCGTACACCACATCGGATCGAGCTAGCGTGAATGCAATAATGCTTCCAAGAGCCGCCGGCGCGGCATAGCTCGTCCCGAACATCTCCATCACGATTACCAGCGCGGCGATCGGAACGTTCAGGACCGCCGCGAGAAGCCCCGCCATGCCTGTCGCTACGTACGCGATATGTGTAGACGCGGTGGGCGCGGAGCTGCACTCCAGCAAGGGAACGAGCACCGATGCCATGATCTTGCCGCCCATCGCACCTATAATAAGCACAGGAAACGTGAGTCCGGCCGGGTTCCCCGATCCTACCGTGAAGACGGTTGCAGCAAGTTTACCCAATAACAGGAGGCCAAGAAGCGCGACGACCACCGCGGCACCGTGCGCGGTGTCCGGTTTCAGCATTTGGGAGAACAACTCCGTCCCCGGCCCGAGCACTTTTCCTTGCAGGGCGAGGCCCAGGGCAGCGCATACCAGACCGCCGATCGCCGGTCGCCATCTGCCGACACGGTTGTGCCGTTGGAACATGTCGAACACGCGCTTGAACGCGACCACGAATAGTATTCCAAGCACGCTGGCGAGAACGGCGGTCAGCACCAGGCCGGGTGCGAGCCCGAAGTCGAACACGAGCTCACCACGCCGGTACGGCGAGCCGAATTCGGTGATAGCTGAGTGAACCGAGTAGCCCGTGACACTGGCGAGGAGCGCCGGAAACAACCCTTCATATTCCAGCGAGGCGGCATAGAGGACTTCCGCGGCAAAAATGCCGCCACCTATCGGCGCATCGAGCGCCGCCGCGACACCGGCTCCTGCACCGCACACCATCGCCAGCCGCATATCTCCCGTCCTGAGCGCGAGTGGTCGCGAGAGAATGCGCAACTTCCGGAACAGGATGCTCCCCGCACCGCCGCCAATGAGACACGCCGGACCGACAAACCCACCGCTGCCGCCCAAGCCGAGCGTTACCACCGTCCCGAGCAGATACAACAGGACCGTCTTGGGCTCAAGGTACCCTCCCCGACGCTGTACCGAGTGGATGTACGTCGGGGAACCGAACCCGGACGCCGCCGCGTCGATCCTGTGGACGGCGAATCCGACGATCAATCCGCCGAGTACCGGCAAGATATACGGATAGGGAGCGGGCAGCATGGCGCGGGCCGCGCTCAATCTCGCCACGCCGCTCTGCACTATATATACAAGCACACCCGCCACGGCTCCGATGACGAGCGAAAGAACGAGCCACTTGATAAGGTACCGAACCTGTCGCGGTACACCACGCCCCGCAGAAGAACCCACAGTCGTTCACTCCCAGCCTCAGCGTGTCTGCAATCGGGCCAGACCGGCATATTGACGTTACATTATAGCACATGGATATGACGCGCCACACCCCCCTCGCCGGTCGAATCCGTGAGGACGTTACCAGAGAGTCCTTTCCCCCCGGCGGCTGCAACCCGCCGCCCCTGCAAGGCGCAGACCGCCGGCGCGCGACGCATCGGATGTTGCGTTGTAACCGACAGCGTTTCTGGAAGGCCGGTCCCACAACTGTGAAATGATTCCTGCAGAGGACGGGCAAAATTGTTTACAGTTGCTTGACAGGGGAGGCTGATTTGTGGTAGGATTATGGGTGGTGGCAGAAGGAGGGACGTAGCGCCAAGGTGGGGCGATGCACAATCACAGAGTTGGAGCTATTTCACGTCTAACATTTAACCCGTAACACGGAACGCGTGGGATTTCACTATGTTCACAAGACCTCAGCGAGCTGTCAGCGTCGATATAGGGTCCAACTCGGTTAAGGTTATCCAACTGGTGCGTTCCGGCGACAAGCTGCTCGTCGAGCGCGCTGCGAAGGTCGAGGTCGACCAAGAGCAGTACGCCGTCGACCCCCTCCTGGCATCATCGCGAGCTGTTCGCGATGCAACTGTTGAGTGTTCTCTTGCACAATCAGCCGTTGTAGTCGCGCTTCCAGGACATTCGGTAGTTACAAGATACCTTAAACTACAACAGATGCCGAAAGAGGAGTTGCAGGGCGCCATCGAGATAGAAGCGGGCCAGAGTATCCCGTACGATCTGTCCGAAGTCATCATGAACTCGCACATACTGACCGAGGTATCCGAGGACGGTCAGACCTTGGTCAAAGTGCTGGTCGTGGCGGCGAGAAACGACGTGATCCAGTCACGCCTTGAGATACTGAACCAGGCGGGTCTGGCCCCGCACATCATGGGTGTGGATTCTCTGTCTCTCGCCGACGCGTGCGAGCTGGCTGATGATTTTCGGCCCGATGAAACGACCGCCATAATCAATGTGGGCGCCTCGTCGGTGAACATACATTTTTGTCGCGACGGTATTTCCAGCTTCATGAGAGAGATCGGCTGGGGCGGAAAAGAGATTGCCACGGCGATCCAGCGGTCGCTTCGTGTCGAAGCGGACACTGCACGACGTATCCAGGAAGGCGCCGAAGATTCCGAGAAGTGGGAGAAGGAAGCGGGCGAGCAGGTCACAATGGAATCGATCGTACGCTCGCCGATACAGCGGCTCATCGGCGAGATCCGACGGTCGTTCGATTATTACGAGCAGCAACTCTACGAGAAGAGCGTTGACAGAATCATCCTGAGCGGTGGCGTTGCTCCCTACCCGCCGCTGAAAGATGCCATATCTCGGGAGATGGGGATCGAGAACATTGAGGTAGCCAGTCCGCTCAAAGGGAAAGTAGAGGTTTCCAACGCAGCGGAAAGCACTGTTGCAGACGTGCTGCTCCATCCGGCGCAGTTCGTCGTCGCTATTGGCATGGCGGGAAGAGGGGCGATGGCACTATGATTAACGTAAACTTATTGCCGCCGGAACTTCGACCATTACGCAGAAGCCCGCTACCATACATCGTGGTGGCGATAGTGGGAGCCACCGTGATCATCGCGCTCCTGTCAATGTACACGGCGAACCAGATCCAGATCGCGAACAAGCACCAGAAACTCGAGGATTTGAAGACAGAGCTCCAGCGCGTCCGTGAGGCGGCGGAGCAGGTGAAAGAGCTTGAAGCCAAGGAAGCGAGTATCGCGGTTAAGGACAGGGCAATAAAGGATATAACCTCTGACAGGATCATATGGTCGGAGCAGCTCTACTATCTGGCGAGACTCATGCCGGAGCAGGTCTGGCTCAAGGATGTCGAGGTCGAAACCAAGAGCAGAACCATCATGGTTGACGTACCGGACGCGAAAGAGGGCGAGCCAAAAACGAAACCTAAGGTGGTCCCGTATCAGTCGTTGAAGCTGACGGGATACGCGCTTTCCCACGCGGAGGAGATCGGCGTCAACTATGTGGGCGTCTTCGTGCGGGCTATCGAGGACGATCCCCAGTTTAGCTCGATATTTACCTCGCCCGAGCCACGGCTCGTGAAAGATGAGGAGTTTGGTGACGTGCATGTCAAAGAGTTCGAGGTCAACTGCGAGATAACGACCACCAAGAGTAAGAAGGATACCACAGAGACATGAGCGGGCTTTTTGAACCAGTTATCACGAAGAAGGATTGGATTAACGTTGGCAGTATCGTTGTGGGGCTCGTGGTAGTCGCACTGGTCGTTGCAGTGTTTGTCTACAAGCCGCAACGAGAAGAGCTGGCACAGCTCGACAGCGAGATCGCGGCACAGGAACAGGAACTGGCCGCGTTACGCGAGACCGCCGCGAAGAAGGAGGAGCTCGAGGCGAGGCTCAAGGAAATTCAGCAGATCGTCGAGCGGTTTGAAGCCAAGCTGCCGACCCGCAAAGAGATACCGAAACTGTTCCGGAAGTTCCAGCGTGCCGCTGGCGACGCCAACGTGGTGGTCGAGTCCATCGAGAAGCTGGACGAGATCAAGAAACCGCCGCGGATCGACATTCCGTATCAGTGGAAGGTGAGCGGGTCGTACCACCAGATCGCCACGTTCATCAACACTCTCGAGACGGGCGAGCGGTTCGTAAAGATAACGGACGTCCATATCGGTGAACAAAAACGCGGAGTCAGCGAGGCGGAGTTCAAGTTGACGACCTACCTATTTGTTGAGGAGCCACAAGAAGTAAGGCCAGAAGGAGTACAGCAGTGAATTGGCGCCCTATCGTCCTGGTCGTTCTCATTGTTGGGCTTATCGCAGTCGGCGTCTACTATGTGAGGAAGGGTCAGTCGCTGCCCGAAGGGTACCAGTTCGAGGAGCGGGCAACGCTCGAAGGCGAGACGACGGCCGCTCCCGGTGTGTCGACGACGCCCGCTGCTACACAAGCGGTTTCGACAAAGACGGCTCCGGGTCCCCGGCCGGACATCCAGGGCATGCTGAAAGAGGAGAAAGCATTCACGTACAGCAGGAAGAACATCAGAAACCCCATGGCGCCGCTGTTGGCCAAGCCCGAAAAAGTCGCCGGCGTGCCGCAGAAGAAGGCTGCGCCACGTGATAGCAGCTCGCTTATCGCTCATCGGCTCATGGGTATTATGTGGAGCCCGACAAAGCCGCTCGCAATCATAGATGGTAACGTTATGGCTGTCGGCGAGAAGTTACGAGACGGAAGTATAGTGGAGGAGATCGGTAGGGACTCCGTCGCGCTGAAACGCGGCGGTAAGACGTTCCGGCTGGTTCTAAAATAGGAGCGAGCGTGACGAAAATGAGCAGGAAACGCTATTCCATCGTGTTGGCCGTTGTCCTCTTAGCGGGAGTACTCCAGGCGCGTGGCCTGTTCGCTGCGATGACCGGCGAAGAGATCGAGCTTCGCAAGAAAGAGGTAATCCGCGAGTCATTGCAGAAGCTCGGGCAGCCGCCGGAAAATGCGGCGCTGCTGGGTGCAGCCGCCCAGGCTGAGGCGCTCCTCGACTTGGCGCTGGAACGCGGTGTGAGAGAGACGCGCGTTTCCATCCTCACCACGGACGAGCCAGCGTACGAGTCCTTCTCGCTCGAGGACAGAAACCGTGTGGTGGTAGATATTTACAACACCATAAACTTCCATTCAGGCGAAACGTACAAGATCGAAGAGCCGACCGTGCTCAAATCGGTGCGAACGAGCCTGTTCGAGCTTGAACCGGCGTTCAAATCACGCGTGGTTCTTGATCTCGAGAAGATGGTTGAAATTCGTGTGGCTCAGCAGGGGAATACGATCAACGTAATCATCCCCGAGGATGTCGAGGTACCGACGGCGCCACCCGCCGTTCCGGAGAAACCCGCTGAGCTCGCACAGGCGCAGCTGCCCGTGACGGAACCTGAGCAGCTGGCCGCCCAGACTGCTGAAACCGCAAAGGTCGAGGAGTCGAGCGAAGCGGAGGATCTCCGCAAGCAGCTCGATTTCCAGAAGGAAAGCTACGCGAAGTTGAAGGAAAGTTTTGATGAGGCGGAGCGTAAGCTGAAAGCCGATTTGGACGAAAGCGCGCGCCAGGCCAAGAAGGCTATTGAGGCGCAAAAGGCCGCGGTTGCGGAGCTCAAGGAACAGGTTGCGGCTGAAGCGGCCGAGAAGGAAAAGCTCTCAACACAGCTTGCCAAAGCCCAAGAGCAGGCGCCGACACGCGGCAGGAGACAGGTCGGCGGCGGGATACCGCCCCTTTATAGCGAGCAGAAGGTCACGATGAATTTCAAAGAGGTGCCTCTCGTGTCGGTGCTCGAACTACTGAAACGGCAAGCCAATATCAACCTGCTGGCGGGAGGCGAGGTCAAAGGCACGGTCACGGCGATGCTCGATGACGTGCCGGTTATGAAAGCAATTGAGCTTGTGTTGCGTGAGAACGGGTATGGGATGGTGTACGAAGAAGGCATCTATCGAATTGTGCCGGTGAAACTCGCCGAGGAGATGGGGGTCGCAACGGCCACCGAGACGTTCAAGCTCGATTACGCACTCGCTTCCGATGTGGCGAAGGTGTTGACGGACATTATCACAACGAAAGGCAAGGTTGTGGCCAATGACAACGCCAACGTCGTCATTGTCACCGACGATCCGGGCAACATATCGAGGATAGCGGATGTCGTGGAAGAGGTTGACGTGCCGCCGGTTGCCGTCCAGACAATGAGTGGGACGTTCCGGCTGAGCTACCTTGAGGCCACGACTACCGCCGGGGTGCTCGAGAAAATGGTCACGGAGAACGGGAGCGTTATCCCCGATATGTCCACCAACTCGATCATATTGACGGATACCCCGGCCAATTTCCAGGTCGTTTCCGACCTCATCACCACGCTCGACCAAAGACCTGACCAGGTCTATATCGAGGTGCTGATGGTGGACGCCGTCCTCTCTGACGACGGCGAGCTCGGCACGCAGTGGCTCGCCAGAGCGCTCAGGGATAATCACGGCGGCAATTTGGACCAACTGGATTTCGAGACGGTGCTCGGCAACGTGGGGACCCAGGCGCTCGACGCCGGGATGATGACCCTGGGTATTCTCGGCGGCGATTTCCAGCTCGACGGCGTCATAGCAGCCGAGGTTCGCAGCAACAATGCGACCATACTCGCGGACCCGAAGGTGCTGGTACTCAACAATGAGACCGCCATGATTGAGATAGTCACCGAGTATCCTTTCCAGGAAATCACGCAGAGCACGCAGGGACCGCCGGTTGCGACCACCGAGTTTAAGGATATCGGTACCACGCTCCAGGTCACCCCGAGGATAACACACGAGAACACCTTAATCCTGCGCATCCTTCCGCAGGAAAGTTCCATAAGGGGCTTCACCAACGACGGTATACCCATCGAGGACTCCCGAAGAACGGAGACCTCAGTGCTTCTGGACGACGGGCAGACGGTTGTCGTTGGAGGCTTACGGAGCATTGCCAGAACAGACACCGTCACGAAAGTGCCGTGGCTTGGAGATATCCCCTTGCTGGGAGCGGTATTCAGAAATACGGTCACCAGCCAGTCGAATACGGAGCTGCTGGTGTTCCTGACGGTGCACATTGTGAAGGGCGTTCCGCCTGAACTGACTCCTTACGAGCAGGAGAAGTTCAACGAAATTGATATGGTGGAAGCCCCGGACGCCACAAGGACGTTTGGGAGAAGCTTGAAGCGCCCGTGGAGCCCGCCGCGCCAACCGTGGTGGAAACCGCTGGCACCGAAAAAGGTAGAAGAGAACTAGGATACGCAGTAGTAAGATCCATCCCCCCCGACGGAGACCGCGCCAGCCCTGGCGCGGTCTCTTATTTGTGCCTACAGCGCAAGTCCGCCCGCCACGTGCAGCCATAGGTTTCCCGATGGAGGTACGCGTCCGCGTGGTGGGTATCCCCACCATGCGGATGTGTTGGGCCGAACTCTTTCCTTGCACTTACCATTAGCAAGAATCCCCGATACCTCGACGGAAACGCTTGATGAATCGTCCGAACGGTGGTAGTATAACAATCAAGGGGACGTAGGTCTCCATGAGGGTTCGCGGAGACGTCAGTTTCTTCACGACAGCGGATGCACGGATGAAGGGCCGCCTCGGTACACGCACGGCACCGAAACGTGCTGACGGGGAGTTCTGCATCGCCGTGACCTCCGCGCAATCGCGCGTACCAGGATGGAAGTCGACCGGTACGGACGCACGAGCATAGCTATCCGAACGACGGCTCGAGGTGATTGAGCAAGAGCTGGCCATACTGTCTACGTGGGGTGAGGGTTTCAGGAGGAAGAGACGGGAAGGAGTGAAACGATGAGCGGACAGGAGAAAAGGATGAGCCGTCGGACGTTTCTGGCGGCTACGACGGCAACCGGCGCCGCTGCGGCGGCCGGTTGTGCTACGATGCCGAAACCGGCACGCCGGAGGGTCTCAGCGAATGAGAAGGTCCATGTCGGCTTGATCGGGCTTGGGGGCCGGTGCCGACATCTCGCGGAAACCTGTTTGCGCATTCCCGAGATGCAGATCGTTGCGGTGTGCGATTGCTTTGAACCCCGGGTGAAGCAGTTTCTGGACGGTGTGGGTAAAGGACAAAACTGGACCGGCTATCTTGACTTCAGAGAGATGATCGAGAAGGAGAACCTGGATGCGGTCATGGTTATCACGACGACCCATGCCCGTGCCTGGGTGACGTGCCACGCGATGGCGGCCGGTATGGACGCTTACATCGAGAAACCGATGTGCCTCACCATCCTCGAAGGTCGCCAGATGGTCGTGGTAGCCCGCAAGTACGGGCGCGTCACGCAGGTCGGCACACAGCAGCGAACGATCCCTCTGAACAACTGGGCGAGCGACCTTGTCAAGAACGGTGCTATCGGCAAGGTCAAGCACGTGCTGGCGCCGAACTTCGTGGCGTCTGTCCACTGGCAGCCGAAACCCGCTCAACCGATGCCCGACGGCGGCACGGACGACTGGTGGGACATCTGGACAAACCAGGCTGTGTACCGTCCGTACCATCGGGATATTCATCGGGGCTGGATGCGGTGGTGGGCGTATGACGGCGGCGGTGTCTCATTCGGCGTGACCGGATGGGGAACCCACAGCTACGACCAGGTCCAGCGCGGTCTCGGAACCGACGAGACCGGACCGGTCGAGGTCGAACTCGAGGAGCCGGTTCGGGAGATGCCCGCCGGCACTTCCTATGACCGCACACCGGCTGAAGACGAGACCGGTGCCGCTTACTACGGCATGACCAAAGGCCTTGTCGGACCTCGTGCAAAGGTGCGTATGAAGTATGCCAACGGCACCGAACTCCGACTGCATCTCGATGCGGACTGGGGACCGGGGCTCGGCGCTATTTTCGTGGGCGAGAAGGGCACGATCGAGATCAACCGCGACAAGATTGCCGCCGATCCGAAAGAGCTCATTCAGTCGCCGGATAGGCCCGAACCACTCAAAGTTCCCGAATCGCAGCCGCATATCGAGAACTGGATCCGCTGTATCAAGACGCGCCAGAGATGTACCGCGGATGTCGAATACGGTCAGCGCAGCTCGACCATCTGTTATCTGGTCAATATTGCGCGTGACCTTGGCAATGTCGGCAAGAAACTGAATTGGGACCCGAGAAGCGAACGGTTCATCAACTCGAACGATGCCAACGGGTTGCTCTCCCGGCCCCGGCGGGAAGGATACGAGCTGCCGGTGTAAGTCGCATATCGGACGGAACTTACGGAGTGAGAGACAATGCAGAGCAAGTATGTCCGGATGATGCTGGTACACGTTGCGATCCTTGGCGTGACGTCTGCCTCGGCACCCGAGCCGAGCCCGGCAAGAAGTGGTCCACCTTCCGACGGCTACGAGCTTGTATGGTCTGACGAGTTCGATGGCGAGAGCCTGGACATGACGAAATGGGAGTACAGGGGTCTCGGGAGGCGCCGCGAAGCCGTCAACGTCACGGACACCGTCCGGCTCGACGGCCAAGGCAACCTCGTGTTGACGACCAGGCGTGTGGGCGATGAGATTCACACCGCCATGATAGGGACACAGGGGAAGTACGAGACGACCTTCGGCTACTTTGAATGCCGGGTAAAGCTGCAGAGAACCCACGGAAATTGGTCCGCATTCTGGCTCCAATCCCCCACATATGGTGCGAAAATCGGCGATCTGACGGCGGCGGGGGCAGAAATCGACATTTACGAGTGTTTCGAGTCGCGCAATGGCTGGGTCGCCCACAACGTCCACTGGGACGGTTACCAAGAGCATCACAAGCACGCCGGCTCTGGTCGTAAGAAAGTTGAAGGTCTCCTCGACGGATACCACACCTTCGGGCTCGAATGGACCCCGGACGAATATGTCTTCTACATCGACGGTGAAGTAACCTGGCGGACGAGCGAGGGCGTCTCGCGTGCCGACGAATACATCATACTGAGCCTGGAGGTCGGCCGCAAGCAGGCAGCTATCGTTCGTGAAGACCCGGATTTCGAGGATAGCGTCTGGTTCGACTACGTCCGCGTGTTCAAGCAAAAACCGACCGCTGATGCGCAAAGCGTTATTGCGTCGTCTCACTGGTACAAGAAGAACCCCCTATGGACATGAAACATGCATGTAGAAGACTTGCCATCGCTTGTGGATTGATGTGTCTGGCAGGCGGCATCGCTTGCGCGAACCCCGCCTTGGCGATAGCTGACCAACCCTCACTCGGCGGTAAGCGCGTATTGTTCCTGGGAGACAGCATCACGCAGGACGGCACCTATGTCAGTTTTATCGAATACTACTTGCAGAAGCTGTACGCGGATCAGACATTCGACATCATCAGCATTGGCCTGAGCAGCGAGACCGTGTCCGGCCTGTCCGAGAAAACGCATCCGTTCCCACGGCCATGCCTACATGAACGACTTGGCAGATCTCTCGACAAGGTGAAACCTGACATGGTTGTCGCATGCTATGGCATGAATGACGGGATATATCATCCGCAGAGCGCGGACCGCACGAAGCGCTTCCAGGACGGTATCATGAAGCTTATCAACGACGCGCATGCAGTGGAGGCAAACTTGATTCTGCTCACTCCGCCTCCATTTGACCGGGTCCCGCTAGCCGGGAGGGTTTTGAACGACGATGCCGATGACTACAGCTATGAAAGGCCATACTATCGATACAACAGCGTACTGGAAGACTACAGCCGATGGATAACAGGTTTACACCCTTCCGGCGTGTTCACAGTGGACCTGAACACGCCGATGACCCAATACTTGAACAGGAGACGTGTCGATGACCCCGCCTTCTGTTTCAGCAAGGACGGCATACACCCGTCGCGGACGGGTCACCTCATGATGGCACGAATATTCCTCAAGGCGCTCGGTGTTCCCATCGAGGAGAATGATCTCGACAGCGAATTGAGCAGAGTAACGTCCGATCCGTTGTTCTCGCTTGTTGACCAACATCGCAAGATTCGATCATCAGGGTGGTTGGCGTATGTCGGGTACACGCGAGGGGAGACAGTTAGGGAAGACTCCATCAGCGATACCGAACAGAAAGCGGCTGCATTACAGAAACAGATTGATCAGATGACGCGTCAGGGTAACCGTCGGACGGCTGTGTTCGAGGTCGATTAAGACCGGGAAACGTGCCCCGCGTTCGTGGAGGGGCGCGAGACTCTGCCGGGTTGCCAGCTGGGCCTGCAAATGCGTCGCTGCAGGCGAACACGTGGCACGTCCGACGGTCAGAGCAACGCGCAAACAGCGTGAAATTCATAGTCTGCCACGAAAACCCAACGTGAGGGAAACATGATCCGCTCCAGATTCCTCTGTGCCTCTGTTGTTGCAGGTCTCCTGATATGGTGTGGTGGGCTGTCGTGTCATAGGAACGCCGGGCCACTGGCTGGTACACGAACGCTCACCCACAACTATCTCGCGGAACAGGCCGGAGAAGCGCAACAAAGCATACCCTGCTTGGCCACTGAGGTTGTGCCAATCGACTGGTCGCGATTTGCGGTAGCGCTCGATGGCGACACGCATTACCGTCAGTGCGCCAGACTCCTCGTGAACTGTGCTCGTTACAACATCGCATGGATCATTACGACGTTCGAGAAAGACCGGTCGCGGGATCTGTACCTACTAACCGACATGCGCGAGCATGGTGTCCGGCCTGCCACCTCTGTGATATACGCGATGGCAGTCTTGCTGAAAACCGGCGCGTATGATGCCGGCGCGGTGGGCGTCCCCAAAGAACAGGCGCAGGAACGCATCATACGGTTGCTGCGCGGCGTGGCGGCCACTCACAAGGTTAATGGTGATGCTCGCGCGGGCTGGGGCCACAGTTGGCAATCCGCGCTATGGGCGGCCCAGCTCGGGTTTGGTAGTTGGCTGCTCTGGGACGCCCTAGATATTCCTGCACGGAGGATGATATCCAACCTGGTTGTTGATGAGGCCGACCGCTTTCTCGACTACCAAGCCCCGTACTGGAACGGGCGAAGCGGCGACACCAAGGCCGGGGAAAATTCCTGGAATTCCATGATCCTTAACGTCGCTGTGGCGATGATGCCCGGTCACCCACACGTCTCCCGATGGAAGGCGAAAAGCAGCGAGTTGATGGTATCGTCTTACGCGACGGAGCGCGACTGGAAGGAAAACGAAACGGTGTTGGACGGCCGTCCCGTGAGAGAGTGGCTCAACGGCTACAACGCGCTCGACGGCGGCGTTGTGATCAACCACGGGTTTATCCACCCTGACTATATGGTGGCGGAAACTATGAACTTGTGGGCGTTTACGACACAATCCCTTGCCGGACTGGCCGTTCCGCAAACCGCCTCATTCAATGGCGCCCTTATCTACAAGACCTTGACTACCCGGCAATGGAACTGCCCTCCTTACCACAGTCCTGGAGGTACCATATACATTCCGGAGCAGCCGGAGATCTATTATCCCAAAGGGGTAGACTGGAGCACCCACGACCTTTCGCCCTACTACCTCATCGACGTCTGGGCGCATGTGCTCGCCTGGGACCGCGAACTGGATCAAAAGGCTGCGCCTTGGATGGAGCTTCGGGCTGACAAGATGCTGCAGATGCAACGACGCCACGACGACCACCACATGTTCGCGTCCGGCGAATACGACACCTATCCTGGAGCGGAGCAGTGGGTAACCTGGTGTATCGCGGACGCCTTCCTCATACTATGGATGCAGGCGCAGGATGCGATCGGACAGGAAACAAACTGGCTGAATGCGGCGCCGTCAATTCTACCGAAGTCCCGGTAGAAGTGCGGGCGTTTTTCTCCTCTACTGTTTACCAAAATCTGGCAATTTCAGTTTTGCCCCGCAAATTGACGGAGGTCAATGCCAACAAACTCGACTCCTCGGCCGATCCTTCTCCGCGCCGGGCGTCCCTCTTGCTGCTCCCGTCACCCGTGGCGACCCGGTGTGAAAAGGAGTGGCTCTGTTCCCCGTTTCACCGCCACCCTCTCGGGTTCGCGTAGAACTCGTCGCGCCATGCGTCGAGGCGTTCCTCGAGCGTACGCACGACGTCCGGAGAGGTCGTCGCCACGTTATACGCTTCGCCGGGATCGCGCTCGACGTGATAAAGCAACGGCCAGGTTCCGAGCGTGGGAACTGATACTGAAGAGCCGGGCGGCGTGTAATTGTACCCGGAGGTCAGCCGTCCGGCGATGTTATCCTGCTTGTCAAGCGGCACGGGCCAGACGTAATGGCTGTTGCTGCGGAAGTACTTCCACGGGCCCATCCGAACGGCTTCCACATCGTAGTCGTGAAAGAAGAACAGCGGCCGTTCAACCGCGGCGTCCTGTTCGCCGGATATGAGCGGCCAAATGTCGGCACCGTCGATGACACGGTCGGCCGGCAGGCTGAGGCCGGCCAGCCGCATGACCGTGGGGAACAGGTCGATGTTCATCGCAGGCTCGTCTACGACCCTGCTTGCAGGGATGTGGTCGGGCCACCACGCGATGAAGGGGACCCGGAACCCGCCCTCGTAGGTCTGTCCCTTCCTTCCTCGCAGACTGCCGGGGCTTCCCTCAAACCAGGGGCCGTTGTCGCTCGTCACAACCACAAGCGTGTTGTTCCCGATTCCCAGCCGCTTGAGTGCGGCAACGACCTCGCCGACACTCCAGTCAAGTTCCGAGACCGCATCGCCATAGGGTCCCCCGTCAGATTTGCCTGCAAAACCCTCCGACGGGAAGAACGGCTGATGCGGGTCTTTATGCGCCAGATAGAGGAAGAACGGCTCCGTATTGGCATCCTCAATGAACCGGACGGCTTCTTCGGTGAACAGCCCGGTGTAGTGCGCTTGATCGATACCGATATCCTCGACGATCTCCTTGTCGCCGCGCCAGAACGCCACCGGCCAATCGTCATTTGACATGTTGAACCCGACAAAATGGTCGAATCCGTGATTGAACGGGTGATATTCCGGCAGCTCCGTGAAATCGCCGAGATGCCACTTGCCGATAGCCGCCGTCCGGTACCCCGCCACCTTGAGCGCTTCCGCGATGGTGATCTCGGAAGGAGGCAGCCCCATCACGGCGTTCTCGCCGCCGGGCATGTCCGATGTGCCCAGTTGCGCCATGACGACACCAGCGCGTCTTGTCACCTTCCGCGCCAGGGTGTCGTTGGCAGCCTGCAGCGCGGTGATGATACCGCTCCGGAGGGGGTAGCGGCCCGTCAAGAGGCCGGCTCGCGCAGGCGAGCAGAGCGCTGCGCTCGAATAAAAGGATATGAACCGCACGCCTTCCGCTGCGAGACGATCCATATGCGGGGTGTCGATCGCCCGGCTCCCCTGACTACCGATGTCGCCGTAGCCAAGGTCGTCGGCGAGGATGACGACGATGTTCGGGCGTAGCGGCGGCGGGTCGGTGACGGTGTGGACGAAGGCGGTTACAGGAACCGCGGCCTTCTTCGGGCTGCGGAAAACTGCGGGGTCCACCCCGTACGTATCGGGCGCAAACCATCTGCCCAGAACCCGGAGTGCAAGTACCGCAGCAATTGCGATTCCGAAAACCACCACCCCGATACAGCACCACAGCCGTTTGCGTTTCATGTTACCTCCATACTCAGCCGCTTACCGTATGTGCATTTGCGTTACCCGGTGCGCCGTATCGTCTCACCCGGGATGCCGGGTCACCGATACCGGCTCTGATAGTAGTGTACTGTCCGTCGCACGCCGCGTCAATCACGGGGGTAGGGCGAACATAAGCGCAGGGACGGAAGAGTGAGGGTTGACAACACGGCCGATTGCCGTCATCATGTGTGCAACCCGTTCGCACGAAGTTGCGGAGCTTTTTGGCGGCGGCAACGGGATAGCGGGACACACCGACTGGAGAATTGGTTGTTGGGGGGGCGGATGTCACCCCATATCAGCAGGGAGACGCTTGGTTCCGTCCTGAAATCTGCATAGGGAGGGAAGAAATTATGGCACAGCACTTTGGCCGAATTGATATCGCGATCTTACTTCTTTACGCAGCGGTGCTGGTAGCTATGGGCATCTATTACCGGCGCAAGTGCCGCACCTCCGAGCAGTTTATGGTAGCTGACCGGACGATACCGGCGTGGGCAGCGGGACTCGCCGTGATGAGCGCCTACACGAGCAGCATTTCGTATATCGCGACGCCCGGCAAAGCGTTCGATACGAACTGGCACCCGATGATCTTCGCGTTGTGCATCTTCCCGGTGGCGTGGCTGGTGTGCCGGTACGTCGTGCCGTATTACCGTGAAACGCGGGTGATCTCGGTGTACAGCTTCCTGGAGGAGCGGCTCGGCGCCTGGGGAAGGATTTATGCCTCCTTTTCGTTCGTGCTGTATATGATCGGCCGTGTGGCGGTCATTCTCTATCTGGGAGGCCTGTTGCTGAGCCAGTTTCTCCCGAGCAACGCCGCTCACCCTACGGAAACGCTCATTACCCTCATACTGACAATCGGTATCGTCACGATTATTTACACACTGCTCGGCGGAATGGAGGCGGTCATCTGGACCGACGTGATGCAATCGGTGGTCATGATCGCCGGTATCGCGTTTTGTGCTTTTACCCTCTCCCGGGACATTTTCTCGGGACCCGAACCGCTGATACAGGCGGCCCTCGAGAACAACAAGTTGAGTTTTGGCAGCTGGCAATTGTCGCTGTCTTCGAGGACCATCTGGGTAATGATTATCTATGGCGTGACGGAAAATTTGCGCAACCTGATGGCTGACCAAAATTACGTCCAGAAATATTGTTCAGTTCCCACGGCGCGCGAGGCGAAACGGTCGGTCTGGGTCGCCATGCTCATCTATATCCCTCTGACTGCGGTGTTCCTGTATATCGGGACCGCCCTGTTTGCCTATTACTCGCGGGGAAACGAGTTGGCGGAAGCCGGCATCGTGAAAGGCGACCAGGTGTTTCCCTACTTCATTGCGACAGCGCTGCCGGTGGGCCTGAAAGGACTGATTGTCGCCGCGATCATGGCCGCCGCAATGAGCACCGTGGATTCAGCGTTGAACTGTTCGGCGACCGTGCTGCTGCTGGACTTCCACAAACGGTTCTTCAGACCGACGATAGGAGAGCGTGACAGCCTGGTCTATCTGCGGTTATTGACGGTGGTATGGGGGGTGCTCGGCACCGGTTTCGCGCTTCTGATGATCAAAGCCCAAAGCGCTCTGGACGTCTGGTGGACAATTTCGGGCATCTTCGGCGGGGGTATCCTTGGGCTGTTCCTGCTGTCGCTGGCACGTGTCCGGCTTCGGTTGTGGCAAGGTCTTGTATCGATCGGCGTGAGTATATCCGTAATCGCCTGGGCCACCTTTGCCCGCAACCTGCCGGAACGGTTCCAGTGGGCGGAGTGCACTATCGAGGAGATCATCATTGGCGCGGTGGGAACTGCGGCATTGATTGCGGTCGCGTTCCTTTTCGCGCTCACGAATCGGGGCAAGCGGGAGGCGAGAGCGTAGGACCGGCTCCTGGAGTGCGCAAGCTTGTGTGGACACAGTTTTGAACGGGCGTGCTCGTGCCGGGAGTTATGAGAACGGCCATAAACCCGTTTAACCGCAAAGGCGCGAAGGACGCAAAGAATCTGCACGGGGCGCGGCAACTTACTTGCCGCCGTATTCAGTTTAACAGCTTGTCGATAGGGTATTGTGGACTCGGATAGGGATCGAGAGGAACGAACAATGGAGCTAGAATTCGCCTTTGTCGGCTGTGGCGGCATGGGCCGGACCCGACACATCCCCGCACTGGTAGCGTGCGAGAACGCGCGTCTCCTCGCGGTGTGTGACCGTATCAAGGAGCGCGCGGACGCCGCCGGCGCCGAGTTCGGCGTCCCCGCTTATTATGATGTTGATACGATGATCGCGAGCGAGAAGCCGGACGTCTGCCCGGTCATAACGCTCGAGAACGACCGGCTCGAGCCGATATTGAAGGTTGTCGGTGCGGGCTGCCACACGTTTACCGAGAAACCGCTGTTTGCAGCGAAAGGACAGATGCGGGTCGAACCGACCGATGTCCCTGTGGGTGAACAGATGGTGAACGCCGCGAAGGAGCACGGTGTCTTTTTCGGGATGGGGTTCAACTACCGCTTTCTCGACCATGTGAAGCTCATGAAGGAAGCGATCGAGACCGGCGAGTTGGGCACGCTCGTGTACGTCCACGTGTGCGCGCACCTGGCGTGCTGGAGCCACGTGCTCGACCTGACACGCTATTTTGTCGGCGAGGTGGACGAGCTGTCGGCGAAAGAGGGCGGACCGGCCGAGGCGCCGGACCGTGTCGTCTGCTTGAAGTTCGCAAACGGTGCCGTCGGCACCATAATCGGTACGTCACGTCGCGGTTGGCACCGGCCGCTCTTCTCGATCGAGATCAACGGAGAAGCTGCCGGTGCGAGGATAGAGGATCTCGCGGGAGCGTTCGTCCTGGAGCGGAACGACACGAAAGAGACACGCCGGATCGGCACCATCCCGCTGCATGCCCGTGACAATTTCGACCTGTCGTTCGAGAGGCATATGCGAGCGTTCGTCGACGCGATTGCGGCCGGCAACAAACCGCCGGTAACCGGTATGGACGGTCTCCGCGAACTGCAACTTGAGGCGGCAATTGTGGAATCAGCCGCGAGCGGTAAGACCATCAGACCATACGCTTCAGCGTCGTAAGGCACCTCCCAAGGTTACGATGGTGCGGTCGCCCCGCGATTTCTGTGTATAAGCAACCGTAGTTAACTCGTGGAGGGCGGTTCGCGAACCGCCCCTACGTTGTGAACATCTGAATTGAATTCGTTAAATTCGTGGCGAGACTACGAATTTACAGGGAGGTATCAGAGTTCTTCTTCGATTTTCCGGCGAGCTTCGTCGGCCCGTTGGAACTCCGCCGGAAGCGGTACTTGCTGACCGCGCTGGAGTATGGTCGGCGTGATCAGAATCGTGAGGTCGGTCTCTTCGGTTGACAATTCCGTGGTGCGGAACAGAGCGCCCAGCACCGGTATCCTGCCGAGCACCGGTACACGCCGCACGGCTTCGCGTGTTCGTTTCGCACGTAAGCCGCCTATCTTATACGTCAGGCCGTGGGGAACGACTACCGTCGTCTTCTCCTCCCGGGACCCGAAGAACGGGAGGTCGACGCCTCGGATATTCTCGGTGCGGGTGAGCGCTGATACTTTGACCGGATCAAGTTTCAACCTCACCATATCGCCCGGCAAGATCGTGGGAGTAATGTTCAGATCGACCCCCACCTCTTCGAACTCGACCGCCAGTACCGGTCGGCCTCTATTATCGAACTGCAACGCCTGATAGGGTATTTCACCGCCAACGTGGATTTTCGCCTGTTGGTTGTTCTCGACAACGACAATAGGTCTCGACACGTTTCGCGCGTCCCCTTTGTCAAGGAGCGCGCGCACCCTTCCGAAGACCGTCGCGTGGTCACCAATGATGAAATCGCTTTCAACCGTCAGACCGGCAAGAGGGTGGGGTACACCCAGAGCGGTAGTGCCGGGTCGGATCGTCGAGCCGGCGCTTGGCCCGGTGTCAGGTGTGGGGAACGTCACGAGCTTATTCTCGTCAAAACGGAGTGTCCGTAACGACACCTCATGGATGGCGTTGCCGGTGTCTTGTCCCCGCACACCCCGGGAAAAGACCCAGTCAACGCCGATCTCGCTCGCCTTGCTCGTCTCTATCTCGAAGATGAGCACCTCAATAAGCACAAGGCGACGGTCCTCGGCACCGTCAGGATTGGCCGGATCCTGGGCTTGAAGCGTCGCGCCGTTCTGGAAGACGATCACCAACGCGAGAACGGCGGCAAGCGCATATCGCCATCCTCTGCCCCGGCTCGCGCTGCCTGGCCGGGTTCGCTCTATGATCGCGCTCCTATGATTCTTGCAACTCACGATTTCGCCCTACTTCTCGTTCAATTCGCGTTCCAGGAACTGAGGTCGCGGCACGACCCCGCCTCTATATATCGTCGGTTTCAGCAAGAAGACAAGCTCCCGGTACATCTCTTGATTCCTGCGACTGCCAAACAGGTACTCCAGGATGGGAATCTCGCCCAGTATCGGCAAGCCGCGCCGTGAGGTCGACTTTTCGGTGCTGAGCAAAGCACCCAGGACGAGCACTTGCCGGTCACCAACCGTCACCCGCGTGCTCACGGACCTGTCGAAGAACTCCGGTACGAGGAGCACCGCTCCCTCCTCCGGTTCCGTGGCCAGGGCGACACTGAGCCGGGGACCCTCAGCGATGACTGCAGCCCGTACCTGCAGGTCGACGTAGTCATAGTCTGTGATGTCTCTGAGCGTTACCTCGAGGGTGACCCCGGTATCTTTGAACTCAGTGACCTGGACGGTCGTTGTGCCGACAACCTTGGTCGTCTCGTATGGTACCCGCTCGACCGTCTGCACTACCGCTTGCGTATCGCCCTTTTCAAGTGTCACTCGGGGTCTCGACAGTAGCTCGATCCGCTCATCCTGTTCCAACGCTTGAATGAGGAACTCGAACTCTCCTTCCCCTATGGCGATGTTATCCAGGAACATTTCCAGGCCCAGACCGGTCGTGTTCAGCGAGGGGAACGCCATGTCCGCGAGAGACACGGTACCCGGACCGGTGCTTCCGGGGGGAGCGGCAAACCGCGCAAACACGCCGCTCACGCCGAAGTCGAACAGGCTCGTGCTGGTGTATTCCAGGACGATCGTTTCTATCGTCGCCTGCTTGATGTCGTGAACTTGAGGCTCAGCGCTCGGCTGGGGAGCTTGCTCGGCGGCAGCGGGCTCCTGTGCCGAGCTGCCATACATAGGGCTCGCGCACAGGAATGCAGTGAGCGTGCACGCCAGCGCTATTTTCACGTATTTAGTCAAAAACTGCCTCACATTCGTAGCGGTCTATGTTGTATATGTTCTCAAACGTACCAAAACTGGTCCTGAACGCCCGTATTTGGCCGGGTCTCATGGTGCCGATCCGGGAGGTCGCGCTATCAAGGACATGTCCCGGGAAATCAAAAATGGTTACGATGACGCTCACGTTATGGACTGTCCGGCTGCTCCTGTTGACCACCTGACCGGTGACGATATAGTAGCGTGGCCCCGAGGTGAACAAATCGCGGCCGCCGCCCCTGTATGCGTGAGCATTGAAGAGCTGGATTGGGTGACGTTCCTTTTCGAGCCGTTCCTGCTCTTCTGGGGTAAGCACGGTAGCGGTGCCATCTTCATGGAACAACATCCGCGCGCTGACCAGAGGGTCGTGGGGTATGCTTTCGTCAAGCTGAACCGCTCGCAGATACTCGCGTCCAGCTTCCTCATACTCCTGGAGATCCCAGAGTGCGTGACCCGCCTGGAGCGCGGCATCCGCGTTCTTGGGCTCTCTCCGTGCGATTTCCCTCCAGTGTTCGAGCCGAGCTCGGATCTCCTGTTTGCGCAGTTCCTCCTGCTGCCGTTTCCGCTCCTCTATTCCCTGGAGCTTCTCGAGATACTGTTTCGCCTCAGCGGCGAATGCACCCTGAGGATAATCTGCGAGATAACGCTGAAACTGGACCCCGGCCTCCAGATACGACCGCATATTGTAATAGCACTCGCCGAGACGGAACCGCGCCTCCTGCAAGGCTTCAGGCCTGCCCTCGTTCTGCTGGAGGATAAGCAGATACCGTGATACCGCCTGGCTATACTTGCCGTCCCTCATGTCCCGATAGGCGTCGTCCAGTTCGGGATACGTCTGGGCGGTCACCGCACGACGTTGTCCGGCGCACCCAGCTGACAGGAGTGCGACAATGCAGACGGCGATAATCGGGCAAAGATATAGGGTGCTGCGATATCGGGTTAGATTGAGTAGCAACGACTGGTGTGAAACTACCCGTGTTTGGCTGCCACACAGCGCGGTCAAACGTATCACGATAACCGAACCCCTCCGGTTGGTGCTACGACCCACCCCAACAGTAGCGGTCAATCCTTCTTCTCAATCTGTTCTTTGACCTGCATGGTGATGTCGGCCGCGGGAACATCCAGTTCCAGGTCTTTCCAGTACTCTTCGGCGCAAATCATATCGTACTCGCTGTCTTTTGCGACGCGAACGATAGCACTGGTCACCCTGTCCGCAGCATCCGACATCAGGATCCAGCTTGCGGGGTCCGACGAGGACAGCTTTTTCTTTTTCATCTCCTTGCATTCAGGAGTGCTCTCGATGAGCGCGGTATAGTCCACGTAGGCCGGGTTTCTGAATTCGGATGGATCGCCCCAGTAGATCGCCGCCGGATCTATCTTGTCCTTGGGAATGCTGTAGGCTTCATCGGCGGCGACATTGAAAACCGTCGCCGAAATGAGAGCTCCCAGAAGGAGCAGTATATAGGATCTCATACCAGAGTCACCTTCCTAAGTCTAAACGGCCCACCACCTTACAATATCCTCGTTCGGCACGCACTACTCCACACGCTTGCGTACCTCCCCCGCTTACCTTAGTATTGTACCACATAATCAAGGCCATGTCAAATGCCATCGGCACCTCGTCGTCCTCTAGCGGGTTTCCGTTAGCCATAACGTCCGGACGCCCTCAATGGTTTACAACGGTTTAATCCGGCTGCCGGTTGACCGACAGAGACGCCGACCGTAGTTTTTTATCCGTTATTCCTCGTGCGCCGTCCTTGTCGGCGGACGATAGAGTGTCCCGGAACGCTTTCTACCCGTCTATCTGTATCAACGCGCCGGCGCCCGAAAAGGTTCCCGCGACGGTCCGACAAGAGCACGAGCGTGTGAACCGACCCCAGTGTATCCCGGCGCGGGACGGTGCTTTATTCAATCTTGTTCAACGGTCGCCGGCGGCTCCTCCGGTTTCTTCCCTTTGGGAGCGTTCGGTACCTGCTGCTTCAGCCGCTGCTTGAGACGTTTCCCACGTCGGTGGCGCCGGCGTCGCAGCTCCTTTTTTCTCGAGCCCTGTCCCATGTTTTGGAATCCTTGTGCTCGGTGTCGAATATCGGACACTCACGAGGCCTGTCATGCCTCACCTGAGCTATTCTATCACGAAATTGGCCGGATGCAAAGCCGTCCGCCTGCCCGGACCTGTTCCTTCACAAGGAGAGGTGCAGGGGCGCTAGGCTTTCATGCCGGTCAGCACAATACCGCGTACCAGGTATCTCTGGGCGACGAAGAAGATGACAAGCACGGGGACCAGCGCCATAACCGACGCCGCCATCATGTAATGAGGGAAAATGCTGTAGGCGTCTTTGAACATGCTGATTCCCACGGCGACCGTGAACTTGCGATACGAGTTGAGATAGATCAGCGGGTGCATGAAGTTGTTCCACTGAGCGATGAACGAGAGTACCGCTATGGTGGCGAGTGCGGGTTTCGCGAGCGGTACCATAATCTGCAAGAACACCCTGAAGCTCGAACAGCCGTCTATTCGTGCGGCGTCCTCGAGATCAACCGGTATTGTCTTGAAAAACTGGCGCAACAAGAAGATGTTGAACACCCCTCCACCGAAATACGCGGGTACTATCAACGGCTTGAATGTATCAATCCAACCAAGGTAGTTGAACAGGACGAAATGCGGGATTAACGTCACCGCGGGCGGCAGCATCATCGTGCTCAACATCACGATGAACAAAAAGTCCCGGCCAAACCAGCGCAGCCGGGCGAAGCTAAAGGCAACCAGGGCGGCGGAGCACAACTGGCCGACAAGGCAGGCGCTCGTGACGATAAGGCTGTTCACGAAGAACAGGTGGAACGGAATGTTGTCGAACACGTGCCGGTAATTGCTCCATTTCACCGGTCGCGGTATCCAGACGTCGGGCCTGAACACCTGGTCGAGATTTTTCAGCGAGGCCGACAGCGACCACAAGAACGGTATGCTGAACGCCGCCGACAGAACGATAAGTATGGTGTAGACGGCCAGACGCCAGAGGGCACGCCGCACGCTCCGCCGGCGCCATGCGCGTATCTGCCCCGGCATCGCTACCTCCTTTCTCCCTCGTAGTATACCCAGAGGGCCGATGACCGGATTATCAAAAGGGTGAAGACCAGTATGACCGCGAACAGCACCCATGCGAGCGCGCAGGCATACCCCATGCGCAGCTCGTCGAACGCTTTTCTGTACAGGTACAGGACGTAGACGAGCGTGCTGTTGTTCGGGCCGCCCATGTGATTCGGAGTTATGACGTACACCTGCGTGAACACCTGAAACGCTCCAATGACCGATATCACAAGGTTGAAGAATATGGTCGGGGTTATCATCGGGACGGTGATGTTCCAGAATTTGCGCACGGGCGATGCGCCGTCAAGGTCGGCAACCTCGTAGAGATGTCCGGGAACGCTTTGCAACCCGGCGAGATAGATGAGCATACTGCTGCCGAGCCCCCATACGCTCATGATAATGAGCGCGGGTTTCGACCACAGCTCGCTTTCGAGCCATGCGGGCTCAGGCAGGTTGATGAAGCCGAGATGGATCGTGTCCAGGAGGACGTTGACCTCGTGGAGCGCAAGGTTCAACACCCCGTACGAGGGGTTGAACACCCACGACCAGACCACCGCCGTTGCCGCCCCGACGACGATTGACGGCAGGTAGAAGATGGTCCTGAAAAAGGCTATACCGCGCACCTTCTGGTTGAGCAGTACGGCCAGCAGGAGCGCAACCGTCACCCGTAGAGGAACGGAGAAGAAGCTGTAGTATGCCGTATTGTACAGCGCCTTGTAGAACAGCTCGTCCTCGAGAAACATCTCCTTGTAGTTTGCGGTTCCGACGAGCGTGATCTCGTCGAGCGGCGTGTGCGCGTCCCATTTCGTGAACGACAGAAACAGCGAGAACAGCATCGCGCCGAGCGTCAGCACGAGGAACCCGACTATCCATGGCGAGGCGAACAGGTACCCTTCCACGTTTCGTCTGAAAGCAGCGCGCCGTGCGCGACGTGACCGCTTGGTTCTCATGATGATTCTTCGCTCAGGATACGGTTTATTCGCGGTTCGAGATTGTTGACCAGTGTTGCCGCATCAATCTTGCCGAGGCTGAACCTATCAAACTCGAGCTGCATAGCCATATCTATTTCGGCGTATTTCACCGTTATGGGCGTGAGCCTGCCGTACTCGATCGCTTCGAGAAACTTCTCAACTTTCTGCGGTGTCTCCGGGTCGACGTAGGCGTCCAGAGCGGCCGACCTGCGTACCGGAAGGTTGCGCTGGAGCTTCGCGACGATACGCTGTCCCTCGTCGCTGAGCACCGTCTTGATAAACCGCCACGCCTGCTCCTTATGCTTCGAGCCGGGGTAGATGGCGAGACCGTCCCAGGACAGCCGCGTAGCTTTGCCGGCAGGTCCCGTCGGCATATGAACGATATCCCACCACATCGCTTCAACGCCCCGCATGTTCGTCATCATGTACGCAGGCGCCATCAGCATCGCTACCCGGCCGGTCAGTATCTGGATTTCGCCGAACATACCGGTCAGCTCGCCCGCCTGTGGAACCGTGTGGTGTTTGAATTTGAGGTCGTGAAGGTACTGGAGTGCGGCGACGGCTTCCGGCGTTTTCATGGCGAACCGCTTCTTGTCCGGCGTGAGGATGTCGCCGCCGTAGGACCATATGAGGGGCTCTGCATCGCGCCAGGTAAACGTGATGTTGAACCCGAACTGGTCGATCCTGCCGTCGTTGTCGAAATCTTTCGTGAGGGCGATTGCCACGCGCCGCAGGTCGTCCCACGTCCAATCGTCTTCCGGATAGGGTATGCCGGCCGCATCGAAGATGTCGCAGTTGTAAAAGATCACCACGCTGAACCCGTCCCACGGCAAGGCGAAGTGTTTTCCTTCGTACCGGAACGATTCGAGCGAGGTCGGCAGGAAATCGTCCAGGCGTAGCTCGTCTTTGTCGCGTTCGATGTAGGGGTCGAGCAGCTCGAGATTGCCGCTCTTGCTGTAGTTCGGGTAGAATTCGTCGTCCACCATGATCACGTCGGCTGCGGTACCTGCAATAAGGTTAAGACGCAGTTTGCGGTGGTACTCGCCGGGCGAGTAATCGAGGCGGAGGGCGATACCCGGGCAGCGTTGCTCGTAAAGCGCTTTCAGTTCTTCCCACAGTTTGAGTTCGAGGAAACCGCCCCAGAAACAGAACCGGATCTCGGTCTCCCGTTCAGGCGGCTTCGTGCGCGGCGAACATGCCGGTCCTCCAGCAATGGTGAGGCACAGAAGCAGTATCAAGGCGAGCAATACGCAACGCGTTCTGGGTTCTGTACGGTTCTTCACGCTGAATCCCACCGGCTCACGGTAGCAAGGACGCACAGTCTGTGTCAAGCTGACGACCGTCCGGAGGCCTGCGACGTAACGTGGGCTGGAAGGGCGGGCGCGATGAACGAGTACGGCCTCCGCGAGCGTCATTGGCGATAGGGGCGATGCTCATGTATAATCTGGACGCAGAAACGCCATACAGGGTGAGCAACGGGTGCCTGTCGGGCGCAGCGGCTCTCATACGGCGGCTGCGTCCGGACCTGAGCGAGACCGGCAGGTGAAAACGCTACAGCGATATCTCATTAAGGAATGCGCGACCCCGTTTTTACTGACGTATGTGGTGGCGACGTTCCTGTTTCTGGTCCGTCAGCTTCGCGACGAGGCGGACGATCTGCTCGAAGCAGGCGTTCAATTAGTCGACATGGCGCGGTTCACGTTGCTGTTGCTGCCGGTGTTTTCGGTCTATGTCCTGCCGATAGCGGTGCTGCTGGGGGTGGTATTCGGCATTGCGAGGCTTTCGAAGGACAGCGAGATGGTGGCGGTGCGAGCGTCGGGCATCTCGCTGCGCCAACTGGGTCCGCCGTTGCTCGTGCTGGGCGCTGTGCTGAGCGTGGTCTGTTTTGGCGTGATTGAAGGGTTTGCACCCGCTGCCGTGGTCACGGCGAAACGGCTGGTCGTCTCGGCGGTTCTGAGACGTCCGGCCGCCCTTGCGAATCCGGGCCAATGGATGGAACTGCCGGGAATGAAAATGAAGGTTGAATCGGGCGACCCGGATGCGGGCACGATGGAGAACATAGAGCTCATCCTTATCGAAGAGGAACAACCGAACCTGATCGTGACGGCGCGGCGGGGCGCGTTCCTGAAATCGGCAACGGGGGTTCCGGTTCTCAAGCTTGAGGACTGCGAAGCGCACGTCCAGGGCGGACGAGCCGTCACGTGGTTTGCCTGGGCGACCATCCCGCTCGATCTTGGCACGCTGTCCGGTCTGAAGGATCTGGGAAAGGGGACAACCGTAAGCGAGCCCGAATCGATGCATCTGCACGAACTGGCACGGGCGCTGTCGGAGCAGTCTCTGTCGGCGAAGAACCGCTCGAAACTCCGGAACGAGCTCGGCGAACGCTGTTCGCTCCCGTTCGCCTGTTTCGTGTTCGTGCTTATCGGGCTGCCACTGGCGGGACGCAACGTGCGGGCCGGTCGATCGTACGGTCTCGCGCTGGCGTTCATGACGATCACGCTGTATTACGTGCTTCTGATGGCCGGGCAGACGCTTGTCGAGCGTGAGCTGGCACATCCGATACTTGGTAACTGGTTGCCCAACATCGTGCTCGGATTTGCGGGCATCGTACTGTATACGAGAGCGGAATGAAACTTATTGACCGCTACCTAGCGTCCAGATTGACGGTATGGCTCGCTGTTATCATTCTGTCTGTGGTGTCGTTGTACGTGCTGATCGATCTGGCGACACGGACGCGACCCGGTATTGTAGAGCACAATGTCCCGGCACCGATCGTCGTACGTTACTACCTGAATTACCTGCCGGTGATAGTGCTCCAGATGACCCCTGTCGCCTTTCTCCTGGCGTGCCTGTTCGTTCTCGGCAACTTTGCTCGCAACAACGAGTACACGGCGTTGCTGGCGGGCGGCGTGAGCCTGTACCGGATAGCGGTTGCGCCTGTCTGCGTGAGCGCCGCGGTAGCGCTGGCCGCGCTTGCACTGGGCGAGTTCGTGCTGCCCAAGGCGGCAGCACGCGCGGAACATATCGAAAGGACATACCTGAAGCGTCGGAAGCCGGTGCGTGAGATACCTATGGTATGGTCACGGCCGGATCTCGGCGAGACGTACGTGATACGGGCGTACAATCCGGTCGAGCGGTCGGGGACGGACGTGATGATCACGAAGAGGTCCGGCAGGAAGATCGTCGAGAAGGTAGAGGCGGACGCAGTGTTCTACGATCCCGTCAAGGACGAATGGGTTCTGGAAGACGGGACGGTCATCAAGGAAGGCGCCGAGACCGAGGATCGGCGCGAGTTCCGGTTCATGTCGGTTCCTGCGTTCGAGATACTCGACTCGCTCGAGGCGGTTCGCCGGTCCGCCGAGGAGAGAAGCTTCAAACAACTTCACCGCGAGCTCACCCGGCTTGCCCGGAGCGGCCACGTATACCCGGAAAAATGGGTCGATCTTCACTCGAAACTTGCGATGCCGGTGGCCAACTTCATCATCTTGTTCCTGGCATTGCCGTTCGCGTTACGGGTGAAACGTGGCGGGATGGCGGTGAGCTTTGGGATAAGCGTCGGGATAGGTATCGTGTATATGAGCCTGTTCGAGATCGGTCAGGCGCTCGGCCGCGCCCAGTATCTTACCCCGTGGGTCGCCGCATGGGCTCCCAACGCGGTCTTTTTCTGTGTAGGGCTCTACTTGACTGCGACGACGGAAACGTAGGAGTGCGAGCAAAAGGGGCCGACCGGCCCAGGGGTACTGAGCTGCAAGCGGGGACCGCGCGGCCGGCTCGTCCGTGTGGCGTTTTCGACCCGGCGAACGGGAACCCATTCTCGTCCGGCGCCGTCCGAGCGCATTATTCTACCAGATTCAACTATTCGCATCTGTGCCGGCGTCTGGAAGTCTTTTTCTTCTTGACAGTTATGGGGCGGTGTGTTATGGTGATGATGGACCATGAGCAGAGGGGAGAACGTCGGCGTTCTTCGTGGAGGAGATACTAATGGCAGACCTAGGCGAAATTCCTGAAATACCGGTCGAGATCGAGGAAAGAGGGCCCTCAAAAGGGCGCAAGATCCTCACGATAGTCGTGACACTTTTCATCGGGATTGCGGCAGGAGGTGCGGCACTCTATTTTCTCGGGCCGAAGCTCGGCCTGACTGCCCCGCCTGGCGGGAAGGTACAGGCGCCGGTGATCGGCGACGACGCGAAGACCAGGGAGATTGAGAACCTGCGACGTCAGCTCGATGCATACAGCGTGCTTGGCAGCACTGAAAAGATAAGGGCTGACATAGAGGAGCTGACGAAACGTCGTCAGGCACAGGGCACGATGGAGGAGATTGCGACGAAACTGCGCGATGCGCTCGACAAGGAAGAGTCGTATGACGCGCTCACCAGGGATCTTGAGAACCTGAACGAACGAATCGCCAGCGCTCAGGGGACCCTTGAGGGAATGAACAGGCAAGTGGCTGAGGCTGAGTCGCGGCTTCAGGGATTGAGAACTGCGATAGCACGGCTCGAGGAACAGGTCGGCCAGCTGGATGTTGCGGATGCCAGACGTCAGGCTGTTAAAGCGGCGCTCCTCAGAGACGTGGAACAGCTTATCATCCAGATCCGCAAGAGCATCCCGCTGACGCCGCCGGAATATGCCAAGGAGGCACGTATTGCCAGGGCGAGCCGGCTGAAGGAGGAACTGGAGAACAGCAACTGGGTGAGGCCGGAGCTGCTCGAGCAGTATACGCAACTGTATCTCGAGGAGATCCGAATAGCGACCCAGGAGGACTACTTTATCGCCAGGATACCACTGGAAGAAAACAGGAAACCGGTAATGAAATGGGCAGAGTGCGTTTCCATAGGGAACCGCTTAGTCTATTTCGAGACGCTTGACAGGAAGTTTACCGGTGTCTGCCGTGACACGAATCCGCAGGGAGTGATTCCTCGGTACGAGCTTCTGGTCGACCTACCGCGCGGCGAGTTGATGGAGATCCGCGAGCTCATGGCACAGTACAGACCTCAGGACTATGAGCAGCGGATACGCAATCAGCTCGGTGAAGAGGTCGAGCTCGTCGGGACGAGACCGACGGTAGCGCAGCAAACTCGGGCGAGCTAAAGTTATACCGTACGCGGCGTTTCATGAGGGCGAAGATTGATTCTTCGCCCTTTTTTTCTGTGGTTGGCGTCCCATCGGCACTGCCGAGTCGATACCCGCGATGAGTGCTGTCGCGGAACTGGCCGACTCACCGCGTGCCACTTGCGCAAAGCGCGTTAGGCATGTAGAATGGAGACAACGTAGTCGGGATTGTTCCGATTCAGGCCGGCAAGTGGGCTGAGATATCCGTCAAAAGTTCTCAAGGAGGATGGTGGGTACGTTCATGGCGCAGAAGGAGTCTTGTCTCAGACAGATCGTTGAAACAGGGGTAGTCGCGGTAGTCAGGGTGGACAGCAGCGACCAACTGGTCGATGTGGTGGAGGCGGTTGCTCAGGGCGGCGTGACATGTGTAGAAGTGACGATGACGACGCCGAACGCGCTGCAGGTTATCGCCGATGCGTCGGCACGGTTCGGGGAAGAGATACTGATCGGTGTCGGATCGGTGCTTGATGCTGCAACCGCCCGCATGGCAATACTGGCAGGTGCCGAGTTCGTCGTGGGACCTGCGCTGAACGCGGATATGATCGGCATGTGCCGGCGGTACGGAAAGGTGGTGGTCCCCGGCGCGTTCACCCCGACCGAGATCGTCGAGGCGTGGCAGACCGGTGCCGACCTGGTGAAGGTGTTTCCGGCGTCGCTGGGAGGTCCGTCGCTGATCAAGGCGTTGAAAGGACCGCTTCCCCAGATTCCGCTCGTGCCGACGGGCGGGGTAACTGCGGAGAATACCGGTGATTTCATGCGAGCGGGTGCCGCAGCGGTAGCCGCCGGGACCAGTCTCGTGAGCAAGGATCTCGTGAAGAAGAAGGATTTCAAGGGGTTGACAGAACGAGCCAGACAGTTTGCAGAAGCAGTGAAAACGGCGCGTGCCTGAGGCTGAGAAGAGGAGATCGCGATATGGTTGATGTGGTGGCACTCGGTGAGGCGATGATCAGGCTCACCCCGACTCGATACCAGCGGCTCGAGCAGACCGGCGAGTTTCTCGCCACCGTGGGCGGGTCTGAGCTGAACTCGGCAATCGGCGTGATGCGGTTAGGGCTGACGACGGCCTGGGTGTCGAAACTGGTGAACAACCCGCTTGGCCGCATGATAGCGAACAAGGCGCGTGAACATGGTGTGGACGTATCGCATGTGGTGTGGACGAAGCAGGGGAGGACCGGCCTGTACTTTTTTGAGCAGGGCGCGACGCCGCGTGCCAGCCAGGTGATATACGACCGGGCCGGCTCAGCCGCGAGCACGCTCGCGCCGGGCGAGGTGGACTGGTCGTTCCTGGAAGGGTGTAGATTGTTCCACACGAGCGGGATAACGCCGGCGTTGAGCGAGAGCTGTGCTGCGGCGACGATCGAGGCGATCCAGAAGGCGAAAGATGCCGGATGCGCGGTGAGCTTTGACGTGAACTATCGAGCGCGGCTGTGGTCGCCGGAGGAAGCGCGGGCATGTCTTGAAAAGATGATGCCGTCGGTGGACATATTGATTACCACTGAGGACGATGCCGGGATCGTGTTCGGCAAGAGCGGCACTCCCGAAGAGATATGCAAGCAGCTCACGAGCGCGTTCGGATTCTCGGTCGTGACCATAACGTTGCGCGAGGTCCGCACGGTGCTGACCGGCGGCTGGACCAGTATGGCATTCGCGGACAGGGTCTATACCGACAGAAAATACGAGGTCGAGATGATCGACAGGATCGGTGCCGGCGACGCGTACACCGCCGGATTTCTTTACGGGTACCTGACCGGCGACGTGGACAAGGCGGTGAAGTACGGTAACGCGAACGCAGCGCTCGTACAAACCGTTCCGGGCGATTTTTCGTGGTTCACGCGGGAGGAGATCGAGGCTCAACTGAAAGGGCCGACCGCGAAGGTACAGAGGTGAACTAGGGAGGCCCTGACATGACTCTTTGGATACCCGTGTACATTCCTGTCGTTGCCGTTCTTTGCGTGGCGTTCGCCCCGATATGTTCTGCGCAGTGTTCCGCTGCAGAAATGTCGTCCAGTGAGGAAATCTTCGGGTGGGTGAGAGATCTGTGCAGACATCCTCACCGACGGCCCGGAACCGATTTTGGACACGAGGCGGAACAGTATATCCTCGACAAGTTCGCATCGTTCGGGTTGTCTGAGTGCCGGCTCGAACCGATCGGTCTGACCGTCTGGACACCGGACAGATGGGAGCTCACAGTGAGCACCGATGTCACGACGGTACGGATGCCCTGTTTCTACATCCCGTACACTCGTTTTACTTCCGCCAGAGGTGTTGAGGCCGACCTCGCGTACATCGGTGATGGGAACGCAACAGGGAATGCTCCCTACGATGTGAGAGGCAAGATAGTGCTGGCCGATCTGCGGTTCGGCGAGATTCCGTTCGGGCCGCTTCAAGGCGCAGCACACCTCGTGTACGATCCGGAACGCACCATCCCGCAGACCGGTAACAAGCTCGCCCCGTGGTTCAGGCCGAACTGGGATACGACGTACGGTCTCGCGCAGGCGGAAGGTGCAGCCGGTTTTGTCGGGGTTCTTGCCGATATGTACGACAACACCAACGCGTACTATGCGCCGTACGACGGCGTGATGAAAGAGGTACCGGGGCTCTATCTGGGGAAGGATGATGGGACGCGACTCAGGAACATGCTCCAGGAAGCTGACTCCTCCGTGCGCGCGCGTCTGACGCTCACCGGGACGAAGAAGCGGGGAACGACCAACAACGTCGTCGGGACGATACCGGGCAAGACAGACGAGGTGATTCTTATCGGTTCTCACCACGACGCGCCGTTTGTCGGCGGGACGGAGGACGCGTCGGGCGTCGCGGTAGTGCTGGCGCTTGCGCGGTATTTCAGCCTGTTTCCGCCGAAATCGTTAGAAAAGACGCTGGTGTTTGTGGCATCTGCGGGACATTTCTTTGGGAGTATAGGAACCGACACCTTCATTGAAGACCATCGCGACGATATAGTGAAGCGCACAGTGGCGGAAGTCCACGTCGAGCATGTTGCGAAAGAGTTCGACGTGCGAGACGAGGGGATTGTCCCGACGGACCGTGTGGAAATGACGGTTATTTTCGTGTCCGACCATCCGACGCTGATACAATACACAAAGGACGCAGTCGTCAAGGGTGAGCTCGACAGAGTACTGGTGTTGCCGGGCAAAGGTATTCTCGGCGACAGGCCGCCGACGGATGCGAGCGCTTACTTCGTGGAGGGCGTTCCCACGGTAAGTTACATCAGCGGACCGATATATCTGCTTGACGAGAACGATACGCTGGACAAGGTGGCGATCGAGAAGCTCGAGCCGGTGGCATCGGCGCTGGCGGACCTCATCATGAGAGTGGATGCGACGTCTGGTGATGAAATCAGGCGTGGAAAAGAGTAGGAGGCACGTGAAGCATGCGGAGTGAACCCGTGGACGGAAGGTCGAGGAGGGATAGTGCGCGGAGCGCCACCCCGCGTCGTGTGGGAAGGAGAGATTTCATACAGAAAGGCTCCGTGAGCGTGGTCGGTGCGGGGTTGGCGGCGTTCATGTCCGGCCGCGGCGCTGCCGATCAGCCGGGCGAGTCGAGCACGATAGTCATGGTGAAACATGCCGGGGCTACCGACGACCGGGGAGCCGGTTCCGCGGATATCGTGACGGAAATGGTGGGCAGATCGGTACGGGAGCTTACCGGAAAAGACTCGTTACGCGATGCGTGGCGCGAGTTCGTCTCGCCGGCTGATGTTGTCGGGTTGAAGGTGAACGTACGCGGCGGCAGAGAACTGTCCACGCAGCCGTGTGTGGTCGCGCCGATTGTTGACGGGCTAGTGAGCGCCGGAGTGAAACGGAACAACATCATCATCTGGGATGCATGGAACAGGGAACTGGCTCGCGCGGGATACACGCTCAACGAGTCGGATGACGGTGTGCGGTGTTACGGTACGGATAAAGGTAAGTATAGACCCGGGAGAGATCCGGGGAGAAGAACCGAGGGGGATGCCTGGAAACCGTTCTACTCGCCGGAACCGGTGATGGTCGAGGACAAGACGGTGTATTTCAGCAGGATTCTCGCCGATGAGATCACCGCGCTGATCAATGTACCGCTTATCAAGGACCATAGAATTGCCGGAGTGACCGTGTCGATGAAAAACCACTTCGGTTCGATCCTGAATCCGAGCGATCTGCATCCGAGCTGTTGCGATCCGTATCTCGCGGCTCTCAACGCTACCGGCCCTATCAAGGATAAGACGAGGCTTATCATTGTGGACGGGTTACGGGCGCTGTACAACGGCGGTCCACGGGATAAGCCGCAGTGGAAGTGGCGGCAGAACTCGATCATAGCCGGTACCGACACGGTCGCTATTGATCATCTGGGACTGCAGATCATCGAGGAGAAAAGGAAGGACAACGGGCTGCCGCCGCTCGGCGACCGGGCACGGCACGTCGCGACTGCGGCACGGATGGGTCTGGGAACGAACGACCCGGTGCGGATGGACGTGCGGGAGATAGATCTTACCGGTGTCGCGTAACGTCGGTGCGGTCGCCGCTGCGGGACAGGGTAGACGGGAGACGGTAGACCGTAGACAGTAGACGGGGAACGGTGAAAACCAGTCCCCACTGAGCTTAGAAACACAAGGGAGGTTGTTGTGAGGAATCAGAGGAGAGAATTGACGAAGCCGAATGATCAGGGAACCAATCGGCCGCCGGGGATGTGCAGACGAGATTTCATCCGGAAGGGTTCCGTAGGTCTGGCAGGTGCTGGTCTTGGCGCGCTGTGGCATAGCGGCGCGAACGCACAGGAACAGCAGAAGAGCACGGTAGTGATGGTGAAACACGGTGGTGCGACGGACGAGAGAGGAGTCGGTGATCCTGCGGTAGTCAAGAAGCTGGTCGCCCGGTGCATCGCCGAGCTCACCGGAAAAGAGTCCCCACGCGACGCCTGGCGCGAGTTCGTCTCGCCGGACGATATCGTCGGGATCAAGGTGAACTGTATCGCCAGGAAGAACTTCTCGACACAGGTGTGCGTCGTGGATGCCATAGTTGACGGGCTCAGGAGCGCGGGCGTCAAGCCGAACAATATCATCGTGTGGGACAGGTGGAACTGGGAGATGGAATCGGGCGGATACAAGATGAACATGTCCGACGAGGGTGTCCGGTGCTACGGGACGGATAAAGGCAGCTTCGAGCCGGCAAAGTTACGCGGTGTGGCACGCGGCGACCGAGACAAAGTGATCAAGGAACTTACCGGCCGGTTTTACGCTGAGACGCCAACGGATATTGCGGGCGTACCGGTCTATTTCAGCAAGATCCTGCGCGACGATATCACGGCGCTGATCAATGTGCCGCTCATTAAGGACCACAGGATAGCCGGCGTCACGTGCTCGATGAAAAATCATTTTGGGTCGATCATTAATCCGAGCGATCTCCACCCGGCAAACTGCGACCCATACCTTCCGCACCTGAATCTCGTGCCGCCCATACGTGACAAGACCCGGCTGATCGTTACCGATGTCCTTCGTGCGGTGTACAACGGTGGTCCGAGCGACAGTCCCGACAGATGGCGTCAGAACGCCGTGATGGTGAGCACGGATACGGTTGCAATGGATACGCTTGCGCTGCGCATGATCGAGGAGAAACGCGAAGAGCACGGGTTCGCGCCGATCGGCGACCGCGCTCGCTACGTCGCGACCGCCGCAACGCTTGGGCTGGGCACGAACGACCCGGCGCAGATCGACCTGAACGAGATCGATATCACGTCTACGTGATACGAGCGGGCAGCTTGGGAGGCGTGATACGGCGCATGCAGCCCCTTAATCCACTCTCAAACCTTGCTGCTCACCGTGTCTGTTGTGAGGATTGGGGTCTCAGTGCGCGAACCGCGGCACCGGCACGCCACATTTCGGAATCCCGAATTTCCGCGAGCTCTTCCTGGAGCCGTTCGCGGTAGTCAGGTCGGCTGTTCGCCTCGATGACGATTCTGGTCTCTTCGCCCTTCACGACGCTGTCGTAGAGCGTATCGAATACCGGCTCGACAGCTTTTCTGAACGTGTGACGCCAATCGAGCGCACCACGTTGTGCGGTGGTGCTGCAGTTGGCGTACATCCAGTCCATACCGTTTTCGCCGACGAGCCGGATCAGGCTCTCGGTGAGCTCCTCGACGGTCTCGTTGAACGCCTCGCTCGGCGAGTGACCGTGTTTGCGAAGCACATTGTACTGTGCTTCCATGATTCCCGCCAGCGCGCCCATCAGGACGCCGCGCTCGCCCGTTAGGTCGCTGTACACCTCGTTCTCGAACGTTGTGGGGAACAGGTAGCCCGAACCGATTGCGATGCCGAGGGCGAGCGTGCGCTCCTCAGCCCTGCCGGTGAAATCCTGGTGCACCGCGTAGCTGCTGTTTATGCCGGCACCGGAAAGGAAGTTTCGACGCAGCGTCGTGCCGGAACCTTTGGGTGCGACCAGAATTACATCGACGAACGGCGGCGGTACAACATCGGTCTGATCCTTGTACACGATTGAGAAACCGTGCGAGAAGTAGAGCGCGTCTCCTTCGTTGAGATGCGGCTTCACGTTCGGCCATTGGGCCATCTGCCCGGCATCCGATATGAGGTACTGAACGATCGTGCCTCGCTCGACGGCTTCGGGAATCGGGAACAACGTTTTCCCTTCGATCCAATCGTCTTTCAAAGCCTTTTCCCAGTAGAACTTATCGTCAGGGGATTGACCGATAATGACGTTAATCGCGCTGTCTTTGAGATTCATCGCCTGGGCGGGACCTTGCACACCGTACCCGATGACGGCGACTGTCTCGTTCTTCAAGACCTTCTGCGCTTTGCTGAGCGGAAACTCCTTCCGCGTGACGACGGTCTCCTCGACGCCCCCAAAATCTATCTTTGCCATAACCTATCTCCTTCTCGTCTAAGCGCTGCCGCTGCGAAACCTGTGTTGTTGAATATTTCAGCTCGGTTTGATCGTCCCGCCGAATCCGGGTCTCCACCGGATACAGAAGGCGTCAATCAGGTTCTTCGTTGGAACCTCGTCGGTCGCAAGCCCGCCCGATCGCTATTGTGCACGATCCAGCGCGATTATGCAAGTGGTGACGAGGCAGGGAGGACGAACCAGCGTGATGCTGCGTGCCACGTGCGCATGTTGCAGGGCCATGGAGCGGCTCGCCGATATGCTTCGCACACCGTCCGTCTCTTCAAAAGCAGCTTCTTCGTCCGCCACGCCTGCCTGCCACAGGCACGCGTGGACTCCTAAGAAAATGGGGACTGACACAAGCGCAGCGAGGTACGAGCGGAGACGTGTCTGTACCCCTTTTTCCAGCGTGTCTTAGATTGATACTTTGCCGCGGCGGAGTCGCAATGACGGCAAAAGTCGCAACTTCGTACCCTTCCCCGCAGCCTCCCTCATGTCATCCCCCCCTCCCCTTGTGTCATCCTCCCTCCCTTCTGTCATCCCCGGCTCCCTTTTGTCATCCCCGCGCAGGCGGGGATCCAGTGGCGGTGCGGACCGTTCCCCAGTCATTCCTCCTGGATTCCCGCCGCCGCGGGAATGACCACAAAAGAAACATGGTCGCGCCTGGAGTCACGCCCGTATGCTACCCGCAACACCAATCACGGTTGCTGTTGGGGGCGGCGGGTGCCCTTGGAGTTGCGCCCGTATGCTACCCGCAACACCACGAGCGCTCAAGCCTGTCATTCTGAGCGAAGCGAAGAATCTGCTTTTTTCAGCGTAAGACTTTGTCGTACAGCAGCTTACGTGAGCCCGCACCCGCCACCCTCGCCCGCCCCATGAAATTTCTTGGGAAGAAAACGCCCACTTTTTCCGTCTATATTAGTAGAAAGTAATTAATAAGCCGGGATCCGACTTCGGCTCGGCCGTCACGTAGACGGTGTCAAAGCCGAGCGGGGACACAAATGCGCCCCTAACCCTTTAATCTCGAGAGGAGGTGAAAAGGTGCTGGCCTCAATTTTTGGCGTCCTGGTTGGCGCGGTGATCGGGTTGGGGCTCTCGTATCTAGTTGGCGAGCAGATTCCCAATCCCCATGTGTGGTTGCCGCTCGTCACCGCAGGCATAGGGGGAATTCTGGTGAATCTGTGGCAGTCCCAGATGACAAGATCCCTCCAAGGCCACCCAATAAGAGCGGCGTTTCTGTGGACTATCGCTGTGGTCATACTCCTTGCAGGGCTCATACTGCTCGCACTGAACAGGGGGTAGAACGACCAGCAGAGAGCCGGGAATGTGCCGTAATTCGGGCACGGCACACTGATTTCACAACGTCTTACGTATCGTGTTGTATGAACCATCCTACTCGCGCGCCAGCGGCGCGGTGAAATGCGGGAAGAAACGGTTGACTTTGTCCGTCTATCTTAGTAGAAAGTAATAGGGGGTGTCGGATCGTCTGGCCAGCCAAAGGCGGACTGTGGCTCCGAAGCGCTATAGCAGGGCAACAGCGTAACGGCGCGGACTAAAGCTTTTGTGATACCGTAGGCGCGCCTCGGAGAAATTAGGTATAATGCTTCCGGATTCAAAGGGCACGTGCGCTAAGTCACTGGTAGACGGCTATTTCGAGCCGCTGCGATTGTTTGCGCATGCGAGAGCACAATCAGACACGGTGTTCAACCAAGGAGTCGTGACAGGATGCGCTTTGCCAGATTCATGCCCATGCTAGTTGTGATTTCCACAATGGCGACGTCTGTCAGCAGTACTGACAGTCTGCACATTGCAGCGGGGCCGGAGGAGGGCACCTACCGGATTCTGGCCGGTGCAATCCACGATGTTTTGAGAACTTCTAAGGCGGACATCGCCTTGGAAATACTGACTACGCAAGGATCAGTTGAGAACATGGAGCTCCTTCGAGACAATGTTGCCGATCTGGCCTTAGTACAGAGCGACGTTCTCGCTAACACGTCACGCGAAACGTCACAGAGCGAAGGAACCACTGCCGAAAAGCTTCCGTGGCGTGTGATGCTAGTGCTCTCGCGGGAGCCTGTGCAAGTGGTTCTCAGACCAGAAGTGGCCGGGACGCGTGTAGCGACGCTACGTGGCCGGAAGCTTTTTCTCGGACTACCAGACAGTGGGACGCTGTACACCGCAAAGCACATTCTCAAGTCGCTGGATGTCGCCGATTACTTGACACCGCGCGCCAGCGATCAAGCCGACCCCGTGCGAATGCTTGAGGACGCAACAGTGGACGCGGCATTCTTCGTGAATCATCCTCCTTCACGGCAAATTTCCTCCCTGCTCTCAGTTCAGGGGTTCCGGCTACTAAGTTTTCCGGCGGCCGACGTTAAGAACCTTCGGCAGGCCTCGCCTTTTTACGAACGGTACGCGATAGGCCCTGGCACCTATCCCCTTCAGAAAAGGAAGATAAACACAGTGTCGGTCAGCACGGTGCTCGTTTGCAGACGTGACATGCCGAGGAGCGCCGCCGCACGCATCTGCTACGTTTTGATTATGGACGCCAGTGGGCCAGGTTCACTGTTGAGGCGGTCGCAAGCTTCGGTTCGTCTCGCGGACGTTCTCCGGCGAATGGACAGCCCTTTCGTTCTGGTACATGACGGAGCAAGCGACGCGCTCAAGCGGGTCCCGTGGAGAGTAAGGGCTCAGGGACACCTCCAGTGGCTGACCTGGGGGACGGTCCTGGCCTTCGCCGCGGTTGCCTTCTTCCTCTCCTGTTCACGAATCTCACGGGTGAGAGTGCTGTATTTCTTTATCAATCATGCTCCCACGCTAATCCGAAGGACACTGAAGACGGCCTCCTTGCACGGAATCACCTGGCGGATATCCGGAGCGTTATCTGCTCTTGCCTTCATTTGGCTCTGGGCTGCAGCAGTGATGTACCGTTGCGAAGAATACACAAGCGAGGCATTCTCGAGTTTGAGACAAGCTTCTTTGTCGATACTGCTCTATCTTTTCAGCGGGGCTGAAGGTCGCATACCTGT